>Ga0207711_10000587_pt1 | contig 36891 bp, 37 predicted proteins | sample KBSS34metaG_FD_184401 | JGI IMG/M metagenome (GOLD analysis project Ga0207711, IMG submission 184401) | Switchgrass rhizosphere microbial communities from Kellogg Biological Station, Michigan, USA - KBS S3-4 metaG (SPAdes) (version 2) | ecosystem: Host-associated > Plants > Roots > Rhizosphere... | reverse complement strand
CGGTGGAGGGGATCACCTCCTCAAACGTGAACGAGGTTCTCCGTCGGCACGGCTACGACGAAGACATCGACCTACTGAGTCTGGACATGGATGGCGTCGACTTCTGGATCCTGACGGCAATCGACCTACGACCGCGGGTGATCGTGGTGGAGTACAACAATCGGATTCCTGCCGACCGTAACGTCACAGTGCCGTACGAGGCCGAATTCGCAGCTGCCGGTGGGGCACTGCAAGGTGATGGATTCTTTGGTGCGTCAATTGGTGCGTTCGACAAACTTCTCACCGGGCGCGGATACCGTCTCGTCGGGGCAAATCGGCATAACACCAACGCCTTCTTCCTACGTGAGGACGTGCTACCCGAACGAGGGCCCCGTCCGGTGGAGTCTTGCTTGACGTCGAGATGGGCGAAACATCAGCGGCGGCAATGGCAAGGGATTGCCGCCCGGCCCTGGGTCGAGGTTTAACGCACTGACGGGCGGCTTCCACTGAGCCTTACTCCAGCAGCTTGCCGGAGTCATCGGAGCGTCACGGATGCCGCCATACCGTAAAGCGCCTCAAGCCCCTTGAGGTGATCATCATCAGTCATCGCCCGTTTGGCAACGGCGTTTCTCAAATCCTCCGTGCCCGCCGATCGTCGCGCGAACTCGGCGACGATCGCCCGGGCCAATGCCGCACCGTCGCGGGGCGGCACTACGGTCCCGGACTCCCCGTGGACCATCTCGGGCATGCCACCTACATCGCTCACTATCGCTGGCACACCATTGAGCAAGCTTTCCCGAACGGTGTACGGACTGTTTTCATGCCATTCGGAGGGATGCACCGAAACAGCCACTTGCCTCAGCAGATCGCCCAACATCGATCTTTCATAGCGGCCGGTGAAACGTACACCGTGCAGGCCCATTGCCTGAGCCTTCAGCTTCAGTCGACCAAGCTCCGAGCCACCGCCCGCAATGATCAGTTCGGCGCTGGCGTCTTCTCGCTGGACCATTTCCCAGGCGTCTAGTAGGACGTCGATTCCCTTCTCTTTCTCAAGCCTGCCCATGTAGATTGCGCGTCGTTCCCAACCCTTCGCGGCGACGCGGGGCTCCGGCGTACCCCAGGGTAAGTCCAGCATGCGGACGCGATTGGTGATGTAAGGCGCCTTCTCCATCACTTCAGCCATGAATCGGGACGGCGCGTGGATTACTACGTTGCTCTTGTTCCAAAGATAGTCTGCGATCGGGATTTCTGGCATTGCAAACGCACTCGCCACCGTTGATCCCCTGACGCAGCGCCGTACGGCTATATTCTTCATGCGAGTCAGAGCACTACCGGACAAGCAATCCGTACACACCTCGTTTCGACGCTCATCCCATAACCTCTGCGTCGCGCACACCTGCTTGTATTCATGCGCAGTCAGGATGCCTGGCAGCGACCGACGTGTCACTGCGCGGGCAACGCTGGGTGTCAATTGTCGAGATGTGGAGTGAAAGTGCACGAGGTCCGGCTCAAATTCATCAATGGTCGAATTTAGCAGGTGCTCTACGAACGGCGAATACACTGAGTTGATGGCGGCCTTTGCTGCTGGCAGCTTTGCGCCGTTGAACTCTCTATTCGGAGTAAGGCTGACGCGCCCGCGGAGTGATGGCATGATCTCATGGCCCGGCGGAGGATTCATGCCAAAGAATTGCACTTCTATTCCAATGCGAGCGAGATTTCTTGCCTGCCAATCGACATATGTCTCCACACCGCCAACATGGTGGACGAATTTGTTGACAATCAGAACCTTCACGTGAGCTGCACTAGCCAAGTGGCGCGGACATATACCCGGACGCTGAGCCGCTCCGGCCAACCCAAGATTTGCGCGCATTCGGCGCACGGCTTAGCGTGCGGAGCCAAACCTGCCGAACGCCGATGCGTAGATCGCATGTTCTCGCCCCTCCGCCTGCAACGTCGATGGAGACATATAAAACGAACTGCACCGACCGTACGTAGTCTGTCACCACTAGTAGGTCAAGCCAACTCATGACTTCAGGGAAGGCAAAGACAGTAAGGTGTCAAGTCGTGGTGACTGTGCCACTTTCGCGTAGGGCGATCATGCGCTACGCCGCCGAAGCGCTAGGCGCGGCAATCCTGCCGCTCACGTGGCCTCGGTTGGCTTTCGCCGCAGGCGATCTCAGCACGCCGCCCACCACCGCGGGGATGCCGAGGTTCTACATTTCCGCGTCGGGCAACGACGGCGCGGATGGGCGTAGTCCGCAGACGGCGTGGGCGACGATCCAAATGGCGAACTCCTCGCTCCCAGACGAAACAACCTTGCTATTCCGACGAGGGGACACTTTTTTCGGCCAGCTCAACGTCCCGTTCGGGTGCGAAGTCGGCGCCTACGGAGACGGCGCCAAGCCCATCTTGACCATGTTCAAGCTGCTAAACCGTAGAGAGGGTTGGACAGAACAATCCCTCAACGTGTGGAAAACTGATCTCAGCTCGCCGAACACGCACGACGGATATACCGGAATCCCCGACGCCAATATTGGCTTTCTCGTTGTGGACGGAGTGGTAAAGCCCAATCTGAAGTTCGACCCGTCTGAGCTAACCGCTCTCTGGGACTTCTGTTGCGACGTTCCGAATCACGTCCTCTACGTCCGTGCCCCCGCAAATCCGACCATGCTCGCCAATGACATTCGGGCTGCACCGAACGGCAATACCGAGGGTGGGACCGGTCGCGTCATCCACTGTGCGGAGGGTTCCAACGACCTACATGACCTGCACGTGACCGGAAGCGGCGGGTGTGGCATCGGTGGGACAGCGCCAGATGTACACCTTCACGACTGTTTGATCGACTACGTTGGCGGGGCGGTGTTGTCGGGGTATGGCGACGGAATGACGCGCTACGGCAACGGGATCGAACATTGGTTCAACGTGTGCCGGTGGACCATCGACAACAATGAGATCGCTGAAGTCTACGACGCCGCCTGGAGCCCGCAGGGACGCGACGCAAGCGGAGGCAAGGTCTATTGGGAAGATCTCACGTTCCGTAACAACTACATTCACGATTGCGGCCAGACGTTCGAGATATGGTCGAAGAACAGCGACCCAGATTCGCCCGGATTCGTGCGCGTCGTGTTTGAGCGCAACGTTTGTGAACGCGGTGGCTATGGAGTGTTTTCGGACGTTCGGCCGGACCCGACGGTCCGGGTCCATCTGCTCACCTATGCCCTGGAAACTCCGGTTGACGTCACGATTCAGGACAACGTCTTCGACGATGCCTACAGCGCCTACAGCTATCATCTGCGTGAACCGCCAGTCGGTTACGTGACCCGCAACAACGAAATCCGAATGAAGGCGGGCAGCCGCATGGAATTTCAACGTCCCGAGACAGTCGAGCAGGCCGAAGCATGGCGAGCGGAAACGGGACGCGAGCTGGGATCGACAATCACAGTACTGCCGTAGTTCGATCGGGCTCATGTAATCGTTGGGCACTGCACCCTTTGCGGAAACGGCCCACGCCGCCCGCCAGCAGGACGTCGCTCCTCATCCACCGCGAAAGACTGCTTCATCACGCTATTCTGAACGCGGATGGTCAACGCTGTAGGGACTACCAGCGGGTGTCCCGTACCCCGGCAATCGGCCGACGGGCCATCCTGGCCACTGGAGGGAACTGCGCATTTTGCAAAAGGCGTCGTCGTCACTCATCCCTGCAGGCGCGTCGCCTGATATTTTCGGACTCGCATGGCCAGCACCGAGCACGTTTCTCCCCCGCTCATCCATAGCCACGGAAGCGTGCATCCGTGAATGGCGTCGTTCGACACACTCCGAAATTAGAGCGGTTGCAGCATGAGGACTCCTCCCGACGACTGGGCGTTCCCAGAAATTACTGACAACATCGTTCGGCGCTACCGAGAGAATTACTCCATCCCTCCGGACGTTCCCGTTACCAGGCAAATGGTGCAACACCATATGGAGCTTGAGTATGGCCTCAAGGAGGTCCTGCTCGACTCAGCCCCAGAGTCACGCGCCTCAGTGTGGGCCGAGTGCTACGACAAGCTATATCAGGACCTGCCGTGGCTGGCGAGCGCAGCTTCTGTCGAACCTGAGAGTGTGGGCGAACAATACGGTCACTTTCTGAAACTGATACCGCGTGGTGCGCGGGTGATCGAGATCGGTTCGGGCCTAGGCACGTTGGCGAGACTCCTAACAGAACACGAGCGTCCGTGCATCGCCACCGAGATCACACTCGAGCGCGGAATTCGTGAAGACGGCAGATTGGAGTGGCACTCCACTGACGGCGTCCATCTCGAGGAATTCGAATCGCACGCCTACGACTTCGTGCTGTCGACCCAGGTCGTAGAGCATCTCCATCCGGACGACATCCAGCGCCACTTCGAGGGTGCTTATGCGCTGTTGAGGCAAGGTGGGAGTTACATAGTGGAGACGCCGCATGCATTTCTAGGGCCAGCGGATTTATCGAGAGTGCTAGCTCTGGACCGCCCACGATTCATGCATCTCAAGGAATACACCCACAGAGAACTGGGAACTGCCGCATACCGAGCAGGATTTCGACGGCGGTCGGCTATCTATCTTCCGCCTACAGCTGCGCGGCGCCGTTTGCCGATCATGCTCAAGGGGCGCTGGCTATATTCATATCTCGGCTTGATGGAGAAAATTATGCAGCACGCAAGGCCGCCTAAGATCGTCTTACGAGCGTTGTTGTTTCACGGCAATGCGTTCATGATCGTGACCAAATAGGTGCGCGAAAGTTGGTCGGGCACGCATTCGTGTGAGCACCTGAACTTGGCACCCGCATCCTGCACAACACTTTGTCAACCCAGCACCGCGGCCCCGTTTTTAGCGGTGCTTCGTTCCGCTCGTACACTCGCACGTTCGAGCTCGCAACCAGAAGCAGCCGCCGGCATCTTCGGCATCTCGGAAAGGTCGGGCACCGTTTCGTATCCCCGTCTGGGCATCGTGTAAATGCGAGTTTTGTGGCTCTGCCCCTGGCTGCGACCGCTGGCACGCATACACGCTGAGCATCTGCAGGCATTGGGTGCTGAGGTCGTGTTGGTCACGGCGCCTCTCCATCCCGAATCGGATTCACCACGCGAGTACGAGGTGGAGCTGCTGGGCCGCCCGATTCCCACTGCTGGCTGGCTGCCGTTCGCCGCGGCTTATCGAAACGCGAGACGGTTTCAACCCGACATCGTTGTGACAGAACTGCTTCGCGATCCAAGGTGGCGGGCGTTTGGGCGGCTCGCGCCGCGGTTGCGGATAGTTCACGATGCGAGGCCGCATGATACGACGCAGCGCGCACCGTGGTGGAACCGAATGTTCTTTGATCGTTGGGATGCTGCGGCTTATGCGACGGTTGTGTTCAGCAACCACGTTGCAAACAGTGTTTGTGCAGCAGGGATGCCTCGGCAGTCGGTTTATGTGGCGCCACTTCCCAGCGACCTTGATCCGGCCCTGGCGCCTGCCTTCGTCTCCGGCGAGGCTCGTGAGAATTTCTTGCTCATTGGTCGGCAACTTCCGTACAAGAATCACAGGGTCATATTCGAGGCTTGGGAATCGCACGTCCGTGGTGCCGCCTGGCGCGGCGACGAGCTAGTGCTCCTAGGAGACGGCGACGTCCCACTTCCATTGCCCGAGCACGTCCGTTGGAACAGAGGGTCGTATCGGTACCGGGCAATAGTCTCAGAACTCGCATCTGCAAAGGGATCGATAGTGCACAGCCGCGCAGCTTCGCAGAGTGGCGTGCAGGTGCTGTCGATGCAACTTGGTGTGCCGACACTTGTATCAACGGCCGGCGCCCTGCCGGAATATCAACCGCCCGGGCTGAGTGTCACCGGGATCGACGACGTTGCTGGCTTGGCCGCAGCGATCGACGTTCTCGCCGATCCCGCAGAAGTGGATCGCCAAGCAAAGGTAGCTCTAGCGCACTATCGCGCCAACTACAGCGCCGAGGTCGCCGCTGCGAGGTTGCTTGAAATCTTCCATCAGGTCGTACAGGACGCTCGTCGTTAGCATCCCGACCGTCCGGATAGCCCGACCGATTGCAACATGGCTCAGCAGAAGGATTTCGCGTTCGACTTGGCCCGCGAGATGTCTCGCCGACGCTGGTGCAACGTGTAGGCCGCAATAATGCGTTCCAGCCGAGTACGACGCGGTTTCTTACCGCCCCGCGGGAAGCTGCAGAACCAGGATGCAGTCGGAAAGGCCCAGGTCCAGTCGCCCAAAGCTGAACAGTCGCGACACCACACCCAAAAGCGCGAAACTGCGGTCCAACCAGCGATTGCGGGAACGAAGACCAGTTTGCACGGGTCCTTCGTATGTCTCTTGATAGACGACCTCCAGACCCTGCTCCTCGGACCATTCCCGCAGTTTGTCTGGCGCGATGCTGGCACGAAAGAAAGTGGGAAACTGGTCCCACTCTTCGTCGCGGCGCCTGTCTCCAACCACGTACCGGTAAAAGAATGCGTGCACCCCGTAGGGGGTGAACTTCGTCACCAGCCCCTTCAACGACCAGAGGTTGGGAAACGCCAGCACAAGACCGCCGCCTGGATTGAGCGCCGCCGTCAGGCACTCGAGCGCCTTTGTCGGCTCTGGCAGATGCTCGATGACGTCCCAGCAGAGAATCAGGTCGAAGCCCGGTTGGGGAGGGTCAAAATCCTGTAGGTCGCCCAGGATCTTTTCGTCCAACGAGTCGTTACGGTCGAGCTGGCGCTGCTCTACGTCAATGCCGATGAGCCGTCGCCCAGAGGGTAAATCGATCCGGCTCAGCGAACCGCATCCCGCCTCAAGCACCCGCGGGCCTTCCTTTCCCGCGAGCAGGCGGTCCACCACTTCCTGGACACGAGGCCGCGGGTCCCCGTGGCGGCCACAGATTCGCGCGGGAAGAACTAATGGGGTGGCCATCACTGAATATTATCGGAACACCTAAATAATTGGCGGCTTGCGGAGACGGCCGACCAAACTTGAATGCTGTCCACGGTTCGGATCAAAATCAGCGCGATCACTGTAGTGGCGTGCCAACGGAGTAGCCCCGAACGCTTCGGCGTGCGGGCGGACAGGTCGGCAAAGCGGTCGGCCACCGGATTGCGAAACCTTCGAGGATCGCGTCGGGCGGACTCAGACACACGCGCAGCCGTCCAGCTGAACAGTGAGACTTGTGCCTGTCACCTGCTGACCATTGACCGCTTGACTAGCATTCGTCGGCATGAGGGCGTGGCTTGTCGCGATGGGACTACTTCTACTGCTCCAGGGGTGTTCAGAACGACAGCGGTCGGTCGAGGGCGCGATCGAATTGCACCGGAAGGAGCCGGGAATGGTGACGTTTCTGCAAGTTGCGGAGGCGAGCGGGGTGTTGAGGAATGCAGACGATGTGGAGGCAATAGCCGGCTTTTATACGGTGGCGTGCCAGTCGCGGAAGGGAGGGTTTTCGCAGCCTGCGCTCGCGGATTCACTGCATATGGAGCTAGATCCATGGAACCTTCACGTGACTTTGGCGCAGGCCGAGCGGTTACACCAAGCGCAGCCCGCACTGTGCGACGCGCAGAGATGACGGCGGCCGCTACGCACGGCGCGAGGGGCCTCTACATGGTCAATCGAGGAACCGGGTAACACCGTGGATAGCCAACGAATCTCGCGTATGCGCGATGTGATGTGACGGATGCGTCGGGGTGTGGCACCCCACGACGGCTTGGTGCGTGCAGAGATGTGACGGCTATACGGATACGTGCTGATTGCGATACCCTGCGCACATGGGGAATGCGCGAGAGTATATGCGGCCTTTAATTCGTAAAGCTGCTGTCGCGTATAGCGTGCGGAACCGCCACCGCAAAGCGAGGCAGATACTCGCTTGGTTGGACGAACAAAACATTAGTGACGTTCTATTCGTTGGGACGATGGGGAATGAGCCCGCCGAATACAATAAGCAAAATGCCGGGATCGTTGAGGATGAAATTGCCGCCCGGTACCCGGTCAAGATGGGTATCAATATCGAGCCGGCGGTTACATTACATCCGTTCATGATTGCGGATGCGCGCCAAATGCCATTCGAGGACGAATATGTCGACTTTGCCTTGGCTAATGCCATTATCGAACACGTCGGCCAAGAGGCCGATCAACGTCGTATGGTTGAAGAGATGACCCGGGTCGCGCGCACCTGGGTGATCACTACTCCCAACAAGTGGTTCCCGGTCGAATCCCACACATCCGTGCTGCTCCTGCACTGGCTGCCGTCGTGGCGCCGGAAGCACGGGGAGAATTTCACCCGGCTCCTATCCCGCCGTGAGTTCCAGGCGCTCTTACCATCAGGGGCCAAGTTGTCCGGTACGTGGTGGAGTCCGACATTTACGGCCTGGTACCGGCGAACTCAGTAGCACGCACCCACACGCAGCTTGATCGCCATGTCATCGGCACTCCCGCTCCGCCATCCAGCTCAGGACGGGCTAATGCTTTGGTCGTTGGCGTCCGGGTCACAGAACCGCTTTTGCAAGGTTGGAGTCCACGAACGGTGCATCATGCGGAAGCGAAACCCGCGGCGCTCGGCGTCGGAAAGACGTTCGTCTAGCCAGTCGCCGTGGACCTGCTTGACATACTTGACCTCATTCCCTTCGGGAACGAGATCAGCAAAGAACGCTGGGTGAGCATCCCGGATTGACTGCATCAGCTCGGGGTAGGCATGAACGTTTGAATTTGCCCAAAACCCGCGATCGTCGGGCGCGCGGCCGTCGAATCCCCAAAGTCTCACATCGTTACTTATCGTGCAGCCCAAAGGCAGCAACAGCGCATTGAGCACATTCGCGACGTAGGGCAAAGCGAAATGCTTCGTCAGGTTGACGCTGATGTCGGCGTGCTCACCCCATGGGATCGGGACAAGTACCGATTCAACGGCGCGAAACTCGGCACGCACTATGACGTCGTAGTTCGCCGGGTACACGAAAAGCGTCCGACCTTCCGACTCCTTTAGTCGACGTAGTGCATCTTCTCGGAAAGCGCGCGCATGCTCGTTATGGCCGAAATGATAAATGGCGTCGCCAGCAGTCAGGAAGGCCGGATCCAAATGATGCCAAAGTTTTGGGTCGCGGACGATGGTGTTGCACACCACTGCCACGCCGTCTGCGAATGAGTGGTCGCCGGCCAGCCGAAGCGATGGACCGGTGCCAAAGAGATAGACCGGTCGCGCGCCGCCTTCCCGCAGCTGGCGGACCCTGTCGACAAACGTCTGCCGGGCGGCCGAAACAATCTCTCGCCGAGGATCGCCGGTGATCGCGGCACCGAGGTCCATCAGTGCCCAACCATCGGTCGGATTCGTTTCGAAGTCCAGATCGGCCACCCACCTCAAATTCCGGAGCGCGAGTTTGGGTACCGAAGATGCGTCCACCGCGACCACGGCAGTACTCCGAATGTAGTCCAAAAACGACGCCCTACAGGCGGTTCGAAGCGCCATCGTCTTCGCCGTGTGCGCCAGCAAAAAGTTCAGGCGGCTGGCGACCTCATCGGCCTTGGCTGACGGCAGCTCCCTAGTCACAAGCAATACAACGGGCCGCCGGATCGGTGCACGGATGACGTCCGCTACGGAATTCAACCATCGCCGCGAAGCTCGGGAGAGCCGACGATGGAAGGGATCCGAAAAACGGATCACACAAACCCCATCCGTTTCGCGGACGCCTTCACTCGGCACCAACCCGCGTAAGGGCGATGATTACTCAACCAATACGTGGTGAACCGCTGGGCGACAAAGCTTTCGCTGCTCTCAAGTTGCTCAGAAGCGCCCTTCATATCCTTAACCAACACAGGTCGGAACTCGGATCTGAGCTAGCACTGACGGTGCAGACATTGGTCGAACTTAACATGGTGGCAGTGAGCGGGCTCGGCACGGCAGCCTGTCCGCTGCATCAGTACTTGAGTGGGGCAACCCGTGACGATCAATACTCCCCCTGCTCAACGGATTCGCCTAATCCAATCCCAGGCAGCGATCGGGCATCCCGCTACAAGATCTGCCTCGGCCCGGTGCGATAGAAGTCATGTTCGAGGCAGCGGCCGAACGTGCCGGACAACAACGGCGAACAGGTTCAACAGATTCCGGATTTGTGGACACAACACCAACATCAAGCAATGATTGATTGCTCGTCTGCTTGACATGGTGGACTGAGGGGAAACTGGACGGCGCGTGGAGCAACGAAAGAAGCGACTCGTTCGCCATGTTGCGCGGACGATCATCGCGATATCGGTCAGTTTCGGCGCCGCCATGTTGGGCGGCTGGCCCGTGTACGTCGCGCCACAGGTCGACGCACTCAGGCCTGCAGATGCAATTCTTGTCCTCGGTGGTGACGGTGCCAGAAGGTATCCATTGGGATTGGAACTCGCCCAGCAAGGATGGGCACCCACCGTCGTATGGTCTGTCGGGGCGGGGACGCAGGGCGAGTGGATGCGGAAAGCATGCGCATCTCCGCCCGTGGGGATAACGCTTCGCTGCGTAACAGCCGGCCCACAGACCACAAGAGGCGAGGGGCAGGCTTTACGCCGGCTGGCAGCTGAATACGGTTGGCGGACAGTTATCGTCGTTACGTACGCGCCGCACATTTCCAGGGCGCGCTTCATACTTCATCGGTGCTTCGGTGGCGAGATCATCATGGTCGAGAGTTCAGCGAGAATCTCGACCATCGAATGGATGAAACAATACCTCTACCAAACTGCCGGTTACGCGAAAGCACTCGTTGGCCCAGCCTGCTAGCACCACCGACACGCGGTGCTGTCCATCTCTGTGGTTCGTGAGGATTGGCAGCTTGTCATTCATCACCCCGCGAACTCCGCGAGAGCAGCGCCTCGAACCGACGTCTGTACGAAAAAGACCGCCCCAGCGTCTGGTTCGCAATCCGGGCGCAGGTCCTTCCGAGAAGTAGTTATGTACAGGACGCTGCGATCCCTTCCCCCAAATGCACATGAGCTGACTTGAGTTACGCCGGGCACGGCGATGGTTTCAACGAGGCAGCCATATTTGTCGTAGTGGTTTACCACGCCTGCACCCCACAACGCGATCCACAATCCGTCGTCCTCATCGATCGCCATGCCATCCGGAAATCCACGGGTGTTTCGCATCGGGATGTGTGCCCGACGGCCGGACCACTCGCCAGTTTGGGATTCGAAGTCAAACACGTCCACCCGCCGCGTCGGGGTGTCGATGTAGTACACCTTCGTGCCGTCAGCGGACCATTGAACCCCGTTCGAGATCGACACGGGCGCAACCAATATCCTGCTGTTTTGCTGATTCGACGTGACCCGGTATACGGCTCCGCGCGCTGGCGTCTCGTCATAGGACATCGTCCCGACGACAAAGCCTCCAAGTGGGTCACATCCCCCATCATTCGTGCGCACATCAGGTTCACACACCAACTCGACAAGTTCATCGAACTTGGTAAGACTCTCGTCCGCCATCGCCACACCGCGCTCGGTGGCGATGAGGAAGCCGCCTTGCTTACGACGTCTGATGACTGTGGCTGCTCGGCTCGGCACTTTATACCGGCGGATTTCACCGACGGGGTCGATCGTGACGATGGTGCTGGCAAGAACATCAAGGCACATCAGCCGGTTGCTGCGCGAATCCCAAAAAGGCCCCTCCCCGTGATGCATGCACGACGAGGTCAACCGTTGCGCTTCGAGCATCTCATTACTCACTAGACCATATTCGGACCGCAACGTCTGCTAGGCCCTTCGACGTTTGATGCGGCTCCAGCGTTGACATGGTTGGGCTGCAAACATCGCACGGCAATTTCACGCTCACCCCGTCCATATGGTTCGTGATAAACCTAAGCGCCATGAGTGCTCCAACACTGGTTGGAGCGATGATAGTTCCGTGGCGTGATGATAGTTCCGTGGCGTCACTGACAACTTGTGGCCAGTAAGGGTTGGCCGCCCCGTTCCGTGATTTCTTGGTCGTTTTGGGGGCTCCCCTTTCGGCGTCGAGGCCTTCCTTTAGGCGGTAGAACGGCCGTCGGTGATTACCGGTGGGTGGTTACACCGCCGGTCAAGTGGGCGGACGGCGGTGGGTCTCCAGGGTAGAAATAAATCGACCCCACTCTGGTAAGACTGGGCGGATGGCACCGTAGTTGGCACCTTCTCAGCCACCACTTGCCCAAGAGCTCCTGATCGACATGACGAGCACGTGGCCGGCATTCATCGCCCCACAAGTGGCCACCATTTCATGGCCACGCACAACTGGCGCTGCCTGCACACAGCAGCGGATACCGGCGTTTTGTGATGCTGATGTTCTGACGTTGCGGTTAACTGGTCCAGTGACCCCGCCGACCTCTCGCAGCAAGCGATTTGACATTCAGGGTTTACGCGCCATCGCTGTCCTCGTCGTGGTTGCATTTCATGCCGGGTTGGGTCTACCCGGCGGATTCGTAGGTGTCGACATCTTTTTCGTGATTTCGGGCTTTGTCATCACCACGATGCTCGACCGCGAATGGCAGCAGCGTGGCAGTATCCGTTTTAAAAACTTCTACATACGCCGGTTCAAGCGATTAACGCCCGCACTAGCGCTAATGGTTGCGGTCACGATGTTCTTTGCGATTGCTATCGTCTCACCATCCGGCCCGCAACAAGCGACTGGAAAAACTGCCGTCGGAGCCATGGGGCTGGCGGCAAATCTCGTGATCGCGCGGACAACAGGCGGTTACTTCGGGGAAGACGCGGAAGCAAATCCACTCTTGCACACGTGGTCTCTATCAGTCGAGGAACAGTTTTATCTGTTGCTGCCCTCGCTCATCGTGTGCGGCTGGATTCTGGCCCGCAAGCGTGGTCTAGCCCTGAGCCCATTCGTTGCTTTGGCAGCAGTAGCCTCGCTCTCGTTCGCACTTGCCGTCGCGGGTTCTGTCGGCGTATCCGTGCCGGGATTCCAAAGCCTCCTTGGGTTCTACAGTCCTGTAACGCGAGCCTGGGAATTCGCGGTTGGCGCGTTGCTCGCGCTTGCGGTCGCCCATCGCAGCCCGCGATCACGCCAACTACCATCGGTGTTGGGGATCTCCGGTCTCGGGTTGTTGGTCGCATCCGTAGTGCTGATCAACGATCGCACTCCGTTCCCTGGACTTTGGACTGTATTGCCGGTCGCCGGCACCCTGCTGCTCTTGTTTTCCGGACTCGACGGGACCGCGCCGACGTCGCGGCTATTGTCCACTCGCCCGATGGTCGCACTCGGGGACTGGTCTTATTCGATCTACCTCTGGCATTGGCCCTTCATTTGCTTCGCGGGGCTCCTCTGGAACCGGAACTCCTGGGCGTTGTTCGCTGCAGCTCTTGCGTCGATCGTTCCAGCCGTCCTCTCCTATAAGTACGTTGAGCAGCCCATCCGCGACATGAGTCCGCCGATCCCACGCCGCTGGGTCGTCCTGGTGGCGACCACCTTGATCCCGCCGCTGGTACTGGGAGGATTAGTAGTGACGGGCGCAACGAACGGTTGGTGGTCAAACTCCGTACGCCAGCTTCAAGCGGCCACCATCCCTCGTACGATCGCCAATGCATACGGGTGTGACGACCGCAGGCCACTTGGACCCGCAATTTCCGACCTCTGCGTCTGGAATCGAGATGCACACTCGCAGCCGATCTACCTCGTTGGTGACTCGCAGTCCGCTCAGTTCAGCGAAGGGTTCATTCAGGCAGCCAACTCGTTACACCGACCGCTTTATATTGCCGCGGCGAATGCCTGTCCCTTCGTGGCTCTCGGATTCTTTCGTGACTTACTGACAGGGAGGGACAATTCGGCCTGCAAGAATTATGTCGATCGGTCGCTTCACTACTTGGCTGAGGCTCCCAGCGGAATCGTCGTAATCGCAAATGCCGATAGCTATTGGTTCGACAACGAGTTTGAGGTAGGGACATCATCTGCCAATATATCGATCGAGCCAAGAACCAAGTTGGCGGCCTTCAGGATCGACTTGCTTCGCACAGTGGACGAAATACGCAAGGCAGGCCACAAAGTGTTGCTAGTTCAAACAGTTCCTCATTGGTATTCCGACACCGCGGGAAATATTTGGGACCCGAGACTCTGCACCAACGTCGCAGCCATCAGTGGAAACTGTTCTGCCGAGCGTCCACTTGCAGACGCTCTAGCTGACCGGAAGAGTGTGCGCTTGGTTCTGGCCGAGACTGCTGAGGCTGCGAAGGCCGGTGTTTGGGATCCAGCCATACCGCTCTGTCCCGCCCAGACATGTTCTACGAACGCACCATCGTTCGGCCGCTATCGTGACAGGGGCCACATCAGTATTCGTCAATCAAGCGAGCTTGCCCGCGACATCGAGTGGGCGCTCGATGAAATTGGGCTGACACCCGGTGGGTATTAACTAAGAGCCAGGAAAGGGAAGCATGCCTTTCGTATACAATCCGTGGCGCCGTGCCCAGCCCTCGCGGCGTCAGCGCATCATCGCGCGTACATTGCTGCCACTCACTCGCATGGGCTTGGCAGCAGGGTTTGTCAATATTGATTATTCGTACGTTCACGGAGATCCCGCGCGTCTGCATTTGGGCGAGCGTTGCTCGATAATGAACACGCTGTTTAACACAGTCTCCGGCGAAATCTATATTGGCGATGATACTCTGTTTTCGCACAATTGCATGGTGTTGACTGGTACTCACCGATTCTATGACGGCGAACGAGTCAATTTATCCAGCCACAACGATTCACCCGAAGTGCCGTTATCGGGCCGCGACGTGGTAGTCGGCAGGGGATGCTTCGTAGGAGCCGGAGCCATCATCATCGGCCCGGTGACGATCGGCGAAAATGCGCGAATAGGTGCAGGCGCCGTCGTAACGCGGAACATCCCTGCGGGTGCGCTCGCCGCGGGCGTACCTGCTAACGTGCGACCAGTCAATGGTCCAGCACCAGTGGCCGACTCAAACGACGAATTGGATACAGGCCGCGCAGGCTAAAATCTTTCGCGTTAAGACCTATATCAGCAATCGTTCAAACGAGCTCACGGTGCGGAAACTTCGTTCACGCTCGCGAGTGCATATCATTGGTAAACATAGCCACTGGGTAACTGTTTTCAGTGTCACCGTCAACGGATCCTTTCCTGCCCGCTTGACAGGCGACACCGGCCAGAATTAGCAGCAGCCAGAAGCTGTCTTCCGCTACGCCAGGCGCCATTCCTGTCTCAGTCATTGCGCCCACGAGTAGGACAGTCATGGCAACAACGGCGCCGAATCCCCAGATGCCCCATTCTCGTCGCCTATTCGCAAGCCGGACGCTCATCCACCACGCAGCGAACACCAGCAGAAGCCAGCCGACGATGCCGCCGTCGAATAGTTGTTGCAGGAAAGAGTTATGCACCAACGCAAGCTCTGGATGTTGCGTGAGAGATGTCAACAGCCCGCTGTAGGTGAGCGAGGCACCCGATCGATACTGTCCATACACACCGTACCCAAACAACACGTGCTGGAAATCGTTGATCGATTCGTTCCAATAAGCAATCGAGTTATGCCACAGCAGCGATCTATTCTCGAGGGTGCCGATAGACTCCGAAGTGGTCACTCGACCCGGAGCCAGTAGAGATATTATCGGCGCCATCGCGAATTCGAGCGAACTGATAAGCCCGGGGAGAATAAATGCAGACGCTGCCGATAACAGTGTCGCTGCTTGTGCAACCCACCGAGTGAAAAATGGAAAGCAAATGACTGCAACCGATAAGACTGCCCCGACTGTCAGAGCAGCTCGACTACCAGCGCCAACCTGCACGAAGATTGCAGCCGCAAGAGAAACTAACCTTAGCGATCGGCGAAGCCATCCCACTTCGAGCAACATAAAGACCGCGGCCGCTACATACAGCGCCGCAACGATAGAAGCTGAGTTGATTGAAGAAGTCAGAGGGAAGATAATTCGAACGAACCCGGTGGTCTCAACGAGATTGCCAATTCGATTCTTCGACGACGGCGATACCACTCCGGCGACATAGCACACCACATTGGCGACGAGGTACAACCCACACCCATCGATCAGGGACGCGATTATCCGACGGGCATCAACGGTCGTCGCAAGCCGCACAGCAAGTGCGCTGACCAGAACGAACAAGAGCAGAGTAGACACTTCTTGCGGCCTGCTGAACACGATTGCCGACGCCAAGACAAGGAGCACAAGTGGACCCAATTGCACGTCGAATCGGCCCTCTGACTTTCGAACGAACGCGCCAGCAACCAGAAATCCGACGACAAGCACGGTGATCCTGCCGCTGAACAGTTGGATGACCAGCGCAACAGGCAGAGCGATTATGATCCAGTCCGGTCGAAGACCGCTTGTTGGCAGCGAGTCCGCACGCTCCGGCCGGAATCGGATTCGCGCGATGAAGGCAAATATGTAGACGGCTATCACGGCAACGGCCATACCTGGCTCAATCAAGCGACCACCCCCAAGACCTCACACTTAAGAACAGACTGCGCCACAGGTTGGGCCCATCTTCCCCCGTTTCACTGCGATGCGCGCTCCTTCGCGTCCCGAGTTTTATCAATTTAGTGCGTAGCGTTTGATCTGATCTTGGCGAGGGTTGCGGCGAGGTCGTCGGGGATGGGGTCGGCGGCGGTGAGGGTGTGGTTGCCCGCGGCGATGGTGATGGTGCGGTAGCGGCGTGCGGTGCGGACGAATTTCTTGATGCTCCAGCCGGTTTGGGCTTCGATTCGGTGGCTGATGGCCATGGCGGCGAACACGATGCTCAGGTGCGCGTCGATGGATTCGCGTGTCCGGTGATAGATCGGGCGGGCCTGTAGGTCGTGCTTGGACATTCGGAAGGCCTTCTCGATGCGCCACAGTCGGTGGTAGGCGTCGATGATGAAGCTCGCGGGCTGCTCGACGAGGTTGGTGGTGTAGCCCTTCCAGCCGGCCAGGGCGCGGGTCTTGGCCTCCAGCGTGCGGTTGACCGTCTTGGTGGCACTGGAGAGCTGGATGTAGCGGTTGCGTTTGACGGGGGCTTTGCCGTCCACGGCGCGTTGGGCCTTGGCGATCTGCTCATCGATCCCACGGCTGGTGCGTCGGGCCCGGTCGGCACGGTATTGGTAGTGGATCATCCGGTCTGGTACCCCGCGGGCCTTCTCCGAGGTACTCGACGGCCATCGCTGGGTGAGGATCAGACCGTCGGGGATGTCGCGGCCGGGATGTTTTTTCTGCCATTCGGTGACCACCGAGGGCAGCTGGGGGATCTTCGAGCCGAGCACGTAGGTCAGCCCGGCGGCGTGCAAAGCGATCTGGTTGGCCTCCGAGATCATCCCGGCGTCGGCGACGACGGTGACATCAGCGAGCTGGTGGGCCTTCTTGAATGCGGTGATGACCGGCAGCATGGTCGCGGTCTCGGCCTTGTTGCCCTCGAAGGCTTCGACCATCAGCGGCATCCCGGCGGCGTCGGTGAGCAGCCCCAGAGTGATCTGAGGTTCCACGCGGCGCTCCTTGGAGAACCCCGGTTCCCGGAACCCGTCGCCGGCGTCGGTCTCGAAATACAAGGTGCTGACATCGAAGAGCACGAGGCTGGCCGGCCCGAGCCGGGCGTGGGCGGCGCAGGCAGCTGAAAGAGCCTGCCGGAAAACGGGTTTGGCGAACACTGGTAGCCGACGGTTGAGCGTGGGATACGACACCGGGGTGATGCCGGCTTCATCGATCACCCGCAGCGAATCAGCCTTGCTGGTCGGCTCGATGATCCGGGCCAGCACCAACTGTCGAAACACCTCATCACCGTCGGCGACCTCATCGAGACCAAGCAACTCGTAGACATCCGAGAGCGCCGACCACAGGTGCTGGGCACGCGAGGAGGTAATCGGCAACGGCTCCGCGTCGGCGTGGGCGCCCAGCCCGAGATCAAGCTGTTCCTGACCACCGGCGATGCGCTGGGTCCCGGCCGCCTTCAGCGCCGCGACACCGGCCTCGTCGTGGGCCGAGCCGAGGTGCTCGATATTGCGGGAGCCCGCCGGTTGGACCACACGATCTGTACCGCGGTCGCCCCCGAAGCGGTCTTCACCGTGCGAACGTGGGCCACCCGGGCAGCTTACGACCCGAAATTAGTGCCCAAATTTCGGCTTTCCGCCCACCAAAACCACAGGTCACAGACCTACGCGGCGACCACCGCAGGAATCTTGATAAAAGTCAGGTACCTGGCTCAATCAAGCGACCACCCCCAAGACCTCACACTTAAGAACAGACTGCGCCACAGGTTGGGCCCATCTTCCCCCGTTTCACTGCGATGCGCGCTCCTTCGCGTGACTGTATCCCGCCTATCCGGCTATGTGCTCCAAGCGGTGGTATTGACAGGTGTCACACCACGGCCCAGCGGGCAAATTGCGTTGCTGCGGCGATCAGAACAAGGCTGACACCGCAAGACGTCCACGCCAGTGGCGAATGCACTGGCGACGCCAAGGCCACAACACTGGAAGTGAGCGCGGCGACGGCAAAGAGAATTCCGGGCCACAATCCGCGCCATGAACTCCATTGGATGACTAACTTGTGGGTGCGCGTGAGCACCAACGCCATAGCGCTCATCGTTAGATAACCTGCCGTAGTGGCGTAGGCGACGCCGGCTGCGCCATATCTCTGCCCGAAGATCAGGACCGAAATCAATATCAGAGCTGCACCGGCACCAGAAGCCAAGACACTGTATCTGGGAAGCCCAGCGGCTTGCGTAAGGTAGTTCATCGGAATGAAGTAAAGGCCGAACGCCGCTTGACCGACAAGCAACACTCCGGCCAGATAGAAGGCTGGCCAGTACGCCTCGGGAAAAATCCACTTGCCCGTGACAGCGACACCACACGCAACCAAGGCAGGGACCACTAAAGCGCCGATAAGCTGCCATCTGACGACTCCCATGGTTTCGCGGGTAGGCGCAGGGAAGGTTTCGCGCGCGTAGTGAGGAAGTACCGCGGCGTTGCACTCCGACACAACGAGTCCCGCAATCAGCGCGAGGTTCAACCCGAACGCTAGAAGACCCACCTGTTCGAGTGATGACACCGCAGCCATCGCGGGTCGACTCAACGACGAGAGCGCCCAAAGTGCTGCGCTGTGCGGAATCAACGGGAGTGTAAACCTGACGGCATAACGAATGTGGGTGGAAGTAGGGCGCGTTCGGGGCAGTCGCACCAGCGCAACAGCGAGCGCGGCCGACAACGCCGCACTCAGTAGGTCTGAAATAGCCCAACCCACGACGCCGAGCTGCAATACGACGACGAACACAAGCTTCGAGACGGCGGTGAGCAAGACCGATGTCGACGAGAGCCAAACGAAACGGCGGAGATCCTCCCGTGCCCGGGCGACCCACATGGCGAAGGTAAATGTAGCGGGTTGGAAACCAATTGCGAGCAACTCAATCGCCCAAATGAATCCAGCGACGCCAAGAACCTCTGGCACGAATGCAACGGCCACCGCAACGACTGCGACCGCCGTCGGGACTACGAAGTAGCAGTACACGCCAGTCGCATACAGCAGCGCGGGCCCATCATCGCCGCCCCTGGCTGCGGCCCGGACTACTAGCTGTATCAGTGGTGCTGCGACGACCGTGGTGACAACCACCGATGCGGCGGCCAGCATCGACGCTGCACCGTACTGCTCCGGCGACATGACGTGCGTCACGAATGGGAGTATCAAAAGCGACACAGAACGCTGAAGACCGGCGAGTGTGATGTATGTCGCGGCCGCTCGTCCGGTTCTCCCTATTCGAACCACGACTACTGTGCCTGCGGGTCGCGATGCAAGACGGCCCGCGCGCGGGTTTCTGCCGTCACTCCGAACCCAGACGTGCGGTTGCTCCACCGTCGACGACCAAAACCGCTCCGGTCACGAAGCGGGCGTCGTCTCCGATCAAGAACGAGACCGCTCCAGCCACTTCACTCGGATCCCCGATGCGTCGCAATGCAGTGCGCTGGCGCAAAATCACCTTGCGTTCCTCGGCCGACTCTTCGCCCCACCGTGCGAAACCCTCACGAAGTTTGGCCGTGTCGATCGCTCCGGGGGCAACTGCGTTGACCCGGATACCGGGCCCGAGATCCAAGGCCGCCGAGCGCACCCAACCCTCCAGTGCAGCCTTCGTCGTGGCGTAGGCCGTCACCCCGCCGGTTGTCGCCCGGGCGTGCGCGCTACTGATTACCACGACCGAACCGTCACTGGCCGCAAGACTTTCGCGAGTGCCCGCCACCAGCGCATCAACGGCAATGACGTTGACCCGCAACGCCTCGACCCAGTCATCCAGTGATGTCTCGCCGGCCCCGGCGATGGGCTGCGCCGCGGCGTTGTGCACGATTGCCTTCAACTCGTAGTCCCTGGCCAGCACACGGCCGAGTTCGACGAGCGCTTCTGATTCGCGCATGTCGAGTTGGACATCGATGTCGGCCGCCGGAGCAGCGTTGCGATCGATTCCGATCGAAAGATATCCGTCGTTTCGCATCCGTTCGCAGAGCGCAGCGCCTATCCCGCCTGCGGCCCCGGTTATCACCACCGCGCGGGTCATTAGGCGAGTTCCTCGAGGAGAAAGTCAACGGCTGCCTGGCTCGCACGCACGACACCCTCGCGAGTGTTGGATGCGTTGTGCGCACCCAGCACAACGTTTGGCAGCGTCCGGAGCTCGCTATCCAACGGCAGGGGTTCGACCTCAAACACGTCAAGGGCGGCACCCGCGAGCTGGCCGCCCTTGAGCGCGTTTACCAAGTCTGCCTCGACGACAACCGGCCCTCTTGCCACGTTCACCAGAAATGAGTCTGTGCGCATCAACGCCAGGCGGTCAGCGTTGATCATATGAAACGTATCCGGTGTCAACGGGCAGGCCAGAACGACGAACCGGCTCGTCGCCAGAAGCTCGTCCAATTCGACGACGGATACCCCACAATTCGAAGTTCCCACATAGGGGTCGGCGGTAACAACATTCATACCGAAAGCCGATGCGCGCCTGGCAATCTCACGACCGATCGCTCCGAAGCCAACAATGCCCAGTAGTGCACCGGCCAGCGTGATTCCTTCGAACTTGGGCCACTCGCCACGCCGGACGGCGGCATCCACGGGAATGTAGCCGCGGGCGAGGTTCAGGATGTAGCCAAACGCTGAATCGGCAACTTCGTATCCAAAGACACCGGGCGTGTTGCGCACGGTCACCCCGTGTCTACGAGCTGCGTCGTGGTCAACCGAGTCCATGCCAATGCCCCAACGAATCACCGTCCTGAGTTCGTGAGCGCCGTCGAAGAATTCGCGGTCGAGCTGATCGTCGCCGGCGATGATGCCGACCAGGCGGGGACTGTACTGCAGCAACTCTCGGGCGGTGAACTGTTGGCGCCCATTCAATTCCAGAGCCACTACTTCGAATCCAAGGTGCTCGATGCGTTCGCGGTGACGCGGAAGCTCGACCTGCATCTGTCGACAGGTTACGAGGATCAGCGGCGCGCTCACAAGGCGCTTTCGGCACGCTCTGCGATAGCAACTGCCTGAAGGAATTCGTCTTCAGTGTCGATATCCAGAGCCTCAAGGGGCGCCATCTCCACCATAAAAGGACGTGCACCAATACGGTTTCCGCGCTCCCGTAGCACGTCGGGCGTGAATATGAAGAAGCAAGAGTTCTCGATGAACAAGGGAGCAAGATCCTGCGTCCGGAGCAATACCGACGGATCGTGGTTGACCGGCCGGGTCTCAGCGTCCCAGAGTCGAGCCTGCATACGCGTGACGCTGAATACGGAGTCGAACCCCCGATTGGGATTGCTGAATAGTTTCAACGCTGCGGATACTGTCTCAGCTCTCAGGAAAGGATTGGTCGAGTGTGTCTGGAGCACCGTGTCGGCGTCGACCTGGTCGAGCGTGTTGAGCAGCACGTCGTTCATGGCAATCGAGCCGTCACGTAGATGTTCCGGCCGTAAAAGTACTCGTACTTCGGGAAAGTTCTTTTCAGAGTCTTCGATGATGAAGTGACTGTCGGTATCAATCACTATTAGGTCGATTTCGGCCACTGCACTCAACGTACGGATGATGTGGTGGTAGAGCGGAATCCCGGCCAATGGCCGGTAGTTCTTGCCCGGAACACGCTCACTGTTATGGCGCATCGGTACAACAGCGACGGTCTGGGTCATTGCGCCCTCTAATGGTGGATAATCGGGAAGTCGTCGGAATACAAGATCTTTCGACCAGGCGCAGGCGGAAGCGCGCGTTCCTGCGAATCAGCGGGATAGTAAAAGCGCTCGAGCAACCGCGACGAGACATTGTCGGGTGTTCGGAAGCCCTCCCACGCCCCGATGAACTGTGCAAATCGGAAGAGGGGAATGCTGAGAACATTACTGCGTAGGCGCCTTGCCTTCGCCGCGTCTAGGTAGTCACCCGCGATGTTCGACAATGCCAGCCCGACAGCTCTCCGCAGCGACATGTTCGACCCCTCGACGATGCGGGCGTAGGCCATCGCCTCGCGCCGATACCTATTCCGGGTGATGTTCCAGGTCTCCTCGTGTACGTGCACCACCGGCGCATCGGCGACGTACGCGATCTTGTAGCCGCGCTCAAGGGCCTTCTTAGCAAAATCAAGATCCTCAAGGCCAGTGAGGCTCTCATCGTATGGCGACTCTTCCCACACCGACTTCAACACGGCCGCATTTGCGTTGTTGCTGAAGGGATTCCCCTGGTCCCAGATGTTTTGAGTGGGAAACCATTTCAGCATTACCCGCGCTTCGGAGAACTTCGTCCGCTCGTCGCCGACCTGGCGACCGTACGCAATGGCGATCTGCTCACGCTCGAATGCACTGACGATGTGCTCGACGTAGGTGTCGTAGACCGGGTACACATGCGCAGAGGCGAACAGCAAGACGTCGCCGATCGCCGCAGCGCATCCCCTGTTAAGGGCCCGGCCGAACGAGAACTCGTTCTTGGCGATGTGCACGATTCTGCAACCTGCGGCCTCCGCAATCGCCACGGTATCGTCAGTGGAACCAGAGTCCACCAGCACAACTTCGTCGAGTTTGACGGTTTGCTGGCTGAGACCCGCTAGTAGTCGACCGATGTGTTTTTCCTCGTTGTGGGCGCGGATGACCGCCGACACTCGACGAGTCGCGGCGAGCTTAGTCATCGCCGAAGAGCCAATCCAGGTTTAATGGCCGCAACCTGGGACTGCCATACGCCCGAAAACTGCAGTTTCGCATCACACCCCCGATCCGGAGGGTACCGGAGGCGGGCTCGCGGCGCAGCCAATGGACGAGCACCAGCCGAGCACTACTCCCCCATGGCAGAACCGGAAGGCTGGCAGACGACTCTCCCCCACGCACCGTCCCGAACGTCGGCGCGTCAAGTCGTGCGCCACCACTGCACTGCTTCCCATTCGCATTGCCGACTGGTGAGATCTTTTAAGGACGTGACGGCTTATTACATGCGACATCATTTGCCCCCTAGCCGCATCATTTCGATTTCTGTTCAATGGCTAGAGCGAGCGCTGTTCCATAGGATGCGCATACAGAACGCCAAGAGTATGCCTCCTTTGCACGGCGTTGAGCACGCGCGCTCAATTCGACTTGCAGATCGCGATCCGATAGAAGTTTCTCCACCGCATCCACAATTGCCTGGTCACGCGGCTCGACAAACATGCCGGTGTCGAGGAGGACTTCTCGATTGAATACCGTATCTCTAGCCAGAATTGGTGCACCACAAGCCATTGCCTGGACCAGCGCTGGATTTGTTCCCCCTACGCTGTGTCCGTGGAAGTACACCCCGCAGTTCTGCCACAACGAGTACAGCTTTTGATCATCTGCAATATGACCCAACCATCTCACATTCGAATGGGCCTCGGCGAGACGCCTGACTCGCGCTTCTAGAATCCCCCCACTTCCCGACGAACCCACAATCACGACTGGATGATTCCGCGATAGCTTTTCCGTAGCGTCCAAAAATTCACCAACGGTATTCTCTGGAACAAGCCTAGCAACGAATAACACGTATCGCCCACTTGGCAGACCGTCGATCGGATCGAGTCGTTCTGTGACAACGTCTCCGCCGTACGGAATGAACGTGCCACGACGATTGAAGGTGTCATCCCAAAAACGCTCGATCTGCACGGAGTCTGCGACCAAGAAATCTCCATGCATCGCCGTGAGCTTGGCGCCCATCTTGAAGACCGCCTTGCCGAGCGTGCTCCATTTATCCCTGTGCCACTCGATCCCGTCTACATTAACGACTGTCGGGATGCCGCGCATACGCAACAACGGCAGCCAGTACCCATTAGCTACATTCATGACAAGAGCTACGTCCGGCCTTTGCTTCGCAGCGTGCACAACTGACGTCGCACCGTAAGTAAGTGTGCTCAAGGACTTCGAGTCGACGCCGCCAGTCGTGACGGTTGAGATGTCCCCCCGCGTGTGCTGATCTTCTACTACCGTCGCCGACGGCCGGCAGTAAACCGTAACCGCCCACCCTTGGTCTGCGAGGAATGGCGCTAGCTTTCGGACGAGGGTTTCAAAGCCGCCGTAATAACTGGGATAACCGCGGGTGCCAATGATAGCCACCGACTTCCTCGCGGGGCCTCGGTTTGCGCGGCCCGACTCGTCATCAGTCATTAACGTCCTTGGATCCGAACGTGGCAACAGTCATCGTACTGATCAATTTTCATCCACCGTCTTGGCACTGCCAACGCAAGCGCTTAGCCGTTTGAGATCTCCGTCGTCCAGTTTTCCACTCCGACGGCCCACTCGACTGTTTCATGCATGCAGATTTGGAGATAAGCACTTGCTGCTAAACGGTACCAGCCACTCTCCTGTCTGCGTCACCCCAACTATTTGCCCGAGGTGCCGTCAATCCAAGCCGGCAATGCGACCGAGTGATGAATTTAGCAGCCGCTCGCGCGTTGCGAGGTTGTCCTGCGTCTCGTAGACGTTGAAACGAATGGCCCCCTTTCTCAGACCTCACCGTCGGTACGTCCCGGTTGGGCAGCGACAGGGGCGCTAATCTGGCACTATCGTGGATCGGCAACGACTGCATCGCGAGGCGCCGAAACGGTCGGGTGTGCACCTTTATCCGACTGAGAGTCCTCTGCCTTGGGCTCGGGTGCTTCAGCTGGCGACGAGGTACGCGGACGGCGATCGTCTCGCCACCGTCGCAGACGATTGATCAGCGCGTCGACGCCGACACCAGCCAGGACTGCGGCGAGGACGCCAAACATGACGGTCACCAACAGCGATTTGTTTCGGCTTGGGGTGCCCATGACCGCTTGCGGCTTCGACGCCAGAATCGCTTTCACCATCTGGAAATCAGGCACTCCTGCCCTTTGTTGAACACCGATGAGAACGGGATCCGCCTGCGCGGCTGCGAGGTCGATTGTCTTCACCGCGGAGGCTGCATCAGGCTCCGTCGCTTCGATCATGATTAGTGGGAGCTGGGTTTGCTGCGCACCCGCTATGGGAGTGCCTGGAAACATCCGAACCGTAAAGTTGTCCAGGCCGCCTCCGGCGACGACCTGCGCCCTGACTGCTGGGTCGTCGTACCCGAGAACGACGAGATTCATGATCAGCTCCGGGCCACCGACGTCCAATAAACCATTTCGTGGCACGGGATTGCCATCTGGGCTAAATTGCACCTGTTCATTCGAGGGCGCGGCGGCGACAACTGCGTTAGCGTAGTACACAGGCCTGACCGACGTGTATTGGGTGTAGGCGTACCAACCGGTGATCGCAAGCAGCGGAATGACGACGTACCACCGTCGAATACAGGACCGCAGAACGTCGAACAGGTCCACCTATCGCTCCCTTCGCGGTGCTTGGTTTACATGATGCACCATTTGCACCTCAACGGCTTACGGTTCGTCCCGACTGCTCAGTCACGCCTACAGCTCCCGAGCGGCTGGCGAGTTCCACATACTCGAGTCCACCTGAACTCAATCACGCGAACACGGTACCGGCTACCGATAGCGCGGTTCGACGGCGCGAGATCGCTGGAAGTAGCAGTCGGGCAGGCTGTTTCAAGATCACACGATTCGAAATTCCGGCCTACAAAGCGTCGCCGGGGAGGGAAGGGCACGTTGCAGTCACCACAGCCAGAAATTGCCAGTAATGGTGAGTATCCGTTAATGTTCCACGCCGCCGGCGGCTACACGGGCTGGGTGCCTGCTTGCCACGCAAGCCAGTCAGAGGGTCCCCTCCCCTCATCTTGGCTTAGACCACCACAGAACCGTTGCGGGCGAGGCTCTGCGTAGGCCGTGGTTGTCGAACAATGCTGAACCACGGACGAAGCTGTGCGACACTTACGCCACAAATTCGTTTGCCAGACTTCGGCGGGCCGACACGTGAAGAAATATGAATCATCCGAATTCCGAGGGGCCGCTTTCCTTATGCCGACACCGGAACGATGTCACCTTTTAGACAGTGGCTCAACGGCTAGGCTCTAAGCCGTGCGCTACCAAACTGTTCGGGTTGTGATCCTCGGAGTCAATTACGCCCCGGAGCCGACCGGCATTGCGCCCTATACGACCGGGATCGCTGCCGGTCTGGCAAAGCGGGGGCATGAGGTCTTGGTGCTGACGGGCCACCCACACTATCCGTATTGGAAGCGCGTCGACCGCGGCGCGCGCCTGCGCTCCGACGAGACGATGGACGGCGTGCGTGTTCGCCGCTTGAAGCATCCTGTTCCACAACACCATTCGTGGGCCGCGCGAGCCGTCATGGAGTTGATTTTTGGCCTACAACTGATCACCTCGCGCTGGGGCAGCGCCGACGTCGTGATTTGCGTGACCCCGCCCCTCCTTGCTTCAGCAATGTCCTCGGTGCGCACGAGATTGACCAGGCACCGACCCGCGCTTGGTGTGTTGGTTCAGGACATGTACAGCCGAGGAATCAGCGAGACAAATGCCACGTCAGGCATATCCGCCAAGGGGGTACGAGCCGTTGAAGCAATGACGATGAGGCTGGCAGACGGTGTCTCGGTGATACACACCGGCTTCGCCCGTGATCTCACCGATGACTTCAATGTCGACATGCGGCGCATTCAGGTGAACCGAAACTGGACGCACGTGAATCCTCCCGATGCGTTGGCTAGCGCGGAATTTCGCGTTGGGCACGGCTGGGGCCCCGACGACGTAGTGGTATTGCACGCAGGCAACATGGGCTACAAGCAAGGTTTGGAGAATGTCGTCGCTGCAGCGGAGTTGGCCATGCATAGCGACCGCTCGGTGAAATTCGTGCTGCTCGGCGACGGAAACCAACGTGCCGACTTGCAAGCGATCGCCGCTGAAGTTCCTGCGGTTGAGTTTTTGTCACCTGTTTCCGACGAAGAGTTTCCGGCCGCGCTGGGCTCTGCAGACGTCTTGCTGGTCAACGAGCGTCCAGGGGTGGGGCACATGTCGGTGCCCAGCAAGTTGACGTCATACTTTAACTCCGGCAAGCCCGTCCTTGCGGCGACTGACCTCGCTGGATTCACCGCCGTCGAGATCGAAGCCTCCGGCGCTGGCGTTTGCGTTCCGGCCGGTCGTCCCGATCTCCTTTTAAGCGAGGCGATCCGACTGGGGACCGATCGAGAACTCGCCAAACAACTGGGCGAGGCGGGTCGACGTTATTGTGAGGATCTCCTCTCCGAGGAGACGGCAATCGATCGCTACGAAAAGTGGGTCGTGGATCTAGCGGAAATGCGTCGGCCGAGGTGGGGGGACCATTGACAGCCAAGAAAGCACTGATCACAGGAATCACTGGGCAAGACGGTTCATACCTCGCAGAATTCCTGCTCAACAAGGGATACGACGTACACGGTGTCATCCGGCGCGCTTCGACGTTCAATACGCACCGAATCGATCACCTCTACGTAGATCCCCACGACAGTGGCAACCGGCTGTTCTTGCACTACGGCGAACTGATGGACGGTCCTCGGTTGTCGGGATTGCTTGCCGAGATCGAGCCAGACGAGGTGTACCACTTGGCCGCACAATCCCACGTGCGAGTCAGCTTCGACGAACCTGAATTCACTTGTGAAACCACAGGTCTGGGAACAATCCGCTTGCTCGAATCGATACGGCAACTCGGCTTGAGATGCCGCTTCTACCAGGCGTCGAGTTCGGAGATGTTCGGGTCTTCACCACCCCCGCAGAACGAGAACACACCGTTTCATCCGCGTTCGCCCTACGGCTCGTCCAAGCTCTTCGCGTACTGGTCGGCCCGCAACTACCGCGATGCGTACGGCCTCTACGTGGTGAATGGGATCCTGTTCAACCATGAATCGCCCAGGCGCGGTGAGACATTCGTCACCCGCAAGATTACCCGTGCAGTGGCTCGAATCCGGGCTGGGTTAGATCAGCACCTGTGGATCGGCAACATCGACGCCATCCGAGATTGGGGATACGCACCAGAGTACGTCGAGGGTATGTGGCGGATGTTGCAGGCAGACGACCCTGGTGACTACGTACTCGCCACCGGTGTTGGCAACACGGTTCGGGACTTCCTTGCGCTCGCCTTCGACGAAGTAGGCTTGGATTGGGAGAAGTACGTGCGGTTCGACGATCGTTATCGTAGACCGGCAGAGGTGGACGCCCTCGTCGGTGATGCCTCCCTGGCCGAGTCTCAAGTGGGTTGGAAGCCGCGGGTGTTGGTGCCCGAGCTCGTCAAGATCATGGTCGAAGCCGATGCGCGCGCGTTCGAAGACCATCGGGCGGAGGTCGATCGACCTGACCTGCCGGGTTGGCAACTCGGACTGTCGTAGAGACGACGCACTCCGGTGCACGCTGCCGCTATCGCCGGTAGTCGCCCTCGTGCTGCAGAAACCAGTCGTATGTCAGCCGGACTCCATCGGCGAGCCCGGTCTTGGCCTGCCAGCCCAAGTCACAGAGGCGTCCGACATCAAGTAGCTTCTGAAATGTACCGTCCGGTTTGCTTGTGTCCCAGCAGATCTCGCCGCGGTACCCGACGACCTCGGCAACCAGCTCGGCCATCTCAGCGATGCTGAGATCGGCCCCGATTCCGATGTTGATCGGCCACTCGTCGTCGTAATTGTCCAGGAGAAAGTGGCAGGCATCCGCGAGATCGTCGACGTACAAGAACTCTCGCCGTGGGCGTCCGGACCCCCAGCAAGTCACCTCGCTCGCTCCGTCACGTACCGCTTCATGAAATCGACGAATCATCGCCGGCAGGACGTGACTGTTAGCTGGGCTGAAATTGTCGCCCGGTCCGTAAAGATTCGTGGGTAGAGCAGAGAGGTACGGAAGACCGTACTGTCGGCGAATTGCTGTCACATGGCCAATCCCAGCGAGCTTCGCCATGGCGAAACCTTCATTCGTGTGCTCAAGGTGGCCAGTAAGCAAAGAATCCTCGGTGAGAGGTTGTGCTGCGAACTTGGGGTAGATGCAACTCGAACCCAAGAAAAGGAAGCGTTCAACTCCGGTGGCCACGGCGGAGTCGAGCAAATTCACCTGGATTCGCAAATTCTCGGATAAGAAGTCGGCTGGCCTACTCGCGTTGGCCGCGATCCCGCCCACAACCGCTGCGGCATTGATCACGACGTCCGGCCGCGCCTCTTCGAAGAATGCCGCGGCTGCCTGCGCATTGCGAAGATCGAGCTCACTCGACGTGCGCCCGACGAGATTCCTGAATCCCCGCGTCGTAAAATGTCGCCAAAGCGCCGATCCCACGAGGCCACGGTGCCCTGCGATGAATATCTTCGAGTCGACTGAAATTGGCGACGCCAGCATACACGGGAACCTATATACGGACACGCCGCCGAGCAACTTCGTGGGTGGAGCCTACTGTCGTCGGTAATCATCCACGAGCAGGTGCGGCCATCGGCGACAGCGAAGATGGCAAATATCGGGTCGGCGACGAAGTGGCGGTCACCGAGGCCGTGATCGACGTCGATCGCGATGTGGACGTGGCGAGACATGGACTTCCAGCGCATTATGAGGTTCCGCTCGGCGACGGATGTGCTCCAATACCGAGGCGGTATTCCATGCGTAATCGCGTTTGGGACGCGGTGCAGCGGCGACGTCGGGCCGTAAGTCCACATCCGCTTGCCGAGTTGCGACCTAGTCCCACTCATGTGTGCGGCTCCACAGGCGCGCGATGGTTGCCAAGGCCGAACTCAGCTCGGCGAAGCCGGGCATGTCTAGGTCGGAGAAGATGTCGATATACCCTGGGGCCTGCAATGGCTTGGGCCCATCCCGCGGCCCCATGTTCCGCAAGCTGCAGGTCTCACTTGAGCGCATTCTGGATCAGCGGTGCGATCCGAGCAGCGAGGTACTTGTGGCCCTCGTCGTTGGGATGGAATTGGTCAGCACCTATCAATTCGGGTGTGTCGGCCAGCCATCCTTCGCCGATCGGATCGACGAATACGACACCGGCGGTTTGGGCCGATGCACGAACGGCGTTCCGCACGTTGAGAAACGCCTCGGGTGCGTTTGGCCCCGGCCACACGGGCCCGACGACTATCACCTTTGCGTTGGGGGCCTTGGCCTTCACGCTCGTGAGTGCCGCGAGCGCGCCCGTTCCCACGCTTTCAGGAGGGAAGCTGACGTCGTTGCCGCTGCCAAAGAACACGACCAACTCGGTGTCGGGAGCAACCGACCGCCGCGCGATATCGCCGAAGGTTTCGTTCCTCCAACTTCGGGCGACGTAGCCGGCACTGCCCTCCGCAGCGATCACGGGCCTGACGAGCACGCCTCGGGTTCGCAGGTCTGCCACCACCAGGGCGGGCCACCCATGACCTCGCTGCCCGCCTTCGTCACTGCCTTCGGTATAGGAATCCCCGATCACGACGACCTGGTGATAGTGGACGATCGGCGGCAGCGAAGGTCGAGAGACCGGCGCGGCCGGTGGTGCGGACACCGGAGCTTGATCCGAACAGGCAGCCACCACGGCGATCATGATCAATAACAGCAGGTACCGCATCCTTCCCCCTTCCGTGGGCAAAGTACTCCTCGATCGGTGCGCGGTCGACGCGAACGCCGCATCGCCGTGTCAATCGCTGGTGCAACCCGACGGGCGGCTTTGTGCCACCATTGCGCCATGAGGGGGCTCACTTCGGCGGACGGCGTCGACCGATGACCCGGCTGCTCGTCACCGGAGGCGCCGGCTTCATCGGCTCCAACTTCGTGCGTCACGTGATCGAGCACACCGACGACCACGTCACCGTGCTGGACAAACTCACCTACGCGGGTAATCGCGCATCGCTGGCCGGGCTGCCCGAACGACGGCTGAGGTTCGTCCGCGGCGACATCGCCGACGCCGTGCTCGTCGATGAGCTGATGGCAACCGCCGACGCGGTCGTGCACTACGCCGCGGAGTCACACAACGACAATTCCCTGCACGACCCGCACCCATTCCTGCACACCAACCTGATCGGCACGTTCACGTTGTTGGAGGCCGCGCGCAAGCACGGCACCCGCTTCCACCACATCTCCACCGACGAGGTGTACGGCGACCTCGAGCTGGACGATCCGGGCAGGTTCACCGAGGCCACGCCGTACAACCCGTCGTCGCCGTACTCCTCGACGAAGGCCGGCAGTGACCTGCTGGTGCGCGCGTGGACCCGCTCGTTCGGAGTCGAGGCGACGATCTCGAACTGCTCCAACAATTATGGCCCGTACCAGCACGTCGAGAAGTTCATCCCCCGGCAGATCACCAACGTCCTGCGGGGCATCCGCCCCAAGCTCTACGGCGACGGCCGCAACGTACGGGACTGGATCCACGCCGACGACCACTCGTCGGCGGTGCTGACCATCCTGGACAAGGGCCGCATCGGAGAGACTTACCTCATCGGCGCCGACGGCGAGAAGGGCAACAAGACCGTCGTCGAACTGATCCTGACTCTCATGGGCGAGGACGCCGATGCCTACGACCACGTCACCGACAGGGCCGGCCACGACCTGCGCTACGCCATCGACTCCACCAAGCTGCGCGACGAACTCGGTTGGCAGCCGCGGTATCCCGACTTCGAGCAGGGCCTGGCCGCGACCATCGAGTGGTATCGCAACAACGAGGACTGGTGGGCTCCCGCCAAGGACGACACCGAGGCGTTCTATGCGCGGCTAGGGCAATGACGGAATACGGTAAGGCGTTGCGCGCCAAAGAAACTCCCATTCCGGGGTTGGTCTTGTTCGATCTCCCGGTCTACGGCGACAACCGCGGCTGGTTCAAGGAAAACTGGCAGCGCGACAGCATGATTGCCGCCGGGCTTCCCGACTTCGGGCCCGTGCAGAACAACATCTCGTTCAACGATGCGGCGGGCACGACGCGCGGCATCCATGCCGAGCCATGGGACAAGTTCATCTCGGTCGCCAGCGGACGGATCTTCGGTGCATGGGTCGACCTGCGGGCCGGGCCCACCTTCGGGGTCGTCTACACCGCCGAACTCGACCCGTCGCGAGCCGTGTTCGTGCCCCGCGGGGTTGGCAACTCGTTTCAAACGCTGGAGCCGAACACCGCCTACGTCTACCTCGTCAACGACTACTACTCCCCCAACGCCGTTTACCCAACGGTGAACCTGGGCGATGAGACGCTCGCCATCGACTGGCCAATCCCGTTGGAGCAAGCCGAACTATCGGCGAAGGACCGCGCCCACCCAGGCTTGGCCGACGTCACGCCCGCTGCGCCGCGCAAGACGTTGGTCCTCGGCGGGGGCGGCCAGCTGGGCCGCGCGTTAGGCGAATCTTATGCTGGCACAAGCCATGTCGAGTTCGCAGAGCGTGCCGACCTCGATCTCACCACCACCGACTTCGAGCGCGCACGCCGATGGCGGGATTACGACACCATCATCAACGCCACCGCCTATACCGCCGTGGATGCGGCCGAGACTCCAGATGGCCGTAGGGCGGCGTGGGCATCCAACGTCAACGGCGTGGGGACCCTGGCACGCGTAGCGACCGCGAATGGCATCACCCTCGTCCACGTTTCCAGCGACTACGTGTTCGATGGCACGTCGTCACGGCCCTACCGTGAGGACGAACCACCGTCTCCGCTCGGAGTCTATGGGCAGACCAAGGCCGCCGCCGATCAGATCGTGGCCACCGTGCCGAAGCATTACATCGTGCGGACGTCGTGGGTGATCGGCGATGGCCGAAACTTCGTGCGCACCATGCTATCTCTCGCCAGCCGCGGCGTTGACCCGGCAGTGGTCAACGATCAGCGTGGACGCTTGACGTTCACCTCGGAACTGGCCCGCGCGATCCGGCATCTCATCGAGACGAAGCCGCCGCATGGGATCTACAACGCGACCGGGTCCGGAGCCGTCACGACGTGGGCGGACATCGCACGGCAGGTGTTCACGTTGGCCGGCCATGATCCGAATCGGGTGACGGGCGTCAGCACCGACGAGTACTTTGCCTCCATGGACGTCCCGATCGCACCGCGACCCGCGAACAGCGTTCTGGACCTCGCCAAGATCGAGGCCACCGGATACGTCGCCGACGACGCCGGCGAGAAGCTCCTGGACTACGTGCGGCGGGAAACCGCGAAGGTGGGTGAGCAGTAGAATGCGTCGTCTGATGATTGCCGCGGCTCTCGTCGCAGGTCTGATGCTGTCCACTGCAAGCCCTGCCGGCGCCGACCCGAGTCCGCCCTACATCGCGAGCGTCAAGTGGGTGGGCTCGGGCCATAGCAAGAGCCTGCACGTCTATCCCACGAAGGCGGGACGCGCCGAGTCCGTCCTACCCAGCGCCGCTGCACAAGGTGGCGAGGCGTGGGGCGAGGTGCTCGCGCTGGCACCCGACGCGGCGACCCCCGGCATGCGCGCTCAGTTCATCTGCCACTGGGAATATGCCGAACTGGCCCAACCCGGCAAGACCAGCTGGGATCTCGAACCGTGGCGCCCCGTCGTCGACGACCAACAGATGTTCAACGCGGGCTGCAACCCCGGCGGAGGCAACTGAGGAACCGTCCTAGCGCAGCGACGCGACGGGCCCACTTGGATCGAGCGGGGCACAACTGTCTTGGCCCACAGTGCGGGAACACTTCGCCGCTGGGAGCACGGGTCGGTACCCGGCCTCCACTCCCCCGCCGCGCGTGATCTTCGTATACGTGGCGACCGCGTCGGTCGGGACGCGCTTCAGTGCGGGGTCGGTCAGTGCATTCACGCTGTAGAGGCCGAGACGTGGCCGGTAGCTTCCCCATTCGTAGTCGTCGACCAACGTCCAGTAGTTGTAGCCGATGATCGGAATCCCATCGGCCTTCGCCCGTTGCAGCCAGAACACGGTGTCGTCGAGATACTGCGATCGCGTCACGCCGTCGGACCGGGGCGCTCCGTTGTTCGTGGCCATCCCATTCTCGACGACGTAGATGGGCAGACCCGGATACCGCTGAGCGTAGAAGCGCGCAACGTAGTAGATGTCTTCGGGCTGAAGCTTGATGGTCCACGGTGTCGCCGCGTCTTGGGCCGACGCCGGGTTGTCGTCGGCCGAGCCGGTGTAGAGGTCGAAGCCGATGTAGTCGACGCTGTCCTTGATCCGATCGAAGAACGACGTCGGCTCCGCCCCGACACCGACGTACGGAGCCAGCTGATCTGGCGACATGTAGCCCTCGTTGCTCGTCACCTTGGCGTCCGGATCCGCATCGTGCGCCGCGCGGTACACGGTCCGGTGAGCATCGGCCACTCGATCGAGAAAGGTGTCGAAGTCGGCCGGCTTGATCGCACCCGTTGCCAGCTCCATTGCATCGAACGCTACCGGCTCGTTGACGCTGACCCAGAGAACACCCTGTCCCGCATAGCGTTTCGTGATTGCCGTGGCGAATGCGGAGAACGCATCGAGGTTGTTCATGAATCCGCCCGAGTCGACAACCCATCCCGGATAGACCCAGTGCATCAAGGTGATCATCGGCGTCATGCCGTTCCGCCGCAGCGTGGCGACCACATCGTCGTAGTAGGCCAGTTCGCCGTCGTCCCACTTACCCGGCGCCGGCATCACGCGCGCCCATTCGACGCTGAAGCGAAACGTGTTGATTCCCATGGCATGCGCGTTGGCGATGTCTTCCCGATAGCGATGCCGGAAGTCGTCGGCATTCGCATACGGGTCGACGGGACCACCGCCGAATGGTGCAGGTTTTCCCACGCTGCGCTGGACGTAGCGTCGCCAGTTGCTGTCGGGCGCGTCACCTTCGACCTGGAAGCCTGCGGTGGCCGTGCCCCAGTAGAACGTATGGGCCCACCCTCGACTCTGCCGATCATCGCCTTCGCGAGGCGTTGCGCAGGCCGAGGCGGTCACGGCGAGAACCACGACGGTCGCCACGAATGTCCGGCGCCACGTCATCCCGTAGAACCTAACGGACGTGAGGCTATGAGCCGGCGGAACCGCAACGATGATTGACGGGCTCGGTGTCGGTGCGGCTACCTAGTATTTGCACCGTGCGGAAGGTCGGCATCGTGCCCGTCGTGGTGGCCATCGCGGGTGGCGTCGGCGCTCACGCACTCGGTGCGAGCATCGCATGGAGCGCGACGGTCGGCCTGCTCGCGCCAGCCCTACCCGCATTCCTGCTCGGCGTATGGCGAGGCATTCGAACTCCCCACCACTGGGAGCAACCCGCCGCTCGACACGCAGCGATGTCCGGCATCGAGTTCGAGGATCACGTGGCCCGGATCGCCCGCGGCTGCGGGCCGGTCATCATGACGCCCGCATCGGGCGATTGGGGGGTCGATCTGGTGGTCGGCCGTCGCCCCAATCGCCTTGCCGTGCAATGCAAGAGGCAATCGCGACCGGTGGGCGCAGGGGCCGTGCAGGAGGTCGTCGCCGGAGCTGCGATGCACGACTGCTCGCAAACCATGGTGGTGACCAATCACGACTTCACTCCGGCGGCACGCAAGCTCGCCGAACAGCACGGCTGCGTACTCGTCGGAGGTGAGGAGCTCGACAGGCTTCAGTCGACGATCCGTCGGCTCCTGTCCACCGAAGCGCTCAGCTGAGCGTGGCATCCAATGTCACAGCCCGGAAGTTTGTTAGCTCAGACCGTGCTTCGTACGGGCGCTGTGCTCCAGCGCGTCGCTGACCGCGAAACCTTGGAGCAACCGCTTCTTCCCACGCCAGCCGCAGCCGCAGACCGCCTGGTTCCGCAGAGGGACGGCCAAAACGTAGGTCGCGGTCCCCGCAACTGGTAGGCGCTTGGTCTCTGACATTTCAGAAAGTAAAATACACGGCCGCGCAGCAATCTCCTAACAAAATCTTCACGAAGTGTAATCAGGCCCTCACCGCACGGCTGGAACAGCTTCGCGGTTGACCGGGCGAGCCGCTGTTCGATGTCTCAGTCGCACGTTCGTGAGTGGCAGTTGGGTACGACCCACTGACGGCGGCCATCGTCACGCGCCGGTGCCCATGAGCGAGCACTTACGTAAGAGCCTCGTCGCGTCTGCGTAACGGCGTCGTTTCACGCACCAGGCCCGCGCAACGCGCCGACATCGCCACGTACAGCGAATCATTGTCGCCAACGTCAAAATTGCCGCATAGCGGTCTGTCGACTGACCTTCATAGGAAGATACCAACAGGCCACGGCCTTGGCATGAAATTGACGCAATGGTCACCAGTTACTTCGAATTGCTGCGCTTCGGCAAACAGACGTCTAGGGTGATGACAAACGACGAGGCTCTGCATCGAGAACTGAGGAACGGTTAACAGAGACGTGTGTGTTAGCAGCTAGTTGGGGGTCATTCCGATGTTGGCAATTACGACCAGAAGCTCGCTAAAGACTGCGCGTAGGGGGTGGGAAGAGCCTTACGGGTTTCGACTGGCCGTGACTGATGTCGTGGTCGTCATCGCAGCAGTGCTCATGGCGCAGTACGTTCGGTTTGGTCGGTCGTCGTTGACCGAGAGCAACTGGAGTACGTGGCTGACCTTCTATTCGGTCCTGTTCGCGCTGCTGTGGTTGGCCGCCCTGGCGATCTTCCGGACCCGTTCGCCGCGGATCGTGGGCGAGGGACTCTACGAATACGTTCAGGTGTTCAACGCCTCGTTTTGGACCTTCGGCGCCATCGCCATCGCCTCCCTGCTACTCAAGCTG
>Ga0207711_10000581_pt1 | contig 37115 bp, 28 predicted proteins | sample KBSS34metaG_FD_184401 | JGI IMG/M metagenome (GOLD analysis project Ga0207711, IMG submission 184401) | Switchgrass rhizosphere microbial communities from Kellogg Biological Station, Michigan, USA - KBS S3-4 metaG (SPAdes) (version 2) | ecosystem: Host-associated > Plants > Roots > Rhizosphere... | reverse complement strand
CTTCCCCCGTACATCCGCCGCGAGGCCGGCGCGCCCGACCGTCCCGCGGACCGCGCCGCCTACCAGACCGTCTTCGCGCGGCAGCCGCTCGCCGTCGCCGCGCCCACCGCGGGACTGCACTTCACCGAGGAGATCCTGGATGCGATCCGGGCGCGGGGCGTGACCATCGCCGACCTGACGCTCGCCGTCGGCGCCGGGACATTCAAGCCCGTGACCGCCGAGGACACGGAGGGCCACGCGATGTCCGCGGAGGACGTCGTCATCCGGGCCGAGACGATCCGCGCCCTCGCCCGGGCGCGGCGCGAGGGCCGCCGCGTCGTCGCCGTCGGCACGACCGTCGCGCGGTCGCTGGAGGCGGCGATCCGCCTCCTCGGACCCCTCGAGGGTGAGCCCGTCGACGACCTGCGCTTCTCGACCGACCTCTTCATCATGCCCGGGTTCGAGTTCCGTGCGGTCGACGCGCTGCTCACGAACTTCCACCTGCCCCGTTCGACGCTCCTCATGCTGGTGTCGGCGCTCACCGGGCGGGAGCGGATCCTGGCGGCCTATGCCGAGGCGCTCCGGGAGGGCTATCTCTTCTACTCGTTCGGCGACGCGATGTTCATCGCCTGACCGATAGAATCGCAGCCGTGAAGCGGGCTCCCCTCTGGATCGGCTATCCCGCGGCGGTCGTCGTCGTGTCGGCGACCACGGCCGTCCTGAAGATGTTCCCCAACCTGACCGAGGCCTCGGTCGCCCTGCTGCTGCTGCTGGCGGTCTTCCTCTGCGCCTCGGTCTGGCAGAGCGGCCCCGGCGTCGTGGCGGCGATCCTCGCCACGATCGGCTTCAACTTCTTCTTCCTCCCCCCGCTCTACACGTTCACGATCCAGGACCCGCGCAACGTCACCGCGCTCGTCGTCTTCCTCGTCTCGGGACTGCTGATCGGCCGGCTCTCGGCGCTCTCGCGCCGCCGGCTCGTCCAGCTCGAGGCGGAGCGGCGGGACCTCGTGGCGCTCACGCACCTCTCGCAGGGATTCCTCGCCGACACCAACCGCGAGACGCTGCTCGGCGTCGCCGCCGACCGGCTCCGTCAGGCGCTGCTCGCCGAACAGGTCGTGATCTTCGTGCCGGGCCAGGACGGCGCGCTCGCGCCCGCCGCCACGACGGCCGGCGCGGAAGCGCGGAGCGACCTCGCCGAGCTCGCATGGAAGCAGGGCAACTCCGCCGCGTTCCCGTCCGCGCTCGGCGGGACCGACATCTACCTGCCGGTGAACCTCGGAGTCCACCGCGTCGGCGCTCTGGGGGCGCGCGGCATCAAGTCGAGCGAGCGGCTCGCCGAGGCGTGCGCCACGCTTCTCGGACTCGCGCTCGAGCGAGAGCGCTTCCTGCGCATGGCGCGCGACGCGGAGCTGACCCGCGCGAGCGACGACATGAAGACGACGCTTCTCGCGGCGCTCGCGCATGACCTCAAGACGCCCGTCGCCACGGCCCGCGGCGCCATCGAGAACTGGGCTTCCCGCGCGGGTCCCGAGGCCGCTCGCCCGGCGCTCGAGGCGATCGCCTCGCTCACGCGCCGCATCGAGGACCTCCTGAAGGTCGTGCGGCTCGACGCCGGCGTCGACGCCCCTCGCCGCGAGCGCGTCACCGCGCGGGAGATCGTGGAGGCCGCCGTCGCGCGGTTCGGCGAGGCGCTCGCGGCGCACTCGCTCTACCTGGACCTCCCTCCGGAGGACATCCCGATCGAGGTGGATCCGTCCCAGCTGACCGAGGCGCTGGGCCAGGGCCTCGAGAACGCCGCGCTCTACTCCGCGCCGGGCACCGAGGTCCGCGTTTCGGTCGGCGAGAGCGACGGCCAGGCCCGCTTCGAGATCACCGACCGCGGGCCCGGGGTTCCGGAGAGCGACCGCGACCGGATCTTCGGCCGGTTCGTGCGGCTCTCGGACAAGCCCGGAGTCGAGGGATCCGGCCTCGGGCTCTTCATCGCGCGGCGGCTCGTCGAGATGAACGGAGGCCGCGTCAGGCTCCTGTCGGCCGAGCCCACGGGCGCGCGCTTCGAGATGCTGGTGCCCCGGGCGGCGGGATGAGCCGCGTCCTCGTCGTCGACGACGAGCCCGGGATCCGCAAGGTCGTCCGCGACGCGCTCGAGCGCGCGGGCCACGAGGTCGAGACGGCCGGCGATGGCGACGAGGCGATTCCGCTGCTCGAATCGCAGGACTTCGACCTCCTCGTCACCGACCTCGCGATGCCTCGGCGCGGCGGGCTCGAGCTGGTCCGCGCGGCGCGCGAGGGCGGCGCGGTGCTGCCGATCCTGGTGCTGACCGTCCGGCAGGAGGAGCGCGAGAAGGTGCGGCTGCTGGACGCCGGCGCCGACGACTACGTCACCAAGCCGTTCGGCACCGACGAGCTGCTCGCGCGGGTCCGGGCCCTGCTGCGGCGGTCCGAGGCGAAGCCGGGCGCGGCGCCGATGACGCGCTGGGCCGACGTGTCGGTCGACCTCGACGGCCGGATCGTACGGCGCGGCGCGCGCGAGATCCACCTGACGCCCATCGAGTTCGCGCTCCTGAAGACGTTCCTGGAAAAGCCCGGCGCGGTCTGGACCCACCGCCAGCTCCTCGCGGCGGTCTGGGGAACCACGGCCGGCGTCAGCAACGACACGCTGCGCGTCCACCTCGGAAGCCTGCGCCGCAAGCTCGAGGACGATCCCAACCGGCCCCGCTGGTTCCGGACGGAACCGTGGGTGGGATACCGCTTCTCGCCGGAGACCTGAGCGCCGAGCGGAAAACGGCGCGTCTTTCGAAATTCTTTCTAAGTTCCTCCGGACTCCTTCTCGGGCCGAGCGGGATGCTGGCCGCATGAGGTCGAAGACCAGTGGCGTGCTCCTCGCCGTGGCGGCGGTGGCGGCGCTGTTGGCCGGCTGCGCGGCCGCGGCCGTCTTTCCCGGCGCCTCTCTGCTCTGGGCCGGCGGCGGATTCGCGGGCTACGTCGCCTGCGGCCGGCGCGCGATGGTCCTCTGGAACATCGACGAGCGCGTCTTCGACCATCCGCATCGACACGCCCCCTCCCGAGACGCATCGCGCTTGATCGCCGGCCTTCTGCTCGCCGCCGCCGCCGCCCCTCTCCTCGCCCAGCAGACGATCTTCAACGTTCCCTCAGCGGATGTGCTGGGCCGGGGCAAGGCCTACGTGGAGGTGGACGAGCTCTTCCGGCCGACGGAGCCGCGGTTTTCTTCCACCACGGTGCGCGGAGTCGTCGGCGTGCTCCCGGGCGTGGAGGCCGGGGTCAACTTCGGAGGCCTCACGACGCCTGGTCCGGCGGCGCCGACCGCGACGCTCGCGGTGAAGATCCAGCCGTGGACGGCGGGCGGCCTCGGGCTGACCGCGGGCGGCTTCGGCCAGTTCTTCCTTCGGGGAAGCGAGGACGGGGAGCCGAGCGGTCTCGGCTACGGACACGTCTCCTTCAAGCTTCCGGTGATCGGGACGCGGGTCGCCGCGGGGGGCTGGTACGCCTCGGCGGGTTACGCGCGCGCGAGCCGCACGGGAGGCGCGCTCGCGAGCGTCGAGCAGCCGGTCCCGTGGGTTCCGGGCCTGACGCTCGCCGCCGACTGGTGGAGCGGCGAGAACACGATCGGTTACTTCTCGCCGGGCCTCGTCCTCGCCCTGGGCCGCTGGACCGCCTACGCCGCCTACGCGATCAAGAACGGCGAGTCGCGGGGCAATGCGGGCCTGCTCGAGCTCGGGTACTCCTTCTGAGAATGCCGTGATGTGGGACCTCCTCTTCCTCGCGGCGACGGCAGTCCTCTTCTGGCTGGCGGTCGTCTACACCCGCCGCTGCGACCGGATCTGACTCTGAGGAGGAGCTGATGGGTTGGGAAGACGTTCTGGGGCTCGCCGTCAGCATCGGCCTGCTCTGGTACCTGCTGCACGTCATGGTGAGGGCGGAGAAGGTCTGACGCCGTGAGCGCGATCGCCGTCGTCAAGATCCTCGTCTACCTCGGCCTCGTCGCCGCGCTGACGCCGATCCTCGGCGGCTACATGAAGCGCGTGTTCTCGGGAGAGCGGACGATCCTGGACGGCCTGCTGCGCCCGATCGAGCGGGGGATCTACCGGCTCTGCGGCGTGGACGCCGCGAAGGACCAGGGCTGGGTCGAATGGACGGTGGCGATGCTCTTCGTCAACGTCGTCTCGCTCGTCGTCCTCTACGCGATGCAGCGGCTCCAGAACCGGCTGCCGCTCAACCCGAACGGGTTCGGTCCCATCGCGCCCGACTCCGCCTGGAACACGGCGGTTTCCTTCACGACCAACACGAACTGGCAGGGGTACTCGGGCGAGACGACGATGTCCCACTTCACCCAGATGGCCGGCCTGGCGCTACACAACTTCCTGTCGGCGGCGACGGGCATCGCCATCGCGATCGCCGTCGTCCGCGGCATCGCCCGCGAGAAGGCCAGGGGCATCGGGAACTTCTGGTTCGACTGCACGCGGGCGATCCTGTGGGTCCTCCTCCCGATCTCCTTCGTGGCGGCGCTCTTCCTGGTCTCGCGCGGCGTCGTGCAGAACTTCCACGCGGACGTCACGGTGCAGACTCTCGAGGGCGCGCCGCAGAAGATCCCGCAGGGGCCGGTCGCCAGCCAGGAGGCCATCAAGGAGCTCGGCACCAACGGCGGCGGATTCTTCAACGCGAACTCCGGACACCCGTACGAGAACCCGACGCCCGGCACCAACTTCTTCGAGATCGTCCTGATCTTCGCGATCGGCGCCGGCCTCACCAACTCGCTCGGCCGGATGACCGGTTCGGTCCGCCACGGCTGGGCCGTCTTCGGGGCAATGGCCTTCCTGTTCCTCCTGGGCGTGTCGGTCGCGACCATTGCCGAGCAACGCGGCAATCCCGTCCACCAGGCCGCCGGGGTGGCGGCCCTGCCGACGGACGGAGGCGGCGGCACCGGCGGCAACATGGAGGGCAAGGAGGTCCGCTTCGGGATCGGCGACTCGGCGCTCTTCGCCACCGTCACGACGGACGCCTCCTGCGGCGCGATCAACTCCTGGCACGACTCCTTCACCCCCCTCGGAGGTCTCGTGCCGCTCGCCAACATCGCGACGGGCGAGGTGATCTTCGGCGGCGTCGGCGCCGGCCTCTACGGGATGTTCGTGTTCATCGTGCTCTCCGTCTTCATCGCCGGCCTGATGGTCGGCCGCACGCCGGAGTACCTCGGGAAGAAGATCGAGGCGCACGAGGTCAAGCTCGCGATGCTCTCGGTGCTGATCCTCACGCTCTGCATCCTGGGATTCACGGGCGCCGCCGCCGTGCTGCCGGCGGGCCTCTCCTCGCTCAACAACTCCGGCCCGCACGGCTTCTCCGAGATCCTGTACGCGTACACGTCGGGTGCGGGGAACAACGGGTCGGCCTTCGCGGGGCTGAACGCGAACACGCTCTTCTACAACGCGACGCTCGGGTTCGACATGTTCTTCGGCCGGTTCTTCATGCTGATCCCGATCCTCGGGATCGCCGGCTCGCTGGCGGCGAAGAAGAGGGTTCCCGAGTCCGTGGGCACCTTTCCGGTGACCGGGCCCGTGTTCGTCGTCCTCCTCGTCGGGGTGATCGTGATCGTGGGCGCGCTGACCTTCTTCCCCGCCTTCGCGCTCGGACCCATCGTGGAGCACTTCCTGATGAAGGCCGGAACGCTCTTCTGAGGAGGACCCGAGTGGCTCAGGCGAAACGCACCAAGCTCTTCGACAAGGCCATCGTCCGGACGGCCGTGGGCGACTCCTTCCGGAAGCTCTCTCCCCGTCTCCAGGCGCAGAACCCCGTGATGTTCGTGGTGCTGGTGGGGGCCGCCCTCGTGACCGTACTGCTCGCGCGCGACGTCGGGCGCGGCCGCGACGTCCTCTTCAACCTCCAGATCGCGCTCTGGCTCTGGTTCACGCTGCTCTTCGCCAATTTCGCCGAGGCCATGGCGGAGGGCCGGGGCAAGGCGCAGGCCGCGGCGCTCAAGCGGGGGCGCACCGAGACGACCGCCAGGCGCCTGACCCGGAAGGGCGAGGAGCCGGTCCCGGCCACGGCGCTGCGCAAGGGCGACCGCGTCGTCGTCGAGGCGGGCCAGGTCATCCCGGGCGACGGCACCGTCGTCGAGGGCATCGCCTCCGTCGACGAGTCCGCGATCACGGGCGAGTCCGCGCCGGTCATCCGCGAGTCCGGCGGCGACCGCTCCGCCGTGACGGGCGGAACGCGCGTCCTCTCGGACCGCATCGTCGTGGAGATCAGCTCGAATCCGGGCGAGACCTTCCTCGATCGCATGATCGCGCTGGTCGAGGGCGCGACCCGCCAGAAGACCCCCAACGAGATCGCGCTGTCGATCCTGCTCGCCGGGCTCACGATCGTGTTCCTGATCGCGACCGTGACCCTGCGCCCGTTCGCGCTCTACGCGAAGGGCGAGGCGACGACGCCGGTCCTGATCGCGCTGCTCGTCTGCCTGATCCCGACCACGATCGGCGGCCTGCTCTCGGCGATCGGCATCGCGGGCATGGACCGCGTGCTCCAGCACAACGTCCTCGCGATGTCCGGGCGCGCCGTCGAGGCGGCGGGCGACGTCAACGTCCTGCTGCTCGACAAGACCGGAACCATCACCCTGGGCAACCGCCAGGCGACCGACTTCTTTCTCGCGCCGGGCGTCGTGCCCGCCTCGGATCTCGCCGAGGCGGCGCAGCTCTCCTCGCTCGCCGACGAGACCCCCGAGGGCCGGTCGATCGTCGTCCTCGCCAAGGAGCGGTTCGGCCTGCGCGGCCGCCGCGTCGAGGGCATGCACTTCATCCCCTTCTCGGCGACAACGCGGATGTCCGGCGTCGACTGGAACGGCCGGAGCATCCGAAAGGGCGCGGGGGACTCGGTCATGGAGTGGGTCCGCTCGCGGGGAGGGACGGTCGAGCCGGCCGTCGGGGACCTCGTCAACCGCATCGCCGGCGAGGGCGCCACGCCGCTCCTCGTCGCCGACGGCACGCGCGTCCTCGGGGTCATCGCGCTGCGCGACGTGGTCAAGGCGGGGATGCGGGACCGCTTCGACCGCCTGCGCGCGATGGGCATCCGCACGATCATGATCACGGGCGACAACCCGCTGACCGCGGCCGCGATCGCGCGCGAGGCGGGCGTCGACGACTTTCTGGCCCAGGCCACGCCGGAGCAGAAGCTGGCGCTGATCCGCAAGGAGCAGGAGGGCGGGAACCTCGTCGCCATGACCGGCGACGGCACCAACGACGCGCCCGCGCTGGCCCAGGCCGACGTGGGCGTGGCGATGAACACCGGCACGCAGGCGGCGCGCGAGGCCGGCAACATGGTGGACCTCGACTCGAACCCGACGAAGCTCATCGAGATCGTCGAGATCGGCAAGCAGCTCCTGATGACGCGAGGCTCGCTCACGACCTTCTCGATCGCCAACGACGTCGCGAAGTACTTCGCGATCCTGCCGGCGATGTTCGCCGCGACCTACCCGGCCCTCAACGCCCTGAACGTCATGCGGCTCGGCACTCCTCGCTCCGCGATCCTCTCGGCCGTCATCTTCAACGCGCTCATCATCATCGCGCTCATCCCGCTCGCGCTCCGCGGCGTGCGCTACCGGCCGCTCGGGGCGGCGCGCATCCTGGCGAGGAACCTCTGGATCTACGGCCTGGGCGGCATCGTCGTCCCCTTCGTGGGCATCAAGCTCATCGACTGGGTCGTCCGGGCTCTGCACCTGGCGTGAGGCCGCGAACGAACATGAGACTGATCGTCCGCTCCACTCTCTACGTCGTCGTCCTGACGGTTCTGCTCGGAGGCGCCTACCCGGCGGCGGTGTGGCTCGCCGCCCGGACCTTCGCGGGCACGCGCGCCGACGGCTCGCTCGTGACGGCGAGGGGCCGCGTCGTCGGCTCGGAGCTGATCGGGCAGAGGTTCACGCGGCCCGAGTACCTCCACCCGCGCCCCTCGGCGGCGGGCAAGGACGGCTACGACGCGACCGCGTCGGGGGGCACCAACAAGGGACCCACCGACGCGGGGCTCGCGAAGCAGGTCGCCGAGGCGGTGAGGACGGCCCGGGCGGATCGCCCCGGCGACCCCCGCCCGGTGCCGGCGGACCTGGTCACGAGCTCCTGCTCGGGGCTCGACCCGCACCTCTCGCCCGACGCGGCGCTCTGGCAGGCGGCCCGCATCGCGCGGGCGCGCGGGGTCCCGGAGGACCGCGTGGCGCAGATCATCCACCGCCACGTCGAGCCTCGCACGCTCGGTCTTCTGGGGGAGCCGCGGGTCAACGTCCTGTTGACCAACCTCGACCTCGACCGCGAGCTCTCCCCCGGCCCGTAGAATTGATCATGCTTTCGGAGGATCCCCGGCGCACCTCTCCGGACATCTTCCTCAAGCTCATCGAGAAGTCGCGCCGCGGCAAGCTCAAGATCTACATCGGACACGCCGCGGGAGTGGGCAAGACCTACCAGATGCTGGAGGACGCCCACCATCTGAAGAAGCAGGGCGTCGACGTGGTCGTCGGCCTCGTCGAGACGCACGGACGCTCCGAGACGGCCGAGCGCACCGGCGGCCTCGAGGTCATCCCGCGCCGCAGAGTCGCCTACAAGGGCAAGACGCTCGAGGAGATGGACCTTCCCGCGATCCTCGCGCGCAGACCCGAGGTCGTCATCGTCGACGAGCTCGCGCACACCAACGTGCCGGGGGTCGAGCACCCGAAGCGGTACGACGACGTCGAAGACATCCTGGACGCAGGCATCTCGGTCATGACGGCGGTCAACATCCAGCACTTCGAGTCCCTGCAGGACATCGTCTCGCGGGTCACCGGCGTCGCCGTGCAGGAGCGCGTGCCGGACCGGATCCTGCGCCAGGCCGACTCCGTCGTGAACGTGGACCTTCCCTCCGAGGAGCTGCGCGAGCGGCTCCGCGCCGGGAAGATCTATCCGGCCGAGCGGATCCAGCCCGCGCTCGAGAACTTCTTCACGGAGTCGAACCTCGCGTCCCTGCGTGAGCTCGCGATGCGGCAGATCGCCGACCGTCTGGAGACCGAGCGCCGCGGCACGGACCGGAGACAGGATGCCGCGATCGAGCCGGTGGGCACGAAGGCGATGGTCGCGATCTCGGCGAACCCGGAGACCACCCGCCGGCTCCTCCGGCGCGCCTCGGCGCTCGCCGGGAAGCTGAACACGAACTGGTTCGCGGTCTACGTGCGCACGCCCCGGGAGAGCCCCCAGCGGATGTCGGCGCGGGAGCACCGGCTCCTCAACGAAAACGTGACGCTGGCGATGGAGCTCGGCGCGAAGGTCGTCTGGCTCTCCGCCGAGAACGTCGCCCGGGAGCTGCTGCGCTTCGCGCGCGAGCACGGCGTCACGCTGGCGATCTTCGGCAAGTCGAGCCGGCCGCTGTGGCGCCGGTTCCCTCACCGGAACAGCCCCATCGACGCGTTCGCGCGCGCGGGTACCGGGATCGACGTCTACGAGATCGAGACCGAGAACTGACCGAGCGCCTCGAAGGGGGCCGGCCTACGCCCGCGTCTCGTCGACGAACTGCTGCGTCGCCGCGTCGATGGACCGCCGCGCGCCCGGCAGGACGAAGAGCCCCGCCGACTCGACCCGGTCCCGGGCGGGGGGCGGGAGCGCCATCGGGTAGTCCACGGGCCTGCCGTGGTCGGCGAGAAGCAGCGCCGGGTCGTACACGCTGTTGAACTTCCAGAGCATGCGGACGAAGTTGGTCTGGCCGCGCACGACGCGCGAGGCGGCCAGCTTCGTCACCTCGGTGAGCGCCTTCCAGCCGAGGTGCTTGCCGTTCAATACGCGCTGCGTCTTCACGAGCTCGTCGTAGAACTCGGGCAGCGGCAGCTTCGTCGGCAGCACGGCGTGCTGGATGTCGTACAGCCGATAGTCGCGCGTCTGCACGCGCCGCGACTCCGTGAGCCACGTCTCGGTCCCGGGATACGGCGTGTTGACGCTGATGTTCACGATCTCGGGCGTCTCGCGGCACCACTGGCGCACGACCTCGAAGCGCTCCTTGTCCCAGTCGGGGTCCGCGATGAGGTTGATCGCGACGGTCACCCCGAGGGTGCGCGCGAACTCGAGCGCCTCGAAGTTCTTGCCGAGCGAGACCCGCTTGCGGTGCTTGATCAGGCCCTCGGCGTCGATCGCCTCCAGCCCGAGGAACATGTACTCGAGGCCGAGCCGCTTCCAGAGGCGGAAGACCTCCTTGTTGCGCAGCAGCACGTCGCCGCGCGTCTCCAGGTAGTACTGCTTGCGGATGCCCCGGCGCGCGACGGCCTCGCCGATCCGCATCCCCTGCTCCGCCTGGATGAACGCGACGTCGTCCACGATGAAGACGCCCGGCTCGCGGATGCTCTCGAGGTCTTCCACGACGCGCTCGGGGCTGATGGTCCGATAGCCTCGGCCGTAGAAGGTCCACGCGCTGCAGAACGAGCAGTCCCACGGGCATCCGCGCGTGAACTCGATCGAGGCGCACGGGTCGAGCACGCCCAGGAAGTACCTGCGCCGGTGGCGCAGGAGCGAGCGGGCGGGCCGCAGGTCGTCCAGGCTGCGCACGAGGCCCGGCGGCGGTCCCGATCCCGCGAGCGTCACGGCCCCGGGAACCCGCAGGACGCCCGACGGCGAGGCGTCGTGCGCGGCGACGGCTTCGAGCAGCGCGGGCGTGTTGGCCTCGCCCTCGCCGCGCAGCACGCAGTCGATCGCGCCCGCGCCGTGCTCCAGCAGGTCTCCGGCGACGAACGACGCGCTGTGGCCCCCGACGAACACGTACGCGTCGGGGTACAGGCGCTTCGTCGCGCGCGCGAGGTCCACGATCTCGGGGACGTTCGCGAGGTAGTTGCCGGAGAATCCCACGGCATCGGGCCGAAATCGCTCGAGCAGGCGGAAGTAGTCGGCGTGCGACTCGGCCTGGAGATCGATCATGCGGACGTCGTGGCCGGCCTTCTGCGCGGCGGCCGCCACGAGCTCGAGACCCAGGGGCTCGAGACGCAGGAAGACCTTCGTGTACATCAGGGGACCCGGATGGACGGCCAGGAATCTCAAGGTACCGAGGGCCTCGGCACCGGAAGCTGCAAGCGGCATGCCGCGTTGCCGCGGCGACCGCGACCCCTCATCCCCGCGCGGCCCGCGACCCTTCGGCCTCGGAGAGCCCCGCGATCATCCGGGCGAGCGCCCGGGTGTGTGCCGGGGTCGTGCCGCAGCAGCCGCCCACGATCCGCGCGCCCCGCTCGATCCAGCCGCGCGCAACCTCCGCGTACGCGTCCGGCTCGAGCGCGTCCGTGAACGCCCAGCCGGGCCCCTCCGCGGGCAGGCCCAGGTTGCCGTAGGCCGCGAGCGGCACGCCGCTCCCGGATGTCGACGCCGCGAGGACCGCGAAATCCACCGACAGGGACGCGGCCGGGACGCAGTTGATCCCGAGAGCGTCCGGGGACCGAGGGGCGAGCGCCATCAGCTCCGCCGCCGCGTCCGCGATCGGCTCGCCCGAGAGGAGCCGGCCCTTCCCGTCCGTCACGAGCGAGACCGCGAACGGAAGCCCCGTGGCGCTGGCCGCGAGGGCGGCCGCCCTCGCCTCGCGGATCGAGTTGTGCGTCTCCGCGAGGATCAGGTCGACGCCCGCCTCGGCCAGGAAACGTGCCTGGCTGGCGTGCTCGCGCTCCAGGGATTCCGTCTCGGGCGCGAGGTCGGGCCGGTAGCAGTCCTCGAGCGGAGACAGCGATCCCGCCACGAAGATCTCGCGGCCGCGCAGCGAGGCGGCCTGGTGCGCGAGCCGTATCGCCAGCGCCGAGAGCTCCGCCGCGCGTTCCCCCATCCCCTCCTTCGCGAGCGTGCGCGCGTGCGTGCGGAAGGTGTTGGCGGTCAGGATCTCCGCGCCGCTCGCCGCCTCGTCGCCGTGGATGGTCCAGACGAGCTCCGGATCCCGGAGCAGGGCCCGGGCGCTCCAGAGCGGCGTCGTCGTGTCGGCATCGCGCCGCTGGAGCTCCGTGCCCATGGCCGCGTCGAGCAGGAGCGGGGGGCCGGAGCGCAGCCGCTCGCGAAAGCGGCCGGAGAGATTGCCCATCGTTTTGAGTCTACCCGACAGCTTCGGCTAACAAAATTAGACGAAACATCAGAATTTCCTAACAAAGTTAGGGGCTCCTTTCGGAGCCCCTAACGACTAACGACTAACGACTAACGACTGGAACCAACCGCCCTCTTCAGTACGTCTCGAGATACTTCTCGGTCTCCCACGGCTGGACGCGCGAGATGTACTCGCCCCACTCGGCGCGCTTGGCCTCCAGGTAGTGCGTGAGGATGTGCTCGCCGAGCGCCTCGGTGACGACGCCGTCCTTCTCGAGGTTGTCGCAGGCCTCGGACAGATTCGCGGGGAGCTGGTCGATGCGCAGCCGCCGCTTCTCGCGCTCGCTCATCTTGAAGATGTTGCGGTCCACCGGCTCGCCCGGATCCATGCGGTTCTTCACGCCGTCGAGTCCCGAGGCCAGCATGACGCCGAACGCCAGGTAAGGGTTGCAGGACGGGTCCGGCATGCGGACCTCGATGCGCGTTCCCATGCCGCGGCGCGCCGGCACGCGGACGAGCGGCGAGCGGTTGCGCATGGACCACGCGACGTTGATCGGGGCCTCGTAGCCGGGCACCAGGCGCTTGTAGGAGTTGACGAGAGGGTTCGTGACCGCCGCGAACGACCGGGCGTGGCGCAGGATGCCGCCCGTGTAGTGGAGCGCCGTCTTCGACAGCTGGTACTTGGCCTTCGCGTCGTAAAAGACGTTGTTCCCCTTCTTGTCCAGGAACGACTGGTGCACGTGCATGCCCGAACCGTTGATGCCGAAGATCGGCTTCGGCATGAACGTCGCGTGCAGGCCGTGATCGAGCGCGACCTTCTTGACGACGAAGCGGAAGGTCGAGACTCGGTCGGCCGTCGTGATCGCGTCGGCGTACTTGAAGTCGATCTCGTGCTGGCCGGCGGCGACCTCGTGGTGCGCGGCCTCGACCTCGAAGCCCATCTGCTCGAGGGCGACGACGATGTCCCGGCGAGCCTCCTCGCCGCGATCCACCGGCGTGAGGTCGAAGTAGGCGCCCTCGTCGTGGGTGTCCACGATGGGCATTCCGTTGGCGTCGCGGCGGAACAGGAAGAACTCGGCCTCCGGGCCGGTGACCATCGTGTAGCCGAGCGCCGACGCCTTGTCCATCTGCTTGCGCAGGCTCATGCGCGGGCAGCCGGCGAAGGGATTCCCGTCGGGCGTGTAGACGTCGCAGATCAGGCGGCCCACCTTCTCGCCGTTCTTGTGGGCCCAGGGATAGATGGCGAAGGAGTTCAGATCCGGCACGAGGTTCATGTCCGACTCTTCGATGCGCGTGAAGCCCTCGATCGACGAGCCGTCGAACTGGATCTCGCCGTCGAGCGCCTTGCCGAACTGCGAGCTCGGCAGCTCGACGTTCTTGATCACGCCGAAGATGTCGGTGAACTGCAGACGCATGAAGCGGACGTTCTCCGCCTCGCACACCTTGAGGATTTCCGTCTTGGAGAGACCCGGACCCGCCGCGTCGAACTTCAGAACCTTGGCCTTTGCCATCCCGCCCCCCTTTTTTTGACGTTTCGGCAGGATTTTATGGTCAATTTGCCGAAAAGCAAGCGCAAATCGCGAAAACGACAGCGAAAATCTGCCATTTCTGCACATTTTCGTGTGCAGTTGGCAGTCCGTGGCTGTCGGTCTTCACCGCACTACAATCCGGCCAGCTCCCATGCGGCTCACTTCCGACTCCCGGCTCGGCCCCTACGCGATCGTCGCACCGCTCGGCGCCGGCGGAATGGGAGAGGTCTATCGCGCCCGCGACACGCGCCTGGGACGCGAGGTCGCGCTCAAGGTCCTGCCCGAGCGCTTCGCCGGCTCTCCCGATGCGCTCGCACGCTTCGAGCGCGAGGCGCGCGCGGTCGCGGCCCTCTCGCACCCGAACATCCTCTCGCTCTTCGACTTCGGCCAGGCCGACGGGATCGCCTACGCCGTCACGGAGCTTCTGACGGGCGAGACGCTCCGCGAGAGGCTCGTGCGCGAGCGGCTGTCCGGGCGCCGCGCGATCGAGATCGCCACGGCGATCGCGGAGGGGCTCGCGGCCGCGCACGCCGCCGGCATCGTCCACCGCGACCTGAAGCCGGAGAACGTCTTCCTGACCTCCGACGGGCGGGTCAAGATCCTGGACTTCGGTCTCGCACGCATGGACGCGACGGGCGACGCGGCGGACGTCACCTCGGCGCCCACGACGCCGACTCCGACGGAACCCGGCCTGGTGATGGGCACCGCGGGCTACATCTCGCCCGAGCAGATCCGCGGGAGGCCGGCGGACGCGCGGAGCGACCTCTTCGCGTTCGGCGCGGTGCTCTACGAGATGCTCACCGGCGAGCGCGCCTTCAGCGGCGCGACGACCGGAGAGTCCCTCGCCGCGATCCTCCGCGACCAGCCTCCCGACCCGTCGGCGAAGGCGGCGTCGGTCCCGCCGGCGGTCGACCGCCTCGTCGCGCGGTGCCTGCAGAAGAACCCCGACGAGCGCTTCCAGTCCGCGCGCGACCTCGCCTACGCGCTGCGAGAGACCGGGACGGGCTCCGGCGCGTCCTCTCGCACTCTTTCGCCGGCGGTCCCTCCGCAGCCGCGGACGCTCTCTCTCCGGCTCCTCCCGATCGCCGCGCTCGTCCTCGCCGCCTTCGCGGCCGGCTGGCTGCTGCGTCCTTTGTTCCGAGGTCGCCCGGCCCCGTCGTTCGGTCGGGTCGTCCGCCTGACGCACGGGCCCGCCCGCTCCTTCGCTCCGGTGGTCTCCCCGGACGGCAAGTGGGTCGCGTACCTCTCCGACGCGCGCGGCCCGACCGACGTCTGGGTCCGGTTCGTGGCGGGCGGGGAGGCGGCAAACCTGACGGAGAAGTCGGGCCTCACGGTCCAGACGCGGACGGACATCGGCGGCATCGACATCTCGCCGGACGGATCGCAGATCCTCTTCGGAGCGTCCGAGGCAGGAGGCACGGTCTCGGACTACGGGAGCTACCTCGTCGCGGCGCCGCTCGGCGGCGTGCCGCGGAAGCTCTTCGATCGCGGCCTGGGCGCGAGGTTCGCGCCGGACGGAAAGCAGATCGTGTTCGTGCGGCCGGGAGGAGGCGGCGGAGACGCCATCGTCGTCTGCGATGCGGACGGCGGCCATGCGAGGGACCTCTATCGCACGCACGCCCACGCCCACAGTCCCGTGTTTTCCTCCGACCTCCGCTTCGTGTACTACCAGCAATCGACGGCGACCATCCGCCCCGAGCCCTCGGAGATCTGGCGCATCCCGGCCGCGGGAGGAACGCCCGAACGCGTCGTCGCGACCTCCCGCCTCGCTCTGTACCCCGTGCCCATGCCGCAGGGCCGCGGTCTCCTGTTCGCGGCCAATCCGGACTCGGCGGAGACGGGCCTCTGGTGGCTGCCCGCGCCGGGCCGCAAGCCCGAGCGGCTCACGATCGGCGCCGGCGAGTATGCCGAGCCGCGGATCTCGGCGGACGGCCGCGTCGTCGCCGCGACCCTCGTCGAACCGCGGCGGACGCTGGTCCAGCTCGCGAGCGAGGGCGCGGGCGGGCCTTCGCCGAAGCGGATCGGCGACGGAGGCTTCGGCGACGCAGACCCCGCCCTCTCTTCCCGGGGCGACCGTCTCGTGTGGTCGTCGGCGCGCTCGGGAAACCGCAACCTCTGGATCGGCGCATCGGACGGATCGGATCCGCGGCCGCTGACCACCGGCAACGCTCTCGACGAGACGCCGGCGTTCTCCCCCGACGGAACCCAGATCGCGTTCGTCTCGGATCGCTCCGGAACGCGGGGGATCTGGATCATCCCCCGCGAGGGCGGGACCCCCCGGGAGCTCCACCGCGCCGAGGTCGTGGACCCCCTGACGTGGTCGCCCGACGGGCGGGAGATCCTGTTCTGCGCGCCGGCCGGCGAGGTCGAGGGCCTCTACAGGGTCTCGGTCGCGGACGGCCGGGTGACGCCGCTGCGGATTGCGAGCGGCGGCCGCGCGCCGGCGTGGAATCCTCGGCAGGCCCTGATCGCCTACCTCGTCCAGGAGCCCGCGAGCAGCGATCCCAAGCCCCGGCGCAACCGCCTGGCGTTCGTGGATCCGTCGGGCAAGCCGGCTCTCGAAACGCTGCCGCCCGGCCCCAACTTCTCGAACGGGCTGCTCGCCTGGTCTCCGGACGGCCGCCGGCTCGCCGCCGCGGCGCGGAACACGACGCTCTTTCAGGAGCTGCTCGTCGTGGATCCGTCCGCCGCGGCCCCGTATCGCACCCTCTGGAAGGCGCCGCCCGGCGCGGGAGTCCTCGGCGTCACGTGGACCGCCGATGGGTCCTCGATCGTCCTGGGTCTCGAGGAGCCCCGCAGCGACATCGTTCTCTTCTTCGCCGACTGAGCCGGGCGCCGGCGCGGCGGCGCGAGGGTGAGCCGCCGGCGCGGATAGAATCCTCGCGATGACGACCCCCGGCACGAGCGGCCGCTGGCCCACGCGCGAGGAGGCTCAGGCGCTGCTCTTCGAGTTCACCCAGTCCGACGCGCTGCGCAAGCACGGCCGCGCGGTCGAGGAGGCGATGCGCGCGTGCGCGCGACGCGCCGACGTGACCGACCCGGCCGAGATCGAGCGCTGGGGCATCGTCGGGATGCTCCACGACTTCGACTACGAGCAGAACCCGACCGAGGACACCCATCTCCACGTAGGCGGGCGGATCCTCCGCGAGCGCGGCTACGCCGAGGAGATGGTCTCGGCGATCGAGTCCCACGCGGACTACATGAAGATTCCGCGGGACACCCCGATGCGCAAGGCCATCTACGCCTGCGACGAGCTGGTCGGCTTCATCGGCGCCTGCGTGAAGGTCCGGCCAACCAGGAAGATCGCGGACCTGCCGGCGTCCTCCGTGGTCAAGCGCCTCAAGGACAAGGCCTTCGCCCGCTCCGTGGACCGCTCCTACGTGTACGGCGGGGCGGAGGCGGTCGGGGTCCCGCTCGAGGAGCACATCGCCTTCCTGATCGACGCCCTGAAGCCGATCGCCGACGAGATCGGCCTCTGACCCGGCCTTCTCCCCGCTCTTCCGGAATCTGGTATAAATAGAGGCTCTGGGGAGCGGGTTCGCCTAAACCTTGAGCAATAAGGACTTCTTCTCATGAGCACTGTCGACACGATTTCCCCCCGGACGATTCGGGCGCGGACGATCCAGAAAGACCTTTCCGGCGAGGAGCTTCGCGCTCTCGCCCGCGCGGGCGAGAAGACCACCGAGTACGGCTCCCCCGTCTACGCCACGCGAATCAAGAACCGCTCGGCCAAGAAGACCTACGTCGTCGGCGACGTGCCCCTGGGAGTCATGCAGCAGGTGATCGAGCCCGCCAAGGCCGCCGAGAAGATCCGGGAGGTCCAGGAGCACCTCGCGGGCATGGAACTGATCCAGGTCGACCGCCGGATGGGGATGAGCCCGGAGGCCCCCCTCCACTGCCGCCTCTACGTGCCCAAGGAGTACGCGCGGATCGCGTACATGTGGCACAACATGCTGTTCCCCTCGAAGTCCTCGCAGGAGCCGGACTTCATCTCGGTCTACGTGCCGGACTGGCCGGAGACGCTGATCTTCCTGGACGTGAACCAGGGCTACACCTACATCCTGGGCACCGACTACCCCGGCGAGGCGAAGAAGTCGATGCTCCGCCAGGCGATGTATTGGATCAAGCGCCGCGGCGGCCTCGGGCTGCACGCGGGCAGCAAGATCCTTCGCGTCGAGGGACCGGACGGGGAGCTGCGCGACGTGGGCTTCCTCCTGTTCGGCCTCTCCGGAACGGGAAAGACGACGCTCACGCTGCACGACCACGGCCTCAAGGAGCCCGAGCAGGCGATCATCAAGCAGGACGACGTCGTCCTCCTGACGCGCGAAGGCCGGGCGTTCGGCACCGAGGACGGCTTCTACATCAAGACGGAGGGTCTCGAGCCGTCGCAGACGGTGCTCTGGGGCGCCGCGACGCACCCGACCGCGGCCTACGAGAACATCAAGGTCGGAGAGAACGGGAAGGTCGATTTCCTCGACACGTCCCTGACCTCCAACGGGCGCGGCGTGGTGCTGCGGCGGTTCATCCGCGGCAGCGGCGACGGCATCGACCTCGAGAAGGCCAACAAGATCGTCTTCATCACGCGCCGCAACGACGTCGTCCCGGTGTGCGCGAGGCTGACGTCCGAGCAGGCGGCGGCGTACTTCATGCTGGGCGAGTCGATCGAGACCTCCGCCGGCGACCCGACGAAGGCCGGCCAGGCGAAGCGCGAGGTCGGCACCAACCCGTTCATCGTCGGGCCCGAGGCGGACGAGGGCAACCGCGTGCTCCAGATTCTCCGCGCGAACCCGGACATGCACGCGTACATCCTCAACACCGGGTCCGTCGGCGCGAAGGCCGGAACCCCCGGCGAGAAGATCACCATCAAGATCTCGACCGAGATCATGAAGCAGATCGCCAAGGAGGGCATCCGCTGGGAGAAGGACCCCGACTGGGGCTACGAGGTGCCGAAGGACGTCCCGGGCATCGACCTCGCGCAGTACGACCCCCGCCGGCACTACTCCGCGGCGGAGTACGCCGCGCTCGTGGACAAGCTGCGCCACGAGCGGCGGGACTGGCTGGCGAAGTTCTCCGGTCTCGACCCCGCGATCCCGAAGGCGATCGAAAAGGGGGCATGACGGAAACCTCGGGCCTCGAAGACGTCGTCGCCGCCGACTCGGGCATCTGCACGGTCGAGGGGGAAAAGGGCGTCCTCTCCTACCGCGGTTTCGACATCCACGTTCTCGCCGAGCGCTCGACCTTCGAGGAGGTCTGCTTCCTTCTCTGGGACGGCCGGCTCCCCCGCGCCGACGAGCTCGCGGCGCTGACGGCGGAGATCGGACGCGGACGCGTCCTCCCGGAGAGGGCCCTCGAGTGGATCGACAAGGCGGGTCGCGCGCTCTCGCCGATGGACGCGCTGCGGACCATCGTGTCGGCCCTCCCGGAGACCGATCCGGACGCCGCGGCGATGGAGCCCGCGGCCAACCGGCGCAAGGCGGTCCGCCTCACCGGCCAGCTCGCGTCGATCGTGGCGGGTCTCCACCGCGTGCGGGAGGGCAGGCCCTTCGTGCCGGCGGATCCCGGTCGCACCCATGCCGACGACTTCCTCCGCATGCTCGGCGGCGAGACCGCGCGGGCGGCCGCCGTCAGGGCCTTCGACGTCGCCCTGATCCTCCACGCCGACCACGAGCTCAACGCCTCGACTTTCGCCGCGCGCGTCACCGCCGCCACGCTCGCCAACATCCACGCCGCCATGACTTCGGCGATCGGGACGCTCGGGGGGCCGCTCCACGGCGGCGCCAACGAGCGCGTCATGGAGATGCTCTTCGCGATCGGCACTCTCGACCGCGTCGACGACGACCTCCGCGCGCGCCTCGCGCGCAAGGAGCGGATCATGGGCTTCGGCCACCGCGTCTATCGGACCGAGGACCCGCGCGCCACGCACCTGCGGGCGATGTCCCGCGAGGTCGCCGAATCCTACGGGGAGACGCGTTGGTACGACATGTCGCGCCGCATCGAGCAGATCGTCAACGCGGAGAAGAAGCTCAACGCCAACGTCGACTTCTACTCGGCCTCTCTCTACCACCTGCTCGGGATCCCGCGGCAGCTCTTCACTCCCATCTTCGCCGTCTCGCGCGTCGCCGGCTGGACCGCGCACGTGCTCGAGCAGTACGCGCACAATCGCCTGATCCGCCCGCGCGCCGAGTACACCGGACCGCAGTACCCGCAGGAATACGTGGAGATCGGGAAGCGGTAGCCGGCCTCGGCATCATGGTCATCCCGAGCGGAGCGAGGGATCCCTTTCGAGTCTCGCTGCGGCTTTCAAAGGGATCCCTCGGGCTGTCGCCCTCGGGATGACAGGGCGCTTCGCGCCCAGAGTCACTCCCCCAAATACGCTTCCTTGACCTTCGGGTTCGCCGCGACCTCCGCGCTCGTGCCCTCGAGCGCCACGCGTCCGGTCTCGAGCACGTAGGCCCGCTTGCTGTGCCGGAGCGCGGCGTTCGCATTCTGCTCGACGAGGAGGACCGGAGTCCCGCCGCGGTGGATCTCCTCGATCGCCTCGAAGATCGCGTGGACGACGATCGGCGCGAGCCCCAGCGAAGGCTCGTCGAGCAAGAGGACCTTCGGCTTGGACATCATCGCGCGGCCGATCGCCAGCATCTGCTGCTCGCCGCCCGAGAGCGTCCCGGCCGTCTGCAGGCGGCGCTCCTTGAGGCGCGGGAACAGCGCGAAGACCTGCTCGAAGTCCTTCGCGACACCGCCGTCGCGCCGCGCGTAGGCTCCCATCTCCAGGTTCTCCTGGACCGAGAGGTTGGCGAAGACGATCCGCCCCTCGGGCACCAGCACGAGGCCGTCGCGGACCAGCTTGTGCGTCGGGATCGCGCGCGTCGCCCTTCCCCGGTAGCGCACCTCGCCCCCGGCGCAGGGCACGAGCCCCATGATCGCGCGCAGCGTGGTCGACTTTCCCGCGCCGTTCGCGCCGATCAGCGTGATGATCTCGCCCTCCGCGAGCGTCAGCGAGATGCCCTTGACCGCCTCGATCGCCCCATAGGCGACGGTGAGGTCGCGGACCTCGAGAATCGCAGACACTCCTAGGCGCCCCCCAGGTAGGCCTCGATGACCTTGGGGTCGCGCTGGATCTGCGCCGGCGGACCGACCGCGATCGTCGAGCCGTAGTCGAGCACGTGCACCGTCTCGCAGATGCCCATGACGACCTTCATGTTGTGTTCGACGAGCAGGACCGACATGCCGAACTTGTCCCGGATCCAGCGGATGAGGTCCATCAGCTCGAGCGACTCCTGCGGATTCATGCCGGCGGCGGGCTCGTCGAGGAGGAGCAGGCGGGGCGAGGTCGCCATGGCGCGCGCGATCTCGAGGCGCCGCTGGCTGCCGTAGGGCAGATTCTTCGCGCGCTCCTCGGCGAACTTGTCGAGCTTGAAGATCTTGAGGATCTCGAGGCTCTCGTGGTCGACGCGGTTCTCCTCGGCTCGATGCGCCGGCGTCCGGAGCATCGCGGTCGAGAGCGTCGTGGCCTGCCGGCAGTCGAACGCGACCTTGACGTTGTCGAGGACGGTCATCTCGCCGAACAGGCGGATGTTCTGGAAGGTGCGCGCGATGCCGCGGCGCGTGATCTTGCCGCAGCGCTCGCCGCCGATCGCGGCCTTCTCGAAGTAGATCTCGCCGGACGACGGCGTGTAGACCCCGGTGATGACGTTGAAGACGGTCGTCTTGCCCGCGCCGTTCGGACCGATCAGGCCGTAGAGCTGGCCGGGCTCGATCGCCAGCTCGAGCTCGTTGACGGCGATCAGGCCGCCGAAGCGCATCGTCACGCGCTCGAGCTTCAGGATCGGCATCGGCCCTAGGCCTCCTCCGGGGTCCCCGGGGACTCGCCGAGCGGGCGGCGCCGCCGCGTCAGGAAGGTCACGAACTCGCGGTGCCCGAGGATCCCCTGGGGGCGCACGATCATGATCACGATCAGGAGGAGGGAGAAGAGCACCATCCGGTACTGCGCGAACTGGCGCAGCCCCTCGGTGAGCGTGATGAAGAGGACGGCGCCGAGGATCGAGCCCGAGATGGACCCGAGCCCGCCGATCACGATCATGATGATGATCTCGAAGGACTTCAGGAACGTGAACGACGCGGGGTGGATGTACATCAGGTAATGCGCGAAGAGCCCTCCCCCGACGCCGGCCATCGCCGAGGACACGACGAACGAGATGACTTTGGCGCGCGTCGTGTGGACGCCCATCGCCTCCGCGGCGATCTCGTCCTCGCGGATCGCGATCAGCGTGCGCCCGAACGAGGAGTGGACGATGCGGTACACGATGAGGATCGTCAGCGCCGCGAATCCGTAGATCCAGAAGAAGTTCGCGAGCTTGGGGATCCCCGCGAAGCCGCGCGCGCCGCCGACCGCGTCGAGGCTCTGGATGATGACGCGGATGATCTCGCCGAAGCCCAGCGTGACGATCGCGAGGTAGTCGCCGCGCAGCCGCAGCGACGGGACCCCGACCAGGAAGCCGGCGACCGCCGCGAGCAGCGCGCCGATCGAGAGCCCGACGAGCAGGACGAGGCTCTCCCGTCCGAACTCGGGCAGGAAACCGACGGCCTCGCGCAGACGCCCGCCGAAGGTCACCGTGAAGTAAGACGCCGCGTACGCGCCGATTGCCATGAACCCCGCATGGCCGATCGAGAACTGGCCCGTGAAGCCGTTGATGAGGTTGAGGCTGACGGCGAGGATGACGTTGATCCCGGCCAGGCAGACGATCTGGAGAAGATACGGCGGCAGCGCGAGGGCGGATCCGAACGAGCCCACGAAAGCCGCGTTGGCGAGCAGGAGCACGCCGGCGATGGCGAGACCGAGGAGGAAGGCCCTCACACCTTCTCCTTCTGCACGCGGCCCATCAGCCCCTGCGGCCTCAGGAGGAGGACCAGGATCAGGATGCCGAAGGCGATCGCGTCGCGGTAGGTCGAGGAGAGATAGCCCACGACCATCACCTCGGAGGTCCCGATCAGAAGCCCGCCGAGGACGGCGCCCGGGACCGAGCCGATTCCGCCGAGCACCGCCGCGACGAAAGCCTTGAGCCCGTACGGGATGCCCATCAGCGGGTCGATCTTGGGGATCTGCATCCCGATGAGCACGCCGGCGGCGGCCGCGAGGGCGGAGCCCAGGGCGAAGGTGATCGCAATGATCTTGTCGGTCGAGATGCCCATGAGCCGCGAGGCGTCGAGACTGAAGGAGACGGCCCGCATCGCCTTGCCCGTCCGCGTCTTGAGGATGAAGAAGCGCAGCAGGATCATGAGGAGGAACGACACGGCGATGACGGTGATCTGCTCGCTCGTCACCCGCACGCCCTCGAGGACGAAGTCGGCGCGCGGGGCGAGCGAGGGGAAGAACTTGGGATCCGGCCCGAAGACCAGCTGCGCGAGGTTCTCGAGCAGGAGCGAGACGCCGATGGCCGTGATGAGGAGGGTCAGCCGCGCCTCGCGCCGAACCGGCCGGTAGGCGAGGCGCTCGATCAGAATCCCCAGGAGCGCGCAGGCCAGCATGGCGCCCAGCATGACGAGCAGGGCGGAGAAGATGGAGGGCTCGGCGCGCCGCAGCCGGCGCGAGAGGTAGTAGCCGACGTAGGCGCCGACCATGTAGACGTCGCCGTGCGCGAAGTTGATGAGGCGCAGGACGCCGTAGACCATGGTGTAGCCGAGGGCGATCAGGGCGTAGATCGACCCCAGGGACAGACCGTTGACGAGTTGCTGGAGGAAGGTCGTCATCGCGTCGCGCCGCGAGCCCCGCGCCCGGTCCTCCTCCCGCCGAAGGCGGCTACTGCTTCACCGCTTCGGGCGTGATCGTCTCGACCAGCAGGTACTTTCCGTTCTCGACCTTCAGGATGACGGCCGGCTTGACCGCGTTGCGCTCCGCGTTGATGGTGATCGCGCCGGTCACGCCGGGGAAATCCTTCGTCGAGCCGATCGCCTTGCGGACCTTGTCCCCGTCGGTCGAGCCGGCGCGCGTGAAGGAGTCCGCCAGGATCCGCGCGGCGTCGTAGGCCAGCGCGGCGAGCGCGTCCGGCACCTGGCCGTACTTCGTCTTGTAGTCGTTGACGAACTTCTGCACCGCCGGGTTCGGGTCGTCGGTCGAGTAGTGGTTGGAGAAGTAGCAGCCGTTGAGCGCCTCGCCGCCGATCTCCCAGAGCTTCGGCGAGTCCCATCCGTCGCTACCGACGAACGGCACCGTGATGCCGAGCTCGCGGCCCTGGTGCACGATCGTGCCGACCTCCGTGTAGTACCCGGGGACGTAGATCGCGTCCGGATTGGTGGCCTTGATCTGGGTCAGCTGCGCGCGGAAGTCCGAGTCGCCCTGGCTGTAGGACTGGTTCGCGACGATCTCGCCGCCGCGCCGCTTGTAGGCCTCGCCGAAGAAGGTCTGCAGCCCCACCGAGTAGTCGCTGCGGACGTCCACGAGGATCGCGACCTTCTTGGCCTTGAGCGTGTCGTAGACGAACTTCGCCACGACCTCACCCGTGAAGGTGTCGGTGAAGCAGACGCGGAAGATGTAGTCGCCGACCTGCGTCACGCGGGGATTGGTCGAGGACGGGGTGATCATCGGGACCTTGTTGGACTGGCAGATCGGCGCCGCGGCCAGAGAGTGCGAGGACGCGACGTGGCCGAGCATGGCGACGACGTGGTCCTGGTTGATCAGCTTGGTGACGGCCGTGCCGGCCTCCTCGGGCTTGGACTGGTCGTCCTCGACGAGCAGCTTGATCTGCTTGCCGAGCACGCCGCCCTTCTTGTTGATCTCGTCGAAGGCCATCTCGGAGGCGTTCTTCGTCGAGATGCCGAAGGTCGCGATGCCGCCCGTCAGCGAGCCGTACTCGCCGACCAGGATCTCCTTGCCCGATCCCCGTTCCCCGCACGAAAGGGTGACCGCCGCGGCGGTGATCAGAGTCAGCGCGGCAAAAAGACGAGACCTCATGGTGGCGACCTCCTCCTATCCCGGGATGCTGAAGACGGCGTATTCTTCCCTACACGGCGCGGGAAGTCAAAACATCCTTTCTGTCAATGGCTTAAGCTAGAATTGGGACCCGAGCCAGAAGCTCGACGAAGAGGCAGAATCCATTAGCGACACTCGTCCCGGCACCTCCGAAACGGCGTTCCCCGAACCGCTCCCCGCCGAGCCTCCTCCGCGCATCCGGCCGCGCAGCGAGCACCCGATCTCCCGCTCCCGGATCGACCCGGACGCGCTCAAGGTGCTGTACCGGCTTCGCACGGCCGGGTACAAGGGCTACCTCGTCGGCGGCAGCGTGCGCGACCTCCTGCTCTCGCGCGTTCCCAAGGACTTCGACATCGGAACCGACGCGCACCCGCAGGCCCTCCGCAAGCTGTTCCGCAACTGTCGCCTGATCGGGCGGCGGTTCCGCCTGGCCCACATCCTCTTCGCCAACGGCAAGGTCGTCGAGGTCGCCACGTTCCGGCGCCGGCCCGACGCGGCTCAGGAGGGCGAGGGCGGCGAGGGGCCTCTCCTCCAGACCTCCGACAACACCTTCGGGACGCCGCGCGAGGACGCGCTCCGCCGGGACTTCACGATCAACGGCCTCTTCTACGACATCTCCGACTTCTCGGTCATCGACTACGTCGGCGGGCTCGACGACCTCGAGGCCGGGCTGATCCGCACGATCGGCGACCCGGACATCCGCTTCCAGGAGGACCCCGTGCGGATGATGCGCGCGGTCGAGTTCGCGAGCCGGCTCGGCTTCGCGATCACGCCCGACGCGTACGAGGCGATCCTCCGCCACCGCAAGGAGATCGTGAAGTCGGCGCCGCCGCGGGTCACCGAGGAGCTCGCGCAGGCGCTCCGCGGAGGCCACGCGCTGCCGACGCTGCTCCTCATGCGCGAGGTCGGGCTGCTGGACGTGCTGCTCCCCGAGCTCGCCTCGGTGCTGCGGGTGATCGACGCGGACGCCGACTCCCAGTACGCCCGGGGCACCGGACACCTCTTCTGGGCGCTCCTCGAGGTGCTCGACGCGGAGCGGCGGCGCGGCCGCGCGTTCGACGACGCCGTGCACTTCGCGCTCCTGTTCGTTCCGATCGTGCGCGCGCGGGTGCGCGAGGCCTCCCCCGGCGGCGAGCCCGATCCGTCGCGCCTCGCGACGATCATCGAGGACGTCGTCTCGCCGCTCGCCTTCCGCATGTCGCTGCCCCGCGCCTCCACCGACCGGATCAAGCAGGCGCTCGCGATGCTCGGCCGCCTCTCGCACCGGCCGGACGGGAAGCTGAACAGCCGCCGCCTCGCCTTCCGCGACGCCTTCGGGACGGCGCTCGACCTCTTCGAGCTCTCGGCGATGGCGACCGGCGTCGGACAGGACCTCGTCCGAGACTGGCGAAGCCTCCAGGGGAAGATCCAGCGCGCGAGAGAGACGGGCGAGATCCCGGCTCCTCCGGCGCCGGCGAGTCGGCGAAGGAGAAGGCGCGGAGGCCGGGGACGAGGACGCCGAGCAACTCCCTAGACTCGTCCGGCTCGACGAGCCATCACCGACCACCGACCACCGACTCCCGAACACCGACTCGTACCGGCGATATCATCGCGGCCATGGATCTGTATTCGAACTTCCTCGGCATCCCTCCGCAGGACAGCACGCTCGAGAAGAGCCGCGCCGTAATCCTCCCGGTGCCCTACGAGCGCACGGTCTCGTACGGCGTCGGCACGAAGAACGGCCCCGGCGCGATCATCGAGGCCTCCCACTACGTCGAGCTGTACGACGACGAGCTCGACGAGGAGGTCTACCGCGTCGGCATCCACACGCTGCCGGCGTGGCTGCCCGACGACATGGAGCCGGCCGCGTGCGTCGAAGGGCTCGCGGAGCACGTCGGCGGCCTCCTGCGTCCGGACCGCTTCGTGCTCACGCTCGGGGGCGAGCACTCGATCGCGCCCGGCCCGATCCGCGCCCACTTCGCGAAGCACCCGAAGATGTCCGTCCTCCACTTCGACGCGCACGGCGACCTGCGCGACGAGTACGAGGGGCAGAAGAACTCGCACGCCTGCGCGGCGCACCGCTGGGTCGAGCTGGGGATCCCGTCGGTCCACGTCGGGATCCGCTCGATCTCGAGGGAGGAGATCGACTACGTCCGCAAGAGCGGAACGATGATCGTCTCGAACCGCGAGATGCACCGCTCCGACGCCTGGCTGGAGAAGGCCATGGCGCGCCTGACGAAGGAGGTCTACGTCACCTTCGACGTCGACTTCTTCGACGGCTCCCTCGTGCCCGCGACCGGCACCCCGGAGCCCGGCGGCGGGACCTATGACCAGGCGCTCTCGATCCTGCGGCGGGTGGCCTCGGAGCGCACGATCGTCGGGGCCGACGTCGTCGAGCACGCCCCCATGGCCGGGAACCGGGCCCCGGACTTCATGATCGCCAAGCTCTGCTATAAGCTGCTCGGATACGCATTCTTCCCGGAAAAGGCCAGGAGCCCGGTCCTCTCGCCGCGATAAGGACGCAAGACCTTGATTCCGAAAGGGTTGCATCCGCCCGCCGGGCGCCCCGGTTGCGAACATTCTTCCGCCGTCTGCGTCTTGTGGGTTTGAGGAGAGCGTGACGACCACCGACGAAACAGACCTGGTCGCACGCTGCCGCAAAGGCGACGACGACGCCTGGAGGGAGCTCGTGGATCGGTTCGGCCCCAAGGTCTACGCCATCGCGTACCACTTCACGCTGAAGCGGGAGGACGCGGAGGAGCTGTCCCAGGAGATCTTCCTGAAGCTCTTCGAGAACCTGCACCGCTACGACGGCGGGTTCCCGCTGGTGGCCTGGGTCCTCTCGGTCTCGCGCAACCTGTGCATCGACCGCTACCGCCGCAAGAAGCGCGAGAAGTCCTTCCGCTTCCTCTCCGACGACGCGGTCACGGCGCTCCTGAAATCGGAGGACGATCCCGCGGGGATGGCGCTCAAGAAGGAGCGGACGCAGCTGCTCTTCTCGGCGCTCTCCGAGATCCCGGAGGACCTGGCCGAGATCCTGATCCTGCGCGACCTGAACGGAATGGCCTACGACGAGATCGGCACCGCGCTCGAGCTTCCCGAGGGAACGGTCAAGTCGCGGCTCTTCCGCGCGCGCGCCGAGGTGGCGCGCCGGATCCGCGAGCGCCACGAGAAGAAGAGCATGGGACAGGCGTTCACCTCCCTGGCCATGGTCGCGGGAGGGCTCGTATGAGCTGCCGCGAGCTCGAGCGTCTGTGGGACGCCGGGGCAACGCTCCCCGAGACCCGCGAGCACCAGGCGGCGTGCGCGGAGTGCGGGCGTGCCGGAGACGTCCTCGCGGAGACGGTCTCCGCGTTGCACGGGCTGCGGGCTCCCGCGTGGAGTCCGACGCTTCGCCAGTCGCTGCTCGACATCCCCCGCCGCACCGTCTCGTGCGAGGGGGCGGAGCCCCTGCTCGCGCTCGCCCTCGAGGGAGCGGGCGAGCTCTCCGAGGCCGACGACGCGCGTCTCCAGAGCCACCTCTCGCGCTGCGAGGCGTGCTCCGAGACGGCGCAGACGCTCTTCCAGCTGCGCGAGCTCTCGGCGCCGGCGCCGCCGCCGTGGCTCTCCACGCGGCTCGCGGCCGTCCGCCCCGCGAAGAAGCGGGCGGCCTGGCGCGCGTTCTTCTCGGGACGCGCCGTCGTGGTCTACGCCTACGCCGCGGCGTTCCTCGTCATGCTGCTGGGACTCAACCCGACGGCGCTGCCGACGAAGGCCGGATTCGCCCGGCTCTCGCAGAGCACGGTCACGGTCGTGACCGTCGCGCAGAACTCCGTGGGCGATCGGCTGGGCGCGCTGCAGGAGAAGGCCGTGCGAACGTTCGCCGTCTGGAAGGGTCACGTCGGCGGCTACTCGCGCGCCGCGGTCTCGAACGCGATCGCGATCGTGTGGAGACCCGAACCGAAGAGAACGCCGAGCCGTCCTCGGCTCGGCAAGGAAGGCACGGCGCTGAGCTCCGAGAGCCTCGACCTCGCCGTGGGCGATGCGAAGACTCAGGAACATTTCCCCGTCCGATTTCGTGTCTAGGTGCGACTGAGGAGATGGCAATGAACGACAGTTTCGGAAATCCCAACCCGACCCCGCCTCCGCCGCCCGCGGCGACCGGAGCCACGGTGCCGCCGGTCACTCCGACGACGGCTCCGCCGCCGCCGCTGATGCAGCCGGTGATCATGGAGCGCAAGTCGCCGGGGCTGGCCGGATTCCTCTCGATGTTCCCGGGCCTCGGACACCTGTACCTGGGCCTCTACCAGCGCGCGTTCACGATCGGCGGCCTCTTCTGCCTGCTGATCGCGTTCACGTCGCACGGGCGAGGCGGCGAGTTCTTCGGACCGCTCATCGCGTTCATCTGGTTCTTCGGGATCATCGACGCGGTCCGGCAGGCGAAGGCGATCAACCGCGGACAGCTCGCCGAGGGCGGCTGGGCAGGAGAGCAGGCGATGAAGAAGGCGGCGGCGGGAACCGGCGGACTGACCTGGGGAGTGATCCTGGTGGGCCTCGGCACGCTGTGGCTGGCGAACCGGTACCTCGACCTCGACGCGTTCTGGGACGCGATGGACACGTGGGGCGCGCCGGCGGCGTTCATCCTGCTCGGCCTGATCCTGATCGTGAGCCACGTCATCAAGAAGCGCCGCGAGAACGAGGCCGGCATCGGGATGCCGCCGCGGTCGACGTAGGAAGCGCGAGTCGAAAATCGAAGGGCGGCCTCGCGGCCGCCCTTTTCGTTTTCTCCTGCTTGTCATCCTGAGGAGCGGAGCGGTCCTGAGGAGCGAAGCGACGAAGGAAGGATCCCTTGCTCGATTGCGAAGCTACCTTTTGCGCGCGGGATCCTTCGCTGCGCTCAGGATGACATCGCGGTCGCCTACGCCTTCGCCAGCTCCGCGAGATAGTCCACGAACGAGCGCACCGCGCCGTCGTAGCCCTGGATCTTCGGGTGCGTGGACTCGATCACGTAGTACTCGTCGGGGGCATGCGCGCCCGTTCCGTAGCCCAGTCCGATGTGCCCCGCCGGGAGCTTCAGAGGCTCGCCGGTGAAGACGTACCCGGGCCACGATCCGCCGCTGCGCGGCCAGAGGATCGGCTCGCCCGCCGTCCTCCGGTACAGCGCCTGCTGGACCCGGATCATCTTCGCGTCCGCCGGCGTCGAGTTGGGATCGTAGCCGCCGGTCATGTTGACCTCGATGTCGCCGAACCCGCGCTTGGCGAGGTGCGCCTTGAGCGCGGCGAGCGAGTCCTTCGCCGTCATGTCGGGCACGAGACGCAGGTCCATCTTCGCGACGGCCTTGTGCGGCAGGATCGTCTTTCCGCCCGGACCCGTGTAGCCGCCGACCAGTCCCTCGATGTTGACGGTCGGCATCGAGACCGCGCGCTCGAGCGACTCGATCCACGTGCGATTCCCCGACCAGACCTTCACGCCGAGCTGCTTCTTGACCGTCGCCTCGTCCATCCGCTTCGCGGCCTCGGCGACCATCGCCTTCTCGGCCGCCGAGATCGGCCGCGCCTTGTCGGCGAAGCCGTCGATCGCGGGGTCCGTGCCGTCGGGCGTGACCAGCGTCGCGAGCGCCTGCACGAGGTGGAACGCCGGACTGTCGACCCGCGGCCGGTTGCCGGAGTGGATGTCGCGGCTGGACCCGCGGCCCCACTTCTCGCCGCTGCTCACGAGCTCGCACTCGATGACGCCCTTCGCGCCGAGCGTGATCGTGACGGTGCCGTCGGGGTCCTGATCGGCCGACGGCATGAAGATGCCGGCGCAGCGCGACAGCGCCTTCTGGACGTCCGGGTTGTGGACGATCTGCGGGAAGTGCGGCGAGCCGATCTCCTCCTCGCCTTCGGCCACGAGCACGAGGTTCACCGGCAGGTTTCGCCCCGCGCCCTTGTACGCGTGCAGCGCCGCGAGGAACGCGGACTCCGGTCCCTTCTGGTTGACGGCGCCGCGGCCCATGACGACCTTGCCGAACTCGGGCTTGTCGACGAGCGCGGCGTCCCACGGCGGCGACGACCACTCGGACGGGTCCGCCTGCTTCACGTCGTACATGAAGTAGACCCCGTACGTGACCGGCGCGCCGGCGTCGAGCGTCGCGAAGACGCCGGGCTGGCCTTCCGTCGGGACGCGCGTCGCGCTCTGGAAGCCGGCGTCCTGGAGCATCCGGATCAACATGTCGCAGCCCTCGGACACGCCGCGGTTCTCCGCCGCGATCGACGGCTGGCGGATCCAGTCCTGCAGTCGCTTGACCGCCTCGTCGTGCCGTTTCGGGATCTCCGCGTAGACGGCGTCGAGGCCGCTCGCCGCCTTGGGGGAAGTCCTCGCCGATCCCTTCACGGCGGACGGAATGCTCAGCGTTGCGGCGGTCGCTCCCACACCCTGCAGAAACGTGCGTCGATCCATGCGACTCTCCTTCCTCGTATTAGGGGCGGGGCTCTCTACCGCCGCTTGAAGTATTTCTCGAGCTCTTCCTCGGTCATCGACAGGACCACCGGCCGCCCGTGCGGGCACGTGAAGCGGTCGCGCGTCTTCGCCCAGTCGCCGATCAGGCGTCGGATCTCCTCGGGTGCGAGATGGTATCGGATCGTGACCGCCGAGCGGCAGGCCACGCTCGCGGCGACCTTGTCGCGGCGCAGGACCTCGTCCGCGGACCCCAGATCGGCCAGGGCCGAGAGCGCGGTGCGGAGCGTCTCGGCCGGGTCCCGGTCGGTCGCCTCGGCCGGCAGGGCCGCGATCGCCCACGAGCGGCCGGACATCGGCTCGATCTCGAATCCGGCGGCCGAGAGGTCCGCGTACCGGGCCGCCAGCGTCTCGGACTCCTCCGGCGTGGCCTCGAACAACACGCGCAGCAGCAGTCTTTGCGAGAGCACGCGCCCCGACGCGATGCGGTCGCGGATGCGCTCGTAGAGCGTGCGCTCGTGGGCCGCGTGCTGGTCGATGATCAGGAGTCCCTCCGGCCCGGACGCCACGATGAAGGACTCCCGGTGCTGCCCGATCGGGACGATGTCGGGAATCTTGCGTTCTTCTTGTACCGGCGGCACCGGCGTCGAAGGCGGCGTGTGGCGGGGCGGACTCGGCACGCCCACCGGCGAGCCGCCCGGCAGGAGCTCCACCGGGGGGTAGCCCGACTCGCCCTCCGCCACCTGGCTCGGATCCGCCTCGCTCGGCGGCACGGAGCGCAGCCGGCGCTCCTCCTTGCCCGCCAGCAGCGCGGAGTTCAGCGCGTGGTAGACGAGGCGGAACGCCGTGGCCGAGTCGGCGAAGCGGACCTGCGTCTTGCCCGGCGAGACGTTGACGTCGACCGCGCCCGGCTCCGCCGTCAGGAACAGGAAGACCGCGGGATGGCGGTCGGTGCGGATCGCGTCCTTGCTCGCCTGCCCGATCGCGCGCGAGATCGCGCGGTCCTCGACCGGCCGGCCGTTGACGAAGAGGAACTGGAGCCGCCGCGTCGGGAACGTGACCGACCCGCGCGTCGCGTAGCCCACGACGCGCAGCCCGCCGGACTTGGCCTCGAAGAGGTCGATCTCGCCGAGCGTGTCCCGCCCGAACACCTGGAGGATGCGCGCGCCGCGGTCGACCGCGGCCGGCGCGTCGAGCGTCTCGCGGCCGTTGCTGCGTAAAGAAAACGCGACGGCGGGATTCCCGAGCGCGGCCTTCGTCACCACCTGCGCGATCGCGCGCGACTCCGCCTCCGGGGAGGAGAGGAACTTCTTCCGCGCCGGCGTCCTGGCGAACAGGCCCTCGACCAGCACGTCCGTCCCGCGAGGCCGCGCCGCCGGCTGCTCGGTCGCCTCCCCGCCGTAGTCGACGATCAGGCGGACGGCCTCTCCGGTGGGCGAGCTGCCGTCGGAGGTGGTCAGCGTCAGCCTCGAGACCGAGGCGATCGACGGCAGCGCCTCCCCGCGAAATCCATACGACGCCACTTTCGCCAGATCCGCGTCCGAGGCGATCTTGCTGGTCGCGTGCCGCTCGAGCGCGAGCCGCGCGTCCTCGGCCGACATCCCGGAGCCGTCGTCGCGAACCAGGATCCGCTCGATCCCGCCTCCGTCGGTCTCGATCAGGATCGAGGACGCGCCCGCGTCGAGCGCGTTCTCGACCAATTCTTTGACGGCCGACGCGGGTCTCTCGACCACCTCGCCCGCGGCGATGCGATCGATGACGGAGGACTCCAGCCGATGCACGCGCGCCATCGGGCGAGTCTATCCCTCACCGCTCGCGACGCTGGTCGAGAGCCCTGGCACTCGCGACAATGTAGAGACGAGTGATCGCCGGCGAGCTCCGCAAAGGAGTGGCGATGACGAGCAAGACCCGGCTGTGCGTTCTGGTGGCGATCCTCGTTTGTGCGTCGGCCGTTGCGCAGAACGGACCCGACAATGATCCGGACGGCGCTCCCGGCTACGTCCGGAGCGTCTTCGATCACGGCCAGGTCGATTCGATCAACCTCTACAACGGTCAGCTCACACTGCCGATCCCCCTCGGCCCGACCTATCCGATCGGTCCGGCCCTCAAGCTCCAGCTGGTGCTGACCTACAACTCCCAGGTCGACACCTTCGGCAAGCCGCTCGCGCAGAGCGCCGACTTCTCCTACAAGCCGCTGGCCGGGAACCCGTCACTGGGGATCGGCTGGTCGCTGACGCTCGGCGCGATCAAGACCTGCCAGCACGGGAGCCTCACGTTCGGCGTCTGCTACTTCGGCCCGGACGGAAGCCAGCACCTGTTCAACAAGCCGCAGGCCAACGGGAGCATCACCGGCGACGCCTCGATCTACTTCCTGAAGGGCACGGGGCCGTACGACATGTGGGACGCGGACGGCAACCACTACGAGTTCGGCAACGCCGGTCACGTCACCGGATACGACGCGGCCGCCACGGACTTCGCGAAGGGGCGCGACGGCTGGTATCTCACGCGCCTCACGGATCCCTTCGGCAACTCCTACTCCGTGGCGTACTGGTCGAACATCAACCCCCTCTGGACGTACTCGCTGCCTCCGCTCGCGCCCTGCCTGCCGGGCGTCGCGCCGCTCCTAGAGATGCCGCCGACCAGCAACGCCGGCACGAGCTGGATCCCCAAGGACGTCACGTTGCCGTCGGGTCAGAAGATCCACGTCAACACGGGAAGCAACGGTCTCATCGGATCGATGATCCTCTCGGTGGACTTCCCGGTCCTCGTCAACGGGACGCTCGCGACCCGGACGTGGGACTTCGACTACGGAACCCCCGAGCCGTACGCCAAGGACTGCGGCGGCGGAACGACGCTCAACGCGAACCTGCAGGAGCTCTCGGCGGTCAACCTCCCGACGGACCTCGCCGGGGCCCCCTCCTATCGCTTCCGCTATCTGCACGGTCTCCTCACGAGCGTGACGCTCCCGACCTCGGGCTCGATCGCGTACTGCTACGCGCGCTACCACTTCCACCACGGCCGGGCCGGCGCGATGCGCCCCGGCTGCGCGCCGCTCGCGCCGCCCGAGTCGGAGCTCGTCCTCGTCCCGGACGGGCAGTTCTGCGACGGTTCGGCCCCGGATCCCGAGCCTGTGCCCGACAGCCCGCCGGGCGAGTGCACCACCGACAATCCGATCCGCTGGGTCGACAACCAGCTGGGCATCACGCGGCGCACGGAGACCGTCGGGACGGCCTCGAACGTGACGACCTACTCCCAGATCGCGATGCCCCGCGGGGAGTCCGGCACGGAGCCGCAGACGCTGACGATCGTGACCCTGCCGCCGACCGACAAGAACGGGTCCGGCGACGCGGGACGCCAGCGCGCCCGCGCCGTCCTCTTCACGAGCAGCCCGCGCGTCCTGGGCGCGTGGCCCGCCACCGCGCGCTACAGCGTCCCCGGCGACCGCGTCGGCGCCGCGGTGGAGGAGCGCACGTTCGATACGCCGCCGAGCTACGGCCTCACGAACGAGCCATTCTGCACGGGCGATCCCGGAACCGACGAGGGCTTCTGCGGCAGCAAGGCCGTCCGCGTCTCCCAGTCGACCTACGACTACGACGATCCGGCCAACAAGGAGGGCGACCGCCGGCTCCAGAAGGAGAAGACGATCTACGGCGGCAGCGCCTGCGGCTCCTGCGCCTACCACCAGGTCGAGTACACCCCCGCCTCGACGTGGGAGGCGAACGGCCGCCACTACGACGCCGAGACGCACTCGGGGACGATGGGCGGCGACGGCCGAACCGTCACCACGGACTGGGCGCCGGTCAACTGGCCTGGTGGCTCGCCGACGGGGGCGACGATCCTGCCGAGCCTCTTCAACCAGAGGACCACGACGCAGGGTTCCTCGACGCGGGACGAGTACTTCGAGTTCGACCCGGCCGACGGCTTCCTTCGAGGCCGCTTCGTCTACGACGCGATCCGGGACATCGCGTTCGTGACCTGCCGCTACGACGACGGCGCCGGCAACTCCGACAAGGAGTTCACCCGCACGCTCTCGACGAGCTCGGTTCCGGTCCGGACCTACTGCTCGTCGAACTATCCGGCCTTCCCCGCGAGCGTCGGCGTGGATGGCGACCTCTTCGGGAAGGATCTGACCTTCCAGAACGGACAGCTCGTGCGCGCCGGCTGGATCAAGGGGTCCGGAACGCCGCCGTTCTTCTTCAAGAACCTGGCGCGCGACGCGACGACCGGATGGATCACCGGCTCGACCGACTCCGCCGGGCTGACGACGACGTACCGCTACGACAGCCTCGGGCGAGTCGTCTGGATCGATCCCCCCGCAGACCTCTCGACGTTCGTCTGCTACGAGAGCGCGACGTCGACCTCGGCGTACCGGGCGTCCGCGCAACAGACCTGCCCCGTCGCCGCGACCAACCCCGCGCTGACGACCTGGTCGCACTACGACTACGACGGGCTCGGGCGTCTTGTTCGAGAGAGGCGGCTCCAGCCCGCGGGCGCGGTCAGCAAGCGGTTCACGCTCTACGACGCGCTCGGCAGCGCGCGGTTCCAGTCGGAGTGGGTCGCGGATTCGACGTCGGAGTCCGTGTCCGCCAATCTCGCGACCGCCTGCGTGTTCTCCGGAGGCAACTACGGGACCGCGCGGCCGTCGTCCGCGCCCGGGACGTACCGCCTCTGCTTCGATCCGTTCGGGCGGTCCCAGCAGGTCGTCGGTGCGAAGCACTCGAGCCTCTCGACGACCAGCCGCTCCGACGGGGCGTCTTTCTACGGCGACACGAAGGAGACCGTCCAGACGTACTGCGTTAACGCGACCTTCACGAACCCGCAGGCGGCGACGTGCTCCTCCGGCGGGATCAGTCCCACCACGGTCTCGCAGAAGGACGCCTTCGGCCGCCTCACCTCCGTCGCGGAGCCGGGCGGCGACGTGACCTCCTACGCGTACGACGTCAACGGGAAGCTGACGCTCGTGAGCCAGGGAGCCCAGAGCCGCATCTTCGGCTACGACGCGGCGGGATTCCTCCGCTCCGAGACGACTCCCGAGCGGACGACCACGTACGGCCCGATCGGGAGCCTCGGCAACGTCCGCTCCGAGACGCGTCCCGGCGGGCTCGTGGTGACCCGGCTCTTCGACTTCGCCGGCCGTCCGGCCGAGGAGGACGCGGGCGGAGGCAAGTACGTGGTCAACTGCTACGACGGCTCCGGAAACTGCGTCGACGGCAGCGCGAACTTCTCCGGCGGAACGAGTCCGAACGGCAAGCTGACGCGGCGCTACGGCTACAACTGGATCCCCACGATCGGGCCGATCGTCGACGAGCAGTTCACCTACAGCGGCCCCAACGGACGGCTGTCTCAGCAGACCACCTCCGTCGGCAACGGCGACCTCTCGGCCGCGACCGCGCAGAGCTGGACCTACGACGGACTCGGGCTCGTCGCGCAGCACGGACACCCGCGCGCGAGCGGCGCCTTCACCGTGACCAACACCGCGACCAACGGCCTCTTCACGAAGGTCAACGCCAACGGCACCGACGTCGTCAAGGCGGCCGCCTACAATCCGGCGGGGGGTCTGGCGTCGTGGACCGCCGGAAACACCGGCACGCCCATCCTCACGACGATCACGCAGGACGCGAGCCTGCTGCCCCGTCCCGCCAGCATCGCCAACGCGCTCTGGAGTTCGGGCGCCTACGCGTATGACAGCGTCGGCGACGTCCTGCAGATGGGGACCGACGCGTTCCAGTACGACGCGCGGGCGCGCCTCGTCGGGGCGACGTACGGGAGCCTGCCGCGCGCGTTTGCCTACGACCGCTACGGCAACCTGACGCGCAACGGCGCGACCACGTGGACGATCGATTCCGCCACCAACCGGATCACGCAGGCGTCTTTCGGAACGCCTCGGTACGATGCGCGCGGGAACCTGATCGCCTACAACGGTGACTCGATGAGCTACGATGCGCTCGATCGCCAGTACCGCAACTCCAACTCCGGCTCGGACTGGGTCTACCTCTTCGACGGCGAGGGCGAACGCATCGCCAAGATTCCCGCGGCCTTCGCCGTGCTGCGCCGCGAGATGGCGAGGCAGATCGTCGAGGCGAACATGTTCGCGCGCGGCTGGACGCTGCCGGCCTGCACGGCCGCGATCTTCGCCGACGTGCCCTGCTCGGATCCCGACGCGCGATACGTCAATGCCCTCTACCAGCAGG
>Ga0207711_10000579_pt1 | contig 37262 bp, 36 predicted proteins | sample KBSS34metaG_FD_184401 | JGI IMG/M metagenome (GOLD analysis project Ga0207711, IMG submission 184401) | Switchgrass rhizosphere microbial communities from Kellogg Biological Station, Michigan, USA - KBS S3-4 metaG (SPAdes) (version 2) | ecosystem: Host-associated > Plants > Roots > Rhizosphere... | reverse complement strand
TCGGAGACCGAACCATGCTTACCGATGCCAAGGTGCGCACGGCCAAGCCGCGGCCCAAATCCTACAAGCTCGTCGACGCCAACCGCCTCTTCCTGATGGTCACCCCCAACGGCGGCAAGCTGTGGCGCTGGAACTACGAATATGACGGCAAGAACAAGACGATGGCCTTCGGTGCCTATCCGCTCGTGTCGCTGGCAGACGCTCGCGAAAAGCGCGACGAAGCTTATGCCATTCTGTGCGAGGGGCACGATCCCAACGTCGCAAAGCGGCTGAAGATCGAGGCGAACCTCGAAGCCGGACGCCAGACGTTCGAGCGCGTGGCTCGCGAGTGGTATGGGAACGCTAAGGCGCAGTGGGCGACGATCCATGCGAGCGATGTCATCCGAAGCCTGGAGCGCGATATTTTTCCGACGATCGGCTCCTTGCCGATCGCGTAGCTTACTCCGCCCCTCATCCTCGGCGTCCCGCGGGAAATCGAGACGCGGGGTGCCATCGAGACCGCGAAGCGCGTGCGGCAGCGCATCTGAGCCCTGTTCGTCTACGCCATCGCCCAGGGAATCGCGACGGGCGACCCCGCCGAAAAGCTGGGCGCGGTCCTCAAGCCGTTGCGCAAGGCCGGCAGCCGGCGACCAAGACGGCACGATCCTTCTCGAAACCTGTAAACCCTGCTTTTGGATCATTTCGTCCGCGATATGCGTTGAGCCATTCCATCGATCGAGGAGAGAGGGTTGTCAGAGGCTGCGAATAAAGCAAATTTTGGTATTGCCGGCTTGGACGACATCACGTCTGGCGGCTTGGCACGCGGACGCTTGTTCCTTCTTGAAGGACGGCCCGGCACGGGCAAAACAACCATCGCGACCCAATTCCTGATTGCTGGCGCGAATGCGGGCGAACGGTCACTCTATATCACCCTTTCGGAAACAGATGATGAATTGCGCGCTGGCGCAGCTTCTCACGGCTGGCCACTCGATGGCATCGATATCTTTGAGCTCGTCCCCCCCGAAAGCCTTCTTGACGAGGAGCAGCAGCAAAGCCTGCTATATTCTTCAGATTTGGAACTGGGAGAGACTACACGACGCATTTTCGAGGCCTTTGAAGCTATAAAACCCGATCGCGTCGTCCTGGATAGCTTGTCAGAGATCCGATTGTTAGCGCAGTCTTCCTTGCGTTACCGCCGCCAAATCCTTGCGCTAAAGCATTATTTCTCCCGTAGCAAAGCAACCGTGCTGATGCTCGATGACCTTTCCAGCGAGCCGAATGATCGCACAATGCACAGTGTTGCGCATGGGGTCATCCGTCTCGAAGAGTTGTCACCGGACTACGGGGCGGAGCGACGGCGTCTGCGGGTCGTAAAGTATCGCGGTCAGCGGTATCGAGGTGGTCACCATGATTTCGTCATCGATACGGGCGGCGTACGCGTCTTTCCTCGGCTTATCTCCGCGGAACATCGCACTCCCTTTGTGCGCGAAGTGCTACGAACGGAATCGGACGAGCTGAACGCCTTACTGGGCGGAGGGATTGAACGCGGCTCGAGCGTTCTTATCCTGGGCCCGGCCGGCACAGGCAAATCGTTGTACGCGATGACATTAGTAGTCGGCGCAGTGAAACGCGGCGAGCGGGCAGCGATGTTCGTTTTCGATGAGGAGCTCGGTTTGCTGTTCGAGCGCGCCAAAGGGCTGGGCATTGATCTTCAGGCCATGGTCGATGCAAAACAGCTCATAATCGAGCAAGTTGATGCCGCCGAGCTCACGCCAGGGGAGCTATCCGATCGCGTAAGATATTATGTCGAGGAGAACGACGCCCGCACGGTCGTGATAGACAGCCTCAATGGCTATCAGGCGGCAATGCCGGGAGAAAAGGAACTCATCTTGCACATGCATGAATTGCTGCAATATCTGAACCGCCGAGGTGCATCCACATTTCTCACTGTGGCGCAGCACGGGCTCGTCGGCGATATGAAAGCTCCGGTCGACGTAACCTACCTGGCGGATACAGTCATTCTCTTGCGTTATTTCGAAGCGCGCGGCCGTGTAAGACGTGCAGTCTCCGTCATCAAGAAGCGTACCAGCACCCATGAGGATACTATTCGCGAGTACCGGATCGGCCAAAACGGAATTACTCTGGGCGAGCCGCTGACAGAATTTCAGGGCGTTTTACGGGGCGTGCCCGAGCTCGTTGGGGATTCGGCAAAGCTGCTTGAGACCACGCAGGCGTGATTCCCCACCTGTCAGAACGCGCCTTGGTGTTTGCGCCCCATGGACGTGACAGTGTCGTTGCCTCCGCCATGCTACGAGAGGCCGCGATAGCGCCTGTTCCCTGTGAGAATCTCGAGAAGCTCGTGGGTGAGTTGAGCGCGGGAGCGGGTTTTGCGGTGGTTACTGAGGAAGCGGTACGAGACGCAAATCTGACGAATTTGGCGCAATGGATCCACGAACAACCCGAGTGGTCGGATTTCCCGTTCGTCCTGTTGACTCAGCGCGGGGGCGGGCTTGAGCGGAATCCCGCAGCTGGCCGCTACCTCGAAATTCTCGGCAATGTCACCTTCCTCGAACGGCCCTTTCATCCCACCACCTTGATCAGCCTCGCGCAGTCGGCCCTACGAGGAAGAAGGCGGCAATATGAGGCCAGAACGCGGCTCGAAGAACTCCACCAGCTCGCGAGCGAACTTGAACAGAGAGTTGAAGAGCGGACGGCGGAGCACGAAGCCGCTATGGCCCAACTTCATGAGGTGCAAAAGCTGGAAACAATAGGGCAGTTAACTGGAGGTGTTGCTCATGATTTCAATAACCTTCTCACACCAATAACAGGCGCTTTGGACCTGTTGCAGCACAAATATGCAGAGCAGGACGCACGCACCGCAAGATTGATCACAAACGCGCTTCTTGCTGCCGATCGCGCAAAAACGCTCGTGCAGCGTCTTTTGGGTTTCGCAAGGCGCCAAACTCTGCAAACCGTCGCGGTCGATTTGGGCGAGTTGCTCACAGGGATGAGAGATCTGATTGCGAGCTCAATCGGCCCCACCATCGAGCTTCGTGTGCGATTTGCTCCTGATCTGCCGCCCGCCTCGGTCGATCCGAATCAGCTCGAACTCGCTGTGCTGAACCTCTGCGTTAATGCCAGGGACGCAATGCCTGCAGGTGGACCGCTGACAATAACTGCGGAAGAGGTAGCTATCAGCCCAGGTTCGGAGCCAAAGCTGCCGCTTGGGCTCTATGTCCGCCTATCGGTCATTGATGCTGGTACCGGGATGGATGCGACTACCCTCGCCCGCGCGGTTGAACCATTTTACTCAACCAAGGAGACCGGTCGTGGCACCGGCTTGGGGTTGTCCATGGTACATGGCTTGGCCGCTCAACTTGGAGGAAGCTTTGTCCTTTCCAGCCAGCTTGGGCAGGGAACGCGTGCCGATCTCTACCTCCCGATTGCCACCGGCCCGGGGAATGCAAAAACTCTAGACAGGGTAAGTCCTCGTGCTCCATCAGGCCGGCCTTTGTCGATCATGCTCGTTGATGATGAAGACGTGGTACGGTTCGGTACTGCGGAGATGATCCGAGACCTTGGTCATAGGGTGATCGAGGCCCGAGGCGGTGCAGAGGCGCTAACTCTGCTTGCGGACAACCCCAATATAGACGTGGTGGTCAGCGACTATAAAATGCCTCGTATGGACGGCGCTGAATTTGCACGCCGGTTGCATGCCACTCGGCCCCAACTACCGGTGCTCATAGTAACAGGTTATACCGGCCCTACAGACGAAGTTCTTCACTTACCCCGCCTAGCCAAACCGTTCGGACAAGCGGAGGTGGCAGCTGCACTAGCGGCCCTAGTTAACGGACATCAAAACGTGGTCAGTCTGCGTAGATAGCTCCTTGACACCATTTGCTACCAAGCCGGTAGGACGCAGGATTAGCTGATGATCGCAAAGTGAGGCAGCAAACGCCGACTAAACCGTCCTTCGATATACAAGCGTGACCTTTCGAAAGCCGACGTTAAATTATCAGGCTGATTTTTCCGAAATCTTGGACGATCGCGACCAGTTTTTCTTGAACGTCCAAGCGGGCAAAAGCCGACATCAGGATGCGGAACAGTATATAGCGATTGTGCGGCAGACAACGGACTGGCGGATGTTGGCGATCTCCACGACCGTGATTGACACCACCCGCCTAAATGGGCCGCCGATCGCGGATATCTGTCGGCGTTGCACTTCTAAGGGGCCTATCCGCGCGAAGGTCTCCCAGATGAAGCACTCCCGGCGAGAGTATCCGCCGACGAAGCCCCATCAAGATAAGTAGACATACCGAGTTCCGGCGTCGCTCGATCAGCGTAGCGATCGCCTACCGAGGAGATTACCCAGGAGCCGGTATGACCAACGAACTCACATTCGCTTTCCATGGCGCGGCACGCACGGTCACCGGCTCCTGCATGGAATTCTGCCATGCGGGAAAGCGTCTTCTCATCGACTGCGGTCTTTTCCAAGGCTCCCGGACGCTGGAGACGCTCAATCGTAGCGCGTTCGCGTTCGATGCGCGGCATGTCGATGCCGTTATCCTGACGCATGCTCATATCGACCATAGCGGATTGTTGCCAAGGCTCGTGGCGGAAGGTTTCACCGGCGATATCTGGTGCACCGAGCCGACCGCCGCCCTCCTCGAATTCATGCTTGCGGACGCCGGTCGCATCCAGGAGGGCGACGCCGCGCGGCGCAACCGACGCAAGGACCGCGCCGGCCAGCCCGAGATCGTGCCGATCTATACCGAGCAGGACGCGATCGCCGCCTGGAAGCAGACCAGGCCGGTCGCGCTTGAAGACTGGTTCGAACCTGCCCCCGGCTTCCGGGCTCGCCTCTGGAATGCCGGGCATATCCTTGGGTCGGCTTCGATCGAACTTCTTGTCGACGACACCCACATCCTTTGCTCAGGTGACCTGGGACCCAAGCACAAGGCCTTTCATCCCGATCCTGAAAGCCCTGCCGGGTTTGACCACATCATCTGCGAATCCACTTATGGAGACCGCAAGCGCGACGATCTGACTATCGGTGATCGTCGCGCCCTGCTCGAGGCCGAGATCAAGGGTGCGCTGGCGCGCGGCGGGAACCTGATCATCCCGGTATTCGCGCTCGAGCGGACGCAGGAGCTCTTGCTCGACATGGCCGCGCTGCTTGATGCGAAACGCATCGCTTCGGTGCCCATTTTCGTGGACTCCCCTCTCGCCAATCGAGCGACGAGCGTGTTCGCCAAATATGCAGATACGCTCGAAGACATGGCTGGCGAGAACATCTTCCGGAACACGGCCTTTCATTTCGTCGACGCGACCGCGGAATCCATCCGGCTGAACAGCGTCTCGGGGGCGATCATCATGGCGGCGTCCGGCATGTGCGAGGCGGGGCGTATCCGGCATCACCTCAAGCACAACCTTTTCAAGGGGGAAGCGACCATATTGTTCGTCGGCTTCCAGGCTGAAGGAACGCTGGGCCGGGTTATCCTCGAAGGCGCGGAACGGGTGCGTATCTGGGGCGAGGATATCGTCGTGCGGGCGCAGATCCGGCATATCGAAAGCTACTCGGCGCATGCCGACCAGGACGGTCTCCTCGCGTGGATGGAAGCTCGCTGGCCGATCGGCGGTAGCCTGTTCCTGTCGCACGGGGAATCGGCCTCGATCGAGACGCTGCGGGGCATGGCGCAAGCGAAGAAGATCGCTCCCTCCATCCTCGTGCCCGAGATCGGCGAAGTCTATCGTCTTTCGCCAGCGACGCCGGCGACACGGACCAAAACGGGAGATCCCCAGCTTCAGGATGTGATCGGCCGGGATTGGCAGAACAGCTATGCTGACTTCGCCACGAACTTGAAACGGGAACTCTCGCAAATCCGGGATGCCAAGACCCGCGAGAAGGCCGTCGCCGATATGCGGGCGGTGCTCGAGAGCTACAAACATGCCCGCGCGCAGCAGGTGGACCGACGGCATCCATCGTGAGGTTTGCCATTTCCGGATCCGGTCGGCCCGGCCCCGCGTGTGATCCGGCGAATCCCGTAGCGACACCGTGTCGGCTGGGTGCCGCCTTTCCCACCATGGAGGTGCACCTTGGAGATGCTCTCCTATCCAACGGTGTTCATCGAGAGCCACAAGGGTCCGGGTCGCAGGCGGTAAAGGGGATGGTCACGCGACCAAGCCTCGCGAAACAAGGTACTGAACCGGGGGACTAGCCGGGTATGGCAGGGAGATTGTTCGAGATGGCCAATATCGATGTAATCGGAGCGATTGGTCTCTCCCTGGCATTAGGCCTGCTGATCGGCATCCAGCGCGGGTGGGCACTGCGCAAGGAAGAGCCGGGTTCCCGCTTCGCGGGGATCCGGACATTCGGACTGCTGGGACTCGTGGGAGGCGTGGCTGGGGCGCTACGCGTTGTCGATGATCGCATCGGGATCATCATTATTACCGCCGCCGCCCTGCTGATCCTGATTGGATATGCCGCGACGACGCGGCGTAGCGGCAACATCAGCGGGACGGCCAGCCTGGTCGGGCTGCTAACCCTTGGTTGCGGGTTTCTCGCAACGACCCAAGCCATGCTCGCCACGATCATCGCGGCCGTGGTGACGCTGGTGCTGGCGTTGCGCACCCAGCTTCACGGCTGGATCGGACGGCTGAGCGAAGTCGAGGTCAATGCAATCGCTCGGTTCGCACTGATCGCCCTTGCGATCCTCCCGCTGCTTCCAGACCGCGCCTACGGTCCGCTCGATGCCTGGAATCCGCGCCAATTGTGGATGGTCGTGGTCATGGTCTCGGGCTTTTCGTTCGCTGGTTATGTTGCGAGCAAACGCCTGGGCGTATCGCGCGGCACGATCGCGGCCGCCGGCGCGGGTGCAATGGTTTCGTCGACCGCCGTCACCGCAGCATTGGCCACCCGATTGCGCGACGACAGTGAGAACGCACCCATTCTCTTCGCCGGGATCGCCACGGCCTCGACGGTCATGTTCCTTCGCGTATTGGTCCTTGTAGGCGCCCTGGCACCCATCGCGCTCCCCGCGCTCGCGCTGCTTGTTGTTCCTGCTGCACTCGTCAGCGTTTTGGCGGCACTCTGGTATCTAGGCGTGGCGAAGCGGCATCCAGCCAAGTCGCCGCAGGAAGTTCCCGTTCGCAACCCGTTCGACATCGTCCCGGCCTTGGCACTCATGGCGTTGGTAATGGTCCTGTCGCTGGCCTCGCGCTGGGTGCTGCACAGGTTCGGCGATGCAGGTCTGGCGACTGTCCTCGCGCTTTCCGGCATGGTCGATGTCGATTCCGCCATCATCACCATGGGCGGATTGCCGCGCGGAACGCTTGACGGCCAGACGGCTGGCCTGACGCTTGCCGCACCCATCATGCTCAACACCCTCGTCAAGGCTGGAACGGCGATCAGCCTCGCCGGCTGGGCGCGCGGTTGGCGGGCCGCCTTGCCGCTTGTCGCCAGCATCGCGGCGGGGCTGCTGATGCTCCCCTTGGTACTGGCGCAGACCTTTTCGTGAGGCCGTCATGCCACACGCCGGGTCGCGCACTGTGCCATCGCTTGCTGGCGCAGCACGCCGAAGTCGAGCGTATGACATGCGGATCATCGGATTATGCGGCGGCCCGGTAGGCGCTGTCGCTACGTGTTGGGCCAGCTTGTGCTCCCTCGCCTTCCACTTCAGACGCTTCCGATGCCATTTTGGTGGGGCTTGTGGCTCGTGCAAGCCGCTCGCGCCGCGCGAGAATGCTCTCCTCGATCGTCACGAACAGCATGACACCGGCGAACAGCGACATGGCACCGACCACTGAATAAGCAAAATATGCTCCGATGAATGACAGCACGATAGATCTCCTGGATGGAATGCCGGGCCAAGCCGGCACCGCTTTCGAATAGATTCGGGAGTTTGTTTGCGTGGTGGACGGCGCTCAGGGCGCGCCGTATCAGTGTAGCATCAGCCAGGTGCTCAGGGCCTGGACCAGGATAATCGTACACAGGAGCGTGGCACCGACCCGCAGGCGCAGCCTGTGGTCGTCGTCCCGCGGGTTCACTCGCTTATTGATCGTCTGCATGGCCGAATTCCCTTTTGTCGGGACAAGCCTAGGCTTTTGCCTTCCGCCCCATATTCGGAAAGTTGCGTAGGTAGCCGTGGCGCACCTTCTACGTAGACTTCCCGAAATCGGAGGCCGGGATGGTGCGATATCCTTCTCGCGCCAACGAGAGGACATCGTCATGACCAACCAAAGACCGGCCAAGCATGCCGTGATCGTCTGCCATCCGGGAGTGGCTAGTTTCACGATGTCCGTCGCCACACGATATCGCGAAACCGTTGAAGCGCTGAGGCACCAGGTCCTGATCCGTGATCTCTATCGAATGGACTTCGATCCCGTCCTGAAGGAAGACGAACGTCCAACGTCGGCGTCGCACGTCCTTGCCGACGATGTGGCCGAGGAACTGGAACTGCTCGCCAGCACCGACGTGTTCGTCCTCGTCTATCCCATCTGGTTCGGATCGCCGCCGGCTCTGATCAAGGGGTATATCGACCGCGTGCTTGGCGCCGGCTTCCCTTACGGAGCGGTACGCGACCGGCGATTTCATCCCCTGATGGCTGGAAAGCGGCTGGTGTCCTTTACATCGTCAGGAACGACACGGGCATGGCTCGAGGAGCAAGGCGCTTTGGGTTCGCTAAGAAACCTCTACGACAACTATATGCGCAATGCCTTCTCGCTCGAGGCAACCGAGCACATCCATTTCGACGCGATCGCCGAAGGGTTGAAGAAGACGTTCGTGGATCAGAATCTCTTTCAGGTCGAAGAAGCGGCCCGGCTCATTTGCAGCCGGTTCGTCCACAATCGGCCGGACTCCTCCCAGCCCGCATCAAAGATCGCGCCGACCGTTTGAGTTGACGGTTAGAGCCCTGTCAGGTCCAGCAGGCCATACACCTTCCGGACGACTCCGGTGGTCTCGCCGACCGTCTCGAGCGTCTTCCAGTTTGCAGGGGGCGGGACATGCGCAGCGGATTGGGCTCTGGCCACCTGCGCATCGGCATCCGAGGCGTCGATCGGCCGCGCGCGGACGCGGTCTACCCGTCCGTCGTACGGCAGTTCCAGCCATATGCCATCGAAGCGACACGCCGCTTGCTCGGCTGTGGCGGCTATAGCATCGCGTTCGGCTGGTTGACTGAACATGGCGTCGGCGATGACCGCTCGACCTGCGGTCAAGGCTTGCTCCGCCAGCCGGCCGAGTTCCTCATACACGGCATGACTGGCCGATGCTGTATAGGCTGATACCGGCAGTCGGGTCTCCGGCTCAACCCCTGCAATTCGCTTGCGCAGCACGTCGCTGCGCAGGATCCGCGCGCCCCGGGGCGCGCCAAAGGCACCGCCCAAGGCACGCGCAAGGGTCGATTTGCCGGTCCCTGACAGCCCACCAATGGCGATCAGGCGTGTCGGGCCGACCCTTGTCAGGGTGCTGGCCAGATCTAGATATTCTGCAGCGCACGTTGTTGCTTGACCGTCGCCCGATTCCCGAGCCGCCTGGGCGGCAAGCACATGTGCGCGAATAGAAGCCCTAACGGCCATGAACAGCGGGATGAGGGCGACGCCGTCCTCGTCTGCCGCCGAGCGATCGAGATAGCGATTGAAAACGACGTTCGCTTCGTGCCGCAGGCCTCGATCCCATAGATCCATCAGCAGGAATGCGATGTCGTAAAGTATGTCGGTGGTCGCCAGTTGCTCATCGAATTCAAGGCAGTCAAACGGTGTCGGGACGCCATTGATGGTCGCGATATTGGCGAGGTGCAGATCACCATGCACATGGCGTATCCGCCCCGCCCGCCCCCGCGCGTCGAGAAGGTTCGCATGGCGTGCGATCTGGGCGCGAAGATCTTGCGTAAGCGCGTCGACGCGGCGCGTGTCGAGCACGTTCGGAAAGGCCGCCATGCTCACGGCGTTTCCCTCGATCACGCCTGCAAGGCGCTCGGCGCCCTTGTCCGTTCGCATGATGCCCGCGCCGTGATAGAAATGGACAAGCTGATCGGTGAGCTGGTTCAGCGCCCTGTCATCCAGCTTTCCGTGCCGGGCGATATCGTCCCAAAGCGCGTCGTCGGGAAAGCGCCGCATTTCGAGAAGCCAGTCGATGACCTCGCCGTCCCCGTCGATCGCCAACTGATCGCGGGCGTCACGGGTGACAGGATGCACCGCCAGATAGAGTGTCGGCGCCGTGCGGCGATTGAGGCGGAGTTCGGCCTCCAGGACATCCCGCCGACGATCGGCGGTGGAGAAATCCAGATAGTTGTAGCGAACCGGCCGCTTGAGCTTCCACGCCCGGTTACCCACCAGGAACACGCTCGCTGCGTGCGTGTCGATCCTGCAGACCGGGCTGCCTGCCCCGAACGGCTCGCCCGATGCGAGCCAGGCGGCGACATCCGATTCACCCGTCACGGGCGGATCGAGAGATGTCGCCGCCATCCTGGATCAGCTCTCGATCGCGATCTTGCGCGAACGTTCCGCGGCCTTCTCGTCCTTGCCGAGGGTAAGCGAGAGCACGCCATGTTGGAACTTGGCCTTGATCGCATCAGCATCGACGTCCGCGGGAAGCGAAATCTGACGCTTGAAGCTGCCGTAGCGGCGCTCGCTCAGCAGGAAGCCATCGTCCTTACGCTCGCTTTCCTCCTTCTTCTCGCCGGAGATCGTGAGCACGCCGTCCGCGACTTCGATGTTGACGTCCTTGTCGGTGAGACCGGGAAGCTCTGCCGTGAGCTGATACGCCTTGCCGTTATACGTCAGTTCCAATGCCGGCACGGGCCCGCCGATGCGCGGCGCGAAGCTGAAAATGCTCTGGCTCGGTCGGCCGAAATCGTCGAACAGTCGGTCGATCTCGCCGCGCAGCCAGCCCATCGGGCCACCTTCGGTCAATGGCAAGCGGTTGGCGGGAGTCCGCGCGGGCGGGGTCTTGGTGATCTCGTTCATTTCATCGTCTCCATCGTCAAGGAAAACTCACAACGTCAGGCACAGAGCCCGGGCTCGCCCTCCGCCTCGAACGGTTCGGGCACGACCAGCTGTTCATGGTCGTCTGCGTAGGGCTGATGGGCTTCGGGACGCGGCCAAAGAGCGTCCGTCAAAGCGTTGCACCAGCTCGTCGTCATGATGAGCGGCAGCTGCCAGAACCGTTCGATCGCAATCCAATCGCCCTCGGGGGGCGAAGCGCCCAGATCGGGAGAAACTACACTCGCCACGGTCTTCTCCCTCTCGTGTGACTCAAGATTAGGATGCCGTGACAGCCGCCAATATCGGTGATGATACTTAAGGAGCGGGCGGGACCAGAACCGCTGCCCCGACCAGTGCGCCGGATCGGAGACGCGCCAGCGCGACGTTCGCCTCGTCGAGCGGGAATTCCTCCGTCACGATCCTGATGGTCGAATTCCCGATCATCTCGAAGAAGGACAGCCCATCCTCTCGCGTCAGGTTCGCAACCGACAGGATCTGCCGTTCTTCCCAGAGGTCGGCATAAGGGAAGCCTGGGATATCGCTCATGTGAATGCCGGCGCAGACCACCTTGCCGCCCTTGCCGACCGCCTTGAGCGCGAGCGGCACGAGGCTGCCGACCGGCGCGAAGATCAGGGCGGCGTCGAGCGACACTGGCGGCGCCTGCGTCGATGCACCGGCCCAGATGCAGCCCAGCGACAGCGCAAAGGCCTGGCCTGCGCCGTCGCCCTCCTTGGTGAAGGCGTAGACCTCGCGGCCCTGCGCCACGGCGACCTGCGCAAGGATATGCGCCGCAGCGCCGAAGCCGTAAAGACCGATGCGCGCGCCGGCGCCGGCAAGCCGCAGGGCGCGCCATCCGATCAGGCCAGCGCACAGCAACGGTGCCGCTTCGACGTCGGAGAAGCGGTCGGGCAGCGCGAAGCAGAAATGGGCGTCGGCAACGACATGGGTCGCATAGCCGCCGTCATGCGTGGCCCCGGTGAACTCGGGATGGTCGCAGAGATTCTCTCGACCGGAGACGCAATAGGGACAGGAACCGCAGCTATGGCCCAGCCAGGGAATGCCGACGCGCTGGCCGAGCGCGAACCCCTCGACCGTCGCGCCGATCGCCCGGACGCGGCCCACGATCTCGTGGCCGGGCACGATCGGATAGTGCGCCATGATCTCGCCGTCCAGGACGTGGAGATCGGTGCGACAGACGCCGCATGCAGCAACCTCCACCAGCAGGTCATTGGGTCCGGCGTTCGGCAATGGGCGTTCGATCCGCCGGAGAGGTGTGCCCGGCGCGTCGATCTGCATGGCAATCATCGTCGTCATGTCGTCATTCTGCCTCACTCGATGGCTGACATCGTGCGTCAGAAACCCGCTTCGCGAAGGGTAAAGCCGATGAGCATCAGCATGATACCCTGGAACGACAGATCGACGGCGAGCACCAGACCCAAAATCCAGACGGCATTGATCGGCCATCCCAGCGCCACCACCAGTGCGGCGGCGATGCTCACGATACCGGAAGCCAGCATCCAACCCCATCCGTGGCCGCGCCAACCCAGCGCGATTCCGATACGCGCGAGTCCGGAGGCTCCGAGGGAGATTGCCAGAAACAAGGTGAGAAGGCTCGCGGCAAACAGTGGATCGTAGATCACCGAAGCCGCGGCTGTGAGATAGAGCAGGCCGGAGACGATCCAGAAGGCGATCCAGCCCCGCCGCCGTACCCCGAAGGCGTGGACGAGCTGGACGATCCCGCCGGCGAACATCGTCGCGCCCACGACATAGGTCGCCACCATCGTTGCGAAAATGAGATTGGTCGAGGCGATCAAGCCCAAGAGCGCGAGCGCTGCGCCGACACCGACGAACCAGCCCCACGCCCGTGTTTCGATCGTCGGTGGCACGCGATCCTGTCGCATGGTATATGTGGTCATGACGAGGTCCTTTCCCGCGGGAATTGGTCGATGGGCGTGATGATAGATCCGGCGGGATCGCTTCGCCGTCCGTGAATCTACGGATTTGCCCGGAACGCCGCGGAAGCCATCACCGCGAGCATGGCCCCTCGACCGGGCGGCATGCGGAGACATGATATGAAAGCACTGGTCTATCACGGCCCCGGGCAGAAAAGCCTCGACGACCATCCCAAGCCCGACGTCAAGGATGCCGGCGATGCGATCGTCCGCGTCATGCACACCACCATTTGCGGCACCGACCTCCACATCCTCAAGGGCGATGTGCCGACCTGCCAGCCCGGGCGGGTGCTGGGCCACGAAGGTGTGGGTATCATCGAAGCCGTGGGCGCAGCGGTTTCAACCTTCAAGCCGGGCGATCATGTGCTGATCTCCTGCATCACCGCCTGCGGCCGCTGCGACTATTGCCGCCGCGGCATGTATTCGCATTGCACCACCGGCGGATGGATCCTCGGCAACGCGATCGATGGCACCCAGGCGGAATTTGTCCGCATTCCGCATGCCGACACCAGCCTCCATCCGATCCCGCAGGGCGCGGACGAAGAAGCCCTCGTCATGTTGAGCGATATCCTACCGACCGGCTTCGAATGCGGCGTCCTCAATGGCAAGGTTCAGCCCGGAAGCAGCGTCGCGATCGTCGGTTCGGGTCCAATCGGACTGGCGGCGCTGCTGACCGCCCAATTTTACGCGCCGGCACAGATCATCATGGTCGATCTCGACGACAACCGACTTGCGACGGCGCAGCGGTTCGGCGCCACGCGTATCGTCAACAGCAAGACCGAGGATGCGGTCGCCGCGATCATGGCCGTTACGGATGGCCGCGGCGTCGATACCGTCATCGAAGCGGTCGGCGTGCCGGCGACCTTTGAGCTGTGCCAGGACCTGGTGGCGCCGGGCGGGACCATCGCCAATGTCGGCGTGCACGGCGTGAAGGTCGACCTGCATCTCGAGAAGCTCTGGTCGCGGAACATCACCATCACGACCCGGCTCGTGGACACTGTGACAACGCCGATGCTGCTGAAGTCGGTGACGGCGAAAAAGCTCGATCCCCTGCAACTCGTCACCCATCGATTCACGCTCGATGGCATCCTTGATGCCTATGAGGCTTTCAGTCACGCAGCCGAGACGCAAGCGTTGAAGGTGCTGATAACGCCATGAAGCGGGGCGCTGGCGTTGCCCAGATCGTCCGGGCATCGCCTTGGCTGATACTCTTCCCGTTGGCGATGGGCGCGCTGGCACCTGAATTGAAGCGGGCGCATGCCGTCCCACGGAACAGGATGCCAGAATGACGGCACGCATGGAGAAACTGGCGCACGAGATCGTGCGGCTGCAGGCCGAACTCGATCGCGAGATCGAGCATCGCCGCAAGGCGTTCGGCTGGGCGGTGAAGGGCAGACTCGTGCAGTTCGAGCAGGGACTCGTCGCGGAGCAGCGCGCTCTGCGCACCAGCGTTGCTCATTTCCTTGCCCGATCTGCCATCGGGTCAATCGTCTCGGCGCCCGTTATCTATTCGATGATCGTTCCACTGGTGCTGATCGACCTCTGGACGAGCCTCTACCAGGCGATCTGCTTTCGTGCCTATTCGATCCCAAGGGTCAAGCGCTCGGACTATATCGCGCTTGACCGGGGGCAACTCGGCTATCTCAACTGGATCGAGGCGCTGAACTGCTCCTTTTGCGGTTATGGCAACGGCGTCATCGCCTATGTGCGCGAAGTTGCCAGCCGGACCGAGCAATATTGGTGTCCGATCAAGCACGCGATTCGCATTTCCGCGCCGCACGACCGCTACATCTCCTTCCTCGAATATGGCGACGCCGAAGGGTATCGCGCCAGACTCGAGGCGTTCCGCGACCAATTGCGGGCGCCCGGTAATGCGACCGACGAACATTCATCGGTCAGGGACATTGCGTAACGACCGCGCGTCCTGACAAAGGCATCTCCGCTCCGGACAATCCAGTGCGGAGACATGCTCATGACAATGGCGCAGGCGCGCGTTGCTCTGGTGACGGGCGGGACGACCGGTATCGGCGCCGCGACATGTGAAACCTTGGCGGCGCTCGGCTATCGGGTGGCGGCCAATTTCTGCGGTGCCGAAGAGCGCGCCGCCGCATTCACCCAGCGGACGGGCATCAGGACATGGCGCTGGTCGGTGGTGGATCACGAAGCTTGCACGGCGAGCGTCGCCGAAGTCGAGGCCGCGCTTGGCCCCATCGACATATTGGTCAACAATGCCGGCATCACCCGCGACGCCAGCCTCGCGAAGCTTTCGCCCGAGAATTGGCAGGCCGTCCTCGACACCAATCTGACCGGCTGCTTCAACATGTCCCGGTCGGTGTTCCAGACGATGCGAGACCGCAAATGGGGCCGGATCGTCAATATCTCCTCGGTAAATGGCGAGGCTGGCCAGTTCGGTCAGACCAACTATGCCGCGTCGAAGGCCGGCATCCTGGGTTTCACCAAGGCGCTTGCTCTTGAAGGCGCACGCGCCGGCGTGACGGTCAACGCGATCGCGCCAGGCTACACCGACACAGAAATGGTCCGCGCCATTCCGGCAGACATCCTCCCTGCGATCATCGCGAAGATCCCGGTCGGCCGTCTCGCCACGCCAGCCGAGATCGCGCGGTGCGTCGCCTTCCTTGTGGCGGAGGATGCGGGCTTCATCACGGGCGCGACACTCGACGTGAATGGTGGCCAGCACATGGCTTGAGGCGCCGGACCCTTACTTACGGGAAGTTGCGCATATGGATCCTTCGCTCGGCGCACCAAAACAAGGCTCGACAGCCATGGGAGGGCATGATGCAAATCCAGATCGAACCGACCCAAACATCAGCCAGCTACCCGCAACGCGACGCGATCCATGATCTCCGCAATCTGTTCGGGATCGTGGCTTCAGCCAAGCATGTGCTTGAGCGCGACCCCGATCGGTCTCAGCGTATCGCGCTGCTCGAGGCTATCGAAGACGCGGCGATCCGGGGTGGCGAACTGACGACCGGGTTGCTTTCCGGCAACCGTGGCTCGGTCGGCTTCACGGCGATGGACATCGAAGCCAGGATTCTGGGTCTGGGTTCGATGATCCGGGCACTCGCCGGCCCCAGGATCAAGGTCGATCTCGAACTCGAAAGCCCGGCGTCTCAAGTGAGGCTTCTCCCCGCCGACTTTGACGCGGCCATTCTCGAACTCGTCGCCAACGCAGGCGCCGCCGATGCCAGCACGGTCGTTATTCGCACGCGCCGGGTCGGTTCACGGATCTGGGTCCTGGTCGGCGACGATGGACGTGGCATGTCCCGGGCCAAGCTCGAACAGGCGCGTCGTGGCGTTGACGCCGGTTGCGCGCATGGGACCGGGCTCTGCCGCGTGCAGCAGTTCATGCGTGCGTCGCATGGCCATTTTCTGATCCGCAGCCGGCCTGGTGCCGGCACGACGGTTTCCCTGAACTTGCCGACGGTCCTGAAACTGGCCGCGTGCGAGCCCGGCGTCCGGAAGGGGCGCCTCCCCCTCAACATGAAGGAGAAGACCCGTGAAGAAGACCGACAGCCAGCTGCAGCATGACGTGATCGCCGAGCTCGAATGGGAGCCGAGTGTCGATCACGCCGTTATCGGCGTCGCGGTGAATGATGGCGTCGTCACCCTTTCCGGCTTCGTCAAATCCTATCCGGAGAAGATGGCAGCCGAGAAGGCGACCCGTCGCGTCGCCGGGGTCAAGGCGATCGCCGAGGAGATCAAAGTGCGCTTCGCCTCCGATCCCAAGACCGCCGACCATGAGATCGCCAAACGCATCCTCGACATGTTCGCCTGGAACGTCTCGATCCCGGAGCAACAGATTAAGGTGAAGGTCGAACATGGCTGGGTGACACTGACCGGCACGGTCGACTGGTTCTACCAGAGCAACGAGGCTCGCAAGGCCGCAGGCCGTGTCACGGGTGTCATCGGCGTCAGCAACCTGCTCGAGGTGAAGAAGCTGCCCGCAGCGTTCGACATCAAGGACCGGATCACGGCGGCCTTCAAGCGCCAGGCCGACCTCGACGCGGGATCGGTCACGGTCGTTACCGACGGGGGCACGGTAAAGCTCGGCGGCAGGGTCAAGGCCTGGAACGAGCGCGGCATCGCCGAACGCGCAGCCTGGGCGGCACCCGGCGTCACCAGGGTCGAAGACAATATCGTCGTCGCTTTCTGAACCTGCCTCTACGGCTTCTGCAGCGGCCGTCCGGATCTCCGGGCGGCCGCTTCCGCATCCGTATCCGTATCATCACGCATATCGACCAAATAGCCGAGGCAATAGCGTCGCCTTGCAACGATGGAGGCGACAATGAAGAACGTTCTTTTGCTGGTGCATGATGATGAAGGACAGGAAGCCCGGTATCAGACGGCGCTTGACTTGACCCGTTCACTTGAGGGGCATCTGACCTGTCTCGACGTGACGCCTTACCCAATGGTTGTCGGCGATCTCTACGTCGGCTTCGGGGAAGCAGCCATCCTGTCCGATGAACGGGAGAGTGAGGCAAAGAACAAGACCGCGCTGACGGCCCGCTTGGCCCAGGAGGACGTAAGCTGGAGCTGGAGCGACGCAACGGGTGACATCGCAAGTTGCATCCTGGACGCGGCGACGCTTGCCGACCTGATCGTGCTCAACCGCTCGCTCGACGAATATCCCCTGCCGGACATGCGCACGATCGCCAGCCAGATCCTGATGCACGCCCGCACGGTGGTCGTTGCGGTTCCCGAGAGCCTGCCGCGGTTCAATGCCAATGGCCGCGCCCTCGTCGCCTGGGACGGTCAATCCTCAGCAGCGGCTACGATGCGTGCCTGCGTTCCGCTGCTCCGGATGGCATCCGAAGTCCACATCTTCATGATGCGCGACGGCGCCGAGAAGATCGAACCAACAGAGGCGGCCGAGTATCTGTCGCGCCACGGCATTCATGCAAGCGTGCGGATCATCGATGACGGACTCCATGCCGCGGATCAGCTCATCGCCGAGGAGTGTGCGCTCTGGCATGCCGACTATGTGGTGATGGGCGCTTACAGCCATGGTCGGCTGATGGAGGCGTTCGGCGGGGTCACCAAGCGCATGCTGACCAGGAGCAAGCTGCCGTTGGTGCTGGGTCACTGACCCGGCCCCCCCTCACTTCGCGCGCCGGGCCGGTCGCATTGCGCACCGCCCAGTGTCGCCCGGGATGCCGCGCAACCGCGCTTCCGTCGGTGATTTGTCTCAGTCTTTTGACTGACCTCGATAGGATGCGAAATGCTCGACCGGGCAGATGGATTTGATCGCTCGTCAGCGGACGTGATAGTCCGGATCACACGTCCGTGAGCGATTCTACCGCCTTTTGGCAGGCCGCGCCCGACGAAACTCTCGAGCGTCTCGGCGTGTCGCGCAAAGGCCTGACGATCGAGGAAGCTGCGGCACGGCTGAAGCGCGACGGTCCAAATGCGATAGCAGGTGCCCGGAAACGGCACCTGTTGCTCGACCTTCTTCGTCGACTCGCCAATCCCCTGGTCGCCATCCTCCTCGTCGCCGCAGCCATTGCCGGGGTGACGGGCGATGTCGCAAGCTTCGCGATCATCGTAGTCGTGGTAATCCTGTCGACCGCGCTCGACATGGTGCAGGAACATCGGGCCGAGGCAACCGCCGAGGCGCTCAAGCGCTCGATTGCGCTCCACGCCACCGCACTGCGCGGCGGACAGGCGGTCAAGCTTCCTGTCGCCGACATCGTGGCCGGCGACGTCATCCTGCTGGCTGCCGGCGACCTGGTGCCGGCCGACGGCATCGCGCTGGCGGTCAATGGTGCGCAGGTCAACGAGGCTCTGCTGACGGGCGAGCCATATCCGGTTGAGAAACAGGTCGATCCCGCCACGACCGCGACGATACCGGCTGAAGCGCGCAATGCATTGTTCCATGGCACTTCGCTGATCGGCGGCACCGCGACGATGCTGGTCGTCGAGACCGGCGCGCGGACCCGCTTCGGCGCGATCGCGGCCTCATTGGTCGGGATCGAGCCGCCGACCGCGTTCGAGCGTGGCATCCACAAGCTCGGCATCCTGATCGCGCGACTGACCATTTTCCTGGTGCTGTTCGTGCTGCTCGCGCATCTGGCGCTGGGACGGCCACCGCTCCAGTCCTTCCTGTTCGCGATGGCGCTGGCGGTGGGCCTGACCCCCGAGCTGCTGCCGATGATCATGACCGTGTCGCTCGCACGCGGAGCGCAGCGCATGGCGGCGGCGAAGGTGGTCGTGAAGCGGCTGTCGGCGATCCACGATCTCGGCCAGATGGACATATTGTGCACTGACAAGACCGGAACCCTGACTGAAGTGCACATTACGCTGGTCGGACATCCCGGAATCGATGGCGAGGACGATGATCGCGTGGCGGAACTGGCGGCGGTCAACGCCCGCTTCGAGACGGGTCTGAAGAGCCCGCTCGACGACGCGCTGCTGCTGCATGCGACGGCCGAGCGGATCGCCGGCTGGCGCAAGCTGGACGAGCGTCCCTTCGATTTCGAGCGGCGGCGGGTGGCGGTTCTGGCCGAGCGCGACGGCGAGCGGATCGAGATCGTCAAGGGCGCGCCCGAGACCCTTCTTGCCCTGTGCGACCAGGCTCAGGACCGGTCCGGCGCGCTCGTCGCGCTCGACGAAGCGCTACGAGAAAAGCTCATGGCCGTGCATGCCGACCGCGCCGCACAGGGTTTGCGATTGCTGGGGGTCGCCTGGAAACCGGCCGAGGGGCAGGACCGGATCGGCGCGGATGGTGACGACGCGCTCATATTCGCCGGCTATTGCGTCTTTGTTGATCCGCCCAAGGCGAGCGCGGCCGGTGCCGTGGCGCGGCTCGAGGCCGCGGGCATTCGGATCAAGGTTATTTCGGGCGATGCGGCGGCGGTGGTCGAACATCTCGTGGCGGCGCTTGCTCTGCCGGTCGAAGGCGTGCTGACGGGCGAGGAGATCGCAAGACTCAGTGATCCGGCGCTTGCGGCACGAGTCGAAGCCGTGGACCTGTTTGCACGCGTGACCCCCGACCAGAAGACCCGGATCGTCCGCGCGCTCAGGGCGCGGGGCCACACTGTCGGCTTCATCGGCGACGGGATCAACGATGCGCCGGCGATCCGCGCCGCCGACATCGGCCTGTCGGTCGACGGGGCGACCGATGTCGCGCGCGAGGCGGCTGACATGATCCTGCTCGCGCCCGACCTCAACGTGCTGGCCGACGGCGTCGCCGAAGGGCGGCGCACTTATGCCAACATCATGAAATATATCCGGATGGGCACCAGTTCCAATTTCGGCAACATGCTCACCATGGCGCTGGCATCGCTCGTCCTGCCCTTCTTGCCACTGACCGCCGTGCAGGTGCTGCTCAACAACCTCATCTACGACATGTCGCAGATCGGCATCCCGTTCGACGATGCCGACGACACCGACCTCGCCCGACCGCATGGCTGGGACATGCCGGCATTGGTGCGTTTCACTGCGATCATGGGGCCACTGTCGTCGATATTCGACATCGCGACGTTCGGGTTGCTGCTCTGGGTCTTCCAGGTCGATGTCGCGGCGTTTCGCGCCGCATGGTTCATCGAATCGATGGCGACGCAGATCCTGGTCGTGTTCGTCATCCGCACGGTCCGTCCGGTGTGGACCAGTCGTGCGCATGTCGCGCTGACCACGACCGCGCTCACCGGCCTTGCTGCGGCGCTCGTGCTTCCCTTCCTGCCCTGGGGGCCTGTACTCGGCTTTGCGTCGCCGGGTCCTGCGGTCGTCGGTGCGATCGCGGTACTGGTGGCTGCTTATCTGGCTTGCGCGGAATTGCTCAAACGACCCGCCCTTCGCACCAGTCATTGAATGACCATGCCATTTTCCGATGGGTGCTTCTCACCGGGATCGCGCCAGTTCGCGTGACATCCGGTCTACGTAACACTCCGCATAGGTGCGCTTGCCGCCGGGCTTCATCAAAGGTGAGCGGGACCATCCTCCATCGGCCGACTGGAGTGTGTTCCTGCATTTGGGAGCCGCGCGATGAATAGCAGCGTGTTGGAAGAAGCCTGTCCCTGCGCTGCGGATGCCGACCCGTTGAGCGGACCAGCCAATCTCGTGGATCGGGCGACCGGCGCAGCCCTCGCGCAACTGACCGGCGGCCTTTCCCCTGCCTCGCTCGGTGCCGCCTTCGGCGACTGGGCAAATCATCTGGCGATCTCGCCCGGGCGGCAAATGCATCTCGCGGCCAAGGCGGCCCGCAAGGCCGCGCGCCTGGCCGACTATGCCCGGCAGGTCATGACTGGCAATGGCTCTATAACGCCCTGCATTGAGCCTTTGCCTCAGGATCATCGTTTCGACGATCCGGCCTGGCAAGGCTGGCCCTTCAACCTCCTCCATCAGGCCTTCCTTCTCAACCAGCAATGGTGGGACCAGGTCTGCTGCTCGATCGGCGGCGTCACCCAGCGCCATGAGGACATGGTGCGCTTCTCAGTACGCCAGATGCTCGACATGATGGCGCCGTCCAATTTCATCGCCACAAATCCGGTCGTCCAGCGCCGCATTGCGGAGACGGGCGGCCAGTGTCTCTCGGAAGGGTTCGCCAATCTGCTCGGCGACATGCGCCGCACGTTGGCGCGAGAGCGCCCCGCCGGGACCGAAGACTTTCGACCGGGTATCGAGGTCGCCGTAACACCCGGCGAGGTCGTCTATCGCAATCACCTGATCGAGCTGATCCAGTATCGCCCGACCACCGAAACGGTCCATCCCGAGCCGCTGCTGATCGTGCCGGCCTGGATCATGAAATATTACATCCTCGACCTTAGCCCGGAAAATTCGTTGGTGCGCTGGCTGGTCGGCCAGGGTTTTACCGTCTTCATGATTTCATGGCGCAACCCGGGTGAAGCGGACCGCGACATTTCATTCGACGACTATCGCCGTCTCGGCGTGATGCCTGCGTTCGACGCGATCTTCGCGATCACGGGATCGTCCAGCATCCATGCGGCGGGCTATTGCTTGGGCGGAACCCTGCTCGCGATCACCGCCGCCACGATGGCGCGCGACGGCGATGATCGCCTCGCCAGCATGACGCTTTTTGCTGCCCAGACCGAATTCAGCGAGCCGGGTGAACTCGGACTCTTCATCAACGCCGCGCAAATCCATTTCCTCGAGAATCTCATGTGGACTCGCGGCTACCTTGACAGCCAGCAGATGGGCGGAGCGTTCCAGATGCTTCGGTCCAATGACCTGCTCTGGTCGCGCATAATTCACCATTATCTCATGGGTGACGCCGAGCCGATGAACGATCTCATGGCGTGGAACAGCGATGGCACGCGGCTCCCGCTTACCATGCATTCCCAGTATCTGCGCGAGCTCTTCCTCGACGACGATCTGGCCGAGGGGCGCTACACCATCGACGGCAAGTCGATCGCGCTCAGCGACATTCGCGTGCCGATCTTCGCGGTGGGGACCGAATGGGATCATGTCGCGCCCTGGCGATCAGTGTTCAAGATCCATCTCCTGACCGAAACCGAGGTCACCTTCCTGTTGACCAGCGGCGGTCATAATGCCGGCATCGTCTCCGAACCCGGGCATGCTGGCCGACATTTCCAGGTCATGACGCATTGCGCAACACGAGGGCATCTCGATCCCGACGGCTGGCTGGCCCGCGCTGAGCGGAAAGAAGGCAGCTGGTGGCTCGAATGGGGCGACTGGCTCGCGCGGCGGTCGTCGCCTGCAGGGCCGCCACCGGCAATCGGCAATGCGAACAACGGTTTTGCGCCGCTCGGACCGGCGCCGGGAGGCTATGTCCTCGGCCGCTGAACATGGAGCCGCGGGGCGTAGCGGCGACTGGCGAAGCTGGTTCTTCGGCCTCATCCTTGTTGCGGCATTGTTCGGCGCGGTCTTGCATTGGGGTGAGATCGAGCGCTTTGCCGATCTCGTCCGGAATGCCGAGCCGGGCTGGCTCGGCCTCGCCATCCTGTTCCAGCTCTCGACCTATGCGAGCGTCGCAGGCGGATGGTCGGCCGTCTTGCGGCGCGCGGGCACGCCCAGGTCGATGCCGCGCCTTATGCGGATCGCGGTGAGCAAGCTGTTCGCCGACCAGGCGCTGCCCAGTGCCGGCATGGGCGGTAATGTGCTGCTGGTCGACCAGCTCAGGGCGATCAGCGTTCCGCGCGGCACTGCGGTTGCGGCGCTCTTGCTGTCGATGATCGGCTTCTACGCGGCCTATGCGCTGTTCGCCCTGGCCATGCTCGTCCTGCTTTGGATGCACGATCAGGCGACACCGTTGATGGCGGGCCTCGTCACTCTGTTCCTTGCGGTCGCGATCGCCATTCCGAGTGTGGCGCTGTGGCTGCGCAATCGCGGAAGCGAGCCCTTGCCGCCGCGTATCGAGAAGATCCGCTTCATCCGATCGCTGCTGGAGACTGTGGCTGAGGCGCCAGGCGAATTGCTCCGTGACCGAGCACTGCTGGTGCGAGTGACGGCATGCAGCGCACTCATCTTCCTGGCCGATGCGGCGACGTTGCTGGCCTGCCTGCATGCACTCGGGCAGGCCGCCGCATTCAGCACCGCGTTCATTGCGCTGATCATGGCGTCGATCGTCGTCACACTTGGACCGATCCCACTTGGGCTGGGCAGCTTCGAAGCGACCTCGACCGCCACGCTACGCTTGCTGGGCGTTCCCTTTGAGGGGGCGTTCGCCGCCACAATGCTATTGCGCGTGCTGACTCTGTGGCTGCCCCTATTGCCGGGAATGCTCTTGATGCGTGGAGCGATCAAATCCCTCCCTCGCCGAGACCGAAAAGCTCCTCGAGCCAACCCTCGCGGGCCTTTGCGTCCCCCTCGACATTCCCGATAAGCAGATGCTTGACCGGGCTGATGCCGACGAATTTGAGAATATTGCGCTCGAGGCTCTTGAGACTGTGGGCACCGTAGAATGCCCTGTAGAACAAGGCGGGCATGCCCATCGTCACGACGACCTGAGCCGAGCGCTCCTTGAGCTTCTTATCGGGCAGCCTCCCCTCGCGTTCCACAAAGGCGAAGCCGGGACGCATGACCTGCTCGAGAAAGCCCTTGAGCAGCGCCGGCACGTCGCCTAGCCAGAGCGGATAGAGGATCAGCAGATGCTCGGCCCATGCAATCGCCTCCTGCGCGTGACGAATATCGGTCGGGAGATAGTCTCCTTCCCAGTCATGGCGCGAGCCGATGAGCGGGAATTCGAGCTCCGCGATCTTGATGCGGCGAACTTCATGCCCGGCCGCCGCCGCGCCCTTGGCATAGCTCTCGGCCAGCGCATGGACGAACCGCCCAGGATCCGGATCGGGATGGTCATCGATGATTGCAAGACGCCTCGGGCTCATCATGCTCCTCCCCCGGGCGTGAGGTCACGCCGGACGATCCGCACGGTCGGATCATCGGGATCGGCGACGGACGTGAAGCCCATTTCGCGCTCCATGCGGATGGCCGCGTCATGGTCGGCGCATTCGATCGCCTCCACCGTGCCGATGCGCTCGGCCTTCGCGTAGCGCAGCACATAGTCGAACAGCGTCCAGCTCAGTCCCTTGGCCTTCATGTCGGACCGCGTCGTCAGCGCCACTTCGGCGCGGGTACGGTCGGGATCGGCGGCCAGCATCGCAGTCGCGATCACGGTCTTGCGGTCTTCGTCAAACGCCAGGAAGCTGATCGTCCGGCGATAATCCACCCGCGTCATCATCGCGAGCCGGTCATGGCCGACTGTGCTTAGGCCCGTGAGAAAGCGGAAACGCAGATCTTCGGGCGAGACATGCGCGAAGAAGTCCGCAAGCAAGCCCTCATCATCGGCGCGAACCGGCCGCACGAAGAAACGCAGCCCATTCTGGCTCACGAGGGTGGACGCCCATTCCATCGGCGCCGGTCGCAACACGAGGCGCGAAACCGTCTGCGGCTCGGCTGTGATACGAATGCGTGCATCAAGCGCGATCACGCCGTCCGCGTCGACCAGCAGCGGATTGATGTCGAGCTCGACGATATCGGGAAGGTCGATCGTGATTGCGGACAGAGCGTCCAGCACGGCGGCGAGCGCGTCGATATTCGCTGCGGTCTCTCTCCGGTAGCCGGCGAGCAGTTTCGATATGCGGGTCTGGCCAATCAATGCGCGCGCCTGCGCATCGTCGATCGGCGGTAGCGCCAACGCCTTGTCGGCCAGGATCTCAACCGCGGTACCGCCGGCGCCCACCATCAGCAAGGGGCCGAAAGTGGGGTCGGTCGCGATCCCTACGATCATCTCATGGGCGTGGGGACGCTCGCACATTTCTTCGACGGCATATCCCACGATATGGGCCTCGGGATGCTCGCGCGTGATCCGCATTTCCATGGCGCAGGCAGCCGCCGCGGCGGCCTTGCGGCTGTTCAAGCCCAGCGCTACTCCGCCGACGTCCGATTTGTGGCTGATATCGGGCGAGACGACCTTCACGGCGAACGGCGGTGTCAGCGAGACACAGGCGTCATCGACGGCTTCAACGGTGGCGGCGAAGCGGGTGCGGACCGTGGGAATATTATAGGCGTCAAGCAGCGCCTTCGCCTCGATCTCGGTCATCACAGTCCGTTTCTCAGCGCGGACACGCGCGATGAGCCGCCGGGCTTCCTCGACATCGGGCGTCAGCTCCCGCGTGGCCGCGGGCGCATCGGTCAGGGCAAGGCGCGCACGCCGGGCGGCGAGCAGGTAACCGAAGGCACGTACCGCGTCGTCCGGCGTCGCAAAGATCGGAATCCCGGCAGTGGCCATGCTTTCCCGCACCGACGCCGCATTGGCGTCTCCGAGCCAGCAGGCGAGCACTGGCTTGTCGCCATGCCCTTTGCCTGCGCCGGTGACTTCGCTCGTAATGGCGGCTGCGATGTCGAGTGCGTGGGTGGTGCCCGTCGGGCAGTTCATCACGAGCAAGGCATCGACCGCTTCGTCATGCAGGACCGCCCGGACGGCATCGCGATAGCGATCGGGACCGGCGTCGCCGATCACGTCGACGGGATTGCCGCGGGACCAGCCGCTGGGCAGACAGGCGTCAAGGGTCGCGAGCGTGGTCGGCGTGAGCGTAGCTAGTTTCGCGCCCGCGCCGACCAGCGCATCGACCGCAAGGATTCCGGCGCCCCCGCCATTGGTGACGATACCCAGGCGATCACCGACAGTTCGGCGGGACGTACACAGGATCTCGGCCGCGTCGAACAGCTCGGTCAGCGTATCGACCATGACGATGCCCGCCCGCTCGAAGGCAGCGCGGTAGACATCATAGGAGCCCGCGAGCGCACCGGTGTGGGAGAAAGCAGCTTTTGCTGCTGCCACTGATCGGCCCGCCTTGATCGCGATCACCGGCTTCATGCGCGCTGCGGCGCCTGCGGCCGAGAGGAACTTGGCAGCATCGGTGACGCCCTCGACATAGAGGAGAATGGCGTCGGTTGCCGGATCGACCGCGAAGAGATCCACCAGATCGCCGAGATCGACGTCCGCCATGTCGCCGGCCGACACGATGCCGGAAAAGCCGATGCCGCGCGTGTCCGCCCTGTCGAGGATCGCGGTCACCAAGGCGCCGCTTTGCGAGATCAACGCAAGTCTGCCCGGCTTGGCAGGCGTTCGCGCGAATGTGGCATCCAGCCCGGCGTGCGGCGCCATGATTCCGAGACAGTTCGGCCCGACGACGCGCAGCAGATGAGGGCGCGCCGCGTCGAGCGTCGCCTGACGCAGGCCGTTTTTTGCAGTGATTCCTGCGGAAAGGACCACCGCGCATTTGGTGCCGAGGACGCCGAGATCAGCGATGATCCCGGGTACGGTCTCTCCGGGCGTCATGACGATCGCGAGATCGGGCGCCGCTGGAAGGGCACTGACGGATGGAGCCCATTGGACGCCGATTCGATCAAAACGGTGCGGATTGACGACATGGACCGGACCGGAGAAGCCGCGCGCCAGCACATTGTCGAGCACGATCGCGCCGAGCGTCCCGGCATGTCCCGAGGCGCCGATGAGCGCGATGCTCTTCGGGTGGAGGAGCGCGGACAGGTTGCGGATGGTCATGGCGCCTCGCTGGGATGAAATCTCCGTGACGGAATTGCTCGCCACTGGTCGAAAATGCCGCAGGTGACAGAGTGCGAACCATTAGTAGATTCCCGCATAGGGTGGGACACGGCGGCGCGATATCCGATGAGGACAAACCCCTACGTCGAACTCCCGATTTATCGAAAGGCAGTACCATTTCGCCGCACGCAGATTCAGGCTATGCTGGTCGCGTAACGACGCGTGCGCGTGAAGCTGGACGGCGACCCCCAATGTTAGAGCCCGCACGGATGGGAGCCGTGCGCCTTATGCCGAACCGTGAAAGTAGATTTGCCGTCCGTGTCACCATGGCCCTGGCGATTGTGGCAGTCACCGCCGGCCTACGTTATGCGGCTGATCCATGGATTGGCGATCGGGCTGCCTTTTTCCCCTTCGCTCTCGCGCTGATGATCTCGGCCGTCTGCACTGGTACGCGACCTACCGTGATTGCCGCGCTCCCGGCTCTGGGCTTTGGTATATACTTCGCCAGTCATCGGGGCTTCATGCGTGACGAGGCCGTGGAGGCGGGGCTTTTCATGGCTGCACTTAGTGCGATCGTCCTGATTGCCCGGAGCCTCGATAGGCTGCGGACGCATGTCTTCGTGCAGGTCCGCGAATTGGATGCCAGGGCCACGAAAACAAGCCAAATTGCCGAAGAGCTCGGTCTACTTATCGATGGCGCCCAGGGTCATGCCATCTATCTGCTCGACCCTGACGGTCGGGTGACGATCTGGAATAAGGGCGCCGAACGGCTGAAGGGCTGGTCCGAGGGAGAGATTCTTGGGCGCCACATGTCGATTTTCTACCCGAAGGAGGCTGTTGCCGCAGGGAAGCCCGAACATGACCTCGCTTTGGCGGCTTCGGAGGGCAAATTTGAAGAGGAAGACTGGAGGGTTCGAAAGGAGGGATCCGAGTTTCTTGCGAGCATCTCGATCACCGCACTCCGCAATGAGGATGGCAGCCTGAGAGGTTTTTCCAAGATCGTATCCGACATCACGGAGCGGCGGGCGGCCGAGGATGCCGTACGCGCCCGGGAAAGCCATCTCCGCTCGATCCTTTCCACCGTGCCGGATGCGATGATCGTCATCGACGACCAGGGCTCGATCGTCTCGTTCAGTGCCGCGGCGGAACGGCTGTTCGGCTATGCCGAAGCCGAAGTCGTCGGCAGCAATGTCAGCCGTCTGATGCCCTCGCCCGATCGGGAACGGCACGACGGATATATTCGCCGCTATCTCGAAACCGGCGAGAAACGCATTATCGGCATTGGGCGGGTCGTGTTCGCCGAACGCCGCGATGGCTCGACCTTTCCGATGGAGCTTTCGATCGGCGAGGCAACCGGCATCGACAAGCTCTTCACCGGCTTCATTCGCGATCTGACCGAACGGCGGCAAACCGAACAGCGGCTCGAAACGCTCCAGGCCGAACTCATCCATGTTTCGCGGGTAAGCGCGATGGGGACGATGGCCTCGACCCTCGCCCATGAGCTCAATCAGCCGATCACCGCCGTCGCCAATTATGTCGAGGGTATTCGCGATCTGCTCGCGACCCCCGACCCGGACGATCTGCCGATGATCCGGGAGGCGCTGAACGACACCGCCAGCGAAGCCCTTCGCGCCGGCCACATCGTGCGGCGGCTGCGAGACTTCGTTGCGCGGGGCGAAGTGGAAAAGACGATCGAGAAGCTTCCTGCGCTGATCAACGAGGCGGCCGCGCTCGGATTTTTGGGCGCGCGAGAGAAAGGGGTCGAACCGCAGTTCGACCTCGATCCCTATGCCTCGCCCGTGCTCGTCGACAAGGTCCAGATCCAGCAGGTCCTGATCAATCTCATCCGCAACGCGGTCGAAGCGATGGCGGATTGTCCCGTGCGCAAGCTCTCCGTCACCAGCAGGGCCGATCAACCAGGCTTCGTCCGCGTGACGGTGGCCGACACCGGCAGCGGCGTCGCGCCGCACATCGCCCGGCAACTGTTCGCCGCGTTTGTCAGCTCGAAGAGCGAAGGCATGGGCCTGGGGCTTTCGATCTGCCGGACCATCGTCGAGGCCAATGGCGGACGCATCTGGATGGAACCGCGCAAAGGCGGTGGGACAGAATTTCACTTCACGCTCATGCGCGCACAAACGGAGGAGGAACATGACGGATAGAAAATTGATCCACATCGTCGATGATGAGGATGCCATCCGCCGATCGGCGAGCTTCATGCTCAAGACGTCCGGATATGCGGTCGAAACCTGGTCTTCGGGAGCGGCTTTCCTCAAGGACGTCCGGCATGCCGAGCATGGATGCGTGCTGCTCGACGTTCGCATGCCGGAAATAGACGGCCTCGAAGTCCAAAAGATTCTGGTCGAGCGCGGCGTCACCATGCCCGTGATCATCCTGACCGGTCACGGCGACGTGTCGATCGCGGTCCGCGCCATGAAGATGGGAGCGGTGGAATTCATCGAAAAGCCCTTTGAGAAGGCGGTCCTCGTCGGCGCGATCGAGGCGGCATTCGAACGGATCGCTGCAGCCGACGGCGCCAGTGCACGCGCGGCCGATGCGCAGATGATCCTGGGCGCCCTGACCCCGCGCGAGCGCGATGTGCTGGAGGGTCTGGCCCAGGGGCTGCCCAACAAGACGATCGCCTATGATCTTGGCATTTCTCCGCGAACGGTCGAGGTGCACCGCGCCAACCTCATGACCAAGCTCGACGTGCGCAGCCTCTCCGACGCGCTGCGGATCGCCTTTGCTGCGGGCATGGGTGTCTGACTTAGGACCAATACGTAACGACCGCCGGCCCCTTCACTGTCATCCAGGTGTCACTTGAAGGGTCTCGATTTCATGGATGTTGCAAAAGGTGCTTTGCAGGCCGCTCGGCCGAAAATCCTCCTCCTAGAGGATGATTCAGGGGTTCGCCGGTCTCTCCAACTTCTCCTCCAGGCGCAGGGCTTCGACGTCAGGGCGTACGCCGCCGGCGCACCTCTTCTCTCGGACGAGAGCGCGGATGAGGCTGTCTGTCTCATTGCGGATTACCGCATGGAGGATCTCGACGGCATTGCGGTTCTCTTGCGCCTGCGCGCGAAGAATTGGGCTGGTCCTGCAATCCTGATCACGGCCTTCTCGTCGCAAGACCTTCGGGAACGCGCCACCTCGGCCGGGTACGCCGTAGTGCTTGAAAAGCCGTTGAGGCAACATGCCCTGGTGGAGACGGTATCCCGCCTCACGGCCCACCGGCGATCGAGCGAGACATGAACAGCGCTCCCGGAGCAAACCCACAGCGCGATCGGCGGCGGCGGGGCATTTCGGTCGCGAGCCTGTCCGCCCGCGAGCGCGATGTTCTGGGTGGCGTCGTCCGGGGACTGACCAACAAGGAAATCGGGATCGAACTCGGCATCAGCCACCGCACGGTCGAGATCCACCGGGCAAGGCTCATGCGCAAACTTGACGTCACAACTCTTGCCGCCCTCATCGCGATCGCCCTGGCCGAATGCGACAAGCTGCCGAAGCCAGCCCAGAAAACGTCTGCGTAACATCCCGTATATCCACCGCTCCCAACCCCGGCCAGAAATCCCATCTGTTCCCCTGAAATCATGTTGGAGACCCAGCCATGGACCAGAACAAAGATATCGGCGCACAGTCTGGCCGTCCGAGCGCAGCCGCCTTCTTTCCCTTCGCGGGCATCGTCCCGGATGTCGCGAAGATGCTGCTGGTCGTGCCCCACTTCCAGGCCGCCCTGCTGAAGGCCGCCGTCGGCCAGCAGCGCGAAGCCATCGCTTTCATGGGCCGGCGTTGCGACGAGGAATTGAAGCTGGTCGACAGCATCGGTGCCGCCACATCGATCAAGGATGTCTATTCAGCATGCCTGGGCTTCTGGCAGGATGCGGCCGGGCAATATGCGACGGAAGCCGGAAAGGTCGCTGAACTGACGTCGCACAACGCCATGGAAGCGGTACGCGCCGTTCAGCAAGAGGCAGCGACAGTCGCTCCAATGCAACCTTTGCGGAAGGCCGCCTGACGGGGACTGACCGATACTGGCGTCAGACCTTGTCGACGTAGATCAATCGCCCCGATCCAATCGTTGCGAGAACCTCTTCGAGATTGTCCTGGGCGACTGCCAGGCATCCCTCGCTCCTGCCAAGCTTGCCGACCTGGTTGGCAAGCGCCGCGGTCACATAGCTGGCCGCGTGGATCACGATGGCACGCGCTTCGGCATTGCTGTTGCCGGGGTCAAGGCCCACGAGCCGTCGCGATCGACCATGCTTGCCCATGTAGAGATCGCCGGTGAGATAGGCGCCGGCCGACGACGCCTGTGATCCGGGCGCGTTGGAGAAGCGCTCCAGCCAGCCGCTGTGATCCGGATCGGAGCCTCGGCCATGCGCGACGAGCAACGCGCGCTGGCGGCCGCTTACCAGGTCGATGATATGGAAGCGCGGCATGCGCGAGGGTGCGCCGAAATCGACGACTGCCATGCGATCGCGATTGCCGATGGCCGTGCCGTGCCGGTCCAATGCGATCTTGGCGCGCTGGATCAGGCCCTCGCGGGCCTCCGGGGCGTCGATGCTCGCATTGGCAATCGATGGCGCGCAGATGAGGGCGCTTGCTGTCAGGACACAAAAATGTCGCCGAGAGATCAAAATCGAACCGAACTTTCCTTTAGAATTTGCGATGCCTGAACCTACAGACCCGCGGCTGTCTGCGGGAGGTCCGTACAAACCCTTATAGTTCACCGCGCCGTTTCTGCCGACGAGGGCACCATGAAACGGATGCTGCTTTTGCTGTTCGCTGGTCTGCTGGTCGCTTCGGCGCCGGGGACGAACCCACATTGGACGCGCCCTCAGGTCGAGCGGCTGATCGAATGGATGACGGCCGCCGACGCCGAGGGACTTGGCGCCGTTACAGCCGATGTGCCCGCAGTACGGGCTGCCTTGACGGACGCCGATGGGACCACGCTCGATGCGGTTGCTACCGCCGCAGCCGTCCGTCTTCTCACCGCGCATCGGCAAGGCTGTTGCAACGCCGCGCTTCGGACAGGCTGGCACATTTCGGAGGATCGTGCCTGGCCCGACGCGAACGAGGCGGTGACGACCGCCGTTGCACAGGATCAGCTCGATCAACTGTTCGGAGGCGCCCGGCCGACGCATCCCTTCTACAACTCGCTGAGGCAAGCCTTTGCGCAGGAGCATGATCCCGCGCGTCGCGCGACGCTCGCTGCCAATCTCGATCGCTGGCGTTGGATGCCACGCGATCTCGGCGCCCGCTACCTGCTCGTCAACACCGCCGCGTTCGAAGCAACGCTGTGGCAGGGGCGCGAAATGATCGGTCGTTGGGCCGTGGTTGTCGGCAAGACGAAATCTCCGACTCCCGTATTTCGCGCGCAGGTGACCGGCGTGACGTTCAATCCCTGGTGGGAAATCCCGCCCAGTATCGCCGCGGAAAGCGTTGCCGGAATGATCGCGGGGCGCCCGGCAGAAGCGGCGCGCAAGGGCTATGTCCTGCAGAATGGCCGCTACCGCCAGCGGCCGGGGCCGGCCAACGCGCTGGGCCGGATGAAGCTGGCGATGCAGAACGGGTTCAACGTCTATCTGCACGACACACCGGCACAAGCTTTGTTCGCGCAGGAGGTGCGCGCCTACAGCCATGGCTGCGTTCGCGTAGGCGACGCGCTTGGACTGGCGACCACGCTGTTGTCACGACAAGGAGACTGGGATCGCGCCCGGGTCGATGCCCTCGTCGCGTCGGGTCGCACCGAAACCGTGCCGCTGGCGACACCGATATCCGTCTACATTACCTATTTCACAGCCGAGCCGGACGGTTTGGGCGGGATACGACTATTTCCTGACATCTATCATCGCGATCGAGGAGCGTCCGCGCCGGGCGACGACGGCACCTGCAGTCGGTAGACGGTGCATTGTGCCTATCCGCGATCGAATCCTGTCGCTTCACAGCACCTGCGCCAAGGTTCGCCCCAGCATTAACAACACCAATCGGGGAATTGAAACGGGACCAAGGCCGCATGAATTGTCGCCGGGCACGGCGTGATTACGTGTCTACGTAACAATCCGCATAGGGACCAGCGCGCTACGGGGCCATCAAGACGCCCGGCAAGGCCCCTTTCCACGAGGGCGCGGAAGACCTTGCACAAGGCAATGTCGTTCGTGGGCATGAATCAACTCGTGGATTGGCCGGGGCGGCACCCGTCGCCACGAGGAAGGACCGCTCGATGACCTATGTAACCACCAATCCATATTCCGGCGAAGTCACGGCGACCTTTGCCGCCGCAACCGACACCGAAATCCTGCAGCCGAGCATCCTAACCGATATCGGCGAGGATAATCCGGCGCGTTATTGGGAGTTTTTCGGCCCGGTCTCGATGCTGTTCCGCGGAAAGGACGAGGACGATGCCGTGGATATCGCCAATGATTCGCCGGTCGGGCTATGGCCGCGAGTTGCTCGGGCTCGGCATCAAGGAATTCGTCAACCACAAGCTGATCGACGTCGTCGACATCGACGCACCCTTCTGACGAGCCGTCGCCCGATCTCATTTTTCCCAAGTTACGAGGCATGATCATGGACAAGACAATGAAGGCGGCCGTCGTCCGCGAATTCGGCAAGCCGCTCGTCATCGAGGAAGTGACGGTGCCGATGCCCGGGCCCGGCCAGATTCTCGTGAAGATCGCCGCGACGGGAGTCTGCCACACCGATCTCCATGCCGCCGAGGGCAACTGGCCGGTCAAGCCCAACCCGCCCTTCATTCCCGGCCATGAGGGCGTCGGCCATGTCGTCGCGGTAGGCGCGGGCGTCACCCATGTGAAGGAAGGTGACCGGGTTGGCGTCCCCTGGCTCTACACGGCGTGCGGGCATTGCGTGCATTGTCTGGGCGGCTGGGAGACGCTGTGCGACTTGCAACAGAACACCGGTTATTCAGTGAACGGGAGCTTCGCCGAATATGTGCTCGCTGATCCCAATTATGTCGGCCATCTGCCGGCCAATGTCGGTTTCATCGAGATCGCGCCGGTTCTGTGCGCGGGCGTCACCGTCTACAAGGGCCTCAAGGTCACCGACACCAAGCCAGGCGACTGGGTGGCGATTTCCGGAATCGGCGGGCTCGGCCACATGGCGGTGCAATATGCCAAGGCAATGGGCCTCAACGTAGTCGCGGTCGATATCGATGACGCCAAGCTGAAGCTGGCGGAGGAATTGGGCGCGGCGCTCACGGTGAATGCGCGCAACACCGATCCGGCGGTCTTCATCAAGAAGGAGATCGGTGGCGCGCAGGGCGTGCTGGTGACCGCAGTTTCGCCTATCGCCTTCCAGCAGGCGATGGGCATGGTGCGGCGCGGCGGCACGGTGTCACTCAACGGCCTGCCGCCGGGCGACTTCCCGCTCTCGATCTTCGATACGGTGCTCAATGGTATCACCGTACGGGGCTCGATCGTCGGTACGCGGCTCGACCTACAGGAGGCGCTCGACTTCGCCGCCGATGGCAAGGTCCATGCGACCGTCGCGACCGACAGCCTCGAAAATATCAACGACATCTTCGGCCGCATGCACCGCGGCGAGATCGAGGGCCGCATCGTCATCGACTTCGAGAACGCCGCTCAGCCTTCGCGTCAGCACGCCGAAGCCGCGTCGGCGACATCGGAACGGACGGCGATACTCGTCAATCCGGCCTGACACGACCGACGGCAACGCGCCGGCGGGATATGGCAAACCAGGATGAAGGCGATATGAAACAGGCAGAGCACAAAATCGTCATCATCGGCGGCGGTATCGCCGGACTCTGCGCCGGCGTCTACGCGCGCAAATGCGGGTATGAGGTCGAACTTCTCGCGCCGCATCACGCCGCGAATGCCCGGCCGCCACATGGTCAGAAATCCGATCTCGAAGATCGCGCGAAAAGGCTTTCCCCATGATCCACCTCCAACGACCGGTGAATCATACTTTTCGCTTTCAGAATCCCGCACGAGCCCTATTTCACGCCCGATGCTCTAGAACCTCCGCGCCCAGCACCGGCATCACCAAAGGCTTGATGACACCATCTGTCAGATGAAGCCAAACTTCTTCACCGTGTTTGCTGCGCAAGCTGGCGGTCAGTCGGCCGAACCGGCTCTGGGCGGCCGACATGATGTACATTCCGACGGCGCGCGGCTTCGTCTACCTCCTCGCTATCATCGGCTGGTGCAGTCGGCGCTTGCTGAGCTGGCGAGTGTCAATCACGCTCGACCCCAACTTCTGCATCGAAGCTTTGGAGGAAGCGCTGGCGCGCTTCGAAAAGCCTGACATCTTCGGCGATCCGAACTCAAGCCTTCGCTGTCGAATGCCGGATGCAACATTTTTCGATCATGCCGCTACTCGCAGCGGCATGATCAGCGGCCGACGATCCACTCAAACCGCACAGACGATCTTCGCGGGGCAGGGGGCGGTGCAACGAGCCCGCAAGGCCGTCCAAACAGACCGAGTTACCCTTAATTTTCGAGCCGCGCCCGCCATTGGCTCAGGAGTGTCCAGCCACCTTGATGCCGACGGTCTTGATCCGCAGGAACTCATCCAGCCCCTCCTTCGCGCCCTCGCGACCGTATCCACTCAAGCCGTGGCCGCCGAACGGTCGGTGCGCGTACACATTGCGCGATCCGTTGATGAGGACGACACCACTTTTGAGTTCCTCCGCTACGCGGAGAGTCCTGCTGAGATCGCGCGTCTGGATGTAGGCCGACAGTCCATAATCCGTGGCATTGGCGATCTCCACCGCCTCCTCCTCGTTCCGGAACCGCGTAACGGCGAGCACCGGGCCGAAAATCTCCTCCTGCGCCAAGGCCGACGCGGGATCGACGTCGACGAAGACGGTCGGTTCGATGAAATAGCCGCTGGCAAGTTCTCCCTGAAGCCGCTTTCCGCCCGCAACCAACCGACCTGCGCCTTCGGTCCGGGCCCGCTCGATCACGCCAAGAATGCGATGCAGCGCGGCCTCATTTACCACCGGGCCGGACGAACTCTGCGGGTCGAAAGGGTCGCCTACCTTGATCGACTTAGTCATCGCAAGGGTCCGCTCGACCACCTCGTCATACACGTCGTCGTGTACCAGCATGCGTGTTGGGAAAGCGCAGCCCTGTCCGCTCATCATCGCGATCGATCCGAAAACGCCAAATTCGCAAGCCGCATCGAGATCGGCATCCGGAAAGATCAGATTGGCCGACTTACCGCCGAGTTCGAGCACTGCAGGCTTCAGCTGTTCTGCGCAGGCCGCCAGGATCTTGCGCGCCGTCACCGGGCCGCCGGTGAAGCTCACTTTTTCAACGCTCTTGTGCCGCACCAGCGCCTCACCAGCGGCGGCAGAGCCGGGAACCATATTGATTACGCCATCGGGAATGCCCGCTTCGCGGACGAGGTCCATGTACAGCTCACCCACATAGGGGGTCATCTCGGAAGGCTTGACGACGACTGTATTGCCGGCTGCGAGTGCTGGCCCGACTTTCATGCCCAGCGAGGTAAGCGGGCCGTTCCAGGTAATGATCAGGCCAACTACGCCATAGGGTTCATAAAGGGTGTAAGCGAGTTCACCGCGCGCGGTGACACTGTCGGTTACGCGGCCTTCAATACGATCCGCCCAACCCGCATAATAGTTCAGCCACTCATGGGCCATTTCGGCATGGAAGGCCGCGAACGATGCAGGGGTGCCGTTGTCCATCGCGCCCAGGCGGCCGAAATCCTCGCGCCGATCCATGATCAGGCTGGCAAGCCGACGCAGCAGGCGACCGCGCTCGCGGGGATCACAACGGCGCCAGGTTACGAAGGCCTGCGCCGCAGCTTCGACCGCGCGGTTCATCTCCTCCACGCCCGCGAGCGGAATTTCACCTGTCACCTTACCGGTCCCGGGATAAATGTGCGCGTGCTTGCCTGCGGAACCAGTCTCGAGACGCGTTGATCCGATGTGCAGGTGAACAGGGATGGGCGAAGGATGATGCAGCATGACCTCTCCGGCGGGACTAAAAATCTCACGTCGCTTAATGATGGCCGCACATCATCCTCACCTGTCCGTGGAAAGGTTGGCCGGATCCTTTCCTGCAGAGCAATGGACGATGTCCTGGAGCGCCCCTCCAAGATACTTCGTGCGCCCTGGCTGCGCCACCTTACATTGTGTCGGACATTATACGTCGACTGTGGGATGTGGAGGGGTTTAGATTTTAGCGAGGTGATTTGTAGTTACGGATAGATGGGGAGGTTGCGGGATGCGTGCTGCGGAGGCTAAATATGCGTATGAGCGCGTGGCGTACGAGAAGACGCGCACGAGTTATCCGGAGGGGTTTCCTGTACTTCCCGAGATTCCGGGCGGTCGCTATTTCGACCAGCGTTTT
>Ga0207711_10000578_pt1 | contig 37304 bp, 33 predicted proteins | sample KBSS34metaG_FD_184401 | JGI IMG/M metagenome (GOLD analysis project Ga0207711, IMG submission 184401) | Switchgrass rhizosphere microbial communities from Kellogg Biological Station, Michigan, USA - KBS S3-4 metaG (SPAdes) (version 2) | ecosystem: Host-associated > Plants > Roots > Rhizosphere... | reverse complement strand
CCCGGCGCGCGCTCGCCGTGCTGGCGCACGTGGAGGGTGATCACGTGGACGCGGACTCGCTCGCGAAGCTCGCACGCATCAAGCGGCTCGGACCGGGTCTCGCCGAGCTCGAACGCTGGCACCTCGTGCAGCAGCCGCTGAGCGGCCGCTACGCGCTGCATGCGGTGGTTCGCTACGCCGTCGCGCGCCGCACGAGGCCCGCGGCCGAGCGAGTCTTCGAGCACTACGTGACGCTGCTCGAGCGGCACCCGGAACGGCTGGAGCTCGAGCAATCGCATCTGTTCGCTGCGATGGAGCACGCGTACCGCAAGAGCGACATGAACGCGCTTCTGCGCGTCAATGGGCTTGCCGAGAGGCTCGAGCGCGCGCAGGGCTAGCGACGGATCGATCTATCGATTCACCCGGCGCGATCGTCACGCGGCGGCGCTCCGACAGCGCGCAGCGCGACGAGCTTCTTGGTCACACGATTGACGATCGACTCCGTGGTCGCGTTGAACTCCGCATCGTCCATCGTCTCGGTCTTCGCCGTCCACACGAGCTGGCCCATGTCCGCGTCGTAGAACGAGCTCTCGACGACCACGTAGCTGTGCTGCTCCCAATAACCCGGCGAGTGGGTTACGTCCCAAGTCGAGCGCCAGTACGAGTAGTAGTTCGCGCGCGGATAGTAGTACCAGTAAAAGGGATCGCGATGTCGGAAAGGATCGCCTCGACCCAAGGGATCGGGATCGCCGGGGCCGATGCCGCCCGGGATGTGCAAGTACGGTGTCGGCGGGCGATAGTACTGACGCTCGTCGACCGCGATCAGGCGATAAATCAGGATCGCATCGACGTTCGCGTCGACAAGCTTCTCGCGCAGTTCGTTCTGCTCGAGCATCTTCTCGTCGCCGACGATCGTATACGCTTCGACGGCATCGACGCCCTCTGCCTCGAGCGCGCGCGCCGCCTCCTGCTCGAACGAGCGGTTCTCCGCGTCCGTATCGAAAAGCGCGACCACCGCGACGCGCCGGAATGGGCTGCGGTCGAACGTTGGATCCACCCAACTCGACTGGATCGTCGTCGACGTTACGCACCCGTACAGCGATGCGAGGACCAGCCATGGCAAGTAGTTCCGCATGGTCGTGCCCGTATTGAACCGCTCTCGCCTCGATCTCCTTTGCGACATCGACGATGAGGCAAGTTGTATGCCACGGAAACGCTTCGATGATCGGCGCATTCGCCTCCGACCGGACTCGAGCGCTGCGTGTCGATCGAGCGTCGCGCAAATCTTGAGCGTCTACCCAAAAGTTGGGCCGCTTGGCGCACGCAGCGCTGAATCCGCCGATATGGCACGGAAGCTGAAGGGCGGGGGCGTTCAGCAGTGGAGTACCCGATGCCTAGAGCTCGCCAGGCGTCAGAAAGGTCCGACCAAAGTTTGCCCCAACGGCGTCGGGGCGTGTCGCGCAACGCTGTGCCTCCGATCGAGCCGATGCTCGCCAAGCTCGCCGATGCTCTGCCACCCGAAGGCGACGTGCTCTACGAGCCGAAGTGGGACGGCTTTCGCGCGATCGTTTTCAGGGACGCTGACGGACTCGAGATCCAGAGCCGCGACCTTCGGCCGCTCGACCGCTATTTCCCGGACTTGCATGACGCTTTGCTGCGGCGTTTACCCAAAGCCTGCGTGCTCGATGGCGAGATCGTCATCGCGACCCCGCACGGCCTCGATTTCGACGCGCTGCAGATGCGGCTCCACCCGGCCGCGTCGCGAGTCGCGAAGCTGGCGCGCGCGACGCCCGCGTCGTTCGTCGCCTTCGACTTGCTCGCCGTCGGGCGTCGGCAGCTGATGGCACGTCCGCTGCTCGAGCGGCGCGCGTTGCTCGAGGCGCTGCTCGCGCGCGCAGACCCGCCGCTGTACCTCACGCCGATGACACGCGACCGCACTGTCGCGCTCGATTGGCTAGACCGCTTCGAAGGCGCCGGTCTCGACGGAGTGGTCGCGAAGCAGGCGTCTCTCGTGTACCAGCCCGGCAAGCGCGCGATGATCAAGGTGAAGCACGCACGCACCGCGGACTGTGTCGTCGCGGGCTTCCGCTGGCACAAAACCGGTAACGACGCGATCGGCTCGCTGCTGCTCGGGCTCTACGACGACGCCGGAGCGCTCGAGCACGTCGGCGTGACCTCGTCGTTCACGATGGCGACGCGCAAGCGTCTCGTTCAGGAGCTTCGCCCATTGCGTCGTAACGCGATCAAGCATCATACCTGGCGAGACTGGGCAGGCGCCGCCGAAAAATCGACGCGGATGCCGGGTGCGCACAGCCGCTGGAGCGCCGGCAAGGACCTGTCGTGGGAGCCGCTACGAATCGAGCGGGTCTGCGAGGTGAAGTACGACCATCTTCAGGGCAAGCGTTTTCGACACGCAGCGACGTTCCTGCGTTGGCGCCCGGACAAGCGTCCGCAAGATTGCCGCTACGATCAGCTCGAAGTCACCGCGCCTTACGAGCTCGCGCGCGTGCTGTCGGCTGCGAGCGGCTCTTGAGCCGGCTACGAGACGGCGCGGAGCGCGTCGGCTCGCCGAGCCGCTTCTTGTAGTGCGGTGGCCACGGCGCATCGCCGGACCCCTGCGCGTCGTACAGCGCGAGCAGCGCGTCTATCGATGCGCGACGATCGTCCATCCGCGCGTGCAGGTCGCCGAGCCGCGCGAAGCGCGCGGGCATGGTCGCGAGCGTGAAATCGCGGGGATCGCAGCGATCGAGCTCGCTCCACTCGATCGGCGCAGACACGGTGGCGCGCTCGGTCGGGCGCACGGAGTATGCCGCCGCGATCGTGCGGTCCTTTGCGTTTTGGTTGTAGTCGACGAACACCCCGTGCCGCTCTTCTTTCCACCACTTGCTCGTCGCGAGTCGTGGCGCTCGACGCTCGACGTCGCGCGCGAGCGCCAGTGCGGCCCGTCGAACCTCGTCGAAGGTCCATCGTGGCTCGATCCGAACGTAGACGTGCAGACCACGTTTGCCCGACGTCTTCGGCCAGCCGACGAGCCCCAAGTCCGTGAGCGCTTCCCGAACGACGTGACCGACGGCTCGCACTTGGCGCCATTTGACGGTTGGCACCGGATCGAGATCCACGCGTAGCTCGTCGGGATGCTCGAGATCTTCCGCACGCACGGGATGCGGATGGAGCTCGAGGCAGCCCAAGTTCGCGAGCCAAGCAAGTGCAGCGGAATCGCGCGGCACGACCTCTTCGGCCGCACGCCCGGAGGGGAACTTGAGCTCGGCCACTTCGACCCACTCTGGCCGCGATCGCGGGGCACGCTTTTGATAGAAGAACTCGCCTTCGATTCCGTCCGGATACCGAACGAGCATGTTCGGTCGTCCGCCCGCACCTTGGAGCGCGCCCGGCGCAACGGCGAGGTAGTAGCGCACGAGATCGAGCTTCGTGTGCTTTCCTTTCGGGAAGAGCACCTTGTCCGGCCGCGTGATCGTGACCGGCCGGCCAGCGATCACGAGAGACTCTTCGTTCCCGCGTCCATTCTTGCGTCGGCTTCGCGTCGCCACGTCTCATGATCCGCTGCTTGCCTGCGGGAAGATGGCCGCTTCTCATACGCCGAACAGACCATACTTCGGCGCGACATCACGTCGGTCCCGGCGGCAATCGAGCACGACGCTGTCAGGCACCGGACTCGAGTGGCGTTGGATCCGGCGCCGCCTCGCTCGCGAGTATTTAAATGATGTTTAGCGAAAACGTAACGATCGATAGCGCTGGGCGCCGGTCCGCTCGTGGTACGGCGCTTGCAGCAACTCAGGGGCACACTTATCGATCCACTTCAACAGTCAGATCTTTTCAAGGAGGAAACGATGCGACTTCATACCACCCATGCGGTGCTCGGCGGACTCGCGGCGGTTGCCGCCATGGCCACGCTGAACGCGAGCGCACAACCGCCAAGCTCGCCAACCAGGCAACCCCCGAGCGCACAGGGGCCCAGCACGCAACCGTCTCCACAATCGCCGGGCCGGCAATCGTCCGGCAGATCATCGTCCAGCGCGCAATCGGCCGAAGAATCCAAGTTCTTGCAAGAAGCGATTCAGGGCAACCTCGCCGAGGTAGAGATGGGTAAGCTCGCGAAGGAGCGCTCCCAAAACAAGGACGTCCGCGATTATGGCCAGATGCTCATCGACGACCATTCGAAGGGCAACGAGAAGGCCAAGACAGCTGCAAAAGCCATGAGCGTCACTGCGCCGACCGCGCCGAGTGCGAAGCAAAAGCAGGAGCACGACATGATGGCGAAGCTCTCGGGCAGTCAGTTCGACAGCATGTTCATGAGTCACATGGTGCAAGACCATACGGAAGACATCGCGAAGTACACCGCGCAAGCGCAGAGCGGCGATTCTTCGAAGGCGACGGACTACGCGAAGGACTCCCTACCGACGCTGCGTAGTCACCTCTCGAAAGCTCAGTCGATCGAGTCGAAGCTCTCCGATCGATCGTCGTCCAACGCCCGATGACGGCACGCCGACAAGCCGTCGCGCCCCTCGGTGACGCGGCAGCACCGGTCTTTAGCTATCGAGATCGAAAAAGGGCCGGAGCATCGCGCTCCGGCCCTTTTCTTTAGCGCAGGTTCAACGATCGAGTAGTTTCTCAGCGGTCGCCATACTCCTTCCGCCAATCGATGTCATCGAACCGCTCCGCGCGTCGCAGCGAGCCCCAGTGCGCGGTCACGAACGCCTGCGCCTGACGGTCGCCCGGCGCATGCGACAGGCCGACGGCCTTCCAATCGATGTCCGCGAACGAGTTCGCTTCACGGATCTTCGACCACACCGCGCTGAGCTGACGGGCTTCGTCGCGTGTGAACGGCCCCGTGTCCTCGTCGTAGTGTTGTGCCGACGTGCGGTTGCCGCTGTCCCGGACATCGCTCCAATCGATGTCGTCGAATCGCGGCGCCGTTCGCAGGCGCGACCAGTTATCGGCCATCAAGCGCTGCGCGCTCGAGTTGCCCGGTGCGCGCGCGAGCCCGACGGCTTTCCAGTCGATATCGTCGTAATCGCGTGCCTCCCGGATCTTCGGCCACACGCTGCTCATGAGCTGCTCGTCTTGCCGCGAAAACGGGGCCGACGACGAGTCCGCTTGCGCCATGCCGAGCGCCGAAAGCAACAGAAACGCAAAAGTAGCGAGCTTGAGCTTCATAAACGCCTCCTTGAATCATCCCTGTCCCTTGACGCGAGCAAGTCGCGTGCCATGGCGTCGAGGAGGCCGTCGAGTCGCGCAAGTGCTTGAGTGGTGTGGCGGCGCGGCTTCGCCGCGTCATAAAATCGCCACTCCGAATCCGAATACTGGACTGGAATGGCCGCCGACCCCGCCGCTCGCGACTTCCTGACCACCACGGAGATCGTCGCCGCGGCCCGAGCACGTCTCTCCGGCGAGGTGTGGGACTACATCTGCGGCGGCGCGGAGACGGAGACGACCCTGCTTCGCAATCGCTACGCGCTCGACGCGATCGCGTTTCGTCCGCGTGTGCTGCGCAACGTCGACAAGGCCGATGCCACGACGATCGTGTTCGGCGCTCCGCGCCGTTTGCCGGTGCTACTCGCGCCGCTCGGCGGCATGACCGTGTTTCATGACGCGGGTGCGCTCGCGAGCGCCGAAGCGGCGCGCGACATGGACTGCTTGATGATGCTCAGCAGCGTGACGGAGCCGGGTCTGGACCACGTCGCAGCTGCCGCGGGCGAACAACTGATTTATCAGCTGTATGTCCACGGTGACGATCGCTGGCTCGGCGATCGTGTGGATAAGGCCGTTGCGGCCGGCGTGCAGGCGTTCTGCCTGACCGTCGACGTGCCGCATTACGGGCGGCGCGACCGCAGCTTGTTGCACCGCTTTCAGCTACCGGGGCGCCCGTTCGCCGGCCTGCGCACCGGCGAGGAATACGCGATGCGACTCGACTGGTCAGTGCTCGCGAAGCTGAAGCAGCGTCTCGGCAAAGTGCCGCTGATCGTGAAGGGCATCGCGACCGCAGATGACGCGACCCTGGCGCTCGAGCACGGCGTCGACGCGATCTACGTGTCGAATCACGGCGGTCGTCAGCTCGATCATGGTCGCGGCGCGATGGACATCTTGCCCGAGGTAGTTGCGGCCGTGCGCGGCAAGGCGACCATCATCGTCGACGGCGGTTTCTTCCGCGGCGCCGATGTGCTCAAGGCGCTCGCGATGGGCGCCGACCTCGTCGGATTCGGCCGCTTGCAGGCGCTCGCGGTCGCGGCGGGCGGTCGCGGCGGCGCGCGGCGGATGCTCGAGCTCATCGAGGCCGAGCTCAACGTCGCGATGAAGCTGCTCGGCGCGAGCAAGCTCGCCGATCTCGACGGCAGCTTCCTGCATCCGACCATTCCGATATCGACCCCGCGTGCGCTCGGCGCGCTGCCGCAGCTCGACGAGCTTCCTCCTCGCTAGCGAAGCGGCCGGCTCGTCGCCAGACCGGCCGGTTCGACGCCGCGTCGCGGCGCCTCGGTGCTATCATCCACGGCGGATTACGGCGCGCAGCGCCGTGGGGGAAAAACAATATGCAACGGCTCATCGCCTCGGTATTCGGCTCGCTCTCGGTCGGCCTGCTCGCCTCGACGGCGCTCGCGCAAACGCCCGCGCCACCCGCGCCCGCGCCACAGCAAGACTTCTCGAAGGTCGAGATCAAGACACACCAAGTCGCCAGCAACTTCTATTACCTCGAAGGGCAGGGCGGCAATGTGGGCGTGCTGATCGGAGACGACGGCGTGCTGATGATCGACGATCAGTTCGCGCCGCTCACCGAGAAGATCATGGCGGCGGTGAAAGCGCTGTCGCAGAAGCCGGTGCGGATGCTCGTCAACACGCACGTGCACGGCGATCACACCGGCGGCAACGAGAACGTCGGCAAGCTCGGCATCAACATCCTCGCTCAGGATAACGTGCGCGTACGGCTGCTGAAGCCTGTAACCGGCGCTGCGGCAACCGGCGGCGCGCTGCCGCTGATCACCTACACGGACAAGGTCCAGCTCCACCTCGACGGCGAGGACGTGCAGATCGGCCGGTTCCCTCCAGCGCACACCGACGGCGACAGCTACATCCACTTTCCAAAAGCGGACGTAATCCACGTCGGCGACGTGTTCCGCACAGTCGGTTACCCCGGGGTCGACGGCGCCAATGGCGGCACTGTGAAGGGCACGATCCAAGCGCTCGACATGATCGTGAAGATGGCTGGCCCGAACACCAAGATCGTTCCGGGGCATGGCGTCGTCGTGAATCGCGACGCAGTCGCGTCGTTTCGAGACGCGACGATCGAAGCGCAGAAGCGCGTATCTGCATTGATCAAGCAGGGCATGACGCTCGAGCAGGTCACGGCTGCGGATCCGGTGAAGGATCTCGTGCCGAAGTTCGTCACGACGGGAAGTCCGCCGGATGCGATGGTGACGCAGCGCTTCTATCAGCAGTTCTATACCGCCCTGAAGGCCGAGCTCTGAGACCAGTCGCGCGCGAGCGCAAGACGAACACCGCTTGAGCCGCCCGCGCGTCCTGATCTACAGGCCGATCGACGAGACCGGCGCGTCGCACGCCGAGCTCGCGGCCGCGGGCTGCGACGTGATCATCCCGCCGGTTGGCGCCGAGCGCGTCGAGATCGCGAAGCTCGCGCACGACGTAGACGCATTGCTCGGTGCGACGTTCCGCGGCGTGATCGATCGCGAGCTGCTGACTGTCTCCCCGAACTTGAGAATCGTCTCCAAGTACACGATCGGCGTCGACGATGTCGATCTAGAAGCCGCGAGCTCGCTCGGCGTTCTCGTGACGCATTGCCCGACTGAAGCGAACTGGGGCGGCGTGGCGGAGGGCGCGATCGCGATGATGCTCGCGGTGCTGAAACGGATCCGCGAGCGCGACGCGCAGGTGAAGGCCGGCGGCTGGCGCGAGCCGCCGTTCTACGGCAGGTATCTCGGCCGGCGCGCGGACGGCTACGGCGGCATAACGATCGGCATCGTTGGCCTCGGCCGCGCGGGCTCGCGCGTGGCGGAGCTGCTCGCGCCGTGGAGAGTGCGTGTGCTCGCCGCCGATCCATACGTCGAAGCCGCGAAGTTCGCGCGCCTCGGCGTCGAGCGCGTCGATTTGGATACGCTGCTGCGAGAGGCCGACGTCGTGACGCTGCACTGCAATCTCACGGCCGAGACGCGCGGGCTCATCGATCGACGCCGGCTCGCGCTGCTGAAGCGCTCGGCCGTGCTGATCAATACGGCGCGCGGAGGCGTCGTCGACCTCGACGCGCTGTGCGACGCGCTCGCTGCGGACGCGCTCGCGGGGGCCGCGCTCGACGTGCTTCCCGAGGAGCCGCCGCCGCGCGACGCGCGGATCTTGACCTTTGGGGATCGCGTTCTGCTATCGCCGCACATGGTCGCGGCCAATCAGGGCGGGACGCTCGGCGCGGCCATTCCGTGGGCGACGGCGGCGACGCTCGCGGCTCTGCGCGGCGAAACGCCCGACAACGTTTACAATGCCGACGCCGTCGCGGGTTGGCTAGAGCGTTTCGGCGGCAAGTCGCTGCTGGCACGTTGAGCCGGAAGCGCGCTACGCACCTGGAGGCATAGACGCGATGATCAAGGTTCAGAACCTCAGCAAGACGTTCGGCGAGGTCAAGGCCGTCGCCGACGTTACGTTCGAAGTGCAGCCCGGCGAGATCTTCGCGTTCTTGGGCCCCAACGGAGCCGGGAAGACGACGACGATCCAGATGCTCACGACGCTGCTGCGGCCAACGAGCGGCACGATCGCAATCGACGGTCTCGATCCTGTAGCGAAGCCGCTCGAGGTGCGCAAGCGGTTCGGCATCGTGTTTCAGGATCCGAGCCTCGACCAAGAGCTGACGGCGTACGAGAACATGGACCTGCACGGCGTGCTCTATCACGTGCCGCGCAAGCTTCGGGCGGAGCGGATCGAGACGCTGCTCAAGCTCTTCGAGCTCTGGGACCGGCGCACCTCGCTCGTGAAGACGTTCTCGGGCGGCATGCGGCGCCGGCTCGAGATCGCGCGCGGCCTGCTGCACACGCCGAAGATCCTGTTCCTCGACGAGCCTACGCTAGGGTTGGATCCGCAGAGCCGCAATCAGCTCTGGACGCACGTGAAGCACTTGAACGAGACCGAGGCAGTCACGGTGTTCCTAACGACGCACTACATGGACGAGGCCGATCGCGTCGCGCAGCGCGTGGCGGTGATCGACCATGGCAAGATCGTCGCGATCGGCTCGAGCGCCGAGCTCAAGGCACAGACGGGAGCCGATTCGCTCGAAGCGGCGTTCCTGAAGCTCACGGGCACGACGATTCGCGACGAGGCCGCGAATAGCGCGGACGCGATGCGGCAGATGGCGCGGATGTGGAGCAGGGGACAGCGACGATGAACGTGATCTTCGTGTTGTGGCTCCGAGAAGTGAAGCGCTATCTGCGCTCGCGGCCGCAGATCATCGCTTCGCTAGGACAGCCGCTGCTGTACCTGCTCGTGCTCGGCTTCGGCCTGAGCCGCGTCACGCAGATCTCCGGGGCCGCGAACTACATGCAGTTCGTCGCGCCCGGCGTGATCTGCATGGGCATTTTGTTCACGTCGATCTTCTCCGGCATCGGGCTGCTCTGGGACCGGCAGTTCGGCTTCCTCAAGGAGACGCTCGTGGCGCCCGTGCCGCGGCTGCAGATCATGGCCGGCCGCACGCTCGGCGGCGCGACGATTGCGATCATTCAGGGCACGCTCGTGCTCATACTCTGCATGCTCGTGGGCTTCAGGCCGCAGGGCTTCGCGGCGATTCCGCAGGCGTTCCTGTTCATGGTGCTCATCGCGATCGTGTTCGCCGCGCTCGGCACGGCGATCGGATCGACGCTGCGCGACATGCAGGGTTTCCAGATGATCATGAACTTCTTGATCATGCCGATCTTCTTCCTGTCGGGCGCGCTGTTTCCGCTCACCAATCTGCCGACGCCACTACTGGTCGCCACGCGCCTCGATCCGTTGTCGTACGGCGTCGACGGTTTGCGCGGCGCGTTCATCGGCCTCGCGAATATCGGCGTCGCATTCGACGTCGTCGTGCTCGGCGTGCTCGCGACCGCGTTCCTGATACTCGGCGCGTGGGCGTTCTCGAGGATCCAGGTGTGACATTCGTGCGCACAGGCAATCAGTCCGCAGTCGCGCGCGAGCACGGGTCGTCGCGGGTCGTCCGAATCGCCGCCGCGCTGCTCGCACTCGGAGCCGCCGGAAGCGCGACGGCGCACCACTCGTTCGCCGTGCACTTCGTCGCGGACAAGATCGTCACGGTCAAGGGCACGGTGGAAGAGTTCAGCTTCCGCAATCCGCATGGGCTGTTGATGCTCACGGCGAAGGACGCGAGCGGCGCCGAGCAGCATTGGCGCATCGAGACGAACTCGCCGAACATTCTGCGACGGCGCGGATGGTCGGACGATTCGATCAAGCCGGGCGACCAGGTGACCGTCGAGGGCTATCCCGCGCGTGACGGCTCGCCGTCGATGCGGGTCTACCGCGTGACGTTCCCGGACGGCCGCGAGCTCGTCGGCCAGCGGCCCGATCCCACCGTCGTGCCGGGGCAGGACTGATGCCGCGCCTTGCGCCGATTGCGCTCGGCGCGCTCGCGTTCATGGCGTGCAACGCGGCGAGCTCCGCGCCCAGCCTCGACGGCTTCTGGACCGTGAAGTTCGAGCGTAAGCCGTCGGGACAAGCCTTGATCGATTCACTGCCGAAGGGTGCGGTGCTGATCAACGACACGGGAGCGGGCGAGCTCGCCGCGGGTGACTTCGCAGGGTTGAAGCTGAAGCCGGCCGCGATCGATCAGGTCAAGAAATACAACTACGCGGATGAGCTCAAGCGCGAGAACACGTGCGTACCGCCCTCCGTCGTCTTCTACATGCAGGCGCCGTTCCCGATGGAGATCTATCAGGGCCGCGATCTGATCGTATTCAAAATGGAGTACTTCGACATGGTCCGCGTCGTGTTCCTCGACGGACGCGCGCATCCGCCCGAAAGTGCTCCGCACTCGAAGTCGGGTTATTCGACGGGTCGATGGGACGGCGACACCCTCGTTGTCGAGACGACGCACATCGAGCCCGGCACTTTCATGAACAACGGCTTCAGCCACAGCGCGCACATCAAGCTCAGCGAGCGCTTTCGGCTGAGCCCCGACGGCAATACGCTGTGGCTCACGCAGGTCTACGAGGATCCGGAGACTTTCGACGGCGTCGCCGCTCGCTACATGGCGTGGACGCGCAAGCCTGGCGAGTTCGTATTCCCATACGAATGCGACTCGAGCTACGGCAAGTAGCGATGCCGGTGCAACGCTCACAGCGGCCGCTCCGCACGGCGCGGCCGGAGTCGCGAAGATGAGCGTCGCCGCGACAGCGAAAGGTGCCGGCACGCGCGCGATCGTCTCCTGGGCGCTGTTCGATTTCGCGGGCGCGCCGTTCACGACGTTGGTGGTCACGTTCATCTACGCGACTTACTTCACGCAAGCGATCGCCGCGGAAGCGATCCACGGCACCGTGCTTTGGTCGCGCGGCGTGTCGTTCACGGCGCTACTCGTCGCGCTCTGCTCGCCACTGCTGGGCGCGCTCGCGGATCGAGGCGGCTATCGCAAGCGGATACTGGCCGTCACGACGCTCGTCTGCGCCGCCGGGTCCGCGGCGCTGTACTGGGTCTTGCCGGGACAAGTGCTGCGCGCGCTTGCGTGCGTGGTGGTCGCGAACATCGCGTTCGAGTTCGCCGCCGTTTTCAACAACGCATTTCTTCCGGACATCGCGCCGCGCGATAAAATCGGCCGGCTGTCCGGCATCGGTTGGGCATGCGGCTACGTCGGTGGGCTGCTCGCGCTCGTCGCCGCGCTCGTGATGTTCGTGCAGCCCGAAACGCCATGGTTCGGCTTCGTGAAGGCTGGCGGCGAAAATATTCGCGCGACGAACTTGCTTGTCGCGATTTGGTACCTCGTGTTCAGCATTCCGCTGTTCCTCTGGGTGCCCGAAGACCGATCGCGCGTTTCGCGCGCGGGGCACGTGGTCGCGGACACGTTCGCGCAGCTCCGCCGGACGTTCAGCGAGATCCGCAAGTATCGCCAGATCGTCCGCTTCCTGTTCGCGCGGCTAATCTACAACGACGGCCTTGTCACGGTGTTCGCGTTCGGGGGCATCTACGCGGCCAATACGTTCGGGTTCAGCCTCCAGCAGGTGCTCGAGTTCGGCATCGTGATCAACGTAGCCGCGGTGTTCGGCGCCGTGTCACTCGGTTTCCTCGACGACAAGATCGGCGGCAAGCGCACGATTGCGATCTCGTTGATCGGTCTCATGGGTGCGACGGTGCTCGCAATGCTTGCGACGTCCGCCACGATGTTCTGGATCGCGGGAATCGCGATCGGCATCTTCGCGGGCCCGAATCAGGCCGCGAGCCGCTCGCTGATGGCGCGCTTCGTGCCGCCCGCCGTCGAGAACGAGTTCTTCGGCTTCTTCGCTTTCTCGGGCAAGCTCACCGCGTTCATCGGGCCGTTTTTGCTCGGCGTTCTGACCGAAGTATCGGGCTCGCAGCGCGTCGGCGTGGGCGTCGTCGTGCTGCTGTTCATCGTTGGACTGATTGCGCTCACGTTCGTCGACGAGCGTGAAGGCAACCGCGTGCGCGCTCAGGGCTGAGCAGTGCGGGACTCCGAGATCGAACCGATATAGTTAGCTGCTGCATATCGATCCGCAGCGCGAGAATAAGGCTGCATCGTGCCCCTTGGCTTGGGACCGGGGTTCGGGCATCGTATGCGCCCCTTGGCGGGTGGACCTCGTAACGACGTGTCTGGCAAGAAGATCCTGTACGTTTTCCCGGGACAAGGCTCGCAGTATCGCGGCATGGGGTTGGACCTCGCCGCGGAATTCCCAGCGGTGCGCGCGCTCTACGATCGCGCCAACGCGACACTCGGCTATGACCTCGCGGAGCTGTCGTTCCGCGATCCGCGCGACGAGCTCAAGCTCACGCGCTTCACGCAGCCGGCGCTGCTGACCCATCAAGTCGCTTGCCTCGATGTGTTTCGCGAGCTCGCGGGCGACGCCGCGCGTCCCGCGCTTGCGGCCGGACACAGCGTCGGGGAGTACGCCGCGCTCGTCGCGGCCGGCGCGCTCGGCTTCGAGCAGGCGCTAAAGCTCGTCGCTCGCCGCGGCGAGCTCATGAGCGAGCTCGGCCGCGGTGGCATGCTCGCGACGACGCTCGATTGGGCGACCGCTGCAGCTCTTGCCGACAAGCACTACTGCGGCATCGGCGCAAGCAACTTGCCCGATCAAACGGTGATCGCGGGCGAATCGGACGACCTGGACAGGCTCGCTGCGGAGCTCGAGACCGCGTTCCCTAGCAAGCGCGGCGTGCGCTTGAACACCGAGGGCGCGTTTCACACCTACTTGATGGTCACCGCCGCACAGGAATTTCGGAAAGTGCTCGATCAAGCCGAGTTCGCGAGTGCCACGATCGACGCGCTTTCGAACTACACCGGCAAGCTGCACGAAAATTCGCCGGCAGCCATTCGCTCGCGGCTGTTCTTCCAGTTGTTCAATCCGGTCCGCTGGGTCGACTGCATGAACGCCGCGCTCGATGCAGGCGTCGACACGATCATCGAGTTCGGCGGCGGCATCGGGAAGGGCGACGGACCGGATGGGAAGCGTCCCAACCTCGAGTCGATCGTCAAGAAATCGTTGAAAGCACGCGCGCACCAAGCACAGTATCTGCCCGCCATCAACGCGGCTAGCCTTCGCGCGACCGCGCAGCAGTTGCGAAACTAGGAGTGATCACATGGGAGCTTTGACGGAACCCCACGGAGGGGAACTTAAGAATTTGTACCTCGACGAGGTTGGCGCGCGCGCTGAAAAGACGCGTAGCCGCGACCTGCCGTCGTGGGACCTCTCGATGCGCCAGACGTGCGACATCGAGATGCTGCTGAACGGCGCGTTCTCACCGCTCGAAGGCTTCCTCGGGGAAAAGGACTATCGCTCCGTCCTCGCAAGAACGCGCCTCGCGTCCGGAGTAATTTGGCCGATGCCGATCACGCTCGACGTGACCCCGGCTTTCGCGGACAAGATCAAGGAAGGCGCCACGATCGCGCTCCGCGACGCGGAAGGCGTGCTGATTGCGACGATGGATGTGTCCAGCGTCTACCGGCCCGACAAGGCGGCCGAGGCGAAGGCTGTCTTCGGCACAACCGACGAAACGCACCCCGGCGTGAGCTATCTCATGCGGCGCGCGAACGACGTCTACCTAGGCGGCAAGCTGCGCGGCGTCGAGGTTCCAAGTCACTACGATTTCAAGCACTTGCGTGATACTCCTCGCGAGCTTCGCGAACGATTTCAGAAGCTCGGCTGGCGCCGTATCGTCGCGTTCCAGACGCGCAATCCGATGCACCGCGCGCACCAAGAGCTCACGTTTCGCGCCGCCAAAGAGGTCGAGGCGAACTTGCTGATTCAGCCCGTCGTCGGCATGACGAAGCCGGGCGACGTCGATCACTACACGCGCGTGCGCTGCTACGAGCACCTGATCAAGGCGTATCCGGAGCAGACGACCGCGCTTTCGCTGCTGCCGCTCGCGATGCGCATGGGCGGGCCGCGCGAGGCCCTGTGGCACGCGATCATTCGCAAGAACTACGGGTGCACGCACTTCATCGTCGGCCGGGACCATGCGGGTCCGGGCAAGGACAGCTCGGGCAAACCGTTCTACGGTCCATACGACGCGCAGAATATGTTGAAGGAGCACGAGAAGGAGCTCGGCATCACGATGGTGCCCTTCAAGAACATGGTCTACGTCGAGGACAAGGCTCAGTACTTCCCCGACAACGAGGTCGAGCCCGGCATGCGCACGCTCGACATCTCCGGCACGGAGCTGCGTCGCCGCTTGCAAGAGGGCGCGGACATCCCCGAGTGGTTCTCCTTCCCCGAGGTCGTCGCGGAGCTGCGTCGAACGCATCCGCCGCGGCACCGGCAGGGCTTCACCGTGTTCTTCACGGGACTCTCGGGCTCGGGCAAATCGACGGTTGCGAATGCATTGATGGTCAAGCTCATGGAGATGGGCGGCAGGCCCGTCACGCTGCTCGACGGGGACGTCGTCCGCAAGCATCTCTCGAGCGAGCTAGGGTTCTCGAAGGAGCACCGCGATCTGAACATCCAGCGAATCGGCTACGTGGCGAGCGAGATCACGAAGAACGGCGGCATCGCGATTTGCGCGCCGATCGCGCCTTACGCGGCGACTCGCAAGCTCGTGCGCGAGATGATCGAGCCGCTCGGTGGCTTCCTGGAGCTTCACGTCGCGACGCCGATCGAAGTTTGCGAGGCGCGGGACCGCAAGGGCCTCTACGCCAAGGCGCGCGCCGGCATCCTCAAAGGCTTCACGGGTATCGACGATCCCTACGAAGTTCCAGAGAAGCCCGAGCTCCGTCTCGACACGGCAGAGCTCACGCCCGACCTCGCGGCCCACCGCATCATCGTCAAGCTCGAGTCCCTCGGCTTCATCCGCTAACCGCATCGCGCTCGCGCGTCCACGGCCCGCCGGCTCCGTGCCAAGCGAGCGCGTTGCGGCAGCGGCTCGGGCGTCAGGCGGAGGCGGGGAAGTACGCGCCGAAGTACTGGTTCAGCATCCGATCGTGCGGATCGAGCTCGCGGCGCACTTTGTTGAAGAAAGCCAACCGGCTGCCGTACCGCTGATTCACGAGCTCGGGCGTCGCGTTGCGGGTCTGATTGAAGAACGGGATGCCGCGATTGCTCGCGGCGAAATCGGCGAAGTCGAAAACGAAGTCGTCCCAGCCCTCCGTCTGCGTCGACAACGGGCTGATCGTGAACATCGCCGAATCGAACGATGGCGATAAGAGCGCGCTCCGGTCGCGATTGATCCTGAAGCTCACGCTCGGCATGTCGCAGCGGAACCCAGTCGACGCGTAATGCTCCTTGCAGAACAACTTGTAGGCGAGCACGGTGCTCGCGAACTCGGCCGCGGGGAAAGCCCACGTGGTATACGAGTAGCGCGCCTTGGCGCCGATGCGCCAGCGCCCGCTCTGCTCGACCGAGTTGCTGCCGGTCTTGACGAGCGCGCCGGTGAGGAAGCTCTGAGTGACCTCGCTCAGGCTGTCGATCAACGGATAGCGCAGCTGGCGGATCGGCATTGCGCGACCGAGCGAATGCGCGGCTTCGGGCAACGCGGTGTTCACGGCCCAGTCCTTCACGCGCCACGCGAAGCGTTTGCCGGGGTCCCCTTCCGCCGCAGGCCGGCGCAGCTCGAGGTAAATACGGTCGCGAAACGGGAGCAGATACAGCTTCACGCCAGCCCCCGCCGATAGCAGCTTTGGCCCGAGCTTGCCGAAGTCCTTGAACGACGTCTTCGCGGTTTGCACGGCGAAGCCTTGGATCGGGCGCACGCGCAGCGTGATCTCGTAAACGACGCCGAGCAGGCCGTAGCTGAGTCTCATGAGCGCGAGAAGGCTCTTGGTCTTGTCGCTCACGACGAAACGCTTGCCATTCGGGCTCAACACCTTGAGCTGGACCGCATGCGCCGCAAACTGCCCCACGTCGCCGGCCATCGACGCCTCGAGCCCCGCTGCACACACCGCGCCGCCGACCGTTCGGCTCGCGAGATCGAAGCCGCCGACGAGCTCGAGCCCTTCTTCTGAGAGCACTTCCGCGAGCTCGGGTAGCGAAATTCCGGGTTGAACCGTAACCGTGTCGCGATCGACCTTGAGCACTCGATTCATCGAGGAGAGATCGAGCTGCGTGCCGCCGTTCGCGGTGATGCAACGCGTCATCGAGCTGCCCGAGCCGATCGGGCGAACGGGCGAGGGGCAGCGCTTTCGGTCGTTCAAGACCTGGAGGATCTCGGTTGGCGTGCTCGCTTGAATCGTGACGGCCGGACCGGCCGATACTGCAGCGGGTGTTGGTACGCTGCGTCTGCGCGCGACGGCGGTGTTCATGGATGCTCCCTCTCCCAGTCGTTCTTTTGCTGCCGGCGTGGGGCTTCAGCACGACGAGCGGGAGAAGGACGCGGCGCGCCTCGCGCGGCGTGCCGGCAACCCCGCTGTCATAGGACGAATCCCTTAGACCGGAAGCTTTGCGTCCCCGGCTTTCGCCGGGTTTACCGTGATCAGCCCGGCGACTATGTCTCAGAAGCGCGTCGGCGGCAAGCGACGTCGGTCACTCGCGACAAGATTATGTCAATGTCAACGCGGTGGCTGGGAGTCGGTGCCGGTCTCGAGCGCCTTGTCGAGAAAGTGGTAAATCTTGCGGCGCGTGAAGTTGAGCCCGAGCGGCGTGAGCGAGTAGAACGCCGTGCGATGGTGGTAGAGCAGCGTAATGCGTTGGGGATGGCCGGTGACCTCCCACAGCGCCGCGCGCGCCGACTCCGGCATGCAGTCGTCGAAATACGAATCGATCATCAAAATCTTGTTCGGATCGTAGTGGCCCGGGTACATCGTGGGATCGGCGGTATCGAATAGGCTGGCGAAGAAGTTTCGGTACTGATCGAGCGTCCACCCGAAGGTCTTCATCGTGTGGTCGCGGACCTCGGCGACTCGATCGCCGCAGCTCGCGAACACGTCCGCGTAGTGCGCGGCTCCCATCATGAATACCGCGGCGTCGATGCGCGAGTCGTTGCCGAGCAGCGTCGCGGTCACGAGCGCGCTCATGCTGAAGCCGACGAATGCTATGCGCGTGGCGTCGATCTCCGGCTGTGTCGCGGCCCAGTCGATCAACCGACGCATGTCGACCACGGCCGACCGATAGCGCTCGGCGCTGTCGCGCGCCATCGCCATGAACTCGGCCTCGGTCTTTGCCCCCCGCAACGTGACCCACGGGAACAGCGGCGCCGAGTCGTAGACCCAGATCACGTTGGTGTCCTTGCCGGCGTGACGCGCATAACCGTGCGAGATCTTGTCGGGCGGGTAGGTGCTCGTCCCCCAGATCGGCATCACGACGACGAGCTTTTTGGGGCCGGAATCGCGGCTGCGTAGATACAACCCGTCGACGATGTTCTGCGGATGGCCATTGTGTCCGCTCGAGGCGTACTCGATGCGGAAGATGTCGTGCGCGTGCGTCTGGTCCATCGGCGTCAGACGAACGTCGGGCGGATTGTTGCCCGGCGCGGGGTCGGAGAATTCGGGATGGCCCTGCGCGTTCGGGGTGTATGTGAACCCGACCGGCGGTGCGAGCTCGCGGTTCACGTGCAAGACGCAGCCGGCGCTCGCGATCACGAGCGACAGGACCAAGTTTCGCAGCAAGCGAGTCGAGAGCAACGTCGGTTCCGTGGATCCCACTACAGTGCGCGCCTGCGGACGCGCGCGCGGCGTGCATTCTACCCGACCGAGTTGTGGTGTCGTGCAGACGGATCAGGATCGGGGCGTAGCCCGTTATTCGTAGCGCAACGCCTCGATCGGATCGAGACGCGCCGCGCGGCGGGCCGGCATGATGCCGAAGAAAAGCCCCACGCCGACGCTGAACGCGAACGCGAGTCCCACCGACAGCGGCGAGACGAAGACCTGCCAGCCCGCGAATCGAGACAGCGTCGTCGCGGCGCCCGCGCCGAGGCCGATGCCGAGAAGGCCGCCGAACAGGCACAACGTCACCGACTCGACGAGGAACTGCAGCAGGATGCTGAACCGAGTCGCGCCGAGCGCCATCCGGATTCCGATCTCGCGCGTCCGCTCCGTCACACTCACGAGCATGATGTTCATGATGCCGATGCCGCCGACGAGCAAGCTCACGCCCGCGATGCTCGCGAGCAGGATCGTGAAGGTTTGTTGCGCCTGTTGCTGCGTGGTCAGGAACTCGCGTCGATCGACGATCGCGAAGTCGTTCCCTTTGCCCGGCATGATCTTGTGATCGCGCCGGATCACGCGCTCGATGTCGACCATCGCGCGCTCGAGCGAGGCGTCGGCCTTCACCCGCACGCTGATGTTGTCCACGTTCTTCTTGCCGAGCACGCGTTGCTCCGCGGTGCGCAGCGGAATGAACGCCGACGAATCCGGATTGTTGTTTCCGAAGCCGCCGCCGATGCTCTCGAGGACGCCGATAACCTCGAACTGCTGGCCGTTGACGGCGATCATCTTGCCGATCAGGTCCTGAGGCTTCTTGTCGAGCCGCTGCGGAAGATCGGAGCCGAGCACGACGACGCGCTTGCGGTCGGCGTCGTCCTCGGCGTTGAAGAACCGACCGAGCGCGAGCTTGTAGTTGAAGATGCCCGGAAACTCGTGTGTGGTGCCGGAGAGCCGCGCGATCGTGTTCACGTTGTCGAGCTTGAATTGACCGCGGCTCTGCATTTCCGGCACCACTGCGTCGAGATATGTGCTGTCGGTGCGCAGCGCGTTCGCGTCGTCGATCACGAGGCTCTGGCTGTCGCGGGAGACGCCGCCGGCAAAAAAATTCGAAGTGTTGACGGTGAGGATGTTTGCGCCCAGCGAGGCGATCTGCTCGTCGATGCGCTTCTGCGCGCCGGCGCCGGCGGCGAGCATCGTGATCACCGCGCCGACGCCGATGATGATGCCGAGCATCGTCAAGGCCGCACGAAACAGGTTCGCGCGTATCGACTGAAGAGCGACGATGACGATCTCGAGGAACAGCATCGAGGGCACCCGGGCGACGAATTCGGCCGCTACGCTAGCAGCGTCGCCGCGGTTAGGTCGAGACGCTTCCAGCTTTCTCCAGGTTAGGACTGTTTCGTTGCGGGTGCGAGCGGGGTCGTATAGATTCGGGCCCTATGCGAGGCGCCCGCAAGATCGACTCGACGAGCCTGCGCGAGCAAGTTGAACGGCTGCTGCCGAGCTGGATGCAGTGGTATCCGAGCTTGTTCGACGCGGCCGCGGACCTCGGGCTGATTCGGGCGCGCGTGTGCCCACCGGGCAGCCTGTTGCTGAGCCGGCGGCATGCCGACGTGCAGCGCGCCGCCGAAGAAGCGCACCGCGAGAAGTGGGGCGTCGGGCCGGAAGAGGCGCGCGAAGAATGAGCACGGCGGCAGCGGGCCGGCCGCCGTTCCCGCCTTTCACCGTCGAGACTGCGAAAATCAAGGTCAAGGCGGCCGAGGACGCGTGGAATACGCGCGACCCGGCGCGTGTCGCAGCCGCTTATACCGAGGACTCGGAGTGGCGCAACCGCGACGAGCTCATCCGCGGGCGAGCCGAAATCCAGCGCTTCCTCGAGCGTAAGTGGGAACGAGAGCTCGATTATCGGCTACGTAAAGCGCTCTGGGCGTTCACGGACCGCCGAATCGCAGTCCGCTTCCAATACGAGTGGCACGATCAATCCGCGCGCTGGTTCCGCTCGTACGGCAACGAGCTCTGGGAGTTCGCGGACAACGGCCTGATGCGCCGGCGCGAAGCCAGCATCAACGACGTGTCGATCGGCGCCGACGAGCGCCGATTCGTGAGCGCGAGCTGGCTTACGGACGAGATCCCGCTTCGCTAGCGTCGCTCGCGAGGTTCCGCCGCAGGTGCTCGTCGAGAAACGCGGCGACGAGGTTAGTGCGCTCCGCATCGTAGAACGCTCCGCCGCCGTGTCCGGCCCCGTGCACCACGATCAACTTCGCGTCGAGACCCGCGCGTTCGTACGCGCCCTCGAGCTCATGGGACTGGTTGATTGGCATCTGCGGGTCTTGATCCCCGTGCAGCAGGAGCAGCGGCGGATCGTGGGCGTCGATTTGGAACACCGGGCTCGCGAGCCGCGCGAGCTCCTCCGTCTCGTTCGGCAGGCCGCCGAGCAGCGTCTTCAGCGCAGGCTCACGGATGCCGAGTCCATAGGGCGTCGATTGAGCGAGGATCGTGGTGAGATCCGACGCGCCGAAGTACGACACGATCGCGTGCACCTCGGACGAAACGCCGAGGTGCTCCCCGAGCGTGCCCTCGAGCTCCGCACGGCCGTTGGTCGTGCCGACGAGCGCCGCGAGATGGCCGCCGGAGGACTCGCCGAGGATGCCGATCCGCGTCGCGTCGTACCCATACTGTGGCGCCCGTGCGCGCAGGTAGCGCAGCGCCGCTTTGATGTCGTGCACCTGGCCCGGGAAGCGCGCCCGCGAGGCGGGCCGAAAATCGAGGCTCGCGATCGCATAGCCGCGCTCGACGAGCGCACCGAGCGGCATCCTGTCCTTCGAGCCGACTTCCCAGCGGCCCCCGTGTAGCCAGACGAGCAGCGGCGCGTGGGCCGTGGAGGGCTGATAGAGGTCGAGCTTGAGCGGCTGGCCGCCGGCCTGCGCGTATTCGAGGTCCGCGACCTTGTGTACGCCTTGTGCGAGGCCCGCGGCGCTCCACGCAGCGCCCGCCGCGAGCAACGCGGCCGCTCTCACGACCCTGGAACGAGTTCTCATAGGCGCCAAATCCCCCCGGAGTCAGCGCATCAACTATAGCGACGTCTCGCGTCGACCGCTAACTGCGAACCACTCACCGCTAACCGCTCGCCGCAAGCGACGGCTGTCCACAGTCGACGGTCAGGGAGATCGACCGTTCTAGGCGGCCCGAGTTTCGAGCGTGAGCGCGAGCGCAGATTAGGGGAAAGCCTTGATGGCAGTGCGCTGGATCGATTTTGACGCTTTTTTGACCATTCCAACGCGACGCGAGAGCGCTGCGCGGTGCGCGAATGCTTTCAAGTCCTTTTCCACAGCGTTATCCACAGATTCTGTGGATTGGTTGCGGTGCGATGGAGCGGTGTGATCGACGGCGTCAGCGCGGGGTGGCGCCGACCCGCAGGGTCATTTGGAGCCGAATCTCGGTCTCCGCGGCGTGCTTCGGGGCGCCGTACGACGCGTAGAAGAACGCCCAGTTGTCCCGCGCTGAATCGATTTGCAGCCACTCGATGCCGCCGCTCCAACGGGCCGAATGCTCGTAGCGGTAGGCGAGCGTCCAGGCGTGGCCGTCGTCCGACTGAAGACCAGCCGGCTGGCCCTCGGTGCGGTGCATGTCGAATGCGTCGTATCGCAGGGACACGCGATGCGCGCCGCGCACGAGCCGCGTGAGCATCAAGAATTTCGCGTCGAAATCGTCGCGAACGAGCGCGGCAAACGGCGAGAGCGTGCCGTCGGCGCGAGCCCCTTGAACCCAAAGCGTATCGCCTTGCATCCACTGTCCGACGAGGCCGAGGTCCCACGGCAAGCCCGCCTGGAGACCGAGCTGATTGAACGACGTGCCCCAACCCCATTGGCCGCCCGAGAAGGCATAAGGGTCGGCACGGTTGTCGTAGCGCGCGAGCTGGACCAGCACGCGGTGCGCGTAGCTCCACTCGAGGCCTGCATAGGCGCCCGGGCGGTGATCGATCTCGCTGATCGGATCGACGGACTGAGGCGCGTGGCCGACGACCGCGCCCGTGAAATCGAAGATCGGCCGCGGGGGCATCGGCAGCGTGTCGCCGAGTCGCGTCTGGCGGTCGTGCAACGACCAGCCGCGCCAGAAGAGCAGGGTGCCCGCGGGGTCGTTGCCGTAGAAAGCCGACGCGAACGCGCGCAGCTCGTGCGGCGAGCCCGCGTAGCCGAGCCGGCGGTGCAGCGACCACTCGACTCCGATCGGCCGCACTTCCTCGCCGAGCCAGGTATTGATGGCGGAATACGAATACGTGAACGGGCTCTGCCAGCCGAGGTCGACATTCTCGAGCGAAAGCGGCGGGTAGAACGCACCGAAGCGAATCTGCTGCTGATTCTCCGACTTCGGCACCGGGCGCCAATCCATGTAGGCCTCGGTCACGTCGATGCCGGAGGAGGCGTCGGACTGGTAGTCCGCGATCACGGTCGCGGACAGCGCATTTGCGATGCGGCCGCGATACTGCCCAAACACTCGCGTCGACTCGAGCCCGTCGTTCGTCTCCGCGTAGCGCAGCTTGCCTAAGCCCCCGTCGGTCCACGCGCCGAGCGGGCTGTCGGCGTGCACATAGCTCGCGTCGATCTCGAATTGGAAGCGGTTGCGGTCGCTGCTGGAGTCGTCCGCGAGCGCGGCGCCCGCGAGCGCGGCAGTGGCGGCTGCGACCGCGGCGTGCCTCAGTACTTTTGCCATGGCAGCGAGCTCACTCGTGTGCCCTCGTAGAAATCGGGAGCGAGCTTCCCTTCGAGCTTGATCGAGAGGGTCTGTGTGCCGTCCGCGGCGACTTTGATGGTCGTCGGCGCAGGCATGTCGTTCGGCCGCAGGCGCGGCGTCCACACATGCAGCGAATACTCGTCGGGGGACAGCCCATCGAGTGACAGCGAGCCCTGCGCGTCGGTCGACGCGAAATGCGGCGTGTCGACCACGAGAATGTAGCCGAGCATGCTGTCGTGAATGTTGCAGCCGAGCACGACGACGCCTGCTCGGTCGAAGACGAGCGGCGGGTGGGCGTTGCCCTTGTACAGCGGCAGCTCGAACTGCTTCGGCTCGGAGAACGAATAGACGTGGTGGCTCACGACGTCGTTGTTCGGAAACAGCACCGACGTGCCGGTTTGCACGATCAGGACGTGCGGCACGAAAGCGTTGTGGGCCTGATCCATGACCGAGCTCGGTGCGCTCGCGGGGGGCGCGGCCGGCTTGCTCGGCACGGCGTAAACGGCGACGTGCGCCACGGGGCCGTGGTCGTCGACGACGGTAACGCGCAGCGAGCCGGCTTGCGCCGACGCGCCGAGACTGAGCGCCAGTATCCATACAGCGCTGCGCGACTTGCTCGACCGTAGTACGCCGGTCGCCATGCTGAGCTCGCGAGTGGGTAGCGTCGGAATATGTTAGAAGCCGCGGCCTGCCTTATCCGTGAACGGTCGCACACTCCGTGCGGCGTGGGGCCGGTAGCATCGATAACTGCGTTGCAGTTTCAGCCGATCGGCCGCGCGGCGAGAAGCGCGGGCGCGGGGTCCGATGAGGCAGTTCAGCTTCCGCCGCAAGGTCCTTTTGCTCGCCGTCGCGCTCGTGATGGCGATGCAGCTCGTGACGCTATTCCCCGTTCTCAACGCGATCCGCTCCGACGTCGACGAGCGCGCCCAAGAAAAGGTCGGACTCGCGGGCGTCTTGTTCGATGAGTACATCCACAACCGCAACGAGCAGCTGCTCACGACCGTGTACGCGCTCGTTTCCGACTTCGGGTTCAAGCAGGCCGTTGCGACGGGCGATCACGCGACGATTCGCTCGGCGCTGCTCAATCAGGCGGGTCGAGTTCGGGCGACCGTCGCGGTGCTGCTCGATCTCGACGGCCGCGTCGAGGTGAGCTCGACGGACGACGGCGTATCGACGATCGGCTCCGGATTCACGCCGCTGCCGGAGGGCGCGGCGCTCGAGACCGTGAGCCACCGCGTCGTCTACCTCGGCGGCGTTCCGTATCAGACGGTCACCGTGCCGCTGCGTGCGCCGGTGACGGTCGCGTGGGTCATGCTCGGGTTCCCGATCGACGAGGCGCTCGCGGCGCGTCTCCAGAGCCTGACCGGTCTCGCCGTCTCTTTCGTTCACTTCACGGGCTCCGCCCCGCACGTGCTCGCTTCGACGCTGTCGCGCGACACGGTCGGCACCGCGCTCGCCGGCATCGACCCGACGCGTCTCGACGCGCAACAGACCGGTGGCGACCGCGCCGCTTACCTGTCCTTGTTGCGCCCGTTTCGGCTGCTGCAACGCGACGTGCACGTCGCGTTGCAGCAGCCGATGGACGAGGCGACCGAGTCGTATCGTGCGATCCGCAACATCTTGCTGATCATTACGGGCCTGTCGCTCGCGCTCGCGATCGGTGGCTCGTTCTGGCTCGCGAACACCGTCACGCGGCCCGTGCAGTTTCTCGTCGCCGCCGCGCGGCGCATGCGCGAGGGCGTGTACACCGAAGAAATCGACGTCCGCTCGTCGGACGAGCTCGGCGAGCTCGCGGGGAGCTTCAACGCGATGCAGCACGCGATCGCGGACCGCGAGCGGCACATCTACCATCAGGCGCATCACGACGACCTATCGGGGCTTCCGAACCGTGAGCTGCTGATGAGCCAGCTACGGGCTGCGATCGAGCGCGAGCGTTGCGTGAGTGTCGTGAGCCTGGCACTCGACCGTTTCGACGGCATCGTCTCCTCGCTCGGCCATCACGCGGGCGAGCAGACCGTGAAGCTCGCGGCGGCGATGCTCCGCGACCGCGTGTCGGACGGGCAGATCCTAGGTCACTTGAGCGGCCAGGAATTCATCATCGGCCTGCCGGGCTTCGACGCGCAGCAGGCGAGTCAATGGATCGACTACCAAGCCAATCTGCTCCGTGCGGGCGTGATGGTGGACGGCGCCAACATCTCCCTGGCCGCCACCGGCGGCATCGCATGCTACCCGGAGCACAGTCGCGACCCGGCCGAGCTCTGCTGGCGCGCGTCGAGCGCGCGCGCCGACGCGCTCGCGCGTCACGAGAAGAGCGCCGTGTATCGGCTTGGACAAGAGGACAAGCTGCGCCACCAGATTCGAATCCTCGGCGACTTCCCGCTCGCGGTGGAGCGCAACGAGCTGCGGCTCGCGTTTCAGCCGAAGGTCGACTGTCGCACGCGCGAGGCATACGGAGTCGAGGCGCTCGTTCGTTGGCAACATCCCGAGCTCGGCTTCCTGATGCCGGACTCGTTCGTTAGCGCCGTCGAGCAGGCGGGCGCGATCGCCCACCTCACTCGTTGGGTGCTGCGTGAGTCCGTCGCTCAGCTCGCGGCGTGGCGCGCGCAGGGAATCCAACTCACGGTGGCGGCGAACATCTCCGTCGAGGACCTCGTCGACGAATACTTGCCGTACTACCTGCTCGATCTCGTGAAGCGGCACGGTGTGCCGCCGAATCAGGTGACGCTCGAGGTGACCGAGAGCGCGATGATGCACAACGTGTACAAGTCGCTCGCCGTCGTGTCGTGCATCCACGAGCTCGGCTTCAGGATCTCGATCGACGACTTCGGCACCGGCCAGTCCGCGCTCACTCAGCTCAAGCGGCTGCCGGTGGACGAGCTCAAGATCGACCGTTCGTTCGTGAGCGCGATCAACGACCGTAAAGACGAAGCGATCGTCCGCGCGACGATCGGCCTCGCCCACGAGCTCGGTTTGAGCGTCGTCGCCGAGGGCGTCGAGACGGCCGAGACGCTCACGCGGCTCGCGTCGCTCGGCTGCGAGTACGCGCAGGGATTCTTCATCGGCAAGCCGCTGCCGGCGCACGAGCTGCCGGCGTGGTCGGCTCAATGGCGGGGCAAGCCGCACGCCGTCGTGCCGTTCGTGGGCCGGGGCCTCGCCGTACCGGTCTGACGCTCGTTTTTCGCCGCGCGCGCGGAATATCCAACGTCGCGTTTCTTATAACGTTCGGCCCGGACCGGCCGTGTAGAATGACCGCTTTCAGACCCGGTCCAGATACCCCGATGCCGCAGATGATCATCGCGAACCGCCTCGTGGACGGCGCCGTCGTCTTTCTCGCGCCGGGCGCGGGCTGGACGACTGCGCTCGCGTCCGGCGTGGTGATCGACGACGAGGCCGAGGCGCAGAGGTTGCTCGGGGCGGTGAAGCAGCTCGAGGCACGCTCTCCGGTCATCGATCCACAGGTGATCCAGGTGAAAGTGGAGGGCGGTTCGGTGTGGCCGATCGAGATCCGCGAGCTGATCCGCGCGTTCGGGCCCACGGTACGCACGGATCGCGGCGATACGGACTGGGAAGCCATGCCCGGCATCACGCGGCAATCCGGCGATCGGCGGGAGCCCGGCGTGACCCGGGTCAACAAAAACAGCAAGGAATAGGAGATGTACCGATACGACGAGTTCGACCAGCAGTTCGTCGCGCAGCGCGCGGCGCAGTTTCGCCGGCAGGTTAGCCGCCGCCTCGCGGGCGAGCTCACCGAGGACCAGTTTCGGCCGCTGCGGCTGATGAACGGGCTGTATCTCCAGCTGCATGCGTACATGCTGCGCGTGAACACGCCGTACGGCACGCTGTCTTCGCGGCAAATGCGCCAGCTCGCGCACGTCGCGCGCAAGTACGACCGCGGCTTCGGCCATTTCACGACTCGGCAGAACATCCAGTACAACTGGATCAAGCTCGCCGAGGCGCCGGACGCGATCGCCGATCTCGGCGAGGTCGGGGTCACCTCGATCCAGTCGTCGGGCAATTGCGTGCGCAACATCACGTCGGACCAGTACGCGGGCTGCGCGAGGGACGAGCTCGCCGATCCGCGCGTCTATTGCGAGTTGCTGCGCCAGTACTCGTTCCTGCACCCCGAGTTCTCGTACCTGCCGCGCAAGTTCAAGATCGCGATCACGGGCTCGCCGAACGATCGCGCCGCGGTCGCGGTCCACGACATCGGCATGCGGATGCACAACAACGAGCGCGGCGAGATGGGCTTCGAGGTGCTCGTCGGCGGCGGCTTGGGCCGCACGCCCTATATCGGCCAGACGATCCGCAAGTGGCTCGCGCCGGAGCACCTGCTGTCGTACGTCGAGGCGATCCTGCGCGTGTACAACATGCACGGCCGCCGCGACAACATTCACAAGGCGCGGATCAAGATCATCGTGAACCAGATGGGCATCGACAAATTTCGCGAGCTCGTCGACCAAGAGTGGGAGCAGACGAAGGACGGCGTGCTCAAGGTTCCGGACGACGAGGTCGCGCGGATCAAAGCGTATTTCGCGCCGCCGCCGTACGAGAAGCTCGCGGACGGCAAGGCCGAGCTCACCATGTTGCGCAAGGCCGACCCGATTTTCGACCGCTGGGTCCGGGGCAACGTGGTCGACCACAAGGTGCCGGGCTACGCGATCGTGAACGTATCGCTCAAGGCGCCGGGCCGCGTGCCGGGTGACATCACGGCCGAGACGATGGACGCGGTCGCGGATCTCGCCGACCGCTACAGCTTCGGCGAGATTCGCGTGAATCACCGCCAGAATCTCGTGCTCGTCGACGTGAAGCAGAGCGAGCTGCACGAGCTTTGGCAGAAGCTCGTCGCGCTCGAGCTCGCGACGCCGAACTTGGGCCTGCTCACGGACATCATCTGCTGCCCGGGGCTCGACTATTGCGCGTTGGCCAATGCACGGGCCATCCCGATCGCGCAGGACATCGCGCACGCGTTCTCGGACATCGACGAGATCCAGCGCATCGGCCACTTCACGATCAACATCTCGGGCTGCATGAACGCGTGCGGACACCACCACGTCGGCCACATCGGCATCTTGGGCGTGGACAAGCGCGGCGAGGAGTTCTTCCAGCTCACGCTCGGCGGCTCGTCGGACCAGCACGCGTCGCTCGGTGACCGGCTCGGCCCCGGCTTGCCGCAGGCCGAGGTGCCGGGAGCGATCCGCAAAATCGTCGACACGTACTTCACGATGCGTGCGAACGACGAGCGGTTCATCGACACGTATCGGCGCGTCGGCATCGAGCCGTTCAAGGTCTCCGTTTACGGCGCCGAGACGGCGCGCGCGCACTGATGTCGCTGATCAAGGGCGGCCATCTGGTCGAGGACACGTTCGTCGACGCGAGCGGCGGCGAGACGATTCCGGCGTCGGGGCCCGTGATCGTCAATCTCGCGCAATGGCAAGCGCAGCGCGACGCGCTGCTCGCGCGCGGCACGCCGCTCGGGCTGCGTCTGCACAGCGACCAGTCTCCGGAGGCGATCGCGGACGACATTCAGCACTTCGCGCTGATCGCGCTCGAGTTCCCGAAGTTTCGCGACGGGCGCGCGTACTCGTATGCGCGGCTATTGCGCGAGCGTTACGGCTTCAAGGGCGAGCTGCGCGCCGTCGGCGATGTCCTGATGGAGCAGGTGTTCTTCATGGTCAGGACCGGCTTCGACGCGTTCGACCTCCAGCAGAGCCCGGATCCCGTCGCGGATTTTCAGACCGCGCTCCGCGACTTCTCCGTCTGGTATCAGCCGACGGGCGACGGGCGGCCGACCGCGATGCAGCTGCGGCATCGGACGCGGTAAGCACCATCGTTCAATAGCGCTCGAGGGAGCAAAATGTCGACTGTGGCGCCAAGTAGACTTTGGGCACTGATCGCGCTCGGACTCGTCGTGACGATCGCCACGCCGTGGACGTCGTCGGCGCAGGGCGGGTTCTTCGCCACGCCGCAACCGCCCCCGATTTACACGCCGGCGAAGGACGCCAAGGACTTGAAGTCGGTGCTCTTCAAGTGGACGTGGTACATGGGAATGCTGCGCGGCGTCGACGAGCACGAGATCATCGCGTCGCTCGAGTATCAAGGTACGGGGACGATCCAGATCGACGGGCAGCCCTGCAAGCTCACGAAGTACCGCGTCAGCACCAACTATCAAACGCCCGGCCAGCGCATCCAGTACAGCTGCATGCGAGGCAGCACTCCGGTCACGAACGTCGAGGTCGTCAGCGGCCCGTACGCGTGGAACGAAAGCACGCCCGGCGCAGAGATCGTGCCCGGCAAGGGCAAGGCGACGCCGATGCCGAACGCCGCGCAGGAGCGGCTCATCCGCCTCTGGGCAAGTCCGCAAGGAGCGCCCAAAGCGGCCCTCGCCGGAGCGATGCAGGCGGATCCGAACAAGCTCGCCGACGACGGCAAGTCCACCGTGGGTGCCACGAGCGTGACGTGGAAGGGCAGCAAGCCTGTCGTCACGTTCCCGATGCCCGGCGTGCCGGGAGCGATCGCGACGGCGACGCTCAACGACCAGTTCATGGCCGAGAGCGTCGTCGTGAAGAGCGGGTCCACGACCACCGAGTTCACGTACGACAACTATGACGACTGGAACAACCCGCTGAACAAGGTTCAAGCGTTCTACGCGGGCAAGATGGTCGAGAAGCGCAACGGCACGGTCGTTCGCGACCTTACGACGACCGAGACCGAGACCGGCAGCGTGTACGTGGTGATGCCGGTGCCCGCGAGCGTGAAGGCCGCGATCAAGAACCCGGGACCGTCGCCCGCGATCGCGATCGTCTCTCGCGGCGACGAGCCGCCGCCGTCTAAGGAGCCCACGCCGCGTCTCGCAAACGGCAAGCCCGACATGACGGGCGCACTGGGTTTCGGCGGCCCGAACTGGCGTTACGGCTTTCGCCGTTGCGCGCCGAACCAGGGCGCGGACTGCACCAACATCTGGAATCAGACGATCGACTTCGAATTCGAGGCGCCGCCGCGATACGGCCCGAATCGGCCCATCTACAAGCCCGAGCTCTGGGACAAGATCCAGGAGCTCGACCAGTGGACCAATAAGAAAGATCCCGTGATGACCTGCCTGCCGCTCGGCCTTCCGCGGCAGGGACCGCCGGCGCGGATCTACCAAACGGACCACGACATCACGTTCCTCTACCGGGCCGGCGTCGACGGCGGCGGCGGCTACACGGCATTCCGCGTGATACCGACGGACGGGCGCAAGCACGATCCGCAGCAAGCGGAGCTCACGCGATTCTATGGCTACACCGTGGGCCGGTGGGAAGGCGATACGCTCGTGCTCGACTCGATCTCGTTCGACGATCGCACCTGGCTCTCGCGTGGCGGTTTTTTCCACTCGGACCAAATGCACGTCGTCGAAAAGTTCACCCGCAAGGGCAACGACATCCGCTACGAGGTCACGATCGAGGATCCCGAGGTGCTCGCGGAGCCTTGGGTGATGACGCCGCAAACGCTGCGCCTCGCAGCGAATGACGAAGCGGGTTTGCTCGGGGAGAGTAGCGCCTGCGAAGTGTACGAGAACGACGACGTCACTTCGCAGATCCGGCACTAGCGCGAGACGCGTCCGCGCCCAGATCGGCGTGACGGCAGGGAACCATCTCGCCGCACCTTGCCCTACTTCACTTTGCGGGTGCCGCCGCGCGCTGTGCCGCTCGCAGCCGCCGATCTTCCTCGATTGCGTTCTGTCGATCGCCGCCGCGCACGAGCTCCGAGCCATCCGCTCTCACGAGCTTCGTGAAGAAAATACGCGGCACACCGGTTCGCTCCGGATTGCCGGATATCTTCACGTGCTCGCCGGGCTTGATCGTCGCGTCGGTCCAGCCGAAATTCGTGAGGTTCAACCGCCCGTCGAACTCCACGGTCCATTCCTGCACGGTGCCCTTGTCGTCGGCGACGTCGATCTTCGCGAGCGCATGCGGATTCACGAACCGAAACTCCTTGACGGTACCGTCGAGCGTGACCGTGTTGTTGCCGTCGAACTGCGCCGCGAACGAGTGATGAGCGAACGCGGGCGCCAACGCAGCGACGCCGACGGCCGTCGCGATCAGCCCGAGAGCACTTGGCTTCATGGCGTCTTTCCTTCCGCGCCTTTGGGGGCCGCGGGCTCGCAATCGTAAGGCGCAATCTCCTGCTCGGGCGCAAAGCGCCAGATCTTCTTCAGCTCGAGCGGTTCACGAAACGTCGCCGGGTCGGCCAATCTCGCCGTGAGCTCGAGACGCTCCGGTGTCGCCCGCCGATAACGCTCGACGGCCGTCAGCTGGTCGCTGTGCAAACCCTCCCAAAGTCGCGTCGGACCGAAGTTCGCGGTGACCAGGGTAGTCTCGACGACGAGCGTGTCGCCTTCGTAGTGCCCCACCGAGTAACCCATGGGAACGTGGGCACGCTCTGCCGGCGGTGCACGCTCGCCGAGATGCACGATTCGATGCGCGTCCCACTCGCCATAGTGGAGCTCGACGCGATCGGGGTACTGCTTGATCTCGAGTTGATGCGGCGCGAACAGCTGCCGCGCGAATCCCCACGGCTCGCAGTTCAAGTAGCCGGGATCTTTCATGGGGTCGGGCATCGGTGCTCCAAGCGCCGCCTCGGTCAGGTGCGGGCGCAGGTACTCGTCGAGCTGATGCCGCGTGGCGTCCTCCGACAGCGCGGTATACGGTTTCGCGTCGTTGGCCGGATCGTCGAGCAGCGCCTCGAGGCGCCGGAGCCCGACGTCCGTGCATGCGAAGAAGCAGAACATGTCGAGAGCCGTGTTGGGCGGATCGCTGTACATGCCGGCGAGATCCGGTGCGGGTGACGTTGGAGTGGCCGCTGGCGGTGCGCTGCAAGCGGCGACGGCGAGCGTGACCAACAGGACTGCGCGGTTGAACATCGCCTTGCCAGCCACCGTATGAGGTCGAGCTCCACGCCAAGGAGATGGAGCGCCTAGGGTAGCGCCGACGGCGCCGCGTTTCGAGCGAGCGCGGATTGCCCCGAGGTAGTCGGGCGGTCGGCGCCGGGGAGCAGCAGGCGTACGTGGCCGTGGCGACCGCGATCAAAGCGGTGGCGGCGTCCCCCGGGTGGACGACGCTAGCTCGGTGTTAACATGCGGCCCCGGTGAGCGGCCCGCGTCTTGGGACGCGGCTTTGCTCGCTTGAGCCCGAGAAGACATGGCACGAATACAGATCTACGACACCACGCTGCGCGACGGCACGCAAGCCGAGGACGTGGCGTTCACGCTCGACGACAAGCTGCGCATCGCGGCGGACCTCGACGACTGCGGGATCAGCTACGTCGAAGGCGGCTGGCCCGGCTCGAATCCGCGCGACGAGGAGTTCTTCGCGCGCGTCCGCAAGCTCAAGCTCAAGCAAGCGCGCGTCGCCGCGTTCGGCTCGACGCGGCGCGCGAACGTCGCCGCCGCGGACGACCTCAACTTGCGCCAGCTGCTCAAGGCAGAGACGCCGGTCGTTACGATCGTCGGCAAGACGTGGGTGTTACACGTGCGCGACGATCTGCGGATCTCCAAGGATGCGAACCTCGAGATCCTCGGCGACTCGGTCGCGTATCTGAAGCAGCGCGTCGACGAGGTGATCTTCGACGCCGAGCACTTTTTCGATGGCTACCGCAGCGATCCCGACTATTCGCTCGCGTGCCTGCGGGCCGTGACCGAAGCGGGTGCCGACGTCGTCGTGCTCTGCGACACCCGGGGCGGCAGCATGCCGCATGAGATCAGCGCCGGCGTCGAAGCCGCTAGAGCCGCGGGTGCGCTCTCGCTCGGCATTCACTGTCACAACGACTGCGAGCTCGCGGTCGCGAACTCGCTCGCTGCCGTTGGCGCGGGTGCTACACAAGTCCAGGGCACGATCAATGGCTTCGGCGAGCGCTGCGGCAACGCGAATCTCTGCTCGGTGATCCCGAATCTACAGCTCAAGCTCGGCTTCGAATGCGTGAGCGAGGCGCAGCTCAAAGGGCTCGCGACGCTGTCGCGCACGGTCTACGAGCTCGCCAACATCGAGCCGTACAAGCGCCAGCCATTCGTCGGCGCGAGCGCGTTCGCGCACAAGGGCGGCCTGCACGTCGCCGCGGTACAGAAGAACGCCGAGACGTACGAGCACATCCGTCCCGAGCTCGTCGGCAACCGTCAGCGCGTGCTCGTGTCGGACCTCTCGGGCCGCAGCAGCGTCGTCTACAAGGCGAGGCAGTTCGGGCTCGACGTCGACACCGCAAACCCGGCCGTCAAAGCGGTGCTCGACCGCGTGAAGCAGCTCGAGAGCTCCGGCTTCCAATACGAGGGTGCCGAGGCGTCCTTCGAGCTGCTGATCCAGGAGGCGCTGCGCGGCAAGGTGCAGCACTTCAAGCTCGTCGCGTTTCGGGTGAGCGACGAGAAGATCAGGGAGAACGAGCCGCCGCTCTCCGAGGCGTCGGTGATGATCGAAGGCCCGGACGGCGGCGCTCAGCACACGGTTGCGCGCGGCAACGGCCCGTTGAATGCGCTCGACCTCGCGCTGCGCAAAGCACTGCTGCCTTACTATCCGCAGCTCGCGAATCTGGAGCTCCACGACTACAAAGTCCGCGTGCTCGGCGGCGGCGAGGGCACCGAGGCGACGGTGCGGGTGCTGATCGAGTCGGGCGACGAGAGCGGCATCTGGGGCACCGTCGGCGTGTCGCCGAACGTCATCGACGCGAGCTGGCAGGCGCTCGTCGACAGCTTCGAGTACAAGCTCTATAAGGACGAGAAAGAGAACGCGAAGGCCAAGCGCTCGGACGACGCACCCGCGCGCACGACGAAGAGCTAGGCCGGGGGCGACTTCGCGGTCGCGAACAGCTCGCAGAGCGCCGTCACGAGCGGCTTCATCGAGTAGCTTTGTTCCGGCATCGCGTCGACGCGAACGCCGGCTGCCTCGAGCTCGGCGGCTACCACCGGACCGATCGCCGCGACGCGTGTCATCTCGAGCCCAGCGCGCAGCTCTGCGTCGAGGCTCTTGTCGCGCGCGAGCTTCTTCAGCCGCTGCACCTGCGCTTTGCTCGTGAACGCGATCGCGTCGATCTCGCCGCCAGCGAGCTTGACGATGAGCTCGATCGCCAGGGCGTCCTCGGCGGCTGACGCGTAAACGTACGGCGCGATACAGTCGGGCTCGACGCTGCGCCGGCGTAGGTACTCGACGAGCCGCATGTCCTGATCGGGCGAATAGAGCTGGACCGCGACGCGGCGGTGCGGCAGCTCGAGCTTCATCAGCGTTCCGATCAAGCCATCCGTCGTCGGCGCCTCGGCCTCGAGCTCGGCGTCGACAGCGAGCTTACGCAGCGCGCGCCTCGGCTTCGGGCCGCGCGTGAGCTTGCGCGTGCGACGGAGCGCGGCCACGAAGTCGCCCTCGATGCCCGCGCGGCGCGCGCAAGCGAAGAGGCGCTCGACTCCTTCGCCGGTGTAGAACACGATCAGGTCGTCCGACGGCGTCTCGAGGCGCCGCTTGAGCCACGCGATCACGGGTGGCTGCTCGGGCGCGTCTCGAATCCCGACGAGCGGGCAGCGGAGCACGGCGGCGCCGCGCCGCTCGAGCAGGCCGGCGAGCACGTCGAGCTGGCGAGTTTCGGGCACCGCGATGGTGTGGCCCGCGAGCACGGTGGCGTCGTCGCTGACGGATTGAGGAGAGCTCATCGCAGCGAAGGTTATGCCCGCAGGGCGCGTCGCGTCAGTTCGCGCGGTCGGCGATGGTCTGCACCGTCGCCGGCGCAGGCTGCGCGGCAGAGTCCGAGTCGACCATCCGCAGTTTCGGGAATTTCACGACGACGCCCGGCATTACGCGGTCGAGATTCAAGTCGGGGTTGTACTGGCGCAGCAACCAGACCGGCACCTTGTACGTGCGCTCGGCGAGCACCCAGAGCGATTCGCCGGGCTTGATCACGTGGCTCGCGACGTCTTCGATCTGGTAGGCCGCGAAAAATTCGTCTTGGCGTTGCTGCTGATACATGCGGCGGCGCTGCTCGAAGGTCGGCGCATCGACTTTCGAGAAGTCGAGCGTCAGGGCCTGGCCGATCACGACGGCCTCGCGTGCCCTGATGTGGTTGAGATCCCGGAGCTTCTGAGTCGGCAGGTTCAGCCAGTCCGCGTAGTGGCCGAGCGTCTCGAGTGCCTGCACGGTGATCTGGCTCCCCGCCGAGACGGAGTAGTCGCTCGGGTCAGCCGCGAGCTCGGGCTGCGTGCTCGCAAGCGCGTTCTCGGCCGTACCCTCGGTTTCACCTTGGCCTGCGTCGTCCGGGGCGCTCGGCTTGCCGTCGGCGGAAACGGCCGGCGTCAACGCGGCTTCGAGCTCGTCCTCTTGCAGCGGGCCTTCGAAGGGCGACGTCGCCGGCGCGACCACAGCGACGGCGGCAGCGGCGACGAGCTCGGGCGGCGTAGCCGGCGTATTCGCCGCGACCAAGCCGACCGTCGCGATCTCGCTGTTGCCCGGCACGCGCAGAGTCTGGCCCGCTAAGATCTTGTCCGTGCTCGACAGCGAGTTCGCCGCGAGCAAGGACTGTTGGCTCATCTTCAGGCGCTTGGCGATCTTCTCGATACTGTCTCCGCCACGCACGGTATAGGTTCCGGATGCGCCGGCGGGCAGCACCGCGGACGCTGGCGGCTTCGCCTCGGGCTCGGGCGCCTCGCGATCGTTGCTCGCGAGCAGCGTCGCAACTGGTGCGCCGCCTTGCGCGCCGGTCGGCAGATTGATGACCTGGCCGACGCGGATCGTTTCGCGGCCGCTCAGGTTGTTCGCGCGCATCAAGGCCGCGAGGCTCACGTGGTACTGCGTCGCGATCTCGGAGAGGGTATCGCCGCCGCGCACGCGGTGCTGGTTGTCGAGGACTTGGGATGCGTAACGCTCGCCCTTGTCGAGCGCGGCCAGGAGCTCGTCCGCGACCGCCGCAGTCGCGCGCGGCACGCGCAACCGGAAGCCTTTCGGCACGTACTTGCTGCCGGACCAGACGGTGTCCATGAGCGCGGGGTTCAGCTCCTGGAGCACGCCTTCGCGCAGGTTCAAGGCGTCGGCGAGCTTACGGGGCTTCACGAAGTCAGGTACGAGCACGACCGCGGTATCCGACGGCGGGCGCACGCTGATACCCGGAAAGTACCTCTCTGGATGCGTGTCGATATCGAGCGCCGCGAGGAACGCCGTGTAGTAGTTGCGCGACGCGAACTGAAACGAGCGGCTCTGGTACTTGTTGATGATCGTCACGATGTCCGTGGTGCCTTGCTGCACGACGGCGCGACGCATGCCTTCCAACCCATGGTTGTACGCCGTCAAAGCGAGCGGCCAAGTCTGCACGACGCTGAAGTTGTCCTCGAGGAGCCGCGCGGCGGCGTCGGTCGCAAGGAACGGATCGCGGCGCTCATCGACGACGTGGTCGATCTGCATGTAGCGCGCGCCGGTCGAGCGCGTGAACTGCCACATGCCTGCCGCGCCGACCTTCGAATAGGCCGTCGGATCGAACGAGGACTCGACGTGCGGCAGTGATGCGAGCTCGCGGGGCAGGCCATGCTTGTCGAGCACGTCGTAGATGTACTGTTTCCAAGTGCCGGAGCGGACGAGCCCCGTGCGGAACCGGTCCGATTGTCCGAGCTGGAAGCGCACGCGGTCCGCAGCCGCTTTGAACTCCGCGTTCGGAGTGCCGGCCGGGAACAGCGCGAGCACCCGTTGCTCTTCGTCGCTGAGATGCTCGCGCGCGCCCGAGCCGAGCCTGTTGAGGATCGCCTCGTAGGTATCGATCGCGTGCTCGATGTGCCGCCTACGCTCGCGCGTGCTCAGATCCTCTGCAACTTTGATTGTCTCGTAGACGATGTCGAGCCGCAGGTCGTCGTGAATGAAGCCCGAGTGCGTGTCGACCTCCGTGTAGACGCGTGTCCAGAATTGGACGGCGGGCTCGAGCTCTGCCGGACGCGGGAAGAGGGACTCTTGTGCTAGCGCTCCGACGGTCCAGACGACCGCCGCGACGCTCAAGGCTAGGGCGGTTGCGCTACGCGCTCTGCTCATGGCTCGTTGTCATCCCAGATGCCGGCGCGCACCTGCGCGCCGAAGTTATCGAAAGGTCGGATTGTGTCCACTCGACCCGGCCGTCGTCTCGGACTCAGTTCACGCCTCAAGGGTCGCCGGTCCGCACGTCGGTGACCCCGGGGCCGATGTGTGTTTCCCCTGTGTTTCTATCGGCTTGCGCGGCGAAAGTACAGGAGTGCTCGAAGCGCGTCAAAGCTTACAGCGCTCAGCTGAGCGGCCGCATGACGTGGGTTCGAAACCCGAGGCGCTCCCCGAGGCGCGCGTGC
>Ga0207711_10000567_pt1 | contig 37685 bp, 36 predicted proteins | sample KBSS34metaG_FD_184401 | JGI IMG/M metagenome (GOLD analysis project Ga0207711, IMG submission 184401) | Switchgrass rhizosphere microbial communities from Kellogg Biological Station, Michigan, USA - KBS S3-4 metaG (SPAdes) (version 2) | ecosystem: Host-associated > Plants > Roots > Rhizosphere... | reverse complement strand
GCAGGAATATGGCAAGGGCGGCGTCCTGTCGACGTTGACCAACGCAAACCAGCAGCTCGATTCTGCCAACCGCGCCAAGGCGGTAGCCGACCTTCGAAAGCAGGCTCAGGGCCCAGTTCAGATGCGGCTCGCTCATGAGGCCGCGCGGGCGGCGATCGAGCGCAGTTTTGCGATGCCGCTCGTTGCCGCGGGTTTCAAAGACGCGAAGGTGATCGCGCGCTTCCCGACCGAGGGCACCGAAAAGCCTTCTTATCTCGACCTTTCGACCCCATATGAGGAAGCAATCAAGGAAGCGGAGCGCAGGCGCGCTGCCGAGGGGCGGAAATGACGGTTCAGACGAACAGCCTCAAGGGATTGGACCTGCTCGCGGAGATCGGGCGGCTTAAGCGCGAGCGGAATGCCGTGATCCTTGCCCATTACTATCAGAAGCCCGAGATCCAGGATCTCGCCGACTTTGTCGGTGACAGCCTCGACCTGTCGCGCAGGGCAGCCGAGACCGACGCCGAAGTGATCGCTTTCTGCGGTGTCCGCTTCATGGCCGAGACGGCGAAAATTCTCAGTCCCGAAAAGACCGTGATCCTGCCCGACATGGACGCCGGGTGTAGCCTCGAGGACAGTTGCCCGCCCGACCAGTTCGCTGCATTCCGCAAGGCTCATCCGGACCATATCGCGCTGACTTACATCAACTGCTCGGCCGCGGTGAAAGCGCTCAGCGACATCATCGTCACCAGCTCCTCGGCCGGCATCATCCTCGACCAGATCCCGAAGGACCAGAAGATCATCTTCGGCCCGGACCGTCACCTTGGTGGCTATCTCGCCCGCAAGACCGGCCGCGAGATGCTTCTGTGGCCGGGCATCTGCATCGTCCACCAAGCCTTCAGCGAGACCGAACTACTGAAGCTCAAGGCCGAGTATCCGAACGCGCCGGTCGCGGCGCATCCCGAGTGTCCGCCGCATATCGTCGACCATGCCGACCTTGTCGGCTCGACGAAGGCGATCCTCGATTTCGCGCTCAGCAGTCCCGCCGACACGATCCTGGTCGCGACCGAGCCGCACATCATCCACCAGATGCAAAAAGCGGCACCTGACAAGACCTTCATCGGGGTCCCGGGAGGTGACGGGAACTGCAACTGCAACATGTGCCCGTACATGGCCCTCAATACGCTCGAGAAGCTCTACGTTGCGCTGCGCGACCTCAAGCCGAGGATCGAGCTTAGCGACGAAGTCATGGAGAGAGCGCGAGTTCCGCTCGAGCGGATGCTCGAGATGGCAGGGCGCACGGTCGGCCAGGGCGACGTGGGCAGGCCGGTCTTGCCGATCATCGATCATCCCGAAGAGATCGACCCTGCAATCAGCGGCGACTGAGATCCTGCGTTAAGCAGCTGTTTGCACTTCCCGATTTACGACCAACCGAATCCGGGCGGCGCCGGTACCCGGCGCAATCGCTGGCGGAGGCGGTGCTGCTGACTAGCCTTGTGTGCAGGGGTTTACGGGGGGAGAGACGTTGCGCTTCCGATGTGCCTTGGCGCTACTCGCCGCGGCTCTGCCGGCCAATGGCCGGGCGCAGGCATTCGCCGCTCAATTTCCTCAACGAATTCTTGCTGCTCATAATAGTGAGCGGGCGAGGGCAGGCTTGCCGCCACTCGCCTGGGACAATGCGCTCGGCAGCGCGGCTGCTGTTTACGCGCAGCAGATGGCGATGAGTGGCCGCTTCCAGCATTCGAACCGCAAGGCGCGGCCGGGGATCGGCGAAAACCTGTGGATGGGTTCGCACGGCGTGTTCAGCATCGAAGCGATGGTTGGCGGGTGGTCGTCCGAAAAGCGCTGGTTCGCTCCGGGGATCTTTCCGGCCGTGAGCCGCACGGGCGACTGGGAAGATGTTGGCCACTATACGCAGATGATCTGGCCGACGACGACGCGCGTCGGGTGCGCCATCGCGTCTTCCCAGCGCACTGATTACCTGGTGTGTCGTTATGCAAGGAAAGGCAACGTGGACGGGCGCACGGTGGGATACGCACTGCGCTAGAGGCGAACGCGCGCGATTGCTTCCAGGGTTACTGCATTGTTGTTCGGCAGCGCTGAGCAGCCGATTGCTGTTCGCGCATGCCTCCCCCTGTCCCCGAGCCGTTGCACGATCAGTTCCGATGCTGCGTCGATCACCTTGTGAACCTGTGCGAATTCATTTGCGGCGTTCACCTGCCCACGAAGGAGAAGGAGAGCAGTGATCCCCTCATCGCTCCCGGCTGCGGCTGCAAGCACCGCCAGAAGGTTGTCCGCAGCGCATCGTGCCGCCTCCTGCCCCTGCTCCAAGGATAGATCCTGCCCGACCTTGCCGGTGATCATCTCCCCGCTGCGCGCGGAGCTGATGGCGGAGAGAAAGACGAACTCGCCGCAACGAGTAAACGCCTCGTAGAGGCCGACCGGCTCCGGCGGATCGGCCATCGTTAGCGAAGCCACAGCCAGAGGGACGCGGCCATCATTCCAAGGTTCATGTAGAAGGTCGAGGAGAAGCCGAAGGCGCGGTAGAGTGGGTTGATGCGGTAGCCGATCCAGAAGGCAACGCGAACGATCACGAAGGTGATCGAAACCGCTGCGAGGATATTGAGCCGATCGGCTGGCAGGCTAACAGACAGCGCCAGCATCCCCACGAGGAAGAGCAGAAATTGCTGCAGCGTGTTGTCGGCAACGCGCCCGTCGACGACCATCTGCTGACTTTCCTTGCCGACCGTCGGATCGATCGCTTCACTGGCGAAGCGCGCGTTGCCGACCGCACCGAGCATGAAGACGAGGGGCAGAGCCGCAACCACGGCCCATCTGAGCGCATAGGCGAGGCGGTCAGCGTTTCCCGCAACCGACGGCGCGGCAATGAGCGCCGAAAAGCCCCACACCATCAGCAACATTGCGCCGATGCCGCTTGCAGCCCCGGCGGCTACCGTGCGTTGGTCCCTCGTCATTCCCTTGTCCCCTCGCGCCGTCTTAGCAGTTTTCAGGCCTTCCGGCACGGAACGGACACGGGGTTAAACGCCTGATTACCCGGCGGCAGAACGTCTCTACCGGCGCACGGTCTGTCGTTACCGGCGCCAACCGGGAACCATGCGTCAGAAATTGTCGTTAGGATCGCGAAACGGAAAACGAGAGAGAGATTGGGATCATGAAGAGTTTCACCAAGATCATGAGCGCGGCGGCGCTGGTTGTGACAAGCGGCGTGCCCATCATGGCGCCGGCTGATGCACACTCGACCTATTATGCGCACCATCATACCTACCACGGCAGTACGCATTATGCGCGCAAGTACTGCCGCCATTCGTCTGCGGCGACCGGGAAGGTCGTTGGCGGCGTGACCGGTGCCGTCGTCGGAAGCAAGGTGCTTGGCGGCGGACTGCTCGGTGCGGCAGCAGGGGCGGTTGGCGGTGTGGTTGCCGGTGGAGCAGTCGACCGCAGCCTGAGTGCCAATCGGCGCTGCTATTATCGTTAAGCGGCTGAGCGGGCGTCGCCATGCCCGCATATGCCAATAAGCGTAACATGGTTCGACCGCGGGAGCGCGTTACTGCGTTCGCCGCGGTCGTACTTGTTCAAGCTGCGCTAGCGTTCATCCTCCTCAACGGTCTTCGCGTCGACGTACCTCGTTCGGCAGAAGCCGTTCAGCGGCTGATCAAGATAGCGCTGGCGAAGCCCCCACCGCCGCCCGTGCCCCCCGCCGCACGACCGCGCAAGGCGCAGCAGGAACGAGCCGCGGCACCCAAATCAAAGCCCGACAAGCTCGGTGGCTCGCCGGGTCCCAAGCCTTCACACGCACCGCCCTCGGTGCCCCCCGTGGTCGCAGTGACGCCGACGGTCGCGCCATCCGGTGGCGGTGCCGGCCAGGGTCCGGCGATCGGTGGCGGCGCGGGAGGCGGGGCGGGAGGTTACGGATATGGCGGCGGTGGAGGCGGGGGAACGGAGCTGGTGCAGATCGCAGGCGAGATTACCCCACGCGACTATCCGCGACGTTTACGCGAATCTGGCGTTGGTGGAATCGTTGGACTGTCTTTCCGGGTCGAGCCAACAGGCTTGGTGAGCCGGTGCAGGGTTACCCGGTCAAGCGGTGTCCCCGAGCTCGACGCGTTGACGTGCCGGCTCATCGTGCAACGATTTCGTTATCGGCCCAGCACCGACCGATACGGCCGCCCAATGGCGGACACGGTGGATGGCGAGCATGAATGGATCCCGCATCGCTAACGGCCGTCCCTGGCCTGAGCTTCAATCGTCGCACCCGCCGCGTGATGCGTATCGAGATGACGCTTGATCATCTTGAGGTTGCGCGTGTTGGAGCGAAAGAAGAAGTCGGGAATAGCGCCGACCCATGGAATGAGGCCCAGCAGGAAGTCGAACCCGACATTGCCGGCCATCCGGCCCATCTGCCACTTGGACATGCCAAGGTTCTTTGCTTCCCAGACGATATATGCGCCAAGAGCGGCAGCGGCGACGTCGCCGACACCGGGAATGAGGTCGAGGATCACGTCGAGACCTACCGGCTTGTTGATGCCGGGGATGACGATCATCCGTTCGAGCACCTTTTCCATCGCCTCTACGCGCTGGCGGACCGATTGCGGATCGGTTCCGAACCTGGGGAAGGGGAGCCGCTCGTCTTCCGGTATCTCCATCAGTCCCTGCCTGGTTGTTGTTCCAGGTCGGTGAGCGTGTGACGGGCGTAACGGTTCCCGGCGAACGCCTGGATGCGGTCGGACACCAGCGACCAGCGAACCGGCGCCGTGATGGGGATAAACAGCTGCGCGTCATCGATCTTGCCGGCGGCCTGCATGAGGAGGGCAACACGTTGCGCCGGGACGGGCGTCAGCCTCGCTGCATCCATGAGTTCGTCTGCCGCCGGGTCGCACAGTGCCGCAGCTTCGCAACGGAAGCGGCGGACGAACCACGCCGCCGTCGTCGATGGCGCGACTTCGTCGATGAGGATGAAATCGGCCTCTGCCGCAGTGGCGGTACGCTCCACGTTGAGGCCGATCGCTCCCCAGTCTCGCAGCAGCTCCCGAAACAGGAGATCGGCGCCCGGGCCCTGTGGCAACGCGACCCGGATCGTCGGCTTGTCCTTGCCGAAGATCCGGTTGGAATCCCCCTGAAGTGCAGCCAGGCGGTCGCCGATCGGCGTCGCAAACCAGGCCGGCGCGACAGGCACCGGAACCCCATCGAGGCCAGGCTCCAGCAACGTCGCCCGTGCGGTCAGGCCAGGGACGGCAAGAGCAGCCACGAAATTCCCTCGGTCGAGGGCCTGGCTGAGAAGCTTGCGGACCTCGGGATCATCAATTCCGCCCCCAGCATGGGTCGGGACAAGACCGAACAGCCCGGATACCGGATCGAAACGCAGCGCCCGCCGCGGCAGTTTTACACCCTGCACCAGAGGCAGATCCGCGAACGTGCCGCCGAGGACCAGGTCGGCCTTGCTTGCGGCGAATGTCCTGATTGCGCCCGCTGCGTCGGCGCTCGCAAGGAGCACTTCGTCGCGCCTGACCGGCTCTTCGTCATTGCCGAGGATCTCGCGGGTCAGCTTCACCTCGCCTCCTGGGGCGCCCGTCGGCGAAACCCTGAACGGACCCGTTCCCTGATTGCCGCGCAGCATCGAGAATTCCGGCTGTGCGAGCAGGGTCAGGAGGCTTGGCCGCGGCGCGACGAGCTGGATCTCGATGACCCGATCCGTCATCGCGACCACATCCTGGACCGCTCCTAGAGTGTCCTTCAGCGGATTGCGGCTCCGGGCCGCGAGCTGCCGTTTCAGGATCTTGGCGACCTGCTGAGCCGTGATCCTGGTGCCATCCGGCCACTGGGTCGAAGCAAGCCGGAAGATATAGCTGAGGCCGTCGTCGCTGACGTTCCAGCGCTCGGCGAGGCCGGGGATGATATTGCCACTTGCATCGAAGCGGACGAGCCCCTCGGCAATATTCTGAAGCAGTACCGCGTCTTCTGGCGGAAGCGCTCCCAGGGACGGATCCCGGACTTTCGGCTCTCCGCCGATGACGATCGCCTTGATGGCGCCCTGCGGCTGCTGGCGGCACGCGGCCGGCACCAGTAAAAGCGCTGGGATCAGCAACAGGGCCAGCAGTCGCCGCATGGCTGTCCGTTTAGCTGCAATGGTCGGTTCAGCAAGCATCTGGATATATCGCTCCGACTGTATTACTTCCATAATGCAGTAGGGTAAGTCCTTCGAGTGGAACTTGGCGTGGCAGAACGGGACGCAATCTGGACCGGGGATGGTCTGCCGATCGAGGAGCTGTCCGGCACGCTCGCGGCGGAACCTGTTTCCGAAGCGCCGGGCCATGAGCCCGAACCGCCTCGCCGCCGCCGTTGGCCGCTTGTGCTTTATTCGATTGCCGGGCTGGTTTTAATCACGGTGCTTTGGCTGGTGGTGACCGCGCCATTGTCCCGAGCGCTCGAGCCGCTGCAGGATCCTGCACTGCTGCTTTTGAGCGACGATGGACGGCCCATTGCCCTGAGAGGTGCAATCAAGGAATCGCCCGTTGATGTAACGAAGCTCAACCCCGTCACCCCCGCCGCGTTCGTCGCGATCGAGGACCGCCGCTTCTATAGTCACTGGGGCATTGATCCGCGCGGTATCGGTCGCGCATTACTCGCTGACGTGCGCGGCGGCGGCGTTCGCCAGGGTGGCAGCACGATCACGCAGCAACTCGCCAAGACCAGCTTTCTTTCGGGTGACCGGACCGTCAAGCGGAAGGCGCAAGAGGTGATCATTGCCTTCTGGCTCGAGGCTTGGCTTACCAAGCAGGAAATTCTCTCGCGTTACCTGTCGAGTGTCTATTTCGGCGACGGTGTCTACGGGCTGCGAGCCGCCGCGCATCATTATTTCCATCGCGATCCAGAGCGGCTGACGCTTGCGCAGTCGGCAATGCTTGCCGGGATGGTGCAGGCACCCTCGCGGCTTGCGCCGACGCAGCACCTCGCTGCAGCCCGGAAGCGAAGCCAACTCGTATTGAAGGCGATGGCCGATACGGGTGCCATCAGCGCGGGCCGCGCCAATTCGGCCGTGCTCGCGCGGCCCGTCGCACAGGAAACGAAACTCCCCGCCGGCACTTATTTCGCGGATTGGGTGGCGCCATCGGCCGCAGCGGCCTTCGAATCCGACTTCGGTCAGGTGAAGGTTCGCACCACGCTTGACCGGGATCTCCAGCGCATTGCGATTCGGGCCATCAACCGTGCTCCGATCGGCGAGGCGCAGGCGGCGTTGGTGGCGATGCGGCCGGACGGCCGCGTCGTCGCGATGGTCGGCGGCAAGAATTACGCCGAATCGCCATTCAACCGTGTCACGCAGGCGCGTCGGCAGCCGGGCTCGGCGTTCAAGCTGTTCGTCTATCTGGCCGCGCTTCGCGCCGGCTGGACCCCCGACAGCATCATCGAGGACAAGCCGATCACGATCGGCGGCTGGACGCCCGTGAATAGCGACGGCGTCTATCGCGGGGCGATCACGCTTCGCGAGGCCTTCGCAAGATCGAGCAACGCTGCGACCGTGCGCCTCAGCCAGGAGGTCGGCCGGGCGAACGTGATCCGCGCTGCTCGCGATCTCGGCATTACGACGCCGCTTCCCGACAAGCCGAGCCTCGCGCTCGGCACCGCGGGCGTCAGCCTGCTCGAACTGACATCCGCTTACGCGGCTGTCGCAGCTGGCCGCTATCCCGTCGTCCCCCGTGGACTTCCGGAGGAGCAGCCTGTCGAGGGGCTCAAGGCCTTCTTCCGCTCCGACGGCGCGCTGGAGCGGCAGCGCGACTGGGCACCGATGCTCGACCTGCTTTACGCGGCTGCAAACAATGGCACAGGGCGTCGTGCAGCGCTCTTAGTGCCGACGTTCGGCAAGACCGGTACCACCCAGGAAAATCGCGATGCCCTTTTCATCGGCTTTGCGGGCAATCTCGTCGTCGGCGTTTGGGTCGGACGCGACGACAACAAGTCGCTTGGAAAAATCAGCGGCGGGACGGTGCCTGCCGATATCTGGCGCAACTTCATGACCGGGGCGTTGGCGGTCGATCATCAACGCGGGCCCGTGCTTCCCGCCGAGTTTCGTCGGCAGGAGCCGCAGGACCATCCGGAATTGAAAAGCCCGCTGCCGCCCGAATGGAGCGACGCCACGAAGCAGCTGCGCGCGCTTGCCAAGGACCTCGAGGACCTCGTCGACGATCGCTGAGGACGTTAACGAAAGTTCATGTTCGCCCTCTGAAAACTTAACCGTTCATCAACCACAGGAGCGCAAATTCCGGCCCAGCCCGCGCCGGGTTCAGAGTTGCGCAGGCGTGGGAGCTATTTCCCGTTTTGCTATGCCATATGGGAGACCCGAAATGGCGAAGTTCGTGAAGCTGCTTAAGAATGAAGAGGGCGCCACCGCGATCGAGTATGGCCTGATCGCAGCGCTCATCGCCGTTGCCGCGATCGGCGCGATGCAGGGCATCGGCAACAAGCTGAACACGACGTTCAACAACGTTTCCAATCACCTTCCGTCGGATTGATGCGCTCTTTGGTCTAACGACAAACGGCGGTGCCCACGCGGCGCCGCCGTTTTTTTATCTGCAAGCGCTGGAACCCGCTTGCGGCACCGTTGGGCGACTGTATCGTTTGAGGTGGACATGAAGTGGATCTTGGGGGCTGGGGCGGCGCTAATGGTGCTGCCGGCATCAGCGGGCGCTGCGCGGCGCCCGCTGCTTCATGACCCCGTGTCACTCAATATCGGGGTCAACTGCCAGTGGCAGCAGCGCTGCATGGCTAAGCAGCGGGCGGCGATGGAGCGCGCGCTCAGCTACGTCGACAAATACAAGCCGCCGCGCTGGCGCGTTCAGCTCTGTAATCGGAACGCGGGTCGCGGCGGCTACCGGGTCGATTGGATCGGCTTTGAGAACTGCATCCGCAACACCGAACTGAGACCGTCGTCGGGAAAGCGGATGAAGCGCTGATCTGGTGGTGGAATGGTGGAGCCGAGGGGGATCGAACCCCTGACCTTCGCAATGCCATTGCGACGCTCTCCCAGCTGAGCTACGGCCCCACGTCCTGTTGCCCTTAGGCGAAGTTTCCCCCGCTGGAAAAGGGGGAATATCGCGGCCGGGCTTTCTCCAGCCTTTACGAACTAGCTGTCGTCGTCCTCGCCGGCCGTCTCGACGCCAAGATCGTCGTCGCCGGTCTCGAGATCGACTTCCTCATCGGCGCTGACTTCGGCGTCCTCGTCGATCGCCAGATCTTCCGCGGCGAGCTCGTCGTCCTGCGCGACTTCCTTCTGAGCCGGCGCGACAGCCTCAAAGGCTAGCGGTTGCTTCGACTTCAGCACCGGTTCGGGGATCCAATCCGTCCCACAATTGATGCAGTGCACGGGGTCGTCCGCACCGAGGTCGTAAAAGCGGGTCGAGCACTTGGGGCAAGTGCGCTTGGTGCCCCATTCGGGCTTCACCATCTGAAACTCTCCAATTCGAATATTGGCCACGCTCGGCAGCTGCCAGGCGGCGTTCGGCGGCGCGCCTTGCCATAGGCATATGCCCCTGTCAAAGCAGCCGCCTTCAGCCGAGGATTTGGGATTGAGCGAGCGGAAAGGGAAGACCACCGTCATTGCCGTCGATGGCCCGGCCGCTAGCGGCAAGGGAACGGTGGCGCGTGCTCTCGCCACGCATTTGGGCCTCGCGCACATGGATACCGGGCTCCTCTACAGGGCGGTGGCCCTCAATCTATGGCGATGGGGCGGCGATCCGGCGAGCGAATTCGAGGCACTGCGAGCTTGTGACCAGCTCGGAGTCGACGCTGCCGATCCCGAGCTTAGGAGCGAGCCGGTATCAAAGATCGCCTCGATGATTTCCGCCTATCCGTCGGTCCGCGCGGCCCTGCTCGAACGCCAGCAGGATTTTGCGCGCCAGGAGGGCGGCGCGGTGCTCGACGGCCGTGACATCGGCACCGTCATCGCGCCTGATGCGGACGTAAAGCTGTTCGTGACGGCATCGCCAAACGTCCGTGCGGAGCGCCGGCTGAGGGAACTTCAAGGCCGCGGTATGACGGCGCATTACGAAGAGGTGCTCGCCGACATTCGCGCGCGAGACGCTCGCGATTCGGGCCGCGAAGTCGCGCCGCTGAAACCTGCCGCCGACGCGCTTCTGCTGGATACGAGCGACCTCTCGCTCGACCAGGCGATCGCCAAGGCACTTCGGCTCGTGGAGGAACGCCTCGCAGCGCATTGTTGATGGCTAGTCTTCGGAGCGGTCGCTAGCGATGCGGTCGCGGTCGTATCGTCTGGTGGACGGAAAAAGCGGAAGCCAGGATTCGCGGCGAACAACCCAGCTTTCGTAAGTTGGAATTAGCTGGTCGGTGGCATCGAGTGCCCCAAGATGCACTTCGATTTCGTCGGCGCTGCGTGCGAAGACCGACGAGCCGCATCGTGGACAGAAAAACCGGCCGGCATAGTCGCGCGGCTCGCCTTCGATGGCGACAGCCTCCGCGGGAAAAACCGCGGCAGCAAAGAACAGGGCGCCATGATGCTTGCGGCAGTCGAGACAGTGGCAAATCCCGACCCGGTATGGTGCACCACACGCGAGGATCCGGACGTCGCCGCACAGGCAACCGCCTGCGAATTGGTCCATGACGGGGTCTCCTTTTCCACGGAACAGAGGCAGCGGCGGAAACGGCCAAGCCTAAGATAATTTTCACTTCTTCCTGCCAAGACTGGCGGTGACAAGAAGTGGACAAGTGCATTGCGTAAGGCTCGGAGCAAAACGGTCCGCCTGGCGGGCAGCCATATCATCACGACGTGCGCGACGCTTGCGGCGTTGCTGCTGTTCGTTGCGCTCGGCAGCCAGGTGCTACCCGCGGCGCTGTCGGCGGCACCGCTCCCTGACTCGGCAAGCACGCTGAAGGTCGCCTTCCTGCTCAACATAGCAATCATCCTGTTTGGCTGGCGCCGGTCCAAGGATCTGCGCGATGCGCTGGAAGCCTATGAATCCGCAGAACGCCTCGCGCAGCGCAACGCCAACACGGACCCCGGCACCAACCTTGCAAACCGCCGCGAACTGATGCGCTCGCTCGCCGAGACAATGGAGAGCGGCGAGGGCGGGGTATTGCTCGTCCTGGATCTCGATCACTTCAAGCGTCTGAACGACCTCCATGGCCACCTTGCCGGCGACAAGGTCTTGCTGCAGGTCGCCGAGACCCTGCAGAAGGCCGCGCCGCCGGAAGCGTGCTGTGCCCGGACGGGCGGCGACGAGTTTGCAGTGCTCCTGCCTGGTATCGACGACAAGGCTGCCGAAGCGGTTGCGGACAAGGTGCGCACCGCTCTTGCGACGCCTGTGTTCGCCGAGGGATCCCAAATCAGCATCACCGGTTCGATCGGCCTCGCGCGGTTGCCGAAGGGCAACGACGAGGAAGCGGTCCTGCGGCGCAGCGACGTCGCGCTCTATTCAGCAAAGCGCGGCGGCCGCAACGCCTATGCCTGGTTCGACGAGGAGCTGGAACGCGAGCTTACCGAGCGGCTGAAGCTCGAAGAGGATATCCGCCGCGGGATCAAGGCGGTTGAGTTCATCCCGTTCTTCCAGCCGCTAGTTGACCTCAGCAGCCGCCAGATCATCGGCTTCGAAGCGCTCGCCCGCTGGCGCTCGCCTGCGCGCGGTCTTCTCGAGGCCGAAACATTCATTGACACGGCCGAGCGCACGGGCCTGATCGGGCCGCTGACGATGAGCGTTCTCGAGCAGGCACTTAAAGAAGCGAATGACTGGCCCGGGCATCTCAAGCTCGCTGTCAACATCTCGCCCGTGCAGTTCCGCGACGCGGGGCTTGCGGAGCAGATCCTCAAGCTGCTGGCGGTTGCCGGCTTCCCGGCTAGCCGGCTCGAGATCGAAATCACCGAAGGCTCCTTGCTCGAGGATCGCGAGCAGGTGCTGACAATCATCCACAGCCTCAAGAATGTCGGGGTCAGCATATCGCTCGACGATTTCGGAACCGGCTATGCGAGCCTCGCGCAGGTCAACCGCCTGCCGCTTGACCGGATCAAGATCGACAAGAGCTTCATCACTACGATCGTGAAGAGCGAGCAGACCGCAGCGATTGTCAGCACGATCGCCGGCCTCGGCCACAATCTCGACGTCCCGATTACCGCCGAGGGCGTCGAATCGGAACAGATCCGAAATGCGCTCCAGGATTTCGGCTGCTCGGAAGCGCAGGGCTGGCTGTTCGGCCGCGCCATATCGGCCGAGGCAGTCCGCAGCTTCCTGTCGATGAGCGGGACCGACGCCGCAGCCCTTCATTCCTCGCCCGATATCAGCGCGCCGGCCGAGCGCAGGGCCAACCGCCGCTGGTAATTTCTTATGGCTTTCGTCGCACTGCCCAGACGAAGGCGGACAGGCTGCCGATCAGCGCCGCGAGCGCGGTCAGCATGGCAGGATCGATAAGCAACATGAGCGACTCCCTGGCGCCATGTTCCCTATTTGTTCCCTAGTTGCAATAGGAAATTGCCTAGCTAGGGACTTTCACTTAGTTGGTGAGTGCGGCTTTGCTGCAACGCTCCTCGGCTTGCGCGCGGCTGGGGTTTCCTTAAGCATCCGCGCAGCCGCCAAAACTCAGAGTAATAAAAGGGGATCTTAAAGAATGCGCAAGCTCGTATTTGCTGCCGCGCTGCTTTCCACCGCCTTGGCCACGCCGGCGCTCGCGCGCGACGGTTCGGCTTATGCCGGGGTCGATTTCGGCATCCTGAAGCCCAAGAGCTTTGACCTCAAGTTCGTCAATTCCACCGCTTCGATCAGCGATGCGATGCGCCTGCGCCACAATGTCGGGTACGATCTCGACGGTGTGTTGGGCTACGACTTCGGCATGTTTCGGGTCGAGGCCGAGCTCGGCTTCAAGCATTCGCAGCTCAAGGATGTGACGCTTTCCCAGGCGGTGCTGAACGCACTGCTCCAGCCGACCCAGCCGACCCATTACGCTTCGACCGGCAAGGGCACGTTCACCTCGGGCATGATCAACGCGCTCGTCGACCTTGGCCCCGAGGACAGCTTCAACGGCTCGCTCGGCGTCGGCATCGGCGGAACGCATGCCAAGTATAACGCCGGCCTTGCCCCGACCACCAACAGGCTCGATTTCGACAGCTCCGACAGCGCCATGGCATTTCAGGCCCTGGCGGAGGTTCGTGCCCCGGTTTCGCGCAACATCGATCTTGGAATCAAATACCGTTACTTCCGCACGGCAAAGCTGGACTTCGGTACGTTCTGCGAGACGGCCTGCACGGGCGTGAACCCGTTCGACCTCAAGGGCCGTTTCGTCTCGCACAGCTTCCTCGCAAGTTTCGTTTACAACCTCACTCCACCGGCACCGCCGCCGCCCCCGCCGCCCCCGCCTCCTCCGCCGCCGCCGCCAGCAACGCAGACCTGTCCGGACGGCACGGTGATCCCGGTGACCTCGGCCTGCCCGGCGCCACCGCCGCCGCCGCCGCCGCCGCCGGCCCCGGAACGCGGGCTTTAAGGATCACGGGTTAGTAAGAATGTCGCGGCGGTCAGTTTCAGCTGACCGCCGCGGTTTCTTTTTGCCTCACGGCATCGATCAGTAGCTCGAATGAGCGGAGGCGCGCCTGGTGGTCATAGACCTGCGCGGTGACCATCAGCTCGTCGGGTCTTGTGCGGCCGACGAATTCCTCGACTTGCCGCCGCGCGGTTTCCGGACTGCCGATCGCGGAAGCTGACAGGACCGAGCGCAAGATTGCGCGCGCTTCGAGCGGAAGCTCGGCGGCATAGCCCGCCCTCGGGCGGGGAAGCTGGATCGGGTTGCCTGTGCGCAGGGACACGAACGCCTGCTGCACCGAGGTCGCGAGTAGCTCCGCCTCCGCGTCGGTATCTGCGACAATCGCATTGAAACCCAGCATGACGTACGGCCTGTCGAGCTGCTCCGAGGGCTCGAACCGGTGGCGGTAGACGTCGACCGCTTCCAGCATCATTTGCGGGGCGAAGTGAGATGCGAACGCGTAGGGGAGGCCGAGCCTCGCCGCGAGCTGTGCCCCGAACAGGCTCGATCCGAGAATCCAGACCGGAATCTCCATCCCCTCGCCGGGGATCGCGCGCACGCGGCCGTTCTCGCCGCGGAAATAACCCATGAGCTCGAGAACGTCGCGGGGGAACTGGTCCGCGTCGGACGCGAGATTGCGGCGCATCGCATAGGCCGCGGCCTGGTCGGTCCCGGGCGCCCGCCCAAGACCGAGGTCGATACGCCCGGGGAAGAGTGCTTCAAGTGTCCCGAACTGCTCGGCGATGATCAACGGCGCGTGGTTGGGGAGCATGATCCCGCCAGCCCCGATGCGAATGGTCGAGGTCTGCGAGCCGACGAACGCCAACGCCACCGCGGTCGCGGCGCTCGCGATACCCGGCATCGAATGATGTTCGGCCATCCAGAACCTCTTGTATCCAAGCCGCTCCGCATGGCGCGCGAGGTCCGCGGAGTTGCGGAGGGAGGCGCCCGCGTCGCTGCCTTGGGTGACCGGCGAGAGGTCGAGAACGGATAGGGGGATCATGGGCGGCGAGATGGGCGGCACCCGACGGAGCTACAAGGCTCTCGATCAGTGCTGCTGGACGGCTGTGTGGGAAACGAGCTGAGCGGAGGCGGTCACGCTGTCCGACAGCGCAAAGCCAAGGAAGGCGAGGCAAGTCGCGGCCAGCACGACGACGAGTAGCCATACCCGGACGTCTTCGAAGGATGGTGCAACCGGCCTGTCACCGTCCTTCTTCACAGGCTGCTTCCCCCTGAAGTGCAGACTAAGTGAGGAGCCGTACGCAGACAAATTACCGTTCGATAAGGAAAATAAAGGCCGTCGGTATAGGCGCGGAGAGCCGCGCCCTGACTCGCAGGGCCAGGTTCATGGGCCGATATCAGTGGAAAACGTCGGTCTCATTGGACCCAATATTACGGTTTTCTCGCGCAAAGCCTTGTCCGAACCCATGAGCGGCGAGATCAAATGTTGGGCAACATGTTTGAGGGCGCTCCAACAGATTAATCGTACCGGATAGAAACAAACTGCAGCAATTCGGGACACATCGTCGGTTTGTCCTGATGAGATCATCCGATGTTTCACCGATATACTTGCCATCGCTGGTGTTGATTATCTGGCCTTGGGGTGTGGACCGTAGTTATTCGGGGGGTCAACCTATGGCGTACTACCGGTTGTACCAGCTTCACGGGTCGAGAAATGAAGTCGGCAGCTTTGAGGAATTCGATGCCGATGACGATGCCGAAGCGATTGCGCGCGGTGAGACGTACCGCCGGCTAAATCCGATGGAGCTGTGGTCGGGGCACCGCAAGGTTCGGCGGTGGGATGCGATCGGCTCGGCGACGAAGAACTGATATTTCCACCGCCAGAAGACGGCCCGCACCTGGAACTCGGAACAGCCAGATGCGGGCCATTCCTCCCCACCGACCATGTCGCCGCAAGCCGCGCGAGCGAACACGGCGTGAAGGTCGCGTTCGCACTCGCCACCGGGGGGACGGGCGAAAATCCGACCGCAGGCCAATTTTCGCTCAAGGACGACAGAATGCGGTCAGGGAAAACCTGATTCCGCATATATCCGTCGCACGTTGCAGCCGTTGTATCGTCAACGCCGTTAATTCACGCGGTGTATCGTGCATTTGCCAGTCGGGGGCGTGTTGGCCGAAGTGGGCAAAGGCTGCGGACGTGGACGGCACAGCGACGATCAAAACGGATCGGCTCTAGCGATCGCTCATCTTCATTCCGATTTGAGGTTTCCTCGAAGTCACGAACTTACTTTTTGAAGTTGGTTAGTCGATCCTACCTAATTGCTGGATCCTCGGACCTCAGGTTCTCATCCGTGCACCGGGTGCTCCCTACAAGGGGGTACCCCATGGGTTGGCCCTGTTATCAGCAGAGTCCCCTATACCCGCAGCAGTTCCGCTATGGTTGTGCGAAGCTGATCGGAGGTGGCGTCATGAACCTTGATACGCCGCAATCATTCAGCTTGCCGAAATCGAAACACGCTCGCGGCAAGGGCCAGGCACCCGAACGCAAGAAGATGGAGCAGGCGCCGGGGCTTCGCGCATTGAGCGGCGCGAAGCCTGAGAAACTTTCCCGCAAACACTATGAAAAGGAGATGGAGAAGCTCCAGGTCGAGCTCTGCTATCTGCAGGACTGGGTCCGCGAAACGGGTGCGCGCGTCGTCATCGTCTGCGAAGGGCGCGATACGGCCGGGAAGGGCGGCCTCATCAAACGGCTGACGGAACGGGTGAGCCCGCGAACCTTTCGCGTCGTGGCGCTGAGCGCGCCGACGGAGCGCGATAGAACGAAGCTCTACCTCCAACGGTACATTGAGCATTTTCCCGCAGGCGGTGAGATCGTGATCTTCGACCGCAGCTGGTACAATCGCGCAGGTGTCGAGCGAGTGCTTGGCTATGCCGATGATAAAGAGGTTGAGCGCTTCCTCGAGAATGTCCCGACGTTCGAGCACTGGCTCGTCGAATCCGGCATAATCCTCATCAAGCTGTGGCTCGAAGTCGGGAAGAAGGAGCAGGACCGTCGCTTCCGGCAGCGGATCGATGACCCGCTACGGCAGTGGAAACTCAGTCCGATGGACGTCAAATCCTATTCACGCTGGTACGATTATTCGCGCGCAAGGGACGCGATGTTCCAAGCCACGAGCGTTCCGGCCGCGCCCTGGTATGTTCTGCGGAGCGACGACAAGAAGCGCGCTCGGCTGAACGGCATCAAGCACATCCTGTCGCTTATTCCATACAAGCGAGTGAAGCGTGACAAGATCGATCTTGGGAAGCGGTCCGACAAGCACCGTTACGACGACAAGATCAAGCTTGATAAGGTGAAGGTCGTCCATGAGGTCTACTGACCTCTGCGGAGCGCCACGTGCCGACGAACATCGCCGGACAGATTAGCGCCGTCCCACCCGACCCTCGGGCCGCGCGCACCAAGAGCTGGCTGGATTTCGTGCCAGGCGTGCAGACGTTGCGCGATTACCAGCTGTCATGGCTGCGCAACGACATCACGGCCGGGATCGTCCTATCGACCATGCTGGTTCCGGTCGGGATCGCTTATGCGGTTGCATCCGGAGTGCCGGCGATCAACGGCCTTTACGCAACCATCATCCCGCTGCTTGCCTACGCCTTGTTTGGGCCGAGCCGAATCCTGGTGCTAGGGCCAGATTCCTCGCTTGCTCCGATTATTCTCGGTGTAGTGCTGCCGCTGTCGGCTGGCGATCCGGACAGGGCAGTCGCGATCGCCGCGGCGATGGCACTGGTTGCCGGCTGCGTCTGCATCCTTGGAGGAATCATGCGTCTCGGCTTCGTCACCGAGCTGCTCTCCAAGCCGATCCGCTACGGCTATATGAATGGGATCGCGCTCGCGGTCCTGATCAGCCAGCTTCCCAAGCTCTTCGGTTTCAAGATCGAGAGTGCAGGGCCGCTGCGGGATCTCTGGGCAATCGGGAAGGCCGTGGCGGAAGGCCGGGCGAACCTCGCCGGCACGATCCTGGGTGTGGCGACGCTCGCCGTGATCCTAGTCTTGAAGGCGCACAAGAGAATGGGCGCGATCCTCGTGGCCGTCATTGCCGCGACGGCGGCTACGGCGTGGTTCGACCTGTCGGAGCAATACGGCGTCAAGGTTCTCGGCCCGGTGCCGCAGGGGCTCCCGGCATTCGCGCTGCCGTGGCTGCAACCGGCAGATCTGGTTCCCGTACTGATGGGGGGATTTGCGGTTGCGGTCGTCGCCTTCGCAGACACCAGTGTGCTGTCGCGGACTTTCGCGGCCCGCAGCGGCACGCGCGTCGACCCCAACCAGGAAATGATCGGCCTTGGCGCTGCAAACCTCGCCGCCGGCTTCTTCCAAGGCTTCGCTATAAGCAGCAGCTCGTCGCGAACTCCGGTCGCCGAAGCCGCGGGCGCCAAGACGCAGATGACGGGGGTCGTCGGTGCGTTGATCGTCGCGCTGGTGATCGTCGCCCTGCCCGCGCTGTTCAAGGATCTGCCTTACTCCGCGCTCGCGGCGGTGGTCATCGCCGCGGCAATCGGGCTCTTCGAGTTCGCCGACCTTGGACGCATCTATCGCATCCAGAACTGGGAATTTTGGCTGTCGATCGTGTGCACGGCGGGCGTCGCCGTCTTTGGTGCGATACCGGGGATCGGCATCGCCATTTTGCTCGCCGTCATCGAATTCCTGTGGGACGGGTGGCGGCCGCACTGGGCAGTGCTCGGCGACCCCGATGGGGTGGAGGGGTTCCACGACATCACGCGCTATCCGCAAGCCAAGCGGATTCCCGGGCTCGTTTTGTTCCGTTGGGACGCTCCATTGTTCTTTGCCAACGCCGAACTCTTCACCGAGCGCGTGCTCGATGCAGTCGCGGCATCGCCGACGCCAGTGCGACGGGTGGTCGTTGCAGCCGAGCCGATCACGAGCGTCGACGTGACTTCCGCAGACGCCCTCGTCGAACTCGACGAGATGCTCGCGGCGCGGGGGATTGAGCTGTGCTTTGCCGAGCTCAAGGACCCGGTGAAAGACAAGCTGAAGCGCTTCGGCCTGTTCAGGAGATTCGGGGAGGATCGCTGCCTGCCCACAATCCATTCGGCAGTGCGCAGCTACCTAGGCACACGGAAGGTCAAGCCTTTGGCATAGCCAGGCGAAAAGCCGAGTGGTGACGACGGGAAAGAAGCATGACCAGGCTAAGGTCCGCCTTGGGCCGAAAGCTGCCACGCGACGGGTCGAACCGACTTGAAGCGACCGTGATGGAGGATCGCGGGAGACCCTAGAACAACCGATCTGCAATCCTATCTAACGGCTGCATTCATCGCGGCTTCGAACCGCCCGTAAAGCGTGTCCTCTTCTGGCCGGAGGCAACGTGGACAGAACGAGCAGTGAATTTGGGCGGGCTCGCGAAGCCGATACCCTGTGGATCAAAATGCGCGCAATGCCGGTCGCGCAGCAGATCGTGATCGCCCTTGCAGCGATCGCGTTGGTGCTGTTGGCCGGGTGGCTCCTGCTCGGTAACCGCGCAGCTCCTGCTCCTCCGGCCACGCCGCCGACGCCGGTCGGGGTAATCGTCGTTTCGGAGGGACCCGTTACGCTGAGGACCGAGCTTCCGGGCCGCACTTCTCCCTATGAAACTTCCGACGTCCGCCCGCAGGTGGACGGCATCATTCGTGCCCGTTTGTTCACCGAGGGCGAATATGTCCGTGCCGGTCAACCCCTCTACCAGATTGACCCAGTTTCCTACGAAGCACGCGTCGCCAGCGCGCGCGCAGCACTGGCACATGCCCGAGCCGAGACGATCGGCGCCGAAGGCCAGGTCAGGCGCTACGCGGATCTGGTAAAACGCGATTTCGTCTCAAAGCAACTCTACGAAAACGCGATTTCGGCAGCCGGTGAAGCTCGCGCCGACGTCGCGGCTCAGGCAGCCGCGCTTCGCTCGGCAGAGATCGATTTAGCGCGCACGACCATTCGAGCGCCGATCTCGGGCCGTATCGGACGCTCGCTCTACACGACGGGTGCTTTGGTCAAGGCAGGCCAGGACAATGCGCTCACCACCATCCAGCGGCTCGACCCGATCTATGTCGACATTCAGCAGTCGAGCGCGGATCTGCTTCGGCTGCGCGAGCAAGCCCTCGCTGGGAAGATTGCAGATGACGGAAGCGCGCCTGTCCGGCTGCAGCTCGAATCAGGATCGATGTACCCGGTCGCCGGCAAGCTGAGCTTTGCCGACGTCACCGTTGACCAGGCGACGGGGTCACAGACGATCCGCGCTGAATTCCCCAACCCGCAACATATCTTGCTGCCCGGCATGTTCGTGCGCGGGCAGCTCACCCAGGGAGTTCAGTCGCGCGGAATCCTCGTGCCGCAGCGGGCCGTCAGCCGCGACGAGCGCGGCCGACCGACCGTCATTGTCGTGGGCGCAAGGAACATGGCCGAGCTTCGCGTCATCGAGGCCGATCGCACGGTGGGAACGAGCTGGCTTGTCACTGGAGGTCTCAAGCCCGGCGAGAAGGTAATCGTGGACGCTGGGCCGCTGCTGCGACCAGGAATCCCGGTGAAGCCGCAGCCCTCGAGCGGCAACTGACGCGTGTCACGGTATTTCATCGATCGCCCGATTTTCGCCTGGGTCCTGGCGATACTGACAATGCTTTTCGGGCTGCTCGCGGCGCGCTCCCTGCCGATCGCACAATTTCCAGCCCTGGCCCCGCCTCAGATCGGCGTCAGCGCGGTCTTTCCAGGCGCCGATGCGACCACACTCGACAAGACCACGACGCAGATCATCGAACAGCAGCTGCAGGGGATCGACAACCTGCGCTATTTTACATCGCAGTCCTCTTCGTCCGGGCAGGTGCAGATCACGCTGACGTTCGAGCAGGGCACCAACCCCGACACGGCGCAGGTTCAGGTCAACAACAAGGTTCAGGCCGCCCTCCCGCTGCTTCCTCAGGAAGTCCAGCGCCAGGGTGTACGGGTGGAGAAATCCTCGGCCAATTTCGCACTGGTGCCGGGCCTTTATTCGGCAGATGGCTCGCACAATCAGGACGATCTTGCGGACATGATGGCTTCGAGGATCCAGGAGCCGGTCAGCCGGATCAACGGCGTCGGGAATTTCCAGCTGTTCGGATCCCAATATGCAATGCGGATCTGGGTCGATCCGATGAAGCTCAACAGCTTTCAACTGACCATCGCTGATGTGACCGCCGCAATCCAGTCACAGAATGCGCAGGTTTCCGCAGGCCAGATCGGCAACCTTCCCGCGCCGGCTAACCAGCAGCTCAACGCAACCGTCTCAGTGCAATCTCGACTTCAAAGTCCCGAGGAGTTCGGGATGATCCGGGTGAAAACCAACGAGGACGGCTCGGTGGTTCGCTTGCGTGACGTCGCCCGCGTCGAGATCGGCGCCGAGAATTACGGCTTCAGTTCGAACTACAACGGCCACCCTGCGACAGCCGCGGTGATCCGCCTCGCACCCGGCGCCAATGCGCTGAAGACGATCGGCGAGGTGAAGGCGAAGATCGCCGACATCGCGCGGCAATTCCCCCCCGATGTGAAGGTTATCTATCCGTGGGATACGACGCCCTTCGTGAAAGTATCGCTGCGTCAGGTGGTTGAGACACTGTTCGAGGCGATGATCCTCGTCTTCCTGGTGATGTTCCTTTTCCTTCAGAACATCCGGGCGACGTTGATCCCTACCATTGCCATCCCCGTGGTTCTCCTCGGAACGCTGGCGGTGATGAGCATCGCAGGCTTCAGTATCAACACGCTGACCCTGTTCGGCATGGTGCTCGCCATCGGCCTTCTCGTCGACGATGCAATCGTCGTCGTCGAGAACGTCGAGCGGCTCATTCAGGAAGAAGGTTGTCCACCGAGGGAGGCTGCGAGGAAGTCGATGGACGAGATCTCGGGCGCGCTGATCGCGATCGCAGTCGTGCTCGCAGCCGTGTTCCTGCCAATGGCGTTTTTCGGTGGCTCGACAGGCGTTATTTATCGACAGTTTTCGCTGACGCTCGTCTCGGCGATGGCGCTGTCGGTCATGGTCGCCCTGATCCTTAGTCCGGCGCTGGCCGCAACGATCCTCAAGCCGGGCGATCCGCTGAAACACGACGGCAACGGCCCGTTTGATCGCTTTTTCCGCTGGTTCAACGGCGGCTTCGATCGCGCCCGGGCCATCCATGAAAAGGGCGTTCGCAGCACGATAGCTGGCGTAAAGCGCGCGGCGGGCGTTTATCTTGCCATCTTAGCAGTGATGGGACTGCTCTTCTGGCGTCTTCCGACCGGCTTCCTGCCCGACGAGGACATCGGTGCTGTGTTTACCCTGGTCGCAGAACCGTCGGGAGCGACGCTGCCGCGCACCGACAAGGCACTCGCTACGGCGCGCGACCATTTCCTCAAAAATGAGAGCTCCACCGTGGACGGGGTGTTCACTGTGGGCGGCTTCTCGTTCGCGGGGCAAGGGCAAAATGCCGGCATCGCCTTTGCGCATTTGAAGCCGTGGGATGAGCGGCCGGGAAAGAAGAACTCGGCAAAGGCGATCGCCGACCGGGCGACCGGCGCCCTTTCCCAGTATCGCGATGCGCTGATCATTTCCTTCATTCCCCCCGCTGCGCTCGAGCTTGGAAATGCGACTGGCTTCGACCTGCAATTGGTCGATACCGGCAACATCGGCCATGACAGGCTCGTCGGCGCACGCAATATGCTCCTGGGCATGGCAATGCAGGACAAGCGCATCGTCGGCATCAGGCCGGTCAGCCTCGAAGATGCGCCGCAGCTTCGGGTCGATGTCGACCAAGACAAGGCACGCGCACTTGGTCTCGACATCGGCCAGATCAACCAGACGATCTCGTCCGCCTGGGGCGGCTCCTACATCAATGACTTCATCGACCGCGGACGCGTGAAGCGGGTCTATGTGCAAGCCGACGAGGCTTATCGCCAGGCGCCGGAAGCCGTCCGGGATCTTTACGTTCGTGGGTCAGACGGAAAGAGCATGGCCCCGTTCACAGCGTTCTCGACGCTCAATTGGGCCAACGCCCCGGTTCAGCTGTCGCGCTACAACGGCCTGCCGTCACTCGAGCTTCAGGGCGCGCCTGCGCCCGGCACCAGCACCGGCACGGCGATGAAGGCGATGGAGGAAATGGCAGCAAAGCTTCCGCCAGGCACCTCCCTTCAATGGACCGGCCTTTCCTATGAAGAACAGCGATCGAGCGGCCAGGCTCCCGCGCTCTACGGCCTGTCGCTCCTGATCGTTTTCCTGTGCCTCGCCGCGCTCTACGAAAGCTGGACCATTCCGCTCGCCGTTGTCCTTGTCGTTCCGCTCGGAATCGTCGGCGCATTGCTCGGCGCCAAGCTCACCGGCCTCGACAACAACATCTACCTCCAGGTCGGTCTGATCACCACGATGGGTCTCGCTTCGAAGAACGCGATCCTGATCGTCGAATTCGCCGAGGAGCGAATGCGCGCTGGCGCGAGCTGCGTCGAATCCGCCGTCGAAGGTGCAAGGCTCAGGCTGCGTCCCATCATCATGACCAGCTTCGCCTTTGTCTTCGGGGTGCTTCCGCTTGCGATCGCCACCGGGCCGGGAGCGGGAAGCCAGAACGCGATCGGCCGTGCCGTCGTCGGGGGGACGCTGACGGCGACCTTCCTCGCGATCTTCTTCGTGCCCCTGTTCTTCGTTTTTGTGAAGCGGTGTTTCAGGCTAGACAAGCCCAGGGCCTCGCCGGAGCTTCGGCCGCTCCCCGCTGAGTAAGCCCGTCCTGACAGAAGAAGTGACAGCGCTCAAAGCGCAAGGATATAAGCGCGCCCTGCCTTGCAGGTTAGCTCTAAGGGCGAAATCCATTGCTCGAAGGCGCCGCCCCCAATGGCTTCAAAAGGGTCGAGAAAAGGAAAACAGCGCAACGGACTTTCTCGTTCCGCGTCACAAATTGCGGCAGTTCGGCAGCTTGCGGATGAGGCTTGGAGCGCGATCGCGCGCCTCAGATCCCGGGATGCGCCCGCTGCACTCGTGAGCGGCCCGAGTTTTCCGCGCACGAGCTGACATTAATTTGGATTACTGCTGGTGCAGTCAAATTGGCGATTGCAACCGCCCTTCGGCACTGGGGGGCGAGAATGTCGATCCCCCTATTCCTTGATATCGTCGTGGCGGACGCGCATCGGCGGCTCAGCACCTTGCCCCAAGGGCGCCTCTAAGCTAAGGGCGCACGCGTCCGGCGGGCGGTCATCCCCTCTGGACAGCCCGTCCTTTTGGCGAGCGCGTACGGTGCTTTGGGCCATCGCCCGCACCGGAACGCGCTTTTTCGCATTGGACGGCTGTTTGCTCTGGAGACCGCCCCAAGGACGCCGCTCCGGCAATGGTGCCGCCGCGGCAACGCATTGAACCAGGTCCGCATGCGGGAGCCTCGCCATGGTGGCTGGGCGCGGCAAGCGAATTTGAAACGACGAGAGACAACAACTTTATGGCAACCACGACATTCCCGTCCCGCGACGATTTCGCGGCCCTCCTTAACGAGAGCCTCGGCGGCGAGAACGAGGCATTCGAAGGCAAGGTGGTCAAGGGGACCGTCACCGGGATCGAGAATGACATGGCCGTCATCGACGTCGGCCTGAAGAGCGAAGGCCGCGTCGCGCTGCGCGAGTTCGCCGCGCCGGGCCAGAAGGCCGATATCAAGATCGGCGACGAGGTCGAGGTCTATGTCGACCGTGTCGAGAACAGCGCCGGTGAAGCGATGCTGTCGCGCGACCGCGCCCGCCGCGAAGCCGCCTGGGACAAGCTCGAGGGCGAATTCTCCGCCGGCAATCGCGTCGAGGGCGTGATCTTCGGCCGCGTGAAGGGCGGCTTCACCGTCGACCTCGGCGGCGCCGTCGCGTTCCTTCCTGGCAGCCAGGTGGACATCCGCCCAGTGCGCGACGTCCAGCCGCTGATGGACCTGCCGCAACCGTTCCAGATCCTGAAGATGGACCGCCGCCGCGGCAACATCGTCGTCTCGCGCCGCGCGATTCTCGAGGAGACCCGTGCCGAGCAACGTTCGGGCCTCATCCAGAGCCTCGCCGAAGGCCAGGTGATCGACGGCGTCGTGAAGAACATCACCGATTATGGTGCGTTCGTCGACCTTGGCGGCATCGACGGCCTGCTCCACGTCACCGACATCAGCTACAAGCGCGTCAACCATCCGTCGGAGGTGCTGAACATCGGCGACACGGTGAAGGTGCAGATCATTCGCATCAACCGTGACACGCAGCGCATCTCGCTCGGCATGAAGCAGCTCGAGAGCGATCCGTGGGAAGGCGCGTCGGCCAAGTATCCGATCGGCGGCACGTTCCGCGGCCGCGTCACCAACATCACCGAATATGGCGCCTTCGTCGAACTGGAGCCGGGTATCGAGGGTCTCGTCCACGTCTCGGAGATGAGCTGGACCAAGAAGAACGTTCACCCAGGCAAGATCGTCAGCACTTCGCAGGAAGTGGACGTGAAGGTGCTCGAGGTGGACGAGGAGAAGCGCCGGATTTCGCTCGGCCTCAAGCAGGCGCAGTCGAACCCGTGGGAGGCCTTCGCCGAGGCGCACCCGGTCGGCTCGGTCGTCGAGGGCGAGGTCAAGAACGCGACCGAGTTCGGCCTGTTCATCGGCCTCGAGGGCGACGTCGACGGCATGGTTCACATGTCGGACATCGCCTGGGGCGTGTCTGGCGAGGAAGCGCTGGCGCTTCACCGCAAGGGTGAGACCGTCAAGGCGCAAGTCCTCGATGTCGACGTCGAGAAGGAGCGCATCAGCCTGGGCATGAAGCAGCTCGAGGGCGGGGGCACGGGTGCGAGCGCCGGTACGGGCGCCGCCGTCGGCGGCGTCAAGAAGGGCGACACCGTGACCGTCACCGTTCGTGCGGTCCAGGATGCGGGTCTCGACGTGCAGGTCGGCGATGATGGGGCGATCGGCTTCATCAAGCGGGGCGACCTTGGTCGCGACCGCGACGAGCAGCGTGCCGAGCGCTTCCAGGTTGGCCAGAAGCTCGATGCGATGGTCATCGGCTTCGACCGCTCGAAGAAGCCCAATTTCTCCGTCAAGGCGCGGCAGATCGCCGAGGAGAAGGAAGCGGTTGCGCAATACGGCTCGTCGGACTCCGGCGCGTCGCTCGGCGACATCCTTGGCGCGGCGCTGAAGGAAGCGCAGGCGAAGTCGACCAAGAAAAAGTAACCAAGCTACGGAATACGCGGCGTTCTTTTTACAAGGGCGCCGCGTAAATCCATCTTGCGTGAGACAAAGTTTCCTGACAGCCTGAATTCAAACGGCCCTTGTAAAACGGGGGAGTACGGGGCCGGACAATCCTGTTTCGGGGACGCTGATGATCCGTTCTGAGCTGGTGCAGAAGCTTTGCACCGATTTTCCTGACCTCACGCAACGTGAGGTCGAAGGCGTGGTGAGCGCCATTTTCGATTCCATCACCGACCAGCTCGCCAAGGGCGGCCGCGTTGAGCTTCGCGGCTTTGGCGCGTTCTCGACCCGCCAGCGCGATGCCCGCGTCGGGCGCAATCCGCGTACCGGCCAGGCCGTATCGGTCGACGCGAAGCGCGTGCCGTACTTCAAGCCCGGCAAGGAAATGCGCGAGCGATTGAACTTAAGCGAGGTCACGGCGGAATAGCCCCGGCTGGCTCTACCGTCGCCGAGGCTCGCAGTGCGGACGTGGCGGAACGGTAGACGCTGGGGACTTAAAATCCTCTTCCCGATAGGGAGTGTGGGTTCGATTCCCACCGTCCGCACCATCTTCGAGCAAAGATGGCCCGCCAGACGATCGAATAGCAGGTTCGTTCAACCGTCCGCGCGAATGAAGAAGCGCGGTCCCGAAACGATGCAATCACGAACTCAACCGCACCGAAATCATTCGTTTCGGAGAGGAATTTATTAAGCGTTCGTCAGTACTCAGTGTCCGGCGTGTGGATGGCGGACAAAGAGTGACAAGAATAACAAGTTCGAGGCTAGTGAATGCCCGCCGCGACGCCATCGTCCTCGCGGTGCTGATTACAGCCGTCATGCTGCTGATCTGGAACGGCAGCACATTCTTCCACAGCATCCCGCTCGGCGAGACTGAATTCGGCCCGGGCATCCGCCTCGCAAGCACCGCCCTGACACTCAACGTCGCCCTCATTCTGTTTGGCTGGCGCCGCTACGTCGACCTGCAACATGAAGCCGAAATGCGCGCCGAGCACGAGCGCCGTGCAGTGGTGCTCGCGACGACCGACACCGTGACCGGGCTCTACAACCGCAAGGGCTTCGCGGATTATGCGGGCAAGATGTGCGCTGTCGCGGCCGAGCGCGGCGACAACCTCGTCGTCATCTCCTTCCAGATCCACCGGTTCAAGACAGTCAACGACCAGCACGGCTATGAGACGGGGGATCGGCTGCTGAAGACGATTTCCGTCGCTCTCGTTGACGAGCTCGGGCCTGACTCAATTCTCGCGCGCCTCAGCGGAGACGAATTTGCGGTCGCGCTGGCGCTTCGTGCGACGGAAATGAAGCGTGCCGACGAACTCGCCGATGCAGTGCTCCGCGTCGTGACGCGACCGCTGCTGTTCGAGGAGAAGATCATCCAGGTGGGCGCCTTTGCCGGGATCGCCTCGGCCGCGGCGGTCAAGGCCCGCATTCCAGACGTCCTGCGCCGAGCGGACATTGCAATGGATCACGCCCGCAGCGGGCGCGTCGCACGGCCGGTTTGGTTCGACGACGGCATGGAACGTGCGTTGATCGCCCATGCCGAGATCGAACAGGGCATCCGCGTCGGCCTCGAGCACGACCAGTTCGTGCCTTATTTCGAGCCGCAGGTGGACCTCGCGACTGGTGAGATCGTCGGTTTCGAAGTGCTCGCGAGGTGGATCCATCCGCTGACGGGTGTGATCGGACCCGATGTCTTCATCCCGGTCGCAGAGGAGATCGGTCTCATCGGCCGGTTGTCGGAGCATGTCATTGCCGACGCTCTGCGGGAGGCTGCCGCATGGGATCCCAAAGTCAAAGTCTCGGTCAACATATCGCCATTCCAGCTCGCCGATGGCTGGCTTGCGCACCGGATCGTCAAGACGCTCGCCGACACCGGCTTTCCGGCGGAGCGGTTGGTGATCGAGATCACCGAAAGCTCGCTTTTCGCGGACATGGATCTTGCGCGGACCATCGTCACCAGCCTCAAGAACCAGGGTATCCAGCTTGCGCTCGACGATTTTGGCACGGGCTTCTCGTCGCTCTCGCACCTGAGATCGCTGCCGTTCGATATCATCAAGATCGACCGCAGCTTCGTCATCAACATCAACGCGAAGCGCGAGAGCTCTGCAATCGTGCGCGCAGTCACGACGCTTGCCAACGCCCTGCAGGTCCCGGTGTGCGTCGAGGGTATCGAGAACGAAGAAGCCTACAAGACGGTCGTCAGGCTCGGCTGCGAGATCGGGCAGGGCTGGTATTTCGGCAAGCCGATGCCCGCAGACCAGGCCCGCGACCTCCTCGAAGCCGCCGGCCGCGACCGGCAATTGCCGCTGCGCAACGCCGTCAACGGCTGATCCAATAGTGAAAAGATGACCTTTCGTCCCACTGCGGGACGAGCGGAGCAGCTTGCCCTTGCGCGTGTTTCTGACATGGTAAAGATCGCGTTAGGAAATCTTAGCCATGCACCTCGGCCGCCCCGTCATCGCCTTGAACCCGCGTCTGTTCGGCCGCGGCCCTGCCCGAGACGTAGGTGCGCCGGATGAGCCGGCACCAGCTCTGTCGGACGATCTGAAGCTGTTCGCCGCTACCTTTGTCGCTGGCTTCGTATTTGTCTCGATCCTGATCGGTTGATCGAAGAGCGCGCGGGACTGGATCTGCGCGGTCAGCCAGCACCGTTGCGCGCCAGACCGCCGGCTGAGGCCTTGAACCCACTTCACGCTTGAGCCGGACGCTCAGTCGCACGCCAAGTGAAGTTTCCATCCAAGCCAGGCCGACACAATGCACATGCCGGCAACCAGTAGCAGCTGCCCGACTGGACCGATGCCGATGCTGCTCAGCGCAAAGGCTAGCAGCGATCCAACCACCATCGCGCCCGAATTGACGATGTTGTTCGCCGCGACCGTGCGGGCCGTTTCCGTTTTCGGCACGGTTGTCGTGAGGAAGGCATAGAGCGGAACCACGAACATGCCGCCGGTGATGGCGACGCCGAGTAGCGCGAGGATCATGAGGCCGGCCATCGGATGCAGGACGAAATTGCCGAGCGTCGTGAGCTCGGTTCCATGCTCTCCCCACGTGAGGGACACGAAATGGAGCAATAATACGAAGACCCCCATCGCGATGACCGACGCCGGCGCGAAGCGCGCCGAGACCTCGCTCTTGAGTAGGCGGTTGATCAGCACCGAGCCGATCGCAATGCCGATCGAGAAGATGGCGATGAACAGGCTGGCAACCTGCTCGTCGGCGCCAAGCACGTTCTTTACGAGCGGCGGGAAGATGATGATCAGAACGGCGCCGATGGTCCAGAAGAAGCTGATCGAGAGGATCGCGAGGAACAGGCGGCGGATGTGCAGGGTGGCGCTTACGAGCTCGATCGATGCGTGGAGGATATGCCAGTTGAAGGGGATCCGTTCCGCCGATGGCGGGGCAGGGGGCACCTGGCGACCGGCGAGAAAGCCCAAGCATGCGATGCCTATGGTCGCTCCTGCGGCGATCTCGGGGCTCGGTGCAAGGATGCCGGCGAGGATCGTGCCGCCGAGAATTGCGATGTAGGTGCCGGCTTCGACGAGCCCGGTTCCTCCAAGGACTTCGTCGTGCCGCAGGTGCTGCGGCAGGATTGCATATTTGATCGGTCCGAAGAAGGTGGAGTGAACTCCCATGAGGCCGACTGCCGCCAGCATGAGGGGAACGTTGGCGAGCATGATCCCGGCGCCGCCGAACGTCATGATTCCGATCTCGGCGAGCTTGATGATGCGGATGAGCTTCGCCTTGTCGTGATCGTCCGCAAGCTGCCCGGACAGCGCCGAGAAGAGGAAGAAGGGGAGGATGAACAGGCCCTGCGCGATGGCGCTGAATTGGAACTCCTTCGCCGGGTTCGAATAGAGCTGGTACGTGACGAAGAGCACTACGGCCTGCTTGAACAGGCTGTCGTTGAAAGCCCCCAGGAACTGGGTCGCGAACAGGGGCGCAAACCGCCGCGCGCGGAGCAGGTGAGCAACGTTCTGGATCAAGCGGCGGTCGCGGAAGTTTTCATCAGAAGATGGCGGGGCATAGCCCAGCTTTGCGCATGCCGCCAAACCCCTTTAACGCGTGCGTCCCGGAACGATGCTTTCTCTGCCCAACCTTCTTACGCTGTCACGTATCCTCGCCGTGCCGATCCTGGTGTTCCTTCTGTGGAGACCGGCGCCGATCGACTATGCGATTACGTTCGTCCTCTACTGCCTCGTCGGCATCACCGATTATTTTGACGGCTATCTGGCGCGTGCGTGGGGCAGCATCTCCCGGCTTGGCCAGTTCCTCGATCCTATCGCCGACAAGATCATGGTTGCGGCCGTGCTCATGATGCTCATCTCCAGCCGCAAATCGAACCCGATTCCGGAGATCGCCGGCCTCCACATTATCGCGGCACTGATCATCCTCTTGCGCGAGATCATCGTCTCGGGCCTGAGGGAGTATCTGGCTGGGCTTCAGGTATCGGTCCCGGTGAGCGCGCTCGCGAAGTGGAAGACGACATTCCAGCTCGTATCGCTGGGTGCCCTTATCCTCGGCGGCGCCCTCCCGCAGATGCCGTGGGTTCATCAGGTTGGAATCATCTTCCTTTGGGCGGCTGCCGCGCTCACGCTGATGAGCGGCTACAACTATCTGAGGACGGGCCTCAAGCACATGGACTAAGGTGCCGCAAAACAACAGTCATCGATTTTCCGATTATCACTGACGAAGTTTGTTCGCTTCCTCGGGCCCTCCAAAGCACGTAGAAAAATCGAGGTGCCCCTTTGGTGCCGCGTTATTGAGCAAGGGGCCGCGGCCCGATCCCCTCCCCAACCCAGCCGCGGCCCCATCGGGCTCAGACGGAACGTCAGTAATCGATTTTCCTGCACTCACTGACGAGAACAACTTGTTTTCGCCTTCTCCTCGTCGGCTTTAGTGCCGGTCGATCATCGCTGAAGGAGGGCCTTGGATCATGGACGCGAAAACCGGTGAACCGATGGGCTGCCCCGTAGATCGCCCGACGACGGTACGCTCGCTTCTTGGACGAACGAACCGCGACTGGTGGCCGGAATCCCTCCCGATCGATATCCTTCACCAGGGGGGTATCTCGCCCGATCCGATGGGCGAGGACTTCAATTACGCGGAAGCCTTCAAGGCGCTCGATTACCAGGCATTGAAGCGCGATCTGACCGCGCTGATGACCGATAGCCAGCCATGGTGGCCGGCCGACTATGGGCATTACGGGCCGTTCTTCATCCGCATGGCCTGGCACGCCGCCGGTACTTATCGGACCGCTGACGGTCGCGGCGGCGCGAACTCGGGCAACCAGCGCTTTGCTCCTCTCAACAGCTGGCCGGACAACGGGAATCTCGACAAGGCCCGGCGGCTGCTGTGGCCGATCAAGCAGAAGTACGGGAAGAATATCAGCTGGGCTGATCTGTTCATCCTCGCCGGCAACGTCGCGATCGAATCGATGGGAGGGCCGATCTTCGGCTTTGGCGGCGGACGAGAAGACATCTACGAGGCCGAGCGCGACGTCTATTGGGGCGCGGAGGAAAAGTGGGTCAACGAAGGCTCCGAGACGCGAATCCAGCCGGAGCGCGAGATGGAACTCGAGCATCCGCTGGCGGCGATCCAGATGGGCCTAATCTACGTCAATCCCGAAGGGCCGGGCGGCAATCCCGACCCCTTGCAATCGGCGCGCGATATCAAGGTGACGTTCGAGCGCATGGCAATGAACCATGAGGAGACGGTAGCGCTGACGGCCGGCGGCCACACGTTTGGCAAGGCGCATGGGGCGGGCGACCCGAGCCTGGTCGACGTCGCGCCGGAAGGGGCCGACATTACTCTCCAGGGCCTCGGCTGGGCGAGCGCTCATGAAAGCGGGTTCGGAGAGCATACGATCACGAGCGGCATCGAGGGATCGTGGGTGAATACCCCGACGAAATGGTCGGAGAATTATTTCCGGCTGCTGCTCGACTATGAGTACGAGCTGGTGAAGTCTCCTGCCGGCGCGCAGCAGTGGCAGCCCGTCAACCAGAAGCCGGAGGACATGGCGCCCGCGGCGCACGATCCCTCGAAGCGCGTTCCGACGATGATGACGACGGCGGACATGGCGCTGAGGGAGGATCCCGAGTTCCGCAAGATCTCGGAGAATTTTCGTAACGACCACGAGGCATTCAAGGATGCCTTCGCGCGAGCCTGGTTCAAGCTGACCCATCGCGACATGGGTCCGAAGGCGCGGTACCTGGGGCCGGAAGTTCCCGGCGAGGATCTCATCTGGCAGGACCCCGTTCCGGCCGGCAGTGCACCATCCGACGGGGATATCTCGGCTTTCAAGGACAGGATCCTCAGCGCGGGCTTCAGCATCGGCCAGCTCGTGAAAACGGCGTGGGCCTCGGCCTCGACCTATCGCCGGTCCGATCATCGCGGCGGCGCGAACGGTGCCCGCATCCGCCTCGCTCCGCAGAAGGACTGGGCCGTGAACGAGCCGGAGGAGCTTGGCCAGATTCTCGCCAGGATCGACGAGCTTCGCGGCGGCCTGTCAATGGCCGACGCGATCGTGCTCGCAGGTACCGCGGCGGTCGAGAAAGCGGCGAGGGACGCCGGCTACAACGTCGCGGTCCCATTCAGCGGCGGGCGGGGCGATGCGACTGAAGATTGGACCGATGTCGAAAGCTTCGGTGTCATGGAGCCGGCTGCCGACGGCTTCCGCAACTACCTGAAGGCGAAGCATTCGGTGAGGACGGAGGAGCTGCTGCTCGACAGGGCTTCGCTGCTTGGCCTTTCGGCGCCGGAAATGACGGTGCTGCTCGGCGGTCTTCGAGTGCTCGGTGCGAACTATAAGGATCAGCCGGAAGGCGTGCTCACGGATCGCAAGGGCCAGCTGACCAACGACTTCTTCGTCAACCTTCTCGATAACGACACCTTCTGGCAGGTGGTCGACGAGAGCGGGGACGAGGAATTCATCGGCTACGATCGCGCCGGCCGGCAGGAGAAGTGGCGAGCGACGCGGACCGATCTCATCTTCGGGTCGAACAGCCAGCTGCGCGCGACAGCCGAGGTCTATGCGGAGAAGGGCGGCGGGGAGAAATTCGTGCGCGACTTCGTCAAGGCCTGGACGAAGGTGATGAACGCCGATCGTTTTGACCTTCCGCAGCGTTCGAAGCCGGCCGAGCCTCTTGGCATCGCCGAGCCGGAAATGGCGAAGTAAGAGCCGTTCCAGCGCTCGCGTCAGCCGCAGGCTGGCTCGAGCGCAGAACCTTTTGGCTCGATACTGGCAATGTCCGGAATGACATCGCCAGCGATACGCCGAAGCGTCGCCGCGAGCATCTGGAACTCGCCTTCGCGCGGGCTCGAACGGCGCCAGATTAGGGCAATCCGCCGGAACGGGTGATCCGAGCGCAACGGCTTCGCCTCGACACCGGTCCCTGAGAGAATTCCGGCCTCGATGGCCATTCCCGGCACGAACGTTAGACCAAGGCCGTTGTCGACCATCTGCACCAGCGTGTGGAGCGAGGTGCCCATCATTGCGGCGTGGGCGCGCAGCTCCGGCCGGTTGCACGCGGAGAGGGCATGATCCTTGAGGCAGTGCCCGTCCTCAAGCAGCAAAAGACGGTCTTCGTCGATCTCGGCCGCGCCTATTGACCCCGCACTCGGCGCTTCCCCGCGCGGATAGGCCACGAACAGCGGGTCGTCGAACAGTGGGGTATCGTCCACCTCGCCGCAGGCGAACGGGAGAGCGAGAAGCACGCAGTCTAGCTGGCCGCGATGGAGCGCTTCACAGGCCGCGTTGCTGGTCTCCTCGCGCAGGTAGAGCTTGAGCTCGGGCCATTGCTCACGCAGCCGCGGAAGCATCGTCGGCAACAGGAAGGGCGCGATCGTCGGGATCACGCCCATGCGCAGCTCGCCATGGAGCGGCCGGCCTTGCGCGCGGGCCATTTCGGCGAGCTCCTCTGTCTCGCGAAGGACTGCGATGGCCTTGTCCGCGATCTTCTCCCCGAGCGCGGTAAAGCGGACGACGCGGCGGGTTCGCTCGACCAGGGTCACGCCGAGCAATGTCTCAAGCTCGCGCAAGCCGGCCGACAGCGTCGACTGGGTCACGAAGCAGGCGTCGGCAGCCTTTCCGAAGTGGCCATAGCGCCGAAGCGCGACCAGATATTGCAGCTGTTTGACGGTCGGAAGGTGAACGATCATCGGTTTTCTCGATGAATATAAGGCCGATTGCACCGATGAGTCGATAAGACTCGCTTTTAAACCTCGTATCCCATCTTCTCGGCCCATGGCCCAAGCAGCGGCAGCACCGGTGCGAGGTGGCTAGAATAGCGGCGCCAGCGGCCGGCTGCGCGCGTGTAGAGCGGCTCGGCCACCTGCGCATAGCTGGCCGTCGGAATGTGACCCCGGCGTGTCGCGCTTTCCTGGTGATCCAGCATCGCGTCGTCCCAGTTCGCGCCGACGAACGACACGAGCGCCTGCATCTCTGCTGCCGGCGAGGCGATCAGTTCTTCGTATCGCACTTTGTGCACTTTGAGCGGCAGCAGCTCTGTTGCCCGCTCCCACGCTCGCATTGCGAGGTCATAAAGCAGGGCCGCATCCTCGATCGTATGGAAATGCACGGTCGCACGGTTGATCTGGAACCGGGACATGAAGCAGCTCAGCACCACGTCGCAGGGGTGGCGCTCGGCCATGATGATCCTCGCGTCGGGAAACAGCGCGTGGATGGTCGGGATCCGCACCAGATGCAGCGGGAACTTGTCGATCAGCAACGCTTTGGGATCGCGTTCCGGCATAGCCAGGTCGACCATGCTCCAGTAGCCGCTCCGCAACGCCTCGACACTTTTTGGCGTCAGCTCAGCAAGCCCTGCAGTTCCGCCGATCTCGGTTTCAAGGCGCTCGATGAACGGTGTCTCCTCGAGCACCTCCGAATCCGGCAGGTTCAGGAGCAACGTATCGAGCAGTGTCGTTCCCGAGCGCGGGAAGCCGACCAGAAACACCGGGCTCTTTTCCGGCCCGGCCGAGCTATTTGGCCAGCGGGATACGACTGCAGGCGTCAACTCGCTGATTGTTCGCGCGATCTCGCCGGGCAAGTCTCGCGATCGGGCAAATTCAGCGGCGGGACCGGCGGCCTGCAACCGGTTCATCTCGCGGAACGCTGCAAAGGCACGGTCGCTGTCGCCCAGCCGGTCGGCCACTTCGCCGATCAACTGCCCCTTTCGTGACGGGTTCACGTCATCGCCGATCGCTTCGGCGAGCTTCAGGGCCTCGGCGAACCTGCCTTTCCTTTTGAACACCGAGGCTTCGAGGAAATCGATCTGGCCGCCGCTTGCGCCGTGCTGCCGGGCCTCTTCCAGCAATCGTTCCATGTCCTCGACGCGATTGAGGCTCTCGAGCATCATGCCGAGTTCGAGATAGGCTCGCGGTTCGCTCGGGCCGAGGGCAATGGCTTTCCGATAGGCGTCCTCGCCGGAAGCGAATTCGCCCATTGCTCCCTCGGCGAGCCCCAACTCGATCAACAAGGGAATGTTGTCGCGAACCCGGCCGGCCGCGTCGCGCAGGAGTTCCTGCCGGTTGCGATGATGCTCACCGCGCGCCAGGGCCTGCGCGAGATTGACCACGACGACGGGATCGAACCGGATCTCAAGGGAGGTCCGGAGCGCGCCCATTGCCTCGCCGAGCTCGTCCCTCTGCAGAAGGAGCACTCCAAGGTTCTTCCAGCTCTCGGCGTCTTCCGGGAATCCCGCGACGACCTCGCGGTAGCGCGCAATTGCCGCGTCGATGCGACCTTCAACCTGGTCGACATAAGCGACGATCCGCTCGAGCTGCGGGATTTGCGTTCCCGACGCGACCTGGCGTGCTTTCTGCAGCTGGCCCGAATTTGCGAGTGCAAAGGCGAGGCTGATCCGCAAGGGGATCTGCCCGCTCGATCCGGCGAGCGCGCGCTCTAGAAACGGGACGGCCTCGTTGAAGCGGCCTTGCGTTACGCTCGCCATGCCGAGCATGCCGTTCAACGCCACGTCGGAAGGCCGCAGCGCAAGCAGCTCGCGCCCGATGCGCTCGGCTGCTGCAAGGTCGCCTTTTTGATAGGCGGCATATGCCTCGGCGAGGCGCGCTTCGAAGGATGTCATCGGGCCTGTCCTAGGTGCTGGGCGTGGGAGCTTACAAGCTCGCGCTGGTGTTGCTGCTTTCGCGGCCTGACCGGGAAGTCATTAATCGAAAAACTCAATCACTGGTGGCAGTATAATGGACTTGAACGATCTAGGCCAGCTTCCTAGATGGACCCTCTCGAAAGTTACGCTGCACTGCACAACAGGAGATTCATCGAACATGCTTACCGTTGGTGACAAGATTCCCTCGCTCACGCTGCCGGTCCAGCAGGGCACGTCCGCGCTTCCGGCAGATGAGACGATCGATCTCGGCCAGACCAACGGCAAGTGGAAGGTCCTGTTCTACTGGCCCAAGGACTTCACATTCGTCTGCCCGACCGAGATCGTCGGCTATGGCGAGTTGAAGCAGGATTTCGAGGACCGGGACGCCGTGCTGATCGGCGCTTCGACCGACACCGCTCACGTCCACTTCGCCTGGCGCCGCTCCGACGAGCAGCTCGCAGGTGCGGACTTCCCGTGGATCGCCGACAACAAGAAGGAGCTGGCGGACGCGCTCGGGATCATCGATCGCAACGAGGGCGTCGCGTTCCGCGCCACCTTCATCATCGATCCCGACAACGTCATCCAGCACGTGACCGTCAACGGCCTCAACGTCGGGCGCAACCCTGCCGAGACCCTCCGCGTTCTCGACGCGTTGCAGACTGACGAGCTTTGCCCGTGCAACTGGACTCCGGGTGAGCAGGTTCTGAAGCCGGCTGCTTAAGTTTCTCGGTTCTCCCGCAAGGGAGACTCCCGCCGACTGGTTTCTCCCCCTTAGCCAGTCGGTACTAAGGGGCGGGCACTCTCCCCAGACGCCCGCCCCTTTTCATTGCCCGGAGTAGATCGATGTCCCTCAAGCAATTCGCCGAGACGCTACCCGACTATGCCAAGGATTTGCGGCTGAACCTCGGCTCGATCCTAGGCGATCAGCTGATCGGCGACGAACGCAAGCTCGGCCTGCTGCTCACCTGTGCGCATGGGTCGGGATACCGCCCGCTCGTTGCAGCCGCGGAAGCGGAAATCGACGGTAAGCTGGATGAGAAGGTCGCCAATGCGGCACGCGGCGCCGCGGCGGTCATGGCGATGAACAATGTCTATTATCGCTTCGTCCACCTCACCTCGAACCCCGAATATGGAACGAAGCCAGCCCGGCTGCGCATGAATTTCATCGGTCAGCACGGCATCGGCAAGGAAGAATTCGAGCTATTCTCGCTCGCCGTGTCGGCCATGAATGGCTGCGGCATGTGCATTGACAGCCACGAGCGCGTGCTGCTGGAGCATGGCGTCAAGTCGGACGCGATCCAGTCGGCGGTGCGGATCGCCGCGGTGATGAAGGCGATCGCGACCGTCCACGCGACGCTCTAGTCGACCGGCTCCAGCTGGGGATTGGAGCAAAGGTAGGCGAACGGGATCGCTAGCGCGAACAACGCGGTGACGATCGGCACTGGATAGCCTGGCGCCAGGAGCAGAAGCGCCCAGGCCGGGAGCGTCAATATGACGAGTCCGACAAGGGTCAGAGCCCCTGATGCCTGCTGAAGCGCCGCGGCGAGCGCGCTACGCTCCGCAAACAGTCGCCTTAGCTCGTCGACGGTCCGGCTAGCAGTTCTCGTGCAGAAGCCTGGAAAAATGCCGTGAATGATGCACGCAAGGCCGGCGGCCATGAGCATCAGGCCAACTCCCACGGCGAAGCGCAAATGTTGCACGTAGGATTCGCCTGCTTCACGAAGGTGCGCCCTTGATGTCGCCCGCATGACCATCTCTCCTCTGCCCGTCGCCAAGATCTATCCTTAGCGTAGTAGTAGGGAATAGGCGTTGGTGCGCTTCGGCGCCGATCGCGCTCAGGCTAGCGCGCGGTACAATCCGTAGGCGCTGATCGCGGTGAGCAGCGCTCCAACGAAAGTGAGCAGT
>Ga0207711_10000564_pt1 | contig 37778 bp, 30 predicted proteins | sample KBSS34metaG_FD_184401 | JGI IMG/M metagenome (GOLD analysis project Ga0207711, IMG submission 184401) | Switchgrass rhizosphere microbial communities from Kellogg Biological Station, Michigan, USA - KBS S3-4 metaG (SPAdes) (version 2) | ecosystem: Host-associated > Plants > Roots > Rhizosphere... | reverse complement strand
CCAGATGACGGACGGAATTTCGATGAGAAGGAACGCGAGCGGGATCACCGGATCGCACAGCTAGATGCGATGACCGCGGACGAACTAGACGTGGTTAAGGATTCTATTCGCGCGTTGGAAAGAATAGCGCCCGACTAGAGGGATCTCTTGGGAGGCGTTTTCTTTTGTGGCTTGCGCTTGCCGAACGGATGGGGAACCGCGCTCTCGGGAACCGTCCGCATCTTCTTGACGGCATCGCGGCAAGCGAGCCAACGCTTCCGGGGCTCCGCAAGCGCTATACCAGTTTCAGAGCAGAATCGATCCGACAACGAACAAAGCACGGCACTGTCCATTCCCTGAGAGTGCTGTGGCCCCGCTGGATTTACGCTAGAAGGACTACGAGATGTTTAAAGGGTCTACGAGAAAACCAAAAGCGGACGAGCCCGCGAATCCAGGCAAGAACTACATAACGCCGAGCGGGCTGCAGCGTCTCCAAGATGAGCACCGGTTTCTGCTCAGGGAACGCCGGGCCGTGACGGAGGTAGTGACGTGGGCTGCCAGCAACGGCGATCGTAGTGAAAACGCCGACTATCAGTACGGCAAGCGGCGGCTGCGCCAGATCGATGGGCGGATTCGCTTTCTCAGGAAGCGAATCGAAGCCGCGGAAATCGTGGACCCGGAAACTCCGAGAACGGGCCAAGCGGCCACGACAGCATTCTTCGGCGCGACCGTGCGCTATGCCAATGCCGCGGGAGTGGAGCGAGTGGTGAGCATCGTGGGCGCCGACGAAGTCGATCTCGACCGCAACCACATCAGTTGGGTGTCGCCACTGGGGCGCGCGTTGCTGAAGTCGGCAGCGGGCGACAGTGTTGTACTCCAGGCGCCGGGCGGTACGGAATACCTGGACGTCCTGGAAGTGCGTTACGAGCGCATTGCAGTGGAACCGTTCCGTGAGCCGCCTGGATCGGAGTCCTCGTCAAGGGGATCGTCTCGCCGAAGCGAGTCCCCTGACGAAGGTTAACGAGGCGGCACACGAAAAGTCCAGGTCACGAGCAAGGGCGAATTGTGAGTCGACTTTCATGCGTGCGGGAATCGACCTGTCATACTCATGAGGGAGTTTAAATGAACCGTATTCTTGTGATCTGTTTTCTTTGCGCCGGATGCACATTTAGTTATGCCCAAAGCCAAGCCGACGCGAAGAAGCTGGCCGGCGCGCTCAAAGGCGATAACGCAGGAGTGGCAGCCGACAACCGGCAGTGCAAAATGTTCACCAAAGCGGAGGCCGGTCAGTACATCGGCCAAGTCGTGAATCACGCGGAAAATGCGGCGCTGGGTACGGGATGCCAGTGGACTTCTGGCGAGAATGGATCCGTGCTGGTCCAGGTGGTTCCGGCTCGATATCATGAGAAGCCCTCTGCTGCGGCCGGTTACAAAAAGTTGCCGGACATTGGAACTCAGGCGTTTGTTGTGCCGGATCTGGGCGGCTGGCACGCAGGCTCTCTGAACGGAACGAGGGCCGTTCACGTGATTATAAGCGGCAAGGGCGCGAGTGAAGCCAAAGCGGTGGAGCTTCTGAAGGAAGCGATGAAGCGCGACACTGCGTTGCCCGCAAAGTAACACGACCTACTTCTTCAGACCTTCGCCGTTCGTCAGGTCGATCTTCCAGTTGCCAGTAGCGAGGGCTAAACTTGAAAACGGAGGTGCTGGTTATGAAGCGCCAAAGAATGCTTACGATTCCAATGATTGCGGGAGCTCTCGCCTTCATTGGCGGCTGGGCGATTTACGCGCAGGATAAGTACACCGCGAAAGTGCCGAATGGGCTCTCGTTTTCCGAGTTCAGAGGATACGAGGCCTGGCAGCTCGTTTCTATCAGCCAGAACGGGAGCCTTGTGGCTGCGATCCTCGCGAATCCTGTGATGATCAAGGCCTACTTGGCCGGCATTCCCAGCAACGGCAAGCCTTTCCCCGACGGCGCTAAGATGGCGAAGATCCATTGGAACCCGAAAAAGATGGAGACGTTCCCGGCAGCGACGGTGCCAGGCACCCAGCATGACGTCGACTTCATGGTGAAGGACAGCAAGCGGTTCGCGGACAGCGGCGGGTGGGGATGGGCCGCGTTCGACTATGACGCTGCATCCGATAAGTTCACGCCGGGAACCTCGGCGAGCAAGCCGCCGCAGGGGAACGATGCGAAGTGCGGGTTCATGTGCCACACGAGCGTGAAGACAAGAGATTACGTTTTCACGGATTACGGGCACAGGTGAAGTGGTAGGAGCAACACACAGACGGCCAACCGTTCGATGACTCTCGCGCCTCGAAAAAGCGACTACAGCGACGTCGCTATGCCGAAGCTTCTATTTGTTCAATGTGAGGCGTCGGTTCTGGAACAGCATCGCCGTTGATCCGCATCCCTTCGATGTGGAATTCGATTGCCTCGCGCACGAGTTCACGCGTTTCCTCGAGCGTCGCGGCGGCAGCGATGCAGCCCGGAAGATCGGGGAAGTGCGCGCTATAGCCGGTGGCGGTGGGTTCAAAAAAAACGGTGTAGGTGCTCATTTCAGCGCTGCCTGCTTCAGTATAGAGCTGCCTCCGCCCTGACGGGCGGGGCAGTTAGAGGCCGCTTGTTTCATGTCCGTAAATGACTTGGACGCTTGGATAAGTCCTCGCGAAGGTGCGTAATTGTTCCAAGCTGATATAGCCGCGCGCGGTTCCGGCGCTATTCCAGCCACGGGGTGCGACGCCGGTCTTGAACCCCCAGGCGAAGTGGCTCGCGTCGCCGGTTAATAGAACCGGACGGGCGCCATTGACCAGAAACGCCATGTCATCGTCGGTGTGGCCGGGGGCCGAGATCGCCCAAAACGATCCATCCCCGAATACATCCACACTTGGCCCGAGAGGCGCCATGGAGGGTGCGGCCGAAAAATCGATGGTCAAAAACTTCGATTTGCCGGAGAAGTGGTTGGCGACAGCGGCTCTGGCGAGAAAGCTCGCCTCAGCCTTGCCGAAAACAAACTCGGTCTGGGGTCCAAGTGCGGGAACCCCGCCGGTGTGATCGGGATGGAGATGCGTGAAGAACACCGCCTGGGGGTGAACATTGAGGCGCGCGAGTTGCGCCGACAGATCCGTGCCGGGCTCCTGCCGGTTGGTAACGCCGTTAGCCCAGTTGAACAACCTCATCGCCTCGGTGTAATTGCCGTACGGCGGATGTTTCGCGAAGGAATCGTCAAAGCCGGTGTCGATCAGGAAGTCTCCGAAGCGGGGGTGGTGTATCCAGTGGACCAGCGCGGCGAGGTTGCGCGGCACGTGGTCGCATTCGGCTTGCCTCGGGCTTGCAGGGTCGAGGTTCAGACAAGCATCCATGTGGATCAGGCCGGTCTGAAGGGTAGTTAAGGAAACGTCGCGCGGATGCGCCAGCACATCATTCCAGTTAGCGAATGCCGGGGGAGGGATCGGATAGGGCGTGGTTTCGAAGGAACGAAATCCTCCACGCACCAGATAGGCAGCCGCGGCGGCAACGGTCAGAATCAGAAGGACGGCAGGAAGCAGGAATTTCTTGAGTTTGGACACGGTCAGAGCTTACTCGGTCGTGGCGGCAATCCGCCACAACTAAGTGAGACCGAAACGGAGTAGGGCGCGGAACGACGGGCATTGGTCTTTTGGCATATACGGGTGGAGAAGGCATTGCCCTGAAGTAATAAGGTCGCGGCTAAGGGTTCGCTCGCGCCGCGCCGATATACGTGGAGCGGCTCAAATGGCTTTTGTGACCAGTTTTAGAAAGCAGGCAGTGATTGCCGCGGCTGTCGCGCTATGGATACCGGCAGTAGCCTTTGGAGTGAATGTTTTGTGGAAGTATTCCACCACTCCCGGCCGCCCCGCGGCGCCTCCCCCAAATTGGCCTAGAAACCTTCCCATTGAACAACCGAAGGGAAGGGCGGCCCTAGTCATGTTCGTTCATCCGCAGTGCCCGTGCTCCCGTGCGAGTCTGGGCGAACTTGCGCTCATCATGGCTCATGCCAACCGGCAGCTGGAGGCGGATGTGTTCTTCTATTTGCCTCCGGGTGAGGCCAGCGCTTGGGCCCGAACCGATCTGTGGACGACCGCGCGCGAGATCCCGGGAGTTCATGTATTCGAAGATCGGGGTGCGAAGGTGGCCCAAAGCTTCGGCGCATTCACGTCCGGCCAGACACTGCTCTATAATCGCGATGGCCATCTTCTATTCAAAGGCGGCATCACCGCGTTTCGCGGTCATTCGGGAGACAATGCGGGCCGCATTGCAATTCTTGCACTGCTCCAGCATGAAACTCCACGCACGAGCATCGTGCCGGTAGTGACGCCAGTTCTGGGCTGCAGTCTGAGAGGAGAAGAATAAAGGGTGTCGTTTACCAGCCTTCCATCTGACGCTGACCTTTTGACAGCGGATCTTACGGAGGATGTCACGCGCGTGCGCGAGCTCGTGACGGAGCATAAGGACCGTATCTATTTTCAAACCAGCCGCCTGTTCACGATCCTCATGTTGGTCCAGTGGGTGGCGGGAATCGCGGCGGCGCTGTGGATCTCTCCGCGCGCCTGGTCAGGAGCGACCAGCAGCATACACCTGCACGTATGGGTGGCGGTGTTTCTGGGTGGAGCGATCACGAGCTTACCGGTATTTCTAACATTGATTCGGCCCCGCGACGCATTCACTCGCTACACCGTCGCAGTGTGCCAGATGCTGATGTCCAGCTTGCTGATTCACTTGAGCGGCGGGCGCATCGAGACCCACTTCCACGTGTTCGGGTCGCTGGCGTTTCTGGCCTTCTATCGGGATTGGCGAGTGCTGGTTCCGGCCACGATTGTCGTTGCCGTTGATCACGCCGTGCGAGGAATCTATTTCCCCTTATCGGTATTCGGCATCCTCACGGCCAGCCCCTGGCGATGGATCGAACACGCCTGCTGGGTAATTTTTGAGGACGTCATCCTGGTCAAGATGTGCCTGCAAGGCGTGCAGGAAATGTGGGAAATCGCGAGGCGTCAAGCGTCGATCGAAGGCATCACCCGCGGACTCGAGGAGAAAGTCCGGCTGAGGACCGCCGACCTGGAACACGCCAAGGAAGTGGCCGAAGCCGCGAGCCGCGCCAAGAGCGAGTTCCTGGCCAATATGAGTCACGAGATCCGCACGCCGATGAATGGCGTCCTGGGTATGACGGAGCTTGCGCTGGGCACCGAATTAGATGCGGAGCAGCATGATTACGTGATGAGCGCGCGAACCTCGGCTGAGTCGCTGCTGACCGTGATCAACGATATCCTCGATTTTTCAAAGATCGAGGCAGGGATGCTGGACCTGAACCTGGTCGAATTTTATCCCCGGCCGAATATCGAAGAAACCATTCGGGCACTTGCCTTAAGCGCTCATCAGAAGGGCCTGGAACTAGTCTGTGACATCGATGCATCCGTTCCGGACGTCGTTTTGGGCGACGCGCTCAGAATTCGTCAGGTGCTGGTGAACCTGATCGGCAATGCGATCAAGTTTACGCATCGAGGAGAAGTCGTGGTGAGTGTGAGCGCCAGACCCCGTGATCCCAAGAACGGATCCGAACTGGAACTGCATTTCGCCGTACGCGATACCGGCATCGGAATCAGCGCGGAAAAATTAGACACAATCTTTCACGCTTTCTCTCAAGCCGACGGTTCGACGACGCGCCAATACGGCGGAACGGGTCTGGGCCTCACCATCTCGAGACGATTGGTAGAGATGATGGGCGGCAAGCTATCGGTGGAGAGTGAGCCCAAGCGGGGCAGTACCTTCAGCTTTACAACTCCTACCAGCAAGGTGGACAGCGGATCGCAAATGCCGGTGCAGGATTGCACCAATCTGCGCGGCATACCCGTACTGGTTATCGACGATAACGCGACCAACCGTCGCCTGCTATCGGAGTGGCTGACCCAGTGGGGGATGTGGCCGATACTTGCTGAAAGCGGTGCCGCCGCCCTGAAACTTCTCGACGCTTTAGTTCAGCCCGTGCCGCTGGTTCTGACGGACGTTCACATGCCGGAGATGGACGGCTTTGAGTTGACGGAACGCATCAAGGCGAATACACAAACGCCGACGATCATCATGCTCACTTCCGGCAGCTACGCGGGCGATGTCGCGCGCAGCCGCGAACTGGGCGCCGAAGCCTATCTCATAAAGCCGCTGCGCCGGAGCGAACTGTTAGAGACGATTCTGCGAGTCTTGGCCGCGCACCCGCCCATATCTGATCCAGTGTCAAGCTGGCCCGAAAGTATCCGGCGGCTGGGAAAAGAACTCCGCGCCCATCCTGCGGGTCAACTGCGCGTTCTGGTGGCCGAAGACAACATCATCAACCAGAAATATATTCTGAACGTGCTGGAGAAAGAAGGACACTCCGCCGTGGTGGTCGGCAATGGCCGGGAAGCCCTTGCGGCTCTAGAACGGGAACCCTTCGACCTGGTGCTGATGGATCTGCAGATGCCCGACATGGACGGGTTCGAAGCCACCAGCAGCATCCGGGCGCGCGAGCGATTCACGGGAACACGGATTCCGATCGTGGCGGTGACCGCTCACGCCATGGCCGGCGATCGCGACAAGAGTTTAGCAGCGGGCATGGATGCGTATATTTCGAAGCCCATTCGCAGAGCGGAACTCTTAGATGCGATCGCGAAGCTCACGTCGAGGTCCGGCGCGTTCGGATCCGATGAGAGAACGAGTGCCGTCTTGACGGGCGGGGACGATTCTCGTTAAAGATCGCTGCCGCGATCAGGTATCGATTTCAGTTGTCGGCAGGCTGCTGATCGATGTGGTCGATGACGAGGACGGATACCGGCCGTTTCTGCTCGACCAACTTCAGCCCGAGTTGTTTCTCTACTGCCTCGAAAAGCGTGATACCACCGATGGGATCGGCTGCGCCACCCGCAGCGCCGGCGGCGTCGGGTGGGCGAGCCAGATTGGAGAGGAGCGCGGGCGCAATCGGCGAAAACGTCAACGTGAAATCGTAGCCGCCTTCAAGCCCCGTTCCGTCCAACACAGGCGCGTGAATATAGGTGCCGGCGAGAAATTGAAGTTTCTCGGCGAACTGGGCCATGCTCATGTTTTGGAACTTGATGGTCCTGGAGGGCGCGGAACTGCCGTTTAAGATAATTGGCCCGTTGGAATTGGCATCGGTCCATTTCGTTCTGGTGGCAGGATCGGCCTTCTTGAGCTTGGGTTTGGGAGCCGTCAATGTATAGGCCGACATCGGGCGATCCTCAAAGTGCGTGGTGAGCTTGAACCGATCAGCTAGTAGCGCCTGCAGCATCTTGTAAATGCTATCGGTGTCGATCGGAGCATTGGGCGCCGGTTGAGCCCCGTTTCCGGGCACTTTCGCGACGATGGAGTAGCGGTCGGTATCCATGAACTTGGGTGCGTCAACAATAGAATCGTTGGGGAGGGCCCAAGCTTGTTGCACCAGCGTCTTGAGCGGCAGACCGGAGATCTCTACGCGGCCGCCCGGCTGCATCCGGATTCCGATGAGAATGGGCGCCGCGCCAGCGCCGGGGGTGGGAGGGATGAATGGCTTGATGGTCGCGACTTCGAATTCCGTTGGGAAGGCCGGAATCTTTTGCGCTACGTCCGGCTCGTTCGGCGAGACCCGGTTAGCCTTTTCCACGACGAAGACGGGAAGCGTGAGCGTTTGCGGTTCCAGCTTCAGCCCGAGTTGTTTGTCCACGGCATCCGGCAGCGTGATTGTGTCGCCAGGGGCGGCTGATAACGGAAGAGTGTATTTGAAATTGAAATCCCACTTTCCTTCGAGGCCCGTCTTGTCTTGCACCGGATTGGTCCCGATGTATTGCTGAGCGAGCAGCATTCCCCGCATTCCCTCGGCGAACGCGGCCATGGTCATATTGCGGCAGGTGTAAGAGGCGGCAAGACTGGGCGGAACGCCCGCGGCGACCTCCGCCGGACGAGGTTGGTCCAAGGTAACCCGGCACCCAGTGTCACCAGACCCGTCGGATTCCTTCAGCTTCTGCTTGCCCTTCGGCGCGGTCAGTGCGTAGGCCGTGAGAGGCCTTTCTTCCTTGCGCAGCGCCAGGCTGAAACGGTCCGCCAGCAACGCCTGGAGCATGAGCTTGGCATCGGCGACCGTGGTCTTGGCCGGCATCAAGGCGCTGATATCGAAGCGGTCGTATTCCAGCCAGCTTGGGCCGTCGAGAACCTTGTCCGCGGTAACGTCGTAGGCCTTGACGATCAGATCGACCACGGTGGCGTTGTGGAAGTCGTAGCGGGAACCGGTCATAAATGGGCCGCGCGCGACCTGGATTGGACCTATGCGGCTCGAGTGGACATCGGCGGCCTCAAACCGGGGCGAGGAGCCGGCGGTTTGACCGAATGCGGCGTACGCGGCGAGGGTGGATGCAGTGATGCAAAGAGCAGTACGCACGATTTCTAGCCTCCTTCATCTTGCAATCGGTACTACGCAAATAGGAATAGACGCATAAACGCCAACAAAGTATCAATAAATTCGATCGACATCGAGTATATTCTTTGTGCTCACGGCGCGCAAAGGGATCTAGAGAGGCTACGGGCCGCCAGGTCTGACGGCTACAACGACGTCCGTGGATTTGCCGTGGTAAATCACCTTCAGTTTTTCCGCATCGATGAACGCTTGGTGATAGGTCACTCCCATCACATAGACGGATTTGCCGGGAGCAGGATGAAGCTCGTCCGATATCTCGGTAAATTCGGGGAATGTTTCGCGGCCGGAAACGACGCGATAGAAATTCAGCGGCGCGTGATATAGATCGCTGACGGCTACATCGGTGATGCCCGAGTCGTGGTTCAGTCCCGCTAGGACACTATAGACATCCTTCACGTCTTGGTCCCACTGATATTCCTCGAAATAACTGACGCGGAGGCACAGCAGGAAATAGGCCGCCACGCAGAACAATGCCACGGTGGCGCCTATGCGGAGACACTGCGAGATCAGCGAGCGGGCCGGAGATGCGGCGAGGGCTGCGGCGATTAGAGTGAAAATCGGCAGCAGGAAGATTCCCGTTCGCGCCTTTGGTAGCGGCAAGTTATCGAATCGGAATGCGACCCAGTGGAGTAGGATGGTCAGAATTGCGACCGCAGCAAGGGTTGCCGCGAACTTGGGAAGCCATCGCTGGTGGGGCTGTTTAAGAAACGAGCCATCCAGCGCGGCCACCACCAGTTGGGTGATGCAGAGGATCCCAGCATAGGGCAGAAGATGCGCCCTTAACGGGTGGATGGTTTTGTACCATCCTGAATCGTGAAACCGCGGGTCGAGTTGATGTAGCGAAGGTTCGATCAAGCTGCGTTCCATTTCCTGAAGCGAATGTGCGCCGTACCATAGTTCTCCGCTGGGCCAGTGAGTGAGCGGATAGCCACAGAGCAGGAGGGCCACGGAAAGTCCGGGAAGAACGCAAAAGCCGAGGATACGGAGGCTGGAATCGTTTCCGCGGATCCTCAGCGCCCATATCGCGATGCCTAAAAACACCGCCGCGTCGACGAACGCAAAGGAGAAATTCGCGGTGAAGGACAAGCCTAAAGCCAGCGACGCCCAGGTACACGATTTCGAGAGCGACGCGCCGGGCGCCAGGTGATGCCAGAGGGGAACCGCAATCGCCGCCAGAAGGAAAGCGTTCGCGAGGCCGTAACCGCGGGCGGCCACCATGAAATCCAAGATAAACGGATTGTAGATGAGGCAAAGGAAGACGGCGAGTTGCAGGCTGAATCGGCCGGTAAGACTGCGGCACAAGAAGTAGCAAATCGAGATGTACAGGGCCGCGCCCAGCAGAGCCGGCATACGTACCGTGAGGCTGGACACGCCGAAGGCATGCGTCGAAAGCCACATCAGCATGGAATTGAGGACGTGGTTATTCGAGGAAGGGAACCACGGAGAGTACGTGGATCCGGAGGCCCACCAAAAGTACGAGGTCGCTTCGTCGACGGTGATGGATTGCGAGCCGGCTCGAAAGATCGCCAGGCCGAGAACGAAAAGAGCGGCGGCCAGCAACACCGACTGTTGCCAGACACGCCGCTCCACACCTATTACCAAAAAAGCCTTCGAAAGATCTTACTGCTTGGGAGGACCGCCCTTGCCACCGCCTTTAGCTGCGGGAGGCGGCAGCGTGCCGCCCTCGGCCAGGATCTTCATATTCTCGAGCGCCCTAGTGAACTGCGCGGCTCTGCGCATTCTGTCTTGTTCGCGCGCGGCATCGTCCGCCAGCGTGGAGTTATCCAGAACCAGCGTGTAGACCAGTTTTGACGTGGTCGCCGTCAGCGGTCGCGCTTCCAGCGTGCCGTGGTAGAGAATGTAGGGCTGGCCTTCCCGGACGGGCTGCGTGTAGGTGTAGGACAGTTCCGTCTTCCCCACGAGAATCTCGTTGCCGATGGACCGCACGGCGCCGAATTCACCGTCCTTGCCTTGGATGATGGTGCACTGGACCTGCAGCCATTCGCCGATATCGCAATACTTGCCGACGCGCTTCCAGACTTCGGCGGCGGGACGGTTGACGGTGATTTCCAGAGGGATCGAGATATACGTCGGATTGGGGATCGCCAAGGGAGCCGGGCCCCGACCCTGTGCGCTGGCGGCCTGGGCCAGCCCCACGATTGCGAGCGCGCAGGCGACAGTCATCTTACTGCAATGTTTGTTCATAAATTCCTCCAAGATAGATTCGCCTGAGCGGCGCTACACTGACGCATCATCTTGGCACATGCGAGGCCGGGTAATCAACCTTGCCCTGTGAGCGGCCTGCGAAGCCCGCGGTGTATCATCGTAATTGCTTTACCCAAGCGCTTCCTTACTGGAACTGGCGCGCAAACTGAGGCGATTCCACATGTTCACCTGGTCCATGAAGGCGCTCTTCGTACTGTCGGCTGCAGTCCTCTCTGCCCAGCAAATCCAGCTGCCCCGGACGGCCAACGGCAAGCCGAATTTACAGGGGATCTGGCAAGTTCGCGGCAAGGCGGCTGCCGATCTGCAGGGCAAAGGAATCCTTGCAGGTGGCGAGATTCCGTACCAACCCTGGGCTGTCGCGAAGAAGCGCGAGAATTTCACCAATCGGCTGACGGCAGATCCTTTAGGGAAGTGTTATTTCCCCGGCGTCCCGCGGATCATGTACATGGAGTATCCGTTTCAAATTTTCCAAACTCCCGAGAACGTCGCGATTACGTTCGAGTGGTCCCAGGTTTACCGCCTGATCTACACCAACGGGAAGGCTGCGCCTCACGAGGGCATCGACTCATGGATGGGAGATTCTCGCGGCCACTGGGACGGCGACACGCTGGTGGTGGAGGTCAAGGCCCAGAACGATAAAACCTGGTTCGACATGGCGGGTGATTTTCACAGCGATGCGATGAACGTGACCGAGCGATATACGATGGTCGACGCCGATACCATCCAGTACGAAGCCACCATCCAGGATCCCAAAGTCTTCACGAAATCGTGGAAAATCAGCGTCCCGATGGCGCGGCAGAAGAACATGAATCGGCTTCTCGAATACCAGTGCCAGGCGGAGGCCGAGGAGGCGAGCGGCGCCTTTGAACGCGATCCGCGCACATGGTATCCGAAACCTGGTTCGCCGCCGTCGCCGCTGGGAAAGCCGGCTGAGATGCCGCCGAGCGGAACCCTCCCCGAGGTGAAGACGGGCACGAATCTTCGGCGCATGGCAGATGGGAAACCGGATCTGACGGGTTACTACCAATCGAATGCCGGAGGCGCGAACTACGGACTCGAACAGCGCCGGTCGGAATTGCGGCTCACGCCCAGCACCCGGGGCGTGATTATCGATCCACCGGATCGGACGCTTCCCTACCAGCCCTGGGCCAGGGCGGAGCGAATTAACCGGGAGGAATTTTATCGCGGATACGACGATCCGACGGCGCACTGTTTTGTGGCCGGAGTTCCGAGATCGATGTACGTGCCTTCTCCCATGCAGATCCTGCAGCCGCCGGGGTATGTGGTCCTGCTGTTCGAGCGCATGTCCTGGCGGATTATCCCGCTGGATGGACGCGCGCATATTCCGGAAAATATCCGTTTATGGCAAGGCGATTCCGTGGGGCACTGGGAAGGTGACACCCTGGTGGTGGATACCACCAATATGAACGGCAAGACCTGGCTGAACGAAGTGGGAGATGTGGTGAGCCACGCCGAACACGTGGTGGAACGGTTCATTCCAACCGCTGACGGGAAGATCACCTATCGAGCCACGGTCACGGATCCGATCGCTTATACCAAGCCGTGGACCATCGAGATTCCTCTGAACCGGGGGAACGACGAGCTGTTGGAGGTCGCCTGTCATGAGGACAACGGAGATCTGCAGCATCTCAAAGATGTGCGAGACGAATATCGGGCGAAGCAGAAGAAGGAGAAATAGCCAGGATGAAAATGGCGAGAATCAGGAATCTGAGTGAAGTCTTCGTCATGATTACGTCTTTTGTAACCATGACGGCGGGGACCGCATTGGCACACCACTCCTTCACAGCGGAGTTCGACGTGAACAAGCCGATCAAACTAGTAGGCAAGGTCACGGAGATGAAGTTTTCCAACCCGCATTCGTGGATCTATTTAGATGTCGAGACCAATGGCAAGATCGTGAACTGGGCACTGGAGACCGGAGCCGCGAATGCGTTGATCCGCCGCGGATGGAAGAAGACGGATCTTCCCGCAGGCACGGTGCTACACGTCGACGGTTGGCAGGCTCGCAACGGCACGGCGACGGCGAATGTGTCGAGCGTCACATTTCCCGATGGGAAGCGGCTGTTTGCGGGCTCGTCCAACGAGTCGGCGCCGCAGCAGTAGGCGTTTCCCGCGACCCGGCTATCTGAAGGCGGAGCAGAAGTCTCGGATTCTAAGGTTTACGCCTGATTCCAAGGCTGGGGTGCGTCCCACAGAATCAAGATGTGAGAATCCGCATTCTTGCTCTAGGCTTCGTCGGGACCGTCTGCCTTTGCGGGCAAGCCCGACGCTTCAGCTGGCAGGATTTATGTTTCAAGAATCCGGCGGCCCCCGTTTGTCAGGGGAACGATTACGCCATCAAGAAGGCCCCGGCGCAGGCAAAAAGCACGTCCACCCCAAGCGTTGTCACTAGTCCAAGCGTTGTCACCAGCCCACGCCCTTCGGCACCGCGGACAGTCAAGCCTTCGGTGATCGTTATCGGTGGCATCGACTGGCGATTCGCGGATCCTTTCGCGGACGCGCTGGTCGGTTTGAATTTCAGCCGGATCTCGGCGTCGCCTATCGCTCACGGAGTGATCGCCACGTTAGCAGCGAAGCAGGGTCTCACCGAAGTGGACGTTCAAAAGATGTTTGACGGGCTGTCGGGTGTGGATCAAGTCGCACTCTCGGTCCGCAACAATCAAGTCGTGGCGATGATTACCGGCAGCGTGGCGGATTCCAAGCTCCCTTCGTCCGAACCAGGCCTGAAGGCTGTGCCGATTTCCGCGGGCGCGATGCTGGTGGGCCACGCCGATGCAGTGAACCAGGCGATGCAACGCATCGCCATGAAGAGCTCGCCGACTGAGCTGATGGGTTTGGCCGAGGAGCGGCAGGCCAGCAGCGAGTTTTGGGCCATCGAGTCGGCCAGCGCGCTCGGTCCGCAAGCTTCAGGCATGGGCGTGAGGCGATTCATGTTGACGGTCTGGATTCGGGACCGCGTGACGAGTGATGTCAGTCTCGAGCTGAATGGAGCACCGACAGCGAATGTACTCCGGAAGTGGCAGACTCAGTTCGGCAGCACGGCGACAGTTGAAGGCAACGCGATCCATGCGAGAGCTCAAATGGAAGCGGTCGAAGTTCAGCAGAAGGTCGGCCAGATCGCCGATGGTCCGCTGAAGCCGAGCCTGGCGGCCCTAGTGGAGGCGGCGCGATATCTTCCCGTACGTGACAACACGGTGCCCAAGCAGACCAAGCCGATCATTTATGGTCTGGACGGCGGGCCCAGAGAAGTCAACCAGTACCCGAATCGATAGCTACACAAGATATCAGCGAGCGGGTGGAGTCGGAGTTCCGCCGCTGTTGTTCGGCGCCCCGTTTAGAAAGTCGTCGAAACTGACACCAGCCGGCGGCGGCGGCGCAGCAGCAGCTCGAGTGGTGGTGAAGCCGATCAAGCGGCCCATACAAATGATGCCGATCCACAGGGCGAGCGAAAGGACCGCCACCGCTTTGCCTGCACGAGGGGCTGACGGAGCCTGGTCCCAGCCATGGATGGTCCGGCCGGCGGATACCTCGAAGAAGAGCATGTTGATCCCGGTGAGCGCCAGCATGAGCATCTTGGTCCGGAAATAGAAATTGTGATAGTACACGGAGGCATTGGTGATAAACATCAGCGCTCCGGTCAGCGCCGTCAAGGCAAAGGCGGCCCAGGTCCACTTCAAGATGTCCGACGCCATCCGCTGGAACGACCGCTGGGTTGAGGCGATGCCCAACAAGCGGAGGTCGATAATCGCAATGGTGCCGAATACCAAAGCCAGGCCAATGACGTGAGTCGATTCGATCATGGGAAACAAATAGACCGAATCGCGAATGTTAGTGGCCAGCCCGGATGCTTCGAGAGATTTTAGAAAACCGGCAACGTCCATCAGCATCACGCCTTCGTCGCCGGCGACCAGGGACCCCAGATGTGGTCATAGGCGATCAGGCGTCCCAGGATGATGATGCCCACCCAGATCAGGAACGTTAGGATCGCCAGCCCCTGAACAGATCTGCGTTTGACGAGGATTTCTTCCCATCGTTGTTCGTGCTTCCGGAGTGAAATCTGAAAGATGGTCGCGATCGCGGTGCTGACGGCCACGAGAAGCATTTTCAACCAAAAGGAAAACGTGACCAGTTCTCGCACGGGTTCACCGATGACCATCAAGACACCCGTTACTAGCATCAGCCACAACCCGCCGGTCAGCCAGGGACCGAAGCGGCTGGTGGTTTGCCGCAGGGTTTGATCCAGTCCCGCCCAGCCCAGGATGCGCAGATAAATCATGAACACGGATCCGAAGACCGCAGCGATGCCAATAATATGAATGGACTGAATGGTTGGAATCACCCAACCATTATGGTTCTGTATAAAGACGCTGGGAGATGTTGTCGACAGCCACTCGGCAAATTGCTTCACCATCTATGTGCGATGTCTTTTAGATATGCCTAGAACGTTGTCCCGCCGAGCAGTTCGCTACCCTTCACTGTGTCGCAGGTCTTGCCGGGCTCGGGTGGCATTTTCCAGGGGCATTTCGCGATGGCGCCAATGCGGGATCCGAAATTACTGCCGTCCCGCAGAGGATTCAGTTTAACGCTGAAGATGGTACCCACCTTGAACGAATCTGCTGTAATGCCCTGAGCCGCCACGGCCGCCGCGCCGGCCATCTCTACGCCCCAATCGGCGTTCTTCCCGTCTTTGTCCTTGACGAGTTTGCCGTCGGGCCCAACGACATAGAAATGGATCTCGGCATGGTTGGCCTGAGCCACGAATTGGTAGGCCACACCGGTTAACACGGTGGTTTTAGTTTGATCGTACATGGCGAAGGAATGGTGCGCCAACGCGGGCGTGACACAGAGGGTTACAAATGCGAGTCCAGCCATCATCCAATTCGTAAATTGTTTTTTCATGATTCCCTTTGTTCTATTTGAAAAGGTCGAGAATGTCTTGAGGCAACGTTTCCTGGGGCTTATCCCAGCCGACTTCGAAATACTTTTCCCAGTTCTGGGCCCACGGACGGCCGTAGTAGTCGATATATCGGGGGTCGGCCTTGGTCAATTGGGTCGGCCTGCCATCGGTGTTCCGGAGATTGCTTAAACACTCGATGTAGGTGTATCGCTGGGTTGGGTTATCGGGAGTTGCGCGGCGGGCATAACGATAGGTGGCACGCAGCGGCTGCACGAAAGCCAGGGGATCGTAAAATACCGTTTCGTGATCCAGCCCCGTGAACTTGCCGCTCGCGTCAACCACGGGCTTGAAGGTTTCCACCGTCTCGATCTTGTCGCTAAATTCGAACATGGAGTGCGATAGCGTCCAGCCTTGCACATTCGCCGTCCAGGTGATCAGAGTGGTTCCATCCCAGAATCCAATCGTCTCGCCATACCACTGCGGGACCTTCTGCACATGCTCTTTCCCGATTAAGACCTGGCGCAGGAAGTTGGCTGCGATGCCCGACAGGAACTGGACCTGCCACGGCGTCATCGTGAGCTGGAAATTTCCGCCCTGCGAGGCTTGCGCCCACCAGCGCACGAATCCTTCCGGATAACAGAAGGAGGCTTCCCATTGCGGCGCATTGTCCACGGCCTCGTGATAATTTAGCTGAACCATGCGCTTTTGATATTCCGGGGTGAGCAGAGACAGTATGGTGGGGGTTTGATTGACGGTCCCCCAAATCCACTCGGCGCCGTGGTCCGCTTGCTGGTCGCGGGTGTAGTAACCGTCCCAGTCGGGCGTGGTGGCCTTGGTATAAACCGTGGGGCCGCCCTTGGCCTTGGCTGCCGCTAACAAGGCGTCGTAATGTTCCTTGGCGGTCTTATAGGGATAAGGGCTGACGATCTTTTCTCGCGGATAATCGCTACTGCAGTCGCCCCATGAGGCCGATAGCGGCGGTTTATCGCCAATACGACGCGAGGTCCAGATGTCGGTTAGCTGGCGCGGTGTGTTGCAGCGAAAATAGCGCTGGTCCGACCACAGTTTCTGATCCTTATAGAAGTTTTTGGATGAGAACAAGTCCACCGGCAGCGCCTGCATTCCGGCGGGTGGCCCGGGGAAGGTCGGCGTGGCACCTCGTCCGAAGGCGACTCCGCCCTGCTTGGCTTGCGCCTGTCCGCGTCCCGCTGGTTGGGCGGGAGGCTGCTGCGCGAAGACGCTGGAGATGAGCGCGATCAGGAGCACTAAGGTGAACAGAACGAATAGCCTAGCTCTCATTGGTCTAAAAATAATACCGCGCGTGATCGGCCGGAGCAAGGGTCGCTTGCGGACGAATCACTTGTTCGTCATGATACTGAAGTCCCGAGGAATCGAAATGGACTCGATCCAAAATTCTTATTGGCGCGCGCCGGGGCGGTCGGGTAGTCTCGTGTTAGCAGTCTATCGCTGGGTGATCCTTAGTCGTAATCCTTCGTCCTCGACCGACGTTTGCGGTAGCCCCTCAGGAGGTCTATGAAACTATCAGTCGTGCTGAAATCTGCTTTCTCAACCAAGTGTCTGCCGGCTATCGTGGCGTTCGCTTGGGTTGCCAGTTTGGCCATTGGACAGACCACGGGATCGGGTACGATCCGCGGGACGGTTACAGATCCGGCCGGTGCGCCGGTACCCGCCGCTATGGTGACTGTGAAGAACGTCGGGACGGGTGTGGAGCGTCCGCTGACGACGAATGAAGCGGGACTTTACGTTGCCCAGTTTGTGCAGCCGGGTGTTTACGAAATCGCCGTCAGCAAGGCTGGATTTGGCAAGGTGCTCCGTCCAGAGCTGCCTCTTCAGGTGGGTCAGACCCTGACCATCGACTTTGCGTTGACGGTCCAAGCCACCTCCGAAACGATAACCGTCACCGCTGAGGCGCCGGTGGTGGACACCGAGAAGACGGAGATGTCCCAGATGATCAGCCAGACGCAGAAAGAGAATCTGCCGCTGGCAGGCCGCCGCTGGGAGAACTTCGCGCTATTGACGCCCAGCACCACCACCGACGGCACCACAGGATTGGTTTCTTACCGGGGAATCTCGGGACTCTACAACAACAGCGCCGTGGATGGGGCCAACAATAGCCAGGCATTCTTTTCCGAGACGAAGGGACGCTCCGTCACCGGGCTGCCGTATGTTTACAGCATGGATTCCATTCAGGAATTCCAGGTGACTTCGAGCAACTATAGCGCCGAGCTGGGACAGTCGGCCGGCGGAATGATCAACGCTGTGACAAAATCCGGCACCAACGGACTGCACGGCGATCTCTTTTACTACCTCCGGTATCCGACCTGGAACGCGCTCGATCCGATCAACAAGTCCAAGGGTATTTACACGCAGCCGGTTCACCAGCAGCAGCAGTTCGGGGGCAGCGTGGGCGGCCCGATCGTGAAAGACAAGCTGTTCTACTTCCTGACCTACGACGGTTCCCGAAAGGTTTCGCCGATCAGCTACACCAGCTCGGCAACTTTTCCGCAGGCATGCAACGCAGCGATGAGCGCCGCATTGTGCGCCGCGGCTAACAATTTCTTTTCATCGCAACTGGGTACCTTTCCGAAGTTCGTGAACAATGACGTCGTCTTCGCGAAGCTGGACCATCAGGTAAATTCCAGGAACCACCTCAACGCTTCGTTCAATTTCGATAACTTCAAGTCGCCGAATTCCTACAACACGTCGGCCACCAACGCGAACCATTCGGTCACGGAGACGGGACCATCGGTGACCCACGAGCGGATTTTCGTGGCGAACTGGGATTCGACCATCTCTCCGACCACCATCAATAACTTTCGGTTCCAGTGGTCGCGCGACTTGGAAGTGCAAGGCTCGAACGGAACGGCGCCCAGCGTCACCGTCACGAACGTCATGGGATACGGACTTCCGAACGCTCTTCCACGGCCGGCGTTCCCGGATGAGCATCGCCTGCAATTCGCCGACACGATTTCTAAGATCAAAGGGCATCACACCTTCAAAGCGGGCGTCGACTACAACGACATTCACGAACTGCTGATCAACCTGTTCTTCGGCGGCGGCGGTTACACGTATTCGGGCGGGTCGGCATTCGCCAATTGGGCGGCCGACGTAACCGGAACGAATCTGGGCGACGGCCTGACCGGCCGCCACTTCACCAGCCTGATCCAAGTTACGGATCCGGTCACCGGCGTCGGCAAGGACGATTTCCATAACCGGGATTTCGCGGCCTTCTTCGAAGATAGCTGGAAGGCGCGTCCCAACCTGACCGTGAACCTGGGCATCCGGTATGACGTCCAATTGATTCCGCAACCGCCCGCACCGAATACCATCACGCCTCTTACCACGTTCTATACGTCGACCATCAATATCGATAAAAACAATTTCGGGCCGCGCATCGGTCTCGCGTGGAGCTTGGGGAAGGGCACCGTGCTGCGCGCCGGATACGGAATCTTCTACGGGAAAACCACCAATAGCACCTACTATGCGATGCGCGTGGAAAACGGCAGCTATCAGAAGACGTTCAACTGCACACCCGCTTCCTGCCCGACGCTTACCTTCCCGAACTTGATCTTCGTCCCGCCAGGACCCACGCCGGTCGCGCCGTTTCCTGGCGCACTGACGCCGGTGGTGACGCCCGTTACGTTATCGAACAATACCGCCACCGCTCGCGGAATGTCGCCCGATTGGGTGAATCCGCTGGTCCATGAGGGTGAAGTGACTCTCGAGCATGAACTGCCGGCGAATACCAGCATTTCCGCCAGCTACGTGGTCAGCCGGGCGCTGCGCCTGCCGACGTTCATCGACACCAACCTGCAGGCGCCGACGACAACGAAGACTTACGACATCACCAATGCTGCCGGTGTGACCCAGAGCACCGTCACGGAGCCTTTCTACACGACGCGCATCGATCCTACGGGCGGAATCCTCACGGGATTCAGCGACGTGAACTCCTGGTATAACGCCATGGTGTTGACGTTCCATAAGCGCATGAGCCACGGGGTGGAATTCGTCGCCAACTACACGCTAAGCAAGGCGGTAGATGGCGGGCAGGTGGCCGGATACGGCGGCACCTTCAGCGGGACTGACTATAATTTCGATCCGCAAAACCGGAAGCTGGAGTATGGACGATCCGACCTGGATCAGCGCCAGCGTTTTGTCGCGAACGTGGTGTGGGCGCCATCCTATGGGAAGAGTTTTTCAAGTAAGCCGGTTAGGACGATCGTGAGCGGATGGGTCCTCTCTGGCATCGTGCTGGTGAGCACCGGTCAGCCTATCGCGAATGGGAGCAGTGCTCTGGTCGGTTCGCAGATCAGCGGATTTCCGTCGGGCGGCCCGGACGGCGGTTTGACCGGCGGTCTGGTTAACAACTCCGGCACCGGAACCGGCGGCCGTGTTCCCGGCGTGAGAAATGCGGTTACCGGACCTGGAGTCGGAAACATCGACTTCCGGATCAGCAAGGACTTCGTCCTTCGGGAAAACGTGAAATTGTCGCTCACCGGCGACGCTTTCAATCTCGGAAACTTTACGAATTTCTATACGGTGAACAATACGCAATACAACTTCTCAGCCGCTGGGTCGGGCGCTTGCGCGGGCCATACCAACGGTTGCCTGGTTGCGAATCCGGCGTTCCTGGCGCCTTTGACGTCCAATAACTTCTTCTCGGGCGCCCGGCAGCTGCAAATCTCCGGCAGACTCACGTTTTAACCGGTCTGGCGCAACAGAGTTTCGATGACCTGACGAAGGTCAGGCGGGGCTTGCGCCGCTACGTCGGCCAACGCGCTGCGGTACCCGGCGGGCGAATCCTCGACGGTCTTCATTTGACCGCCCGCCAGGTTGCAATAAAGCTCGAACGCCTTACGAAGCTTCGCCGTGCCGGCTTCGGTTTCACCGTTGAGTGCCAGGATCGATCCTACCCAGAAGTTGGCGGATGCCATGTTGCCGCGGTTTCCTTGAGCTTCGGCGATTTGCAATGCCCGGCTGAAGTTCGCCAAAGCCGCCAGCAGGTCGTGGCGTGCGAACTGGGCGCGTCCCAGTCCCGCTAGCGCGGCAAAGTAGTCGCCTGGATTCGCATCCGCGACGGGCTCCAATCGGGACTGCGCCTCCGTGAAGCGCTCGAAGGCTTCCTCGGGGGCCAGGTCGCCGACGCGGATAGCGGCTCGGGCCACGTTCTGCGAGGCCACTGGGAGGCCGGAATGGTTCCGCTCGAATTCCCGGGCCGAAGCCAGTGCAGTCCGATATGTCTCGAGCGCGGCGGATGGGCTTTGCGATTCGGCCAAGTGGAAATACGCATCCATTAGTGCGCGCTGCTGGCGAAGCGTTTCGGCTTCGATGACGCTAAGACGGGCTTCCGCGATGACATCTCTTTGCGCCGCGCGGGCGGCCGACCGCTGCTCGAAAATGGTCGCACCCAGCAAAGTCAAGGCGGCGATTGAGGCCGCAGCCACAGGCACGGCGTTGCGGCGGATAAAGCGGGCGGCCCGATAACCGAAGGTATCGCTGCGGGCGATGACTGGGCGGCCTGCGAGATAGCGGCGGATGTCCTCGGAAAACTGCTCGACGGAGGCGTAGCGGCGCAACGGCTCCTTACGCAGAGCCATCAGAACGATCATGTCGAGATCGCCGGCAAGTTTCTTTTGCAATCGGCGACGGGCTTTTTCGCGCGTTTCTTCCTGGGTGAGGTCGATTTTTTGAGTCGCGTCGGGGATCACCGCCTTCTCATCGGTGAGCACCACGGCGCTCGGCTTGAGAGGCTCCTGCTCGCAGATGGCCTTGCGCAGCGACGTGTCCGACCGCGCTGCGAGGCCGTAGGGCGATTTTTCGGTCAACAGCTTGTACAGCAGGACGCCCAGCGAGTAGACGTCGGTGGCGGTGGAGATCGCCTCGCCGCGAACCTGTTCGGGACTGGCGTAATCGAGCGTCATGGGGCGCAGCTCCGGGCGGGTTTCGGCTGCTGCGAGAGTGTCGAACTCGGTGCGGATCAGTTTGGCGATTCCGAAATCGAGCAATTTGGGAACACCTTCCGCCGTGACCAGAATGTTTCCGGCCTTGAGATCGCGATGGACCACCAGGTTTCCGTGGGCGTATTGCACCGCCGCGCAAACGTCGCCGAACAATTTGAGACGCTCCGAGATGGTGCTCTTGTGCTGTTCGCAGTAACGATCGATGCGAATACCTTCGACGTACTCCATTACAAGGTATGGAAGGCCGTCGGGCGTAGAGCCACCGTCGATCAGGGCCGCGATGTTGGGATGCGTGAGGCTTGCCAGAACCTGCCGTTCCAGGCGAAAGCGGCGCAGGATTTCCTGGGTATCCATACCGCGCTTGACGAGTTTTATGGCGACTTGCTTCTTGAATTCGTTATCGGAGCGCGTGGCGAGCCACACCGATCCCATGCCTCCGCGGCCGATGCATTTCTGCAGTTCATAAGCTCCGACGCGATGGCCCGGCGGATACTCCTGAAGGTCGATGCCGGAACTGATCAGGGTTTGCGTTGTGCCGGCGAGGCTGGCCGCGGGCTTATTGAGGAAGTCTCCCGCGGAGTCGTGACTCGCAAGCAGACTCTCGACTTCGCGGCGCAGTTCGTCATCGCGGGCGCAGACTACCCGCAGGTAAGCCGCACGGTCAACCTCGGATCGCTCCAGCGCACCGTCAAAGATCTGACGAATCTGCGCCCATCGCTCGGGCGTCAAGAGAGCCTCCCGTAATTTCTCGATGCAGGTACGCACGCGCGGAACTCCAGGCGCGCTTGACCGTGGCGGGCGAATTCCCCATGACCTCCGCGGTTTCCTCCACCGACAATCCTCCGAAGAATCGCAGCTCGACGACCTGGGACTGATCCGCATCCAGAGCGTGGAGCTTGTGCAAAGCGGCATCCAGCGCGATCACATCCACTGGCTTCTGGTGCGAGATCGCCATGGTGTCTTCGAGCAGGACCCTCTGCCCCACGCCGCCGCGCCGGGCCGCGTGATGCTTGCGGGCGTAATCGAGCAGGATGCGTCGCATCTGGGTGGCCGCTACGGCGAGAAAGTGTCCACGGCTTTCGAGCGGCGCGCGCTGGTCGACCAGGCGGATGTAGGCTTCATGAACCAGGGCGGTGGGTTGGAGTGTGTGTTCCCCACGTTCGCGGCGAAAGTAGGACCGGGCGAGCTTATGCAGCTCGTCATACACCAGCGGCAAAAGCTGGTTGACGACCTCTTTATCGCCGCGCCCCAATTCTCCTAACAGGCGTGTGACTTCGCCCTGGTCACCTGTGTGCCCGGCCATATAAGGAAACTGTAACATCTAAGAGAATCAAAGATAATTTCGGACGCTATTTTCTGATGGCGCAAACGAACAAGTTCCAGCAGATCAGAATCGACCGTCTGGCTCCCACCAGTGATCCTCCTGTATACTGCCCGAGATGGGCAGCCCTCGATCCAACCTTGTAGCGCTGTTGGCTTTGGCAGTGACCGGTTTCTGTGCCGACCTGCGCCCGTTCAGCACCTGGAACCAATATCTGGGCGGAGCGGATTCGTCCCAATACTCATCACTTAGCCAGATCAATAAATCGAACGTGAAGCAGCTCGCGGTGGCGTGGTCCTACGCGACCGGCGATAACGTTCAATACCTGTTTAATCCTTTGGTTGTCGACGGCGTGATGTATGTGCAGGCGAAGAATAACTCGCTGGTCGCACTGGACGCGGTCAGCGGCCGCGAGCTGTGGGTGCATGCGTTCCAGGGGCCGGTAACCAGTCGCGGGATGAACTATTGGGAGAGCAAAGACCGGGCTGATCGGAGACTGTTTACTACGAATGGCGGATTCCTGACGGCGATCGACGCGCGTACCGGACAGACGGTGATGTCGTTCGGCGATAACGGCCGTGCGGATCTCAGGACCGGACTTGATCGCGATCTGACCGACGTGCCGCCGATTCAGACCAACAACCCGGGGCGGATTTTCGAGGACATCCTGATCATGCCGCTGATGCGCTCGGGGGCGGATTATTCGTATGTTCCCGGCGATATCCACGCGTACAACGTACGAACCGGAAAGCTCCTGTGGCAGTTTCACACGGTGCCGCGTCCGAGCGAGTTTGGATACGACACCTGGCCCAAGGATTTTTGGACGCGCTCGGGCGGCGGCATTAACTGGAACGAGCTGACTGTCGACGAGAAGCGCGGCATCGCTTATATTCCGACCGGGACGGGCAAATGGGATCACTACGGCGCGGATCGCGTAGGCCAGAATCTATTCGCCAATTCGATCATCGCACTGGATGCGCACACCGGAAAGCGGCTATGGCATTTCCAGACGGTGCATCACGATCTTTGGGACTACGATTTGCCGGCCGGGCCGAAGCTGCTCACAGTGAAGCACGATGGCAAGAACGTGGACGTAGTGATTCAACCTACCAAGCACGGGTTCCTGTTCGTGCTGGATCGCGTGACGGGGCAGCCGCTATGGCCTATCGAAGAGCGTCCCGTACCGAAATCGGATGTGGCGGGCGAGCAGGCATGGCCCACTCAGCCATTTCCTACAAAGCCTCCTCCGTTCGCGAGACAAGCGCTCACCGAGAAGGATGTCAGCCCGTACATGCCCGAGACAGAACAAGCCGTCTGGCGAGAAAAGATCCGCAACGCTCGCAACGAAGGTTTGTTCACGCCGCCCAGCATGAAGGGGACGGTTACGATTCCGGGCGTCGGCGGCGGAGCGAGCTGGGGGACGGCGGCGGTCGATCCAGCGAAGGGCTTCCTATATATCGTGTCGAAGGACGCGCCGACCATCGTGACGATCACGCCGCCCGGAAATTCTGCTGCCGATCAAAAGGGTAAAGCCGTGCCGCACGCGCCGCCGATTACGCCGGTGGATGGGGCGTTCACGCACTATACGGCTCCCTATACGCAATTTGTGGCGCAGTCGAAATTGCCGTCGCTGTCGCCGCCGTGGTTCCAGCTCACGGCGTACGATCTGAACGCGGGGACCATCAAATGGCAGATTCCTTATGGAACCGTTTTATCGCTCGTGGCGGACGGACATTCGGATACCGGAGTCGTGCAGCAGCAGCGTGGAGGGCCGGTGGTGACCGCGAGTGGTCTAATCTTCGCCGCGACCAATGACAAGAAGTTCCGCGCCTACGATGCGGACACGGGGAAAGTGATCTGGGAAACCGATCTGCCGGCGTCGGCGGAGGGTGTGCCGGCCGTGTATGAAATCGGCGGTCGCGAATATATTGCGCTGTGCGTGGCGGCGGGGAATGGTCCGGGAGCTTATATGGTTTTCGCCCTGCCTAGCCGCAAATAAACGCGAATCAACGCGAATACGAGGGCGTCCACAACGCCGTAGACAAGATAGAAGCACCAATCCGACGGGCCCGAGTGGCCGATGGACTCGATCCCATAGGTCCCTTCAATCCAGGACCAGAGCGGCGAGAGCAGAAATGTGACGATGAACGCGATCGGGAGGCAGGCGATGAGAACACCCAGCATTATGAACGCGAGCCGTTTGTAATTCGCGTTCATGCGAGTTCATTTGCGGCTAAGAGGTTTTAGACAAGTACTCATTTACGGCTTCCGCTGCCTTACGCCCTTCCGCAATCGCCCAGACCACCAGCGACTGGCCGCGACGCGCATCGCCCGCCGTGAAGACTCCTGGTATCGACGTCTGGTAATTCTCCGCCGCGATATTGCCGCGCTGATCGCATTTGATACCGGCTTTTTCGATCAAGCCGGGTTTGACCGGTCCAGTGAAACCCATGGCGAGCAGCACCAGCTCGGCATCGAGAGTGAACTCGGAGCCCTTCAGCGGTGCGAATTTGGGCGCGGCGCCCACGCGTATACCGTGGAGCTTTTTCACGTTGCCCTGGGCGTCGCCTTCAAACTTGACGGTGGCTACCGCCCACTCGCGGAGACCGCCCTCTTCATGCGAGCTTTCGGTGCGTAGTTGCAGCGGCCACATCGGCCACGGTGTCGCCGGGGCGCGTTCTTCAGGAGGCTTGGGAAGAATCTCGAACTGATGAACGCTGGCGGCATTTTGCCGATGAGAAGTGCCTAAACAATCGGCGCCCGTATCGCCGCCGCCGATGATGATAACCGGCTTGCCGGTCGCCAGGATGGCTTTGGAGACGTCTTCCTGGTCGCCCTCGTTGCGCTTGTTCTGCTGCGTCAGGAAATCCATCGCGAAATGGATGCCCTTCAGCTCGCGGCCGGGAACCGGAAGATCGCGCGGTTGCTCGGCGCCCATCGCCAGGACAATCGCCTGATACTCACGCTGAAGATCGTCGAGCGATGTAATATTCGCCTTGGTAATGAACTCGACGCCTTCCGCTCCCATTTGCTCGATGCGCCGGTCGATCCCTTGCTTCTCCATTTTGAAGTTGGGGATGCCGTAGCGCAGCAGGCCGCCGATGCGGTCGCTCTTTTCGAATACCGTGACCCAGTGGCCCGCGCGAGCTAATTGCTGCGCGGCGGCCAAGCCAGCGGGACCCGACCCAACCACTGCCACGCGCTTGCCGGTGCGAACGGCGGGAGGTTCAGGTGCAATCCAGCCTTCCGCGAAGGCGTGATCGATGATGGTCCGCTCGATCACCTTAATGGTCACGGGCGGCTCATTAATTCCGAGCACGCACGCAGCCTCGCACGGGGCAGGGCAGATGCGGCCGGTGAACTCCGGGAAATTATTGGTTGAGTGCAGCACCTTCACTGCCGCGTGCCAGCGGTCGCGATAGACCAGGTCATTCCAATCCGGAATGATATTGTTCAGCGGACAGCCGGTGTGACAGAACGGCACGCCGCAATCCATGCAGCGGGCTCCTTGTGTGCGGACTTTGTCGAGCGGAAACTCCTTGTAAATCTCGAACCAGTCCTTGACGCGCTCGACGACTGGACGCCTCTCGGGGAGTTCCCGGGCGTACTCCATGAATCCGGTGTTTTTACCCATGGGCGGTTGCTTTCTGACGCTCGATTCCCAGCACTCGTTTATATTCGTGCGGGAAGACTTTCACGAACTTCGGTAAAAACTGATCGAAGTTGTCTAATATCCAGTTGGCGCGCGTACTGCCGGTTTCCTCGGCATGGCGCGCGATCCAGTAACGGAGCGTGTCGGCATCCTCGGGGAGGTCGACCTTTTCGAGATCGACACTGGCGCGGTTGCAGCGGGTCTTGCTGAACTCGCCGGTTTCATCCAGCACGTAGGCGATCCCGCCCGACATGCCGGCCGCGAAGTTCCTGCCGGTATCGGCCAGACAGAAGACCAGGCCGCGAGTCATATACTCGCAACCGTGATCGCCCAGGCCTTCGACCACAGCGGTTGCCCCGGAGTTGCGCACTGCGAAACGCTCACCGGCGCGGCCGTTGAAGAATGCCTCGCCCGACGTCGCTCCGTAGAGGACCACGTTGCCGACCAGAATGTTCTGCTCGGGTTTGAAGGTCGAGCCCTTGGGAGGATAGACCACGATCTTGCCGCCGGAGAGTCCCTTGCCGACGTAATCGTTGGCGTCGCCTTCGAGCTCAAGCGTGACGCCGCGCGTGAGGAACGCTCCCAGGCTTTGTCCCGCTGTGCCGGAAAACTTGCAGTGGATGGTGCCGGGCTCAAGGCCCGCCGAACCATACTTGCGGGCGATTTCGCCCGAGAGCATCGCGCCCACGGTGCGGTGGACGTTGCGGATGGGCAGCGAAATCTCGACCGGCGTTCCATGATCGATCGCCGGCCGCGCGTGGTCGATCAGCTTCGAATCGAGCGCCTGGTCCAGGCCGTGATCCTGCGCGATCATGCAGCGGCGGCCCACGCGCGAAGGAGCTTCGGGATGATACAGCAACTGCGAATAATCCAGACCCTTGGCTTTCCAATGGTCGATACCGGGGCGCATGTCGAGCATGTCGGAGCGGCCGATCATCTCGTTCATGCGGCGGAAGCCCATCTTGGCCATAAGCTCGCGAACCTGCTCGGCCACGAAGAAAAAGTAGTTGATCACGTGCTCCGGCTTGCCGGCGAACTTCTTGCGCAACTCCGGATCCTGTGTGGCGATGCCCACGGGGCAAGTGTTCAAGTGGCACTTGCGCATCATGATGCAGCCCATCGCGACCAGGGGCGCGGTGGAGAATCCGAACTCTTCGGCGCCCAGGAGCGCGGCGATCGCGACGTCGCGGCCGGTCTTGAGTTTGCCGTCGGTTTGCACGGTGATCCGGCTACGCAGGTCGTTGAGAACCAGTACCTGCTGCGTTTCGGCTAGCCCCAATTCCCAGGGTGTGCCAGCGTGCTTGAGCGATGTCAGCGGCGACGCGCCCGTGCCGCCGTCGTGTCCTGCGATCAAGACCACGTCGGCATGGGCTTTCGCCACACCTGCAGCTACCGTGCCGACCCCCGATTCCGAAACCAGCTTGACCGAGATCCTGGCCTTGGGATTAACGTTCTTCAGGTCGTAAATCAATTGCGCCAGATCTTCGATCGAGTAGATGTCGTGGTGCGGAGGCGGCGAAATCAATCCCACGCCGGGAACCGAGAAGCGTACCTTCGCGATCACGTCATCCACTTTATGGCCGGGAAGCTGGCCGCCCTCGCCGGGCTTCGCGCCTTGCGAGATTTTGATCTGCAAGTCGTCGGCGTTGACCAGGTAGTTAGTGGTGACGCCGAAGCGGCCCGAAGCTACCTGCTTGATGGAGCTGCGGCGCCAGTCGCCGTTGGCATCGCGCTTGAAACGCTCCTCGTCCTCACCGCCCTCGCCGGTGTTGGAGCGCCCGCCGATCCGGTTCATGGCGATGGCCAGCGTCTCATGCGCTTCCTTGCTGATCGATCCGAACGACATCGCGCCAGTGGCGAAGCGCTTTACGATTTCACCGGCCGGCTCGACCTCGTCGAGCTTGACCGGACGCTCGGGCTCGCGAATCACCATCAGCCCGCGCAGAGTACACAGATCCGTATTCTGCTGGTCGATGAGCGCGGCGTATTCCTGGAAGGTGGAATAGCCTTCCTCGCGGCCGGCGTTCACCGAGTGCTGCAGCTTCGAAACCGTCAGCGGATTCAACAGGTGATATTCGCCGTTGACGCGAAATTGATAGGAGCCGCCGACGTCCAGCTCGGTTTCCGATTCCGTGGTGGGACGGAACGCGTGCGCGTGCTTGCTCTGGGCCTCGCGAGCCAGAACGTCCAGGCCGACGCCTTCGATACGCGATGCGGTGCCCGTGAAATAGCGGTCGATCAAGTCATGGTTCAGGCCGATGGCTTCGAAGATCTGCGCGCCGCGATAGCTCTGCAGAGTCGAGATGCCCATCTTCGAGAAGACCTTGAGCAGTCCCTTGTTGATGGCCTTCTTGTAATTCTTGAGCGCTGCCGGGAAGTCCACCACCAGCAGGCCTTTTTGCGACATGTCCTCCAGTGTTTCGATCGCTAGGTAAGGATTGATCGCGCTCGCGCCGTAGCCGGTGAGGAGAGCGAAATGCATCACCTCGCGGGGCTCGCCCGATTCGATGATCAGAGCCACTTGAGTGCGTTTCCGCTCCCGCACCAGATGATTATGGACTGCGGTCAGCGCCAGCAGGCTCGGAATCGGCGCTTTGTCCTGGTCAATGCCACGGTCGGACAGAATCAGCAAGCGGTAGCCGTCGCGAATGGCCAGACTCGCGCGCATGCACAGGTCATCTAGTGCGTCTTCGAGCGCCTGCGCTCCGCCGGCGGGATCGTACAGCGTGCCCAGCGTGGTGGCCAGGAAATCTCCCCAGTTGACGCGGCGCAGGCGTTCCAGGTCGAAGTTGGTCAGGATGGGATGCTCCAGCTTCAGCGTGTGGCAGTGCAGCGCGGTTTCTTCGAGTATGTTGCGCTCGGTTCCGATGTAGCTGGTGAGCGACATCACCAGTTCCTCGCGGATCGGATCGATGGCCGGATTGGTCACCTGCGCAAACATCTGCTTGAAGTAGTTGAACAGAGGCTGCGGCCGGTCGGAGAGGCACGCCAGCGGCGTGTCGGTACCCATGGATCCGATTGGCTCCTCGCCTTTCTCGGCCATGGGCGCGATCAGAATCCGCAAGTCCTCTTCGGTGTATCCAAACGCGCGTTGACGCTGCAGGATGGTCTTAGGCTCGAATCCGTGAACCCGCAAAGGATCGGGCAGGGCATCGATGGTGATCTGGTTGCGCCTCAGCCACTGGCCATAGGGTTGCCGCGTCGCCAACGTATGCTTGATCTCTTCGTCCGGCACAATGCGATGCTCTTCGAGATTCACCAGCAGCATCTTGCCGGGTTGCAGGCGGCCCTTGTAGGAGACGTTTTCGGGCTTGATGGGTAGAACGCCGGTTTCCGACGCGATGACCAACTGCCCGTCCTTGGTCACCAGATAACGCGCCGGGCGGAGACCGTTACGATCGAGCGTGGCGCCGATCCACTTGCCATCGGTGAACGCGACGGCAGCCGGGCCGTCCCAAGGCTCCATGAGGGATGCGTGGTACTCGTAGAAATCGCGCTTCTCCTGGGGCATGGTGGAATCGGCGTCCCAGGCTTCCGGGATCAGCATCGCCATCACGTGCGGCAGGCTGCGGCCGCCCAGGGTCAGGAACTCTACGGCGCTATCCAGCGAGCCGGTGTCGCTCAAATCCGGCAGAATGACCGGAAGAACTTTAGAGATATCGTCGCCGAACACGTCGGACTGGAGCGTCGACTCGCGCGCATTCATCCAGTTGACGTTTCCACGGACGGTATTGATCTCGCCGTTATGGCAGACATAGCGATACGGATGCGCCAACTGCCAGGTGGGAAACGTGTTGGTCGAAAATCGCTGGTGCACCATGCTCAAGGAGCTGCGCGTCTCGGGGTCGCGCAATTCCTTGTAGAAGTCGTCGATCTGGGGGGCGAGGAGCAGGCCCTTGTAAACGATCAGCCGCGACGACATGGAGGGGACGTAGAAGAAATCCTTTTCGGAAAGATCGGTCTCGCGGATTTCGGATTCGACGCTGCGCCGCACTACGTACAGCTTGCGCTCCAGCTGGTCCTGGGTCATGTTGGCTGCGCCGCGCAGGAACACTTGCTCGATGTAGGGCTGCGTCGCGCGCGCGGTCCGGCCGATGGCGTCGGCGTGCACGGGAGTGTCGCGCCATCCCAGGACGGTGAGTCCTTCTTCCTTGGCGACGCGCTCGACGATGCCTTCACAGATCAGCCGTTGCTTCGGCTCCACCGGCAAGAACATCATGCCAACGCCGTAGGTGCCGGGTTCGGAAAGCGAAAAGCCCAGCCGGGAGCATTCCCGCGAGAAAAATTCGTGCGGGATCTGGATGGTGATGCCAGCGCCATCGCCCGTCTCCGGGTCGCAGCCGCAGGCGCCGCGATGGGTCAGGTTGATGAGGATCTCGATGCCCTTGCGGATGATATCGTGGGATTTCTCACCGTTTAGGTTAACGATGAAGCCCATCCCGCAGGCATCGTGTTCATAGCGGGGGTCGTACAGCCCTTGCTTGACCATAGCTTAGAGTACTACTGACAACACTATTACGTCAACAGGAAGTATGGGCTTGTAGTATTAGTACGGCTAATATATAATGGCTGTCGTGGACGAGCTTAGTCTCAAGCTTTTCAGGGACATCGCGCAGACACGCAGTTTTAGCCGTGCCGCAGCTATGAACGAATTGAGCCAGTCGGCGGCCAGCCAGCACGTGCAGGAACTGGAGCGGACCTTAGGAACCACGTTGCTGGACCGGTCGCGGCGACCCCTCCTGGTGACCCCTGCCGGGCAGCTTTACGCGGAGTTCTGCCGGGACGTGCTGCGGCGGCGGATGGAGCTGGAAGAAGCTTTGAAGGTCCTGAAGCACGATTCCGCAGGCACCGTTCGGGTCGCCTCGATCTATTCAGTGGGATTGAGCGAAATGGTGGAGCTCGAAAAGCGGTTCGCCGGGCGGCATCCAGAGGCGGGTCTCGAAGTCCAGTATCTGCAGCCGGCTAAAGTCTACGCCGCCGTGTTGGCCGACCAGGTCGACCTGGGGCTGGTGAGCTATCCCCATTCGACGCGCGAGATCAAAGTGATCCCCTGGCGGCAGGAGGAAATGGTCCTGGCGACGGCGCCGGACCATCCACTGGCCAAGAAGGCGGCTGCTATCCGCGGGGCGATCCCAATTGAAGATCTGAACGGCGTTGACTTCGTGGGATTCGACGAGGAGCTTCCGATCCGTGGCGATGTGGACCGCTTTCTCAAGGAGAAGGGCGTGGAAGTGAATGTATCGGTTCACTTCGACAATATCGAGATGATCAAGGAAGCGGTGGCGCACAGAGTTGGCGTGAGCATCATGCCGCACCGCGTGATGCGCGAGGATATCCGCCAAAAGCGCCTGGCTGCGATCCGGCTCGCCGGGGCATCATTGTACCGGCCTTTGGGAATCATCCATCGGAAGAGGAAACGCTTTCAGCCGGTGGCGCAGGCGTTCCTGGATTTGCTGTGCGAGAAGCCGGTGCCTGAGGCGGCGTAAGGGTCCGAGGCCCGGACATGTCCGGCCCTACTGCGGCCTAAACACCGACAACTGATCCTTCCACCTTGACCGGACAGCAATAAAGTCCGGATGACCCAACCCTAGCTCGTTGACGATCTGGCGGATCTCGTTGTCCTCGGTCGTCGAGATGCCGTCTTCCGCGGCCGCGACCGCGAACAGGCAATCGAGCAGCGCCAGTTTCTCTTCACGCGTGGCGATCCGGCTAAATTCTCGCGTCACCAGGAAATTCTCGGTACCTCCAAAGAGCTGCGCGCGGGTCTTAGCGGTCTGGACCACGATCAGGGCCTGTTCCTCGGGCAAGCCGCCTCGCTCCATGATGATCCGCTCCATGGCGTGGATTTCTTCCGGGCTGATCTTCATGTCGGCATAGGCGACCCGGCCCAGAATGTATCCGAATGCGGCGATGAAGCGGGCGCGCGCCGGATCCAGCTGATCCAGAGCCTCGATTACCTTGCGGACGGTTTCGGTATCGCCGGTTACCGCGTGCTGGTCGGGAATCCCAAGAAAATTGCGGATGGACACGCCTACTCGGTCTCTTTATTCAACGACGCCCATCTGCTTCAGCAGCTCAATATGCTTGGACGGATCCTCTTCGTTGAATTGCGTGGGCATGATGACCCCGGTTTGCCGGCCTCGCTCGATCAGCGCGGCATACGGAGGATTGTCGAACTTAAAGATTTCGCGCAGCTTCGCGGAATCCGTCGAAGTTTTGGCTTTAAGGCCACTATCTTTCAGGTAGGAGGCTGCAAATTGTGGAACGCGCGTGGGGATGCCGACCACAGTGACGTCATCCTTGAACTTCAGGGGCGCCATGCTTTTTCCGACCGCAAAACAGGTCCCGCACTCCGGATCGTAAAAGAACAGGAACACGCGGCCTTCCTGCAAAGACATCGGTTGGCCATCAACCATGATCGATTCGGGAGCCTTAAGCCCAGTCAATTTGCTGTACGCGGAACCGAAACTGACACCTGTGAACACCGCCACAGCGCCCAGAATCACAGCAGCCGTACGGAGCCCTTGAGAACGCTTGGCCCAGATCCCGGCAATCGCGGCAGCGGCCAGGAAGGCCAGGTCGCCATAGAAGAAGCCTGGACCCACGGAACGCCGCATGTCGATGCTGATTCCAAAGGGCAACGTGAGTACCGGAAAACAGCTGCAATCGCGGCCGATCAGGGCCTTATAATTCCAGCCGATGTAGGTCATGAACGCGAGGAGCAGCAGGCCCGCCAGGATCGCTCCCCAGCGGCGGAACCGTGGCACCAGGATCATGACACCGGCGGTGGTTTCGGCAACGGCCAAAAGTAAGGCCAGCGGAAGGGTCAGGTCGTAAGGGACCAGGAGATTCTTAGCCAGGTTGGCGAACTTGTAAGGGTCGATTGCCTTGTAGACGCCCGCGCAGATGAACAGGAAGCCTACCACCAGCGCCGCCAAATGGTTCAAGCCATTCTTCCAAGGAGGCATTTCAATCGAGGCCGCTAAGGGTCTCGCCGTAGTACTTGAGGCCATATCCTCTATTTTAGACGGAAGCGTGCCAGAATAGTTGGATTCATGCCTGCCGCGCGGAAAACCGTTCGTGTACCTGCGTCCAGCGCGAACCTCGGCCCCGGTTTTGATGCCCTGGCGCTGGCCCTGAACCTATACCTGGAATGCCGCTTTCGCCCGGCCGATTCGCTGGCCATTTGCGCCAGCGGACGCGACACTGGTTCCATCTCGACCGGCGCGGATAACTTCATTTGGCAGACCGCGTTACGGGTAGCCTCGGACACCGGGGCGGCCATGCCTCCCATTGAACTCGAGATCGCCAATGACATCCCCATCGGCAAGGGTCTGGGGTCGAGCGCGGCAGCGCTAACGGCTGGGGTGGTCATCGCGAATGAGGTCTTAGGGCTCGGCTGGGACGCGCATCGGGTTCTGGACGAAGCCGCCCAAATCGAGGGGCATCCCGATAATGTCGCGGCCTGCGTGCTGGGCTCGATCGTGGCCAGCGCGATCGACTCGGAAGGGGTGGCGCGCGCAGTGCGCCTGGAATTAGACCCGCACTACAACGTTGCGGTGGTGGTGCCGGACTTCATGTTGCCGACCTCACAAGCGCGGCAGGTTCTACCGGAAACATATTCTCGCGCCGACAGCGTATTCAACGTGCAGCGCAGCGCCCTGCTGATCGCCGCGCTGGCGACGGGAGCCCGGGATGTTTTTCCGACCGCGCTCGAAGATCGGATGCATCAACCGTATCGCTACAAACTGGTGCCAGGGCTGGAGGAGATCACCAAGCTTCGAGCTCCGGGCCTGCTCGGGTGCGCCCTCAGTGGAGCCGGCCCCTCGATACTGGTGTTCCATGAGCGCGGCCAGGAAGACGTGTGTCAGTTGGTGCGCAATGTTTTCGCGAGCCGCGGGCACAATTCGGAAATCGTCTGTTCGGCTGTGTCGACGCAAGGGTATACCTTGAAGTAGTGTCTTCTAACCGCCTCGCGCACGAAAAAAGTCCTTACCTGCTACAGCACGCGCACAATCCCGTGGATTGGTATCCGTGGGGTCAGGCGGCGCTCGATAAGGCCCGCCAGGAAGACAAGCCGATTTTTCTATCGGTCGGTTATTCCACCTGCCACTGGTGCCACGTCATGGAGCGCGAGTCGTTTGAGAACGAAGACGTCGCCAAAGTTTTGAATGAGCACTTTGTACCAGTGAAGGTCGACCGGGAGGAACGTCCCGATCTGGACCGGGTCTACATGCTGTTCGTGCAGGCGTCCACCGGTAGCGGCGGATGGCCGATGTCGGTGTGGCTCACGCCCGAGGGCAAGCCGTTTTTCGGCGGGACGTATTTTCCTCCCGACACGCGCTACGGCCGTCCAGGGTTCCGCGCGATTCTCGAAAGGTTGGCGCGGGCCTGGCGCGAGGATCGCGCCAAAATCGAGGAGTCTGGCGCGCATGTGCTCGAACAGCTACTCCAATATAGCCAGCACGGCAGTGGAGAGCGCGGCCAAGTCGGACAGAATGCGCTCGATTCCGCGTTCTATGCCTTTCGCCGATCCTTCGACGCGCGACTCGGCGGATTCGGGGCGGCTCCCAAGTTTCCGCGCCCAAGCGTGCTCAATTTTCTGCTGCGGTACGGCGCGGCTACGGGAAATGAAGAAGCTCGCGACATGGTTTTGGTGACTTTGCGGGCGATGGCCAAGGGCGGTATGCACGATCAGCTCGGCGGCGGATTTCATCGCTACTCGGTGGACGAAAACTGGTTCGTTCCGCACTTTGAAAAGATGCTGTACGACCAAGCGCAGCTGGCGATTTCTTACCTTGAGGCGTACCAGATCACTGGCGAGTCGCAGTATTCCGATGTCGCTCGCGACATCCTTGATTATGTGTTGCGCGATTTGGGTCACCAATGGGGTGGATTCTACTCGGCTGAAGACGCCGACAGTGCGGCAGATCCCAGCAAACCAAGAGAGAAATCTGAAGGCGCGTTCTACATCTGGAGCTATCAGGAAATCGTGGACGTTCTGGGCGAGGCTGATGCTGCGGTGTTCGGCCGCCGGTTCGGTGTCGAACCAAATGGCAATGTGCAGGAAGATCCGCACGGCGAGTTCAAGGGCCGCAACATCCTCTATGAGGCGCAAGATGTGCCGACCAACGAACAAGCTATCGCCAGGCTACTCGAAGTGCGCTCGCGCCGGCCCCGTCCGCATCTCGACGACAAAATCCTCACGGCCTGGAACGGCATGATGATTTCGGCCTTCGCGAAGGGCGCGCAGATTCTCGGAGACCGGCGCTACGCGAACGCCGCGAGTGCAGCCCGAACATTTCTCTTCGGCACACTCTGGCGCGAAGGCGAAGATGTGCTGCTGCGCCGTTATCGCGACGGAGACGCGGCCATTGAGGCGTTCCTGGACGATTACGCGGCCCTAATCAACGCTCTGGTGGATTTATATGAAACGGCCTTCGACCCGGCCGACCTGACGTGGGCCACGCAGCTGGCGGAACGCGCCGTGGCGCTGTTCCAGGATACCGAGGGCGGCGGATTCTTCAGCTCGCCCGCCAATCAGGGCGACTTGGTGCTTCGGCTCAAGGACGATTATGACGGCGCGGAGCCTTCCGGAAATTCAGTGATGGTGCTGGCTCTGCTTCGGCTCGCACGCATCACCGGCAAAAGTGATTTCCGCGCCGCAGCGGATCGCGCGCTCGAAGCATTCTCGGGCCGCATGCTCGCGGGCGGCGCCGGATTGCCACAGATGCTGGTAGCGCAGATGTTCGCAATGGGCAAGCCGATGGAGATTGTTCTGGCTGGGCCTCGTGACCGGCAGGCTGAGATGCTGGCCGAGATCCGCAAGCGCTTTCTACCCAATGCGGTGGTGATGCAGGCGTCGGAAGCACCGGAGGCTATGCCGGCAATCGACGATCGCGCCACCGCCTACGTTTGCGAAAACTATGCATGCAAGCTGCCTGTCACAGAAGCGGTGGCACTTGCGGAATTACTACAATAGGGGTCTATGGAGAAACACGTGGAGAGAGCAGGAGCTACAACACTCAGAGGCAATCCGCTGACGGTGCTGGGACCGGCGTTGAAGCCGGGCGAGAAGGCGCCGGATTTCAAGGCGGTGGACGATTCACTCAAAGACGTCAATCTGGCAGGAACGGGCAGCGGCGTCCGGATTTTCAGCGTGGTGCCGTCGCTCGATACCCCGGTGTGCGATGCGCAAACCAAGCGGTTCAACGAAGAGGCCGGCAAACTGCCCGACGTGCAGATCTACACATTCAGCATGGATCTTCCCTTCGCGCAAAAACGCTGGTGCGGGGCCTACGGCGTGGACCACGTCAAGATGGTTTCCGACCATCGCGATGGATCTTTCGGTGAGGCGTACGGAACCCTGATCAAGGATCTTCGTATCATGAGCCGCGCGATCTTCGTGGTGGATAAGAACAACGTGATTCGCCACGCGGAGTATGTCAAGGAAGTTGCGGATCATCCCGATTACGAGGCCGCGCTTGCGGCAGCTCGGGCGGCGGCTAGCGGAGCCGCGTCCGCGTAGCTCTTTTCAAGTCAGGATAACCGTGGAATCGGTTTTAGCATGAGCGACGCGACCTTCGGGACCTGGAGTGCCGCGGCGAGCCCGCTCACCATCGAGTATTCGTTGGTGGTGATCGAGGAGATCCGGCACGAAGTCGCGGAGGGTTTTCAGAAGCTTTCGCGCGGCGGAATCGAAGTGGGCGGCCTGCTCTACGGCGTGAAGGAAGAGCAAGCCGTACGGATCATGGCGATTCGTCCAGTGGCTTGCGAACACGCCAGTGGCCCGACCTTTCGCTTGTCCGAGCGCGATCGCGCGGCTTTGCATGAGCAGATTCGCCACGATGCGGCCGATTCGCGGTTAGAGGATCTGGTCTGTGTGGGCTGGTACGTCTCGCATACGCGGACCGAAATCACCCTGAGCGAATCCGACCAGGATATCTTTTCCACCTTTTTCGCCCAGCCCTGGCAGGTGACCCTGGTGGTGCGGCCGAGCCGGGGCGGAAACATGCGCGCAGGATTCTTCGTCCGGGAGCCGGATGGAACCGTAAACGGCAGCCAGAGTTATCTGGAGTTCAACTTCCCCGACCGGATGGCGGGGGTCTTTGAAAATCGCGGGGAGAATCGTGGAGAACGACGCCCAGAGCCTCGCGTGGAGCGCAGATCGTTTGCCGTGCGGCAGTCGCCGGAACCTCGTAACGCTGCTCCCGCTACCGACGTGCCGGTTGCAGTGCCCGCGCCGGAAGTT
>Ga0207711_10000563_pt1 | contig 37793 bp, 27 predicted proteins | sample KBSS34metaG_FD_184401 | JGI IMG/M metagenome (GOLD analysis project Ga0207711, IMG submission 184401) | Switchgrass rhizosphere microbial communities from Kellogg Biological Station, Michigan, USA - KBS S3-4 metaG (SPAdes) (version 2) | ecosystem: Host-associated > Plants > Roots > Rhizosphere... | reverse complement strand
GGCGTCGGCGTGGGCGTCGGCGTGGGCGTCGGCGAGGGCGGCGGGGTCGTCCTGGTCGGCGTCGGCGTCGGCGTTGGGGTTGGGGGCCGGGTGGGCGACGTCGGGGGAGCGGGCGGGGTCGTCGTGGGAGTCGGCGTCGGCTGCGTCTGGGGCGCGGTCACGGTCACCTGGATCGGGGCGCTCTGCGCGGCGTTGCCGGCCGCGTCGGTGACGCGGACCGAGACGAGCCACGTGCCCGGCGTGTCGAACGTCAGGTCCACCACCGAGGACGGCTGGTCGCCTGTCGTCTGCGTGACGGCGCCGCCGGGACCGGCCAGGAAGTCGTAGCTGACGATCGGCGCCGCGGGGTTCGCCGCGGTCGAGCCGCTGGCGTCGAGCCGCACGGGCAGCGGCGCGAGCCCGCCGGACTGGGACACGGTCAGCCGAGGCCGGGGCGCGGCCGTCGTCGGCGGGCCGGCGGTCGTCGGGCGTGGCGACGGCTGCCGAGGGACCGGCGGCGTCGTCGGCGGGACGACCGGCAGCGCGCTCACCGCCGTGGCGGGCGGGGAGGCCGGCGGAGTCGCCGGCTGCGTGGGCCGGGCGGTCGCCGGCGGGGGAGAGGCCGGCGGCGTCGACGTCGGTGGCGCGGGCGGGGACGGTGGCGCGGTCGACGGCGCCGGCGGGACCGCGGCGCCGCCGGCATCGGCGCCCTGCTGCGGCGGGCCGTACTTCGCGACGGTCGTGACCTTGCCGCTGGGCTGGATGATCCCGGCGACGCTGCTCGTCGGATCGTTGAAGAACATCACCGAGCCGGCGCGCTGCAGCTCGAACGTCTTGTCCGGCGGGACGGGGACGGCGGCGGTGGCCTTCACCTTCCGGCCGACCAGGTCGACGACGATCACCCGGCTGGTGGTGAGATCCGGGACGAACACCAGGCCGCCGGCTTCGACAGGCTGCCCCAGCCGGTGCCGGGCGACGCCCAGGTCGATCACGTCGTCGCAGGTCCTGGTCGCGAGGTCGCTGAGGAACAGCAGCCCGCTGCGCTGGCTGGCGAGGAACACCCACCGGGCCGCCTCCGCGCCGAGCTGCCCCGGCGGCGGGGCCGGGCCCGAGCCGGCGACGACGACCGAGTCGTCCTTCTCGGCGTTCACGCACGTCCCCGACCCGGTCACTCCGCCGGCCTCCAGCGGACGGGCCCGCCTGGCTGCCAGGTCCACGGCCACCGGCCGGCCGGACACCGAGATGAGCCTGGTCCACGTCGGGTCGACGGTGCCCATCCGGGCCTGCCGCCCCGTGGCGTCGACCCGGAGCAGGTCACCCGTCGCCGTGTCGACGATCCACAGCCGCCCGTCGCTGTCCGCGAGTACCCCGCCGTCGTGGATCGTGGCGTGCACGGCGACGGTGGCACGCACCTGCAACGTGCGCGGGTCGAGGACGAAGACGACCCCCCGCGCCGAGCTGACGGCGAACAGCGCCGCCGGCGCGGGGAACAGCGTCAGCGGTTCGCCGGCGCCGGCGAACGGCCTCGACGGCGAGTTCACCCGGTACGTGGTGCCGTCGATCCGCAGCACCGAGCCGTCGGCGGACGAGACGAACGCGTCCGTGCCCTCCTGGGTGCCGACCGACCCGGCGGCGCCGACGTTTACCCGGGTGACGACCTGCCCCGACATCCCGTCGACCAGCACCGCCTCCCCGATCGTCGACGACACCAGCCAGGCCGACGCGTCGTCGAGGTCGACCGCGCGGCGCGGGACGTCCCCTGGCGACGCGAGCGCCGACGCGAGCCCGGCGGCCGCGGCGACGAGCACCAGTGTCAGCAGCACGCGCGGCAGCCAGACCAGCCACGGCCCCGGGACAGTTGGCCGACGCGCGAGGACGTGATCGTTCACCGGGCACCTTCGTCCAGGTCGCGGGTGTCGTCGTGCGGGCCGGCGGGGACCAGCGGGCGGCGCTGCTGGCCGCTCGCCTGGACCCAGTGGCGCAGGAAGTCCGCCGGGTCCACCGGCGCGGGCGGGACGGCGGCGGGTGTCGCCGCCGGGCCGGTGGGCGACGCAAGGCCGGCGGCGCCGACGTCGGCCGCCCGCGGGGCGAACAGCGAACGCGGGTCGGCGAGTGCTCGCAGCCGACCGGCGCGGCCGGCGGTGCGCCCCAGCTCGCGGCGCACGTCGCCGACGAGGGCCCAGGCCCGGTCCGGGTCGTCGGCACCGGTACCGTGCCCGGCGAAGGCGGCCGCGTCGACGAGCGTCGCGAGCGTGCGCGTCGCCGCGGCCGCCGACGCCGCGGCCGGGTTGCGGGCGACGACGGCGGCCAGCTCGCCCCGGGTCAGCGACGGTGCGCGCGGCACGCCGAACTCACCGAGCCGGTCGCGCGCCTCCCACCAGGCGCCGAGCACCTGGTCGGCCGGGCCGCCGCGATGTCGCCGCGCCAGCCGGCGACGGGCCTTCTCGCCGATCACCAGCAGCGGTGCGGCCAGCGCCAGGGCGCCGAGCGCGATGAGCAGCAGGAACGGCCAGCCGAGCCCGCCGCCGTGCTGCTCGCCGCCGTCCAGGCTGATGGGGCGCTGCGTCGGCGCGATGACGGCGGGGTTGTCGTCGTCCGGCTGGGAGTGCGGCGCGGCGGCCGGCGGCTGGGTCCGGGAGCCGGCGCGCGTCAGGTCCGTCGTGTCCGTCGGCTCGAACGCGACCCAGCCGATCCCGGCGAACAGCACCTCCGGCCAGGCGTGCGCCTGGTGGTCGGTGACGGTGTACCTGCCGTCCGCGGCGGCCGCGTTGTCCCCGTCGAGCAGGTAGCCGACGCTGATCCGGGTCGGGAAGCCGAGCGCCCGGGCCAGCACGGCGAACGCGGCGGCCCGCTGCTCCGAGTAGCCGCGGCGGTCCGCCGGGTCGGCGGAGTCCAGCAGCCGGGTCAGCCGGCCGTAGGAGTGGCCGGGCGTCGCGTGCAGGTCGTAGGGGAACGCCCCGTCGTCGCGCAGGTAGCCGGCGAGCGCGACCAGCTTGCCGTACGTCGTCGCCGCGCCGGCGGTCGTGCGCCGGGCGGTGTCGAGCAGCTCGGCCCGCAGGTCGTCCGGCAGGTTCGGCAGCACCCGGTATCGGTCCGCGCCCCGGCCGGTGGCCACGACGGCCGCGGACAGCTGCGCGGGCGTCGGCTCCGGGACGTCGGCCGTCAGGTCGAGGCGGTCGCCGGACCGGGGCGTCGAGAGCAGGGCGAGCGTGCCCGACGCCGGATCGAACGCCGCGCCGCGTCCCTCGGCGGGAGCGGAGCCGCTGGCCGGGGCGTAGTCGATGGCGGTCGGCTGGCCGACGGTGGGCAGCAGGCCGTCCGCGAACCCGTCGAACGTCACGTCGGCCCGCACCTTCGCGTGCGCGACCTCCGCGCCCACCGGCTCGTCCGGATTCGGCAGCACGGAGTCGACCGCGATGAAGTCGCCGCCGACGCTCCAGGTGGCGCCGTCGAACGCGCCGAGCGCCGCGGTCCGCACCCGGGGGGACGCGCCGGCCGAGCCGGACGGCGCGCCGTCCGGCTCGGCCGCCGGGGTCAGCCTGAGGGTGAACAGCGTCGTGGGCCTGGGGGTGTCCAGCTGCGCGCGGACCCGTACGAGCGGGTTGAGCAGGGCCACGTCGTCGACGGGGGGAGTGCGGACCGTCCGGACGTCGTACCGGTCGGCCGAGTCGATCGGTACGACCACGCCGATCACCGTCGCCAGCGCCGCCACGACCGCGACCACCGGCAGCCCGATCGCGAGCGGTCCGGCCACCCGGGACCGGCCGTGGCCCCGCTCGCCCCCGGCGAGCCAGCCCGGCGGCGTCGAGCCGGCCGGACCGGCCCCGGACGATGTCGCGGCCGGCTCGGACTGGTCGGGCAGCACCCCCGCCCGCGCGCAGCGCACCGCGGCGAGGACGAGCACGAGGATGACGAAGCAGCCGGTGAGTGCCAGCTGCGCGACCCGGCGGTGCTGCCCGTCGTCGGCGACCAGCAACAGGAATCCGACCGTGACCAGCAGCGGGGGCAGCGCCGGCAGCAGCGCCCCGCGCCCGCGCACCGCCAGCACGACGGCGGCGAACGTCGCGACCCAGAGCACCGCACCCAGCGGGGCCAGCAGCAGCGCCCCCGGCTCGGCCGGAACCGCCGTGGTCAGCAGCCGGGCCCAGCCGTCGCGCAGCCCGCGCAGCAGCAGGTCGAGCCGGCCGGCCGTCGCCGCCGTGCCGTAGAGCAGGCCCGCAAGCGCGCCGACGAGGCAGACCAGCTCGGCGGTGGCGAGGCGGCGGGCCGCGACGGCGCCGACGACGCCCGCGACCGCGACGGCACCGGCCAGCGGCGTGAGGTAGCGGTAGCCGTCGAACAGGGCGCGCAGGACGGCCGCTGCGGGCAGCATCGACGCGGCGACCAGCAGCGCGTCACCCACCCGCGCCGGGCGCCTGGTCCGCGGCGGCGCGGGCGACCGGTCCGACCGGGGCGGCTGGACCGGGGGGCGCGGCGGCGCCGGCGGGGGCGCCGGGACCGGCGGGGGCGACAGGGTCTGGGTGGTCATCGGCGCGCCCGTGATCCCCAGACCGCGGCGAACTCGTCACTGGTCCGCACGTTGACGGCGAGCGCCCCGGCGACCGCCGGCGCCGGCCGGCCGAACCGCTCGCCGACCTGGACGAGGCTGACCATGCCGAACCGGGGCCGCACGGCCGACACCGCGCCGAGCGCCGCCGGCGGCGGCTGGCCCGTCACCACCCCGAGCGCGACGCCGGACGCGCCGGGCACCATGGCGGGCAGCGCGGTGAGCCCCGGGTCGTCGGGCCGGGCCGTCACCTCGGCGAGCAGGTCCAGCATCGCCTCCCCTGCGGCGCTGTCCCGGCCGGCGATGAGGCGGCCGCGGCCGGTGGTCCACAGCTCGACCGGGAAACCGCGGGTGAGCCCGGCGGCGGCGAGCGACGCGGCGACCCGCACCGCGTCCTCGAAGAAGTCGTCGGTGTAGGGCGCGGCGCTGGTGTCCAGGACGACCATCATGGTCATCTCGTTGGGCACGACGTTGTGCCGGACCATGAGCTTCGAGACCCGCGCGGACGACCGCCAGTGGATGAGCCGCCGGTCGTCGCCGCGGACGTACTCCCGCAGCGAGTGGAACGCGACACCGCCGAGTGGCGCCCCGTTCGTCACCGGCCCGTCGAGCTCGAACGAGCCGCCGGTCGGCAGCGGGGCGACGGCGAGCACCCGCGGCCGGACCCGCAGCGTCGATCGTCCGGGCAGCTCGCGGCGCAGCTGGATGAGGCGAAGCGGATCGCTGTGGCCGATGACCAGCGGCCCGATCTCGAACACGCCGCGCCGCCCGGTGGGGACGGCGTAGCCGCGCTCGGTCCTGGCCCCGGCCGCGAGGCTGGGCAGCGCGACGCCGACCGACGTGCCGGCGACCTTCTCCGCCGCGCGCAGCGGCGGGCAGCGTCGCCGGGAGACGTTGGTGACGGTGAGGACGCCGAACGCCGGCTCACCCTCGACCACTCCGGTCGGGCGGATCTCCCTGTTGATCACGACGTCTGGGGCCACGAACAGCCACATCGCGGCGACGGCGAGCGCCAGCGTCGCGGCGGCCGCCATCACGACGAACTCCGGGTAGCGCAGCACGAAGCCGGCGACGCCCAGGGCCACCGCGAGCGCGGCCACGAGGATCCCCGACCGCGTGATCATCGGAAAGCCGGCCGTTCGCCGGGTACCGGGACGCCGACCAGCACCGAGCCGAGCAGCTTCTCGGCGGTCACACCGTTCAGCTCCGCCTCTGGGCGCAGCAGCAGCCGATGCCCGAGAACGTGCGGGGCGAGTCGCTTCACGTCGTCGGGAATGACGAACGCCCGCCCCTCGGCCGCCGCGTGCGCCTGCGCCGCGACGACCAGCGCGAGACCCCCGCGCGGACTCGCACCGAGGCGCAGCTCGGCGCGCCGGCGGGTCGCGTCGGCGACCGTGACGACATAGCTGAGCAGCTCGCGACTGATGTGCACGCGGCGCACGATCGCCGTCATCTGCTGCGCGTCCGCCGCCGTCACCACCGGGGTCAGGTCGTCCACGGACTGGCCGGCCGAACGGCTCGCGAGCATGTCCACCTCGGCCTCGTGCGCCGGATAGCCGACCGCGAGCCGCATCATGAACCGGTCGATCTGCGCCTCCGGCAGGTCGAACGTGCCGCCGTGCTCGACCGGGTTCTGGGTGGCGATGACCAGGAACGGCCGCTCCAGCGGGTAGGCGGTGCCGTCGAGCGTCACCTGCCGTTCCTCCATCACCTCCAGCAGCGCCGACTGCGTCTTCGGCGACGCCCGGTTCACCTCGTCGGCGAGGACGACGTTCGCGAACACCGGGCCGGGCTGGAACTCGAAGGTCCGGGTGTCGGCGTTCCAGATGTTGATGCCGGTGACGTCCGTGGGCAGCAGGTCCGGCGTGCACTGAATGCGCCGCATCGTGCCGGCGATCGACTTCGCCAGTGCCTTGGCGATCGACGTCTTGCCCACACCCGGGACGTCGTTCAGCAGCAGATGACCCTCAGCGGCCAGGCAGAGGACGGCCAGCCTGATGACGTCCGTCTTGCCACGGATGACGCGTTCCACGTTCTGGACGACAAGATCACACCGCTGCGCGAACCACGCCACCTCGGCCGGCGACACTGGCTGCTCGGACACACGGGCTCCTGGGGGGCTGTCGGCGCGGAGGGTCTCGTCGTCGTGGCCGGACCAGCCGGGTGGCGGTCCGAACGCGTAGGGCTGGCTCATCGGACGAGCACCGCCGCCGCCGCGACCGAGCCGACGACCGCCAGCAGCAGCACCATGGCCAGGGCCACGGCCCGGCGCCCGAGCACGCGGAACTGGTCGTCCCGGCTGAGCCGGCCGACGAAAACCCCGGCGCTACCGGCGCTGCCGCTGCCGACGCCGCCGGGTGTTCCGCCGGGTGGGTGCACCGTCGCGACGCGGATCGTGTCGTCGTCGGCGCCGGCCCACGGGTCGTCGCCCGGCTGGCCGTCCGGCGGCGGCGACGCGGCGTGGTGCTCGGCTTCGTGCTGCTCGGGTTTCGCCGGTACGTCTGGCGGTCGTCCGGCGGCCACCGTCGCGGTCGAGGTCTCCGCCGCGGTCGAGGTCTCCGTCGTGGCCGGCCGCCGGGCGGCGAGTCGCCGGAAGGCGGCCACCGGCGTCGGCGAGCCCGCCGGGGAGCGTCGCCACGCGGTCAGGAATGCATCGGTCGTGACGCCGGAATCGGGCGCGCCGTCCTCATGGGTGCCGAGGCCGGCGGGGTCGCCGGGGCGGACCGTGCGCTCGTCGCTGCCGTCTTCCTGCACGCGTTCGCCGATGTCCACTCTTCCTGCCGTTCTCAGGCGGCGGCCCGTCTACCAGACCGGCCGGCCCCCGAGTCGGTTTCTGGACACGGTCACCAGGACTGTGGTCCCGAATGTCCGAAGATGAGCTGCATACTACCGTCCGGTCGCATTTAGTCGGACGCACCCCCCGTTGTTCGGCGACTGTTAACACCAGAGATTGTTCCTTTGTTGACGCTTCCCGAGATCGGCCGGCGGCCTTGGCCCCAACCGCGCGGCTTTCGGGCCCGCGACCTGTGCATGTCGGTCGCCCTGCCGCGATCGTTCCGTCCGCAATCATTGTGCGGACATCGTCGAAGCGACGTCCGCCAGATCGGCCGCCGGGTCGGCAGCTGCATCGCGGGCGGGATGCCGCTCCGCGGCGGCGTCGAGGCGCGATCGCGCTGGGTGAACTGACGACGGAGAGAATCGCCGGTCGGGTGCCAGTCGGGGCGCCGGTCGGGCGCGGGCCGGCCGGTGACTGGCCGGCCGACCCGCGCGTAACTCTCGGTGATCGACCCGGTGCGGCTGAGTGGGCTTCTGTCGGTCGGGTGGCCGGATCTGGAGTGAGGGGCCCGGGGCTAATTGGTCGGCGGACACCGGGCCGACGGCAGCGAGCGCGCGTCGGCCCGGTTCGTTGCCGAACTGTGGTTGATAGGAGTGCCTATAGGCTCACCAGCGCGACACACTTCGACAGGGGTGAGGCGAGGTGTGTGTCTTCAGTGGGTCTATAGGCTCACTCAGCAAACGCAGTTCGAGGTGGGCGCCGAGGCCGGCGGCGGATCGGCCGTGAGCGGCCTGCTGGGTGCCGGCGCGGAGGCCCGAATCGCGGGCGCCGACCAATGGAATACGGATGGTTTCGCGGCTCGCTGAGCGCGCCGATCGGAAGAAAGCGTCAAGCGGCAGGAGAACGCGCCAGCGCCAGGTCGATGCGCCAGACCTTGTGAAGTCCGCAAATGGCCGTCCAGACCCCCGAGCCGGCCCGGCCAGGCTGATCAGGGGGCGAGCATGCGCTCCAGGGCGATCGGGTCGCCCAGGTACACCGCGCCAGCGCCTGCGGAGGCGTCGTCCGGCCAGATCACCGACTCGCCGGCGGCGACGCCGGCAACGATGCGCTGCGCGACGGTCTCCGGCGCGGCCTTGTCGGCGTCGACTCCGGCGAGCATGTCGGTGTCGATGCCGCCCGGGTAGGCCCCGAAAACGTCGATGCCCTTGTCGCGAAGCTCGGCCCGCAGCGACTGGGTGATCGAGTGGGCCGCGGCCTTCGACGCGCTGTACCCCGCCATTCCCCGCACCGGCGCCAGCGCGATCAGGGTGAGCACGTTGACGATCGCGCCAGGAGCGTTCCCGGTCAGGACCGGGACGAAGGCCTGGCTTACCCGCAGCAGGCCGACGTAGTTGGTCTCCACGTCCCGCTGGAAGAGCGTCAGGTCGCCCTCGAGCGCGCTGCCGAAGGCGAGCACGCCGGCGTTGTTGACGAGCAGGGTGACATCGGTCGCGGTCTTCGCCGCCACGTCCACGCTCGCCTGGTCGGTGACGTCCAGGGCCAGGGTGCGGACCCGCGGGTCGGCGCTCACGGCGTCGGAGATGGAACGGGGGTCGCGGGCCGTCGCGTAGATCTTGCTGACGCCGGCGTCGAGGAGACGGTCGACGAGCCGGGCGCCCAGGCCTCTGTTCGCGCCGGTGACCAGGGCGACGCTGCCTTCGACATTCATGGTTGTGCCTTTCGGTCGGAGCCTTGTGGGCATAACCGTAGGTCGCAGCGAAGGCGTAATCGATGATGCAGAATCTCAGTTTATTGTCCGATCGTCTCATCATCGGGCCGGTCGAGTGGTCCTGGGTAGGCTTCCGCTCATGGACCTGCTCGCCGACGTGCTGAGCGTGGCGGGCGTGCGCGGCACAGTCGCCGCGACGTTGTACGCCGGCGACCCGTGGGGGCTGCGGCTGTTCGGGGTCTCGGCGGCGGCCTTCCACGCGGTCACCGCCGGAGTCGCCTGGCTGCGCCTGCCCGGCCAGGTACCGCTGCGGCTCATGCCCGGCGACGTGGTGCTGCTGCCGACGGGATCCGAGCACGGCCTCGCCGGGGATCCGACCGGCCCCCTGCAGCCGTTCGACCACGCGGCCTCGAAGGCGGCGCTCGCCGCCGACGGCCGGCTCGACGTCGGGCCCGGCCGGGCGACGACGAGGATCCTCTGCGCGTCCTACCGGCATGACCCTGCAATCAGGACGCCGCTGTTCACGCTGCTACCCGAGCTGGTCCACATCCCGGCCGCGAGTCCCGGCGTGGGTGCGCTCACCGAGACGCTGCGGCTGCTGGCCGGCGAGCTCGCCGAACCCGGGCAGGCGAGCACGATCCTGCTCGACCGGCTGGTGGACGTACTGCTCATCCAGGTGCTGCGGGCCTGGCTGCGCGCCGAGCCGGCGGCGGCATCGGTGTCCTGGCTGCGCGCACTCAACGATCCCACCGTCACTGCGGCGCTCGGCGCCCTGCACGCCGACCCCGCCCGGGCCTGGACGCTGGCCGCGCTCGCCGACCACGTCGCGGTCTCCCGGGCCACCCTGGCGCGGCGCTTCCCCGCGCTGGTCGGCGAGACCCCGGCGGCCTACCTCACCCGGTGGCGGATGGACCTGGCCGCTCGCCGGCTGCGGGACACCGACGACCCGATCGACACTGTCGCCCGCGCCGTCGGCTACACCTCCGAATACGCGTTCTCCCGAGCGTTTTCCCGCGACCGGTCGCTCCCGCCCGGCCGCTACCGCACCCAGAGCCGCGGCCTCCGCCCCCAGCCGTGACCGTGTCGGCTGCCGTCACGGCAACGAACGCGCGCGCGCTCATGATCGCCGTTTGTGCCCGCGTGGCCGTGAAACGGCGGGGCGTCTTCTAGCGGTCTTCGCGACTACCAGGGGCACAACCGGCGATCACGTCGGGCGCGGCGGACGGGTTCCGCTCGCGTCCTGTCCGACGTCCGGGCGCATCCAGCCGTCCGGTCCGGCCGAGGCGCGGCGCACGCCGACGAAAAAACCTCCCGGTCATCGGACTCCGTCCAGCGTCGAAACCGCAGGTCAATGCGTTGACGGAGTCGACCGGTGTGTTTGTTGAACCGTCCGGCGTGTTATCCGCGGGGCATCGGTCGAATAGCACCGATCTCATCGGGTACGCCGTGACTAGATCGTCTCCAGCCGGGAGGCGCAGCCGAAGGGAGCACCTGATGGGTATCGGTGCCGGCATCTTCCTCATGGCGGTCGGTGCGATCCTCACGTTCGCCGTCGACGTCTCGATCTCGGGTCTGGACATCGCCGTGATCGGGGTCGTACTCATGATCGCGGGCCTGGCCGGGATCGTTCTCGAGCTGGCGCTGTTCGCGCCCCGCCGGCGCCGCCGCGTCGGGTACGTCGAGCCGGCCGCGGACGTCGAGGTCTACGACGACGTGCCGGTCGCCGGCGACCCGCGCGTCCACCGCCGGGTGACCACCGACTACCGGACCACCCGCTGACCCCGACGAACCTGACCAGCACCAACGGCTGACCAGCCCGGCGCGCACACCAGCGAGCCCGCCGACCCAGGCGGGTTCGCTGACGCGTGACCGGTCTCCGCGACCCGGCACCGGCGCGCCGCTCGACGGCGCGCCGGGCGGGCCGGCGGTGAACGCCGGCCTGGCCCGCGGCCGACCGGCCGCTGACGAACCGTCACGCCACCGAGTGCGTCACTACACAGGTATAGGTGCCTGCGACCGATGCCGCGGGAATCGTGACGGACAGCGTCGGCTGCCAGGACACCGAGCCGCTGAGCGGGTCGATGGTGAGCGCGGTGAAGGCGGTGCGGGACGTGCTCAGCGACACCGCCTGCAGCGCCGTCGCCTGCCCCGGGGTGGCGACGGAGACCGAGCCGCTGGTCGCGGTCGCGGGGCCCGACCAGTAGCTGAGCGCGGCGCGGGAGATGGCCTCGTTCGCGCTGCCACCGCCGGTGGTGCAGTCCGTGGCCAAGACGGTCGCCGTCCAGGTGCCGATGAGGGCCGAGTTCGTCACGGTCACGGTCCCGAGGTCGGCGGTCAGCGTACCGGCGCCGACCGCCCGGGAGCCCAGAGATGCCGTGGCCGGGACGGTGATGCTGAGCGCGGCCTGCGCGGGCCGACCTGGCAGGCACAACGCGAGCACGAAGGCGACGACGACCACGGCGGCAGTGCCCGTCCGATCCGGAGGCCAGCCGGTTGCGTCCGGCGCGCTCGGCGTCGCGGGCGCGCCCCGGCGCCAGGCCGGCTGCCTGCCCGTCCGCACGATCGTCCAGCCCTCCCGACGACCGCGCGGACCCGACCGACACCGGTCCGCGTTGACGAGCGAACGTGAGCTGCGCGGGAATTTCGGCGATGCCGTCGTCTGCTTGATGCTGTGGGACGACAATCTGGCCGGCGGACCAGCCGGACGACGATGCGGCGGAGGCGGCGAAGGGCTACACACTTCCCGCCACTCTTAACGTATAGCGCACCCGGGGGCTTGCCGCAAGACCCGGTCGATGCCGCAGAATCGCTGGCCGAGGCCAGGGCCTGCGGAAATGTGATCGGAGCCGAAGACGTGAACCCTCTCGCCACCAGTGCGTTTGACCTGCCCGAACGGCTCGCCGCCAAGGCCGACCCGGCGTTGATCGCCGCCGACGAGCGGCAGTTCGCGGCGATCGGCGAGCGCCTGGCGCAGTCGATCGCCGAGCTGTCGGACCGGCTCGACGTCGAGCGTCGGGCGCCCGGCGGCCTGGGCCAGGCGGCGATGGACCGGGACCTGGAGATCTACCGTCTGAGCGGCCGTCTGCGTACCCTGCGCCGGTTCGGGCTGGACCTGTGCCTGGGCCGGATCGTCCACGCGGACAATTCCGAGCCGGTGTACATCGGCCGCCTCGGCCTGACCGACAGCGCCGGTCGCCGGCTGCTGCTCGACTGGCGTTCACCCGCGGCCGAGCCGTTCTTCGGCGCGACGCACGCCAACCCGATGGGTCTCGCGAGTCGCCGCAGGTTCCGCTGGGCCCGCGGGCGGATCGCCGACTACTGGGACGAGGTGTTCACCCCCGACGGTCTGGAGGGTCATGCGGCGCTCGACGACCAGTCCGCCTTCATCGCCAGCCTCGGCGGCACCCGGACCGACCGGATGCGCGACGTGCTCGGCACCATCCAGGCCGACCAGGACGCCATCATCCGGGCCAGTTCCCGGGGCGCGCTCGTCGTCGACGGCGGACCGGGCACGGGGAAGACCGTCGTCGCCCTGCACCGGTCGGCCTACCTGCTCTACTCCGATCCCCGGCTCGGGCACAGCCGCGGCGGGGCGCTGGTCGTCGGCCCGCACCAGCCGTACCTCAGCTATGTCGCCGACGTGCTGCCCAGCCTCGGTGAGGAGGGCGCGCGGACATGCACCGTGCGGGATCTCGTCGCGGAGGGCGCCACGGCGTCGGTCGAGAGCGACCCGGCGGTGGCCCGGCTGAAGTCGTCGGCCCGGCTGGTTGGGGCGATCGAGGCGGCGGTCCGGTTCTACGAGGAGCCGCCGACCACCGGCATGACGGTCACGACCTACTGGTCGCAGGTCTGGCTCAGCGCCGACGACTGGGCGGAGGCGTTCGACGCTCCGGACCCGGGAACCCCGCACAACGAGGCGCGGGAGCAGATCCTGGAGCGGCTGATCGCGATCGTGAGCGACCGGCATGGCGACGGGGTGCCGGCCGGCCAGCTGCGCACCGCGCTGCTGCGCAACAGGGAGCTGCTCGTGGCGCTGCACGGCGCCTGGCCGTTGATCGAGGCCGCCGACCTGGTGGGCGATCTGTGGTCGGTGCCGGCGTACCTGCGTCGTTGCGCCCCGTGGCTCGGCCCCGACGACATCCGCCGGCTGCGCCGCCGGGACGCGCAGGCGTGGACAGTGTCCGACCTGCCGCTGCTGGACGCCGCCCGCCGCCGGCTCGGCGACCCGGGAACGGAGCGCCGCCGCCGTCGGGAGCAGGCCACGATCGCCGCCGAACGCGCCCGGATGTCCAGGGTCGTCGACAACCTGATCGATGTCGCCAGCGTCGACGCCGGCGATGACGAGTACGGAACCGGCCTGGTGACGATGCTGCGCGGTGAGGACTTCCAGGAGGCGCTCGTCGACGAGGCCGCGCTGCCGCCGGCCGACCCGGACCGGCTCGCCGGGCCGTTCGCGCACATCGTGGTGGACGAGGCGCAGGAGCTGACCGACGCGGAATGGCAGATGCTGCTGGTCCGGTGCCCGTCTCGGAGCTTCACCGTCGTCGGCGACCGTGCGCAGGCCCGGCACGGATTCGACGAGCCATGGCGGGAGCGGCTCGAACGGGTCGGGTTCGGCGAGGTGAACCTGGCCTCGCTGACCATCAACTACCGCACGCCGGCGGAGGTGATGGCCGAGGCCGAGCCGGTCATCCGGGCCGTCCTGCCGGACGCGAACGTGCCGACCTCCATCCGCCGCGGCGGCGCGCCCGTCGTGCACCGGCCCGTCGCCGACCTGTCGGCGGTGCTGGCCGAATGGCTCGCCGCGCATGCCGACGGCGTCGCCTGCGTCATCGGCGATCCGACGTTCCGGGAGCGGCCCCGGGTTCGATCCCTCAGCCCGGAGCTGGCGAAGGGCCTGGAGTTCGACCTCGTCGTCCTCGTCGACCCGGACGCGTTCGGCGACGGCATCGAGGGCGCGGTCGACCACTACGTCGCGATGACCCGGGCAACCCAGCAGCTGGTCGTCCTCGCCGGTACCTGACCGGGTACGGACCGACTTCCCGACGATGGCCGGGAGAAGCGGCCGCGGCTCGGCGGCTGATCCCGGACGCCGGACGCCCCGGCCGGCCCGGACGGTGACGTCCGGGCCGGCCGGGGCGTCGGCCGGGTGGGGATCAGCGGCTGTTCAGGACCTTGTCGAAGAAGTCGCGGTAGCCGCGCAGCGCCTGGCGAAGGTCCTCGGTGGAGGGCTCGCCGTGGGTGCGCCACGCCTCGCGCAGCCCGGAGTGCTCGCGGTTGATCCGCTCGGTGAAGGACCGCACGGCCTCGTCGACGATCCGATCGGCCTTCTCGACGGCCTCCTTCGGGTGGTCGACGAACTCGAGCAGCACCTGCCGCCAGTCGCCGCCCTGGCCGCCGGGGGCCGCGTCGCCGACCGCGGCGTGCTCGCCGCGGTTCGGGTTCGCCTTGTCGGTGCGGCCGTCCGCGCTGGTGCGAGCGTCCGCGCTGGTGCGGGCGCCGTCCGTGCCGGGCCGCGTGGTGTCCCCGACCGGCTGGGTACGCGGCGGGTCCGTCACGACGGGACGGCCACGCCGGCCGTCCCGGTCGCCGACCGCGTCGTCGCGGTCGGCGTCGCGGGATTCGGCAGTGGCGGTAGATCCGGTCGGGTCTGCGGCCGCCGGCGGCGTCGCGGACCGCTGCTTGGCGGCGGGCGTCATGGCGACCGTCCGGTCCGCGGGGCCGCCGCCGGGTCGCGTCGGCTCCGCCGGCGTCCGGGTGCCGTCCTGCTCCGCGGTCACCCGGCCGGCGGAGGGAACCGCGCCCCGCTCGTCCCGGCGCACGTCACTCGCGCGGCGCACGTCACTCGCGGTCTCGCGGGTGCCGGTGGACCGGTCCGAGGAGTCGGCGAACCGGTCCTGCGACCCGGGGGTCCGGTTGCGGAAGTCGGAATCCGTGTCGGCCTGGTCCGCGCGGTCGGTGCCGAACGCGGAATCCTGCGGGTTGGGCGCCTGCGTCCTGGTCGGCGCCACCACCCGGTGCGCCGCGGTCGCGTCCGCGGGAGCCGACGCGGGCCGGTTCTCGGTCGCGGGCCGGCCGTCGGGCGTCGGCTGGTCGGCGGGGGCAGATCTGTCCGCGGCCGCCGTCTCGTCGCTGGCGGTTCGTCGCTCGAAAAGACTCATCGCGCTTCCTCCTCGAAGTGCGGGCGGGCGGGCCGGCGCCGGTGCGCCCGGCTCCTGGGCCCAGGGCCGTACATGCTGTTCGTGCGCCGGTGACCGGCGGGTGCGCCGGAACCGTGCAGCCGGCCGGTCAGACGTCGCGGGTGTCCGTCCCGGACAGCGCCGGAGCCCGGTCACCGCGGCGGGCCGGCGAGCCCTTCGAGCCGTCGACGAGCCAGGCGAACAGCTCGCGGTAGTGCACGAAGGCGGACCGCAGCTCCTCGGTGCCCCGCCCGCCCGGCCGGTTGGCCGCGTCGGCGCGCGCCTTGCGGTACGGGCCGACGACGTCGGGGCGGTCCGCGGAGATCAGCTCGGCACGTTCGTCGAAGCTGGCGTCCCGCGGGTAGCCGCGGGTGTGCATCACGTCGGCGATGAGCACGTCAGCCTGCCGCGTCGCCTCGGCCGGGTCGTCCACGAACTGGGCCTGCAGCCCGTCCCAGCGGGCGGAGTACTCGGCCCGCTCGCGGTCCTCGAGCGGCCGGATGTCGAGGTCGTCGCGGCGGCGGGCGATCTCGGCGAGTTTCCGTTCGGCCGCGTGCTGGTCGCCGCCGTTCTGCTCGACCGCGCGGTCGTATTCCGGGCCGAATCTACGGCGCAGCGCGCGCGTCTCGCCGCCTCGTCGGCCACCGCTGCGGACGAAGAAAGCCAAGGCCACGACCAGTGCAATCACGCAGAGCACCAGAATGGTCCACCCCAATGTTGACACTTCGTGACCTCCGTACGATCGTGCTGGCCGCCTGTGGCGTTTCGCCTGCTACGTCCGCTGCGGTACCCGGGGCCTTGGGTGGTAAACGCTGAGGGTCATCGGGTCGGGCGCGGGCCGCCGGCGGCGGTCACGGGGACGGTCGCCCGGTGTGACGGCGTCGCCGGTCGCCGGGCGTGGCCGGACGAGAATCATCGGTTTGGGCCATCCGGCGGGCGGCGGTATCGCCGGGCACGGACGGTCACCGTTGTCGGGGTGCGCTCCGCCGCCGCATGGGAAATTAGCAACAGACGCAAAACGCGACTACGGGGTTAGTCGTTTCGTTAGCCGTCTGCCTGGTCGACTAAGCGTCCTGATATGGCGCACTCGCAAAAACTTCAGTGAACGCCGCGGGCTCCTCGCCGCGAAATGATCCGTCGACGGGAGCCTGAATCGGTGTGGTCCGGGCGTGATCCCACGTCCTCGATGTCGCCGCCGGGCAGCCTGGAGACCACCAGCGGCGGCCCTTCATCCGGGTGGCCTGGCCAGGACAGCGCCCCCGCCGCGGCGGGGGTGGGCTGGTCGAAGGCGACCTGGCCGTCGCGGTGCAGCAGGGCCATGTCGAACATCACGGCGAACAGGCCGCGCCCGAGCAGGAACGCGAGGTCGCTGACCGTCCGGCGCCCGTTCGTGTGCGCGAGGATCTCGGCGCGGCCGTCGTCGAACGGCGGGGCGGCGGAGACGATCCGCGGGTGTGCCCTGGCGTGCAGGCCAAGCTCCCGCCAGCCGGCCGCGACGGCCAGCCGTCGGCGCGTCTCCCGGACGACCCGACTCACGTCAATGCCTGGTACCAATGGGATAAGCGGTGCGGCCACGAACGGGTCGGGCACGCAGGCGAACACGTCGGCGAGCGCGAGCGCGAACAGCGCGTCCATCGCGGCGGTCTGGGTCACCACCTGCACGGAGGCGTCGCCGAGCACGCCGCGCTCGACCAGTTCGGCGCGCAGCCGGCCGGCGGGAGCGGCCTTGGCCAGGGCGTCGGCCCAGTCCTCCAGCGTCACCCGGCCGGACCTCAGCAGCAGCGACTCGACGCTCGGGGCGACCGGGGTCTCGGCCGCGACCACCAGGCCGCAGCTCAGCACGACCGTGCCGCCGCCGCGCGCGCCCTCGGTCCGCAGCGTCCCCGAGAAACGTTCCATGGCGAGCCGGGACAATACATCCAGAAGAACATAACCATCCGCCGCGGTGCCCGCGCCCATGGAGTTCCTCCCCTCGCATCCCGGTGACAGCGAACAGGAGGAAGGATATGGTGCGTTGCGACCAAGTGCTACCAGGCCCCGCAACGGCCGTGCAAACGGTCGTAGACCGGTCGCCTCAAAAGACAACCAAAGCACAATTACCAGCCGTCACTGAATCCGGGAAGGCCAGTATGGACATCGAGACCGCGTTGAAGGAAGCGATGGCGCTCGAGGGCGCGATCGGAGCCGCGCTGGTCGACTACGAGAGCGGAATGATGCTGGGCTCGGCGGGCGGCGGCCGCGCGCTGAACCTGGAGATCGCCGCCGCGGGCAACACCGACGTGGTCCGCGCCAAGGCCCGGACGCTGGAGGCGCTGGGTATCCGCGAGGGCATCGAGGACATCCTCATCAGCCTGGACCGGCAGTACCACGTCATCCGCCTGCTCACCCGTGGCGGCAGCCGGCTCTTCATCTACCTGGCGCTGGACCGCTCCCGGGCGAACCTCGCCCTGGCCCGGCACGGTCTTCGGACGATCGAGCGTGAACTGAGTATGTGACGTGCCGGCGCGCCGCCACGTCCGCGCGCCAGCTCCGCACCCGTCTGGGTGTTCGGCGCTCGCTGCCGGCTCGCCCCTGGAGTGAGCCCTCGGCGACCGCCTCGCGATGGCCGGCCGCATTCTTTGGCGACTTTCTTCCTGCGGGCGGTGGGTGCGAGCCGCGACGTGCACGCCCGGCTCCGCACCACCGGGGCGTTCGCCCGCCGCGCGGCCCTGCCCCGCCGCGCGGCCCCGACGCCCGACCGGCGCACGGGCCCGAGGCCGGCCAGCCGCCACCGGGACCGGCGCCGGCCCCGGGCGTGCGCAGGCGCGCCCTGGTCATCCGGGCAGCGGCGCTCCCGCGGCCAGGACCGCGACCACGCCGGTCGCCGCCGCGCCGAGCAGAGTCAGGAGCAGGCCCCGGCGGGCCACGAGAAGCAGCACGCCGGCGCCGGCGAGGACGGCGTATTGCCAGGCCTCGCTCAGCGCGAGGGCGAGCGGAATGGCCGAGCCCAGGATGGCGCCGAGCGCCGCGGGCCCTGCGCCGTCGAGGAAACGGCGCACCCGCGGGCTGTGGCGCAGCCGGTCGAAGTGTGGTCCGCCGACGAGCACGAAGGCGAAGGACGGCGCGAACGCGACCGCGGCGGCCAGCAGGCCGCCGCCGACGCCCGCGGCGGCGTAGCCGACGGCCGCTACCGTGTGCACGACGGGACCGGGGGTGACCTGGCCGAGGGCGACGGCGTTGAGGAACTGCCCGGCGGTCATCCAGTGGTAGTGGTCGACGGCGTCGGCCTGCATGAGCGGGATGATGACGAAGCCGCCGCCGTAGGACAGCAGGCCGACCTTGACCGCCACCCAGGCGACGGCGAGCAGCCCGCCGCCCGCGACGGTGCCGGCGATCGCGCCGGCGGCCAGGCCGGAACCCGGCGTGACCGCGGCCGACCCGGGACCGGTGGCGCGCGTGGCGCGCGCGGCCAGCTCGAGCAGGCCGCAGCCGAGCAGCAGCAGGACGAGCCACGGGCCGAGCGTGGCCGCGCCCGCCGCGCCCAGGGCGAGGTAGACCGGCCAGCGCAGCCGGCTGACCGCCCTGGCCCGCCGCCAGCTGGCGGGCAGCAGCCCGACGGCGGCGTGCACGGCGATGGCGGCCACCGCCGCGCCCGCGCCCGCGCCGGCGGCGCGCACCCACCTCGGCGGCGAGCCGGACAGGAACAACGCGGAGAGCGCCAGCACGGCGACGAGCCCGGGAACGATGAAGCCCAGCCCGCCGACGAGTGCGCCGACCCATCCGCGCAGCCGGTAGGCGCAGTAGATCGACAGCTGCGTCGACGCGGGCCCTGGCAGCAGGTTGCACGCGGTGATCGCGTCCTCGAAGTCCTGCTCCGTCAGCCAGCCGCGGTCCCGGACGCACAGGTCGCGGAACATCGCGATGTGCGTCGGCGGACCGCCGAATCCGAGGCAGCCGATCCGCCCCCACTCCCGCGCGAGGGTCCTGAGGCTCGGGCGGATGGGTACCGTCGCGTCTCGTTCGTGGTGGTCCACGGGTCAATCCTGACCGGCGTCGCCGCCGTGCCCGCGTCGGCCGGCACCGCCGCCGCTGCCGGCGACGACGGCCTAACGCAGGGCGGCGGCGAGCCGGCGCCACTGCGCGCGGGGGAATGACCTCCGGGCGGCGGGGAGCACCTGGAGGGCGACGTGGTCGGCGCCGGCGGTCCGGGTGCTCGGCCACCCTGCGCGCGATCGCCTCCTCGTAGCCCCAGGCGGTCATCGCGTCGAAGACCCGGTCGCTCACGTTCGTCACGTCGTCTGCCGAGAAACCCAGCCGAAGCAGGCTGTTTGCGTAGTTCGGCAGACTCAGGTAACCGCGCAGCCAGCCGTCGCCGATCGCGCGCGCCTCGGTGGCGTCGGAACACAGGATGACCGTCTGCTCGGGCAGCACGAGGGCCGGCGCGCGGACGTCCGTCATCGAGACGGTCCGCGTCCGCGTCCCGGGCGCCGGCCTGCCCTGACCTGTCCTGCGTCGTGTCAGCCGTCCGGGCGCATCTGCCCCTGAGGTCGGACGGGATGCGCTGACGTCGGACGTGCGCCGGGGCTAGCCGGCCTCGGCGATCAGTCGTTCGTGGGCGGCGCGGACGCGATCAAGATCGACCTTGAGTACGGCGCGGTCGTAGGTGAGTAGGCCGTTGTACTCGCCCTCGACGTCCGTCGTCTGGGTGTAGATGGCGATGCTGAGGCCCTGGTCCCGGGCCAGCGTGCGCAGCTCGTCGATCATGCCGAGGTAGCGGTCGGTGAGCCGGTCCCGGGATTCGGCCCATTCGTAGCTGAACCCGTCACCCGCCCGCCAGGTGTGGCCGGCGACCGCGAGGCCCAGGCCGCCGAACTCGCCGAGAGCGCGGCAGCGGCCCGGCGACGGCGCGACGACGGCCGGCCCCGGATAGTCGTGCAGGTCGGCGACGTGGCCAGCCGCCGCGTCGATCCACTGGTTCCTCGCATCCGCGCTGCCGCTGTTCTCGCTGACCAGCCGGGTCGGATCCATGGCCCGGACCGCCGCGGCGATCCGGCCGACGTCGTACTGCCCCCAGCCCTCGTTGAACGGCACCCAGCCGACGACGGACGGGAAGGCGCTGCACTGCTCGACGACCGCCGCGAGCTCCGCCTCGAACTGGGCGCGGGCGCCCCCGTCCGGGACCCGGTCGTGCGGCATCGACGGCATGTCCTGCCAGACGAGCACACCGAGCCGGTCCGCCCAGTGGTACCAGCGCGCCGGCTCGACCTTCGCGTGCTTGCGGATCACGTTGAAGCCGAGCTCCTTCGTGATCTCGATGTCGCGCCGTAACGCCTCGTCCGTGGGCGCGGTGTAGCCGCCGTCCGGCCAGTAGCCCTGGTCGAGCAGCCCGAGCTGGAACAGGAACCGGCCGTTCAGCAGCGGCCGCGGCTCGCCGGCCACCTCCGCCAGCTCGATCGACCGCATGCCGACGTAGCTGTCGACCCGGTCACCCGGGCCGGCGTGGTCGGGCCGGCCGCCGTCGGCCAGCGTCACGGTCACCCCGTACAGGAACGGATCCGCCGGTGACCAGGCCCGGACGTTCGGGATCTCCACGGCGAACGGCCGGCCGCTGGTACCCGACGCCGTCGCCACGGTCGCGTCCCCGCGGCCGAGCCCGGCGCGCACCTCGACCCGGACGGGCGCCGCCGGGTCAAGACCGGCGCCCGACCCCGATCCCGAACCCGAACCCGCGTCGACGGCGTGCGCCACGACCTGGACCGTGCCTGCGGCCAGATCGGGGGTGAGCTCCAGCCGGGAGACGTACCGGGACGGCGTCCGCTCCAGCCAGACGGTCTGCCAGATGCCGGAGACCGAGGTGTAGAAGATCCCGCCGGGGTGGCGCCGCTGCTTGCCGAGTGGCTGCGCGCCGCCGTCGGTCGGGTCGGAAACGTGAACGAGCAGCTCCTCCTCGCCCCACGTCAGCTGAGGCGTGATGTCGAAGCTGAACGCGTCGTAGCCGCCTCGATGGGCACCGACCTCGACGCCGTTGACCCACACCCGGCATTCCCAGTCGACCGCGCCGAAATGCAGGTGGACGCGGTGTGGGTCGTCCCGGTCGGCGGCCCAGCCGGGCGGGACGCGGACCGTGCGGCGGTACCACATCCGCTCGTATGCCGCCCCGATGCCGGAGCGCCCCCACTCGACCGCGAACGGGACCTGGACGCGCCACGGCAGCCGCCGCCCGACGGGCGGTTCGTCGACGTTGTGGCGGCCGCGCCGGTCGCCGCGACGGTCGTTCGCCGCGGCGCCCCAGAACTGCCAGGGGCCGTCGAGCGACACCCACGCCGGCCGCACGAGCTGGGGGCGCGGGTGCTCGTCGATCGCGGTCGCGGTCGCGGTCGCCCCGGCCTTCGCCGCGTCGGCCTCGGTCGAGCCGCCCTCGGTCGAGTCGGCCGCGCGGGACCGGCCGGGCACCGGCCATCTACCTGGCATGCCCGGATGCTAGAGGGGCCGAGCCGCCGGGTTCTCGTCAGCGGCAGGGACGGTCCCACCGTCTTCGACCCGCGTTGCCTGGTGCGCGAGGCGCCGTGAAGGTGCCTGGCCAGCCCGGCCTGGGCGCGGGTGGGGGCCCGAACGGGCGCCGAAACGGCGGGCGGGTGTCCGTCGGTGCGGGGCGCGGACCGGCCGACTCCCGCGAGGCCACGGCGGACCGCGCCGCCGCGGCCGGGCCCCATTGCCCGGGTGCGTCCGACGGGGACGACACCCGTCTCTTCAGCGGAAACCTGGACGCCGAACGGCGATGCCGGGCGTTCAGCGAGTCCAGTGCGCCGGCCCGGCCCGGCCCGGCCGACCCCCGGACCGACCGGTGAGCGCCGTCCGGCGACGGGAGACCACGCCCCTTTCCGCCGGCATCCCCGACGGGGTTCGGCCGAACGACGCAGAACCAGCCAAAAGAGGGGGTGTGGTGCGCCCTTGGGCGTGGGTAGCCCCTGCGCATGGCCGGTGAGACGCCCGAACTGACGGCGAGCGACATGCCCGAACTGACGACCGGCGACGCGCCCGAGGTGAAGTCGGGACGGGCAACCGCGCCCATCACGGTGGCGCTGGTCGACGACTATGACGTCGTCCTGGCCGGCGTCGCCCGGATCCTGGCGCCCTACGACGACCGGGTCCGCGTCGTCGAGATCGACACGAACCGGCCGGTGGCGCAGGACGTGGACATCGTGCTCTACGACTCCTTCGCGCAGCCGGAGGCCGGCGGCGAGGAGATCGCGGAGGTCGTCACCAACCGGCACACCGGCCGCGTGGTCATCTACACCTGGAACTTCCACGTCGACCTGATCGAGGGCGCGCTGGCCCGGGGCGCGAGCGGCTACCTGTCGAAGACGCTCACCGGCCGTGAGCTCGTCGCCGCGCTGGAGGCCGTGCACGCCGGCGAGGTGGTCGTGAGCCCGCCACCCCGCTCCCGGCTGACGGCCGGGCAGGACTGGCCGGGCCGGGCGGAGGGCCTCACCGAGCGGGAGGCCGAGGTGCTGGCGCTCATCACGCAGGGCCGGAACAACGCCGAGATCGCCGAGATCACCTGCCTCAGCCCGAACACGGTGAAGTCCTACATCCGGGCGCTCTACCGCAAGATCGATGTCGCGAGCCGCTCCCAGGCCGTGCTGTGGGGTGTCAGCCACGGCTTCGCCCCGGACCACCACCGCGTCCAGCTCTGGCGCGCCCGGCCCTGAGCGTCGTCGGGGCCGGCCGTCGGCGGGTGGCCGGCCTTCGCCGGTCTGGCCTCGTCGCCCGGCGGGCGGGGCGCGGTCAGGCGCTCACGGGCTCCGCGTAGGTCTTGGTCAGGACGTAGCGCTCCATGAACTGGCGCTGCCAGTCGTAGGCGGTCACCGGGTCGAACCGGGGGCCGTCTGCGCCGATCATCGTGGGCACCGGGGCGATGACCGTGTCGACGTTCGGCAGGAAGAACATGGCGATCGAGCGTCGCTGGGCGGTGGCCGTCGGCCCGGAGACCACGCGATGCACCGTCGCCGGGTAGCGCCCGTTGGTCCACCGGCTGAGCAGATGGCCAATGTTGATGACGAACGCCTCGTCGTCGCGCGGAACAGTGATCCACTCGCCGTCGCGGCCGCGGATCTGCAGGCCCTCGTAGTCGCCCCGCTGATGCAGCACCGTCAGCCCGCCGGAGTCGGCATGCGGCGTGAGCACGACGGCCGGGCCGTCCGGGTCGACGGGTCGGGGCGGGTAGAAGTTGGCCGAGAACAGCGTGACGTCCTTGGCGAACGGCTCGGCGAAGTGGTCGGCGGGCAGGTCGAGGGCCCGGGCGAACAGCGCCATCAGGGTGCGGGCCAGCGCCCGAGTGGCTTCCGCGTACCGCTGCCAGGCGGCCCGGAACCCGGGAATCTCGTCGGGCCAGACGTTGGGCACGAAGTAGTCGGGATGCCCGCCGACGGCGTCGTCCGCCTCGGCCGCCGGCAGATCCTCGTAGGTGATGAACTGGAACGCCCGGTTGAGCACCTGGCCGCGCGGGTCGATCTGCTCGAAAAGGCCGCGCTGGCTCGCCCGCGGCCGGATCAGCGCGCGCCGCTGGTCGTCCGGCAGCGCCGCGACCTGGTCCATCGTGGCGTAGGCGGCGTCGACGAGCGCCGCGGGCACGCCATGCCCGACGACCCGCAGGAAGCCGACGCCGGCGAGCGCCTGGCGCAGCTCGACCACCACGGGAGCGGTGTCAGCGCCCGCGAGCACCGGCCCGAGATCGACGACGGGAATCTGACTCATGTGTCCTGCCCTCCGGGATTGTCGTGCCGGGGCTTTCATCCGAAGATCGCAGGCGGCCGTGTCGTGGCCGTTACCACGCCGTTGCGACGCGCAGGTCACGGCCCGGCTACCGACCGGCCTCCCGCGCGCCGCGAAGCCACGGCGTCGGCTACCGCGGGCGTCCTCGCGCGCCGGCGAGCTGGCCCGGGTAGCGGCCCGCGGCCGCCAGCCGTTCTGCCCCGGCCTGCTCGCCCGCGTTGTCAAGGGGGGCACCTGGAAAAGCGTCGACATGCTGGCCCGTGCCATTTACGGTTCTGTCCTCTGTATTGCCCATGTCTTCCGGATGACATTGTTTAAGCTGGCGCCAGTGGCGATTTCTAGGGCATTCTTGCGGCTGTCGATAACGGGGGTTATCGCCGGTCGCAAACGGCGGCCGGACCTATTTCTGGGAGGTTGTCGTGGGGGGCATCGGAAGTGGCCGGCGGATGCGTCGGGCGGTGTGCGGCGGCGCGGTCGCCGCGGCCATCGCCGTCGCCGGTACGGCGTGTCAGAGCGGCGACGGGACGGCCGGCGCGGCCGCGGCCTCCCCGGCGGCGAGCGCCCCGGCGAGCCCGGCGGCGCCGAGCACCGTCGCCCCGGCCCGCCAGCTGCGCGCGGCGGACTATCTGCTCACCGCCGGCCCGGAGACCACGGGCTTCGAGAGCTCGGGCGGCGTCGAGGACGAGGACCCCGGCGACAGTGCGACGCGCGCCGAGGTCGCCGCCTGCGTCGGCGTGTCGAACTTCAACCCGCCCGCGCCCTCCGACGAGTCGAACGGCGACACGTTCGTCTCCACCGAGGAGTCCGAGTTCCAGGCCTCCAGCCGGGCCAAGATCCTGCCGGCCGCGCAGATCCAGCAGAACGCCGCCGTCGTGACGAACGCGCGCTTCGGCGACTGCTACCGCGCCGGTCTCGAGAAGTCCCTCGCGCAGCAGGACACCGGCGAGTTCACCTACGAGATCGTCGACGTCCAGGCCCCGCCGGCGCCGCGCGGAGCCACCGCGTTCGTCCGCACCTCGATGGGCATCAGCGACGAGAACGGCACCTACGGCTACGTCTTCGACACCTTCTACTTCTACGTCGGCCAGGTGGCCGTCGAGCTGCAGGTGACGAACCTGCAGGACGTCCCGCCGCCGACCATCGAGCAGGGCCTGATCGACCAGATCGCCGCCAAGCTCACCAACCAGTAGGGCAAGCCGTCCGAGGGCCCTGCGCCGCCGCCCCGGCGCCGCGGGGCCCCTCGGGGACTCAACCGCCAGCCGAGCCGAGCGGCTCGTCGGCGGCGTACGCCCGCTCGGGAACGTTGGCGAGGTTCTTCGACACGTCGGGGTCGAGCCCCTCGGGCCAGGAGACGAGCTTCTCCAGCACCCAGTAGAGGCCCGTCACGACGATCACCGCGGCGGTGACGTGCACCAGCACCGCCATCCCGATGCCGACGATCGCGGCCACCCGCCAGAAGCGCCCCCACAGCGCCGACAGCAGCGCCGGCACCACGACGGCGGCCGCCGCGCCGGTCAGCAGCTCCCGCCACCACGGCCGATCGCCCATCCAGGGCAGCCCGTCCCAGACGTCGAACAGATCGAGTGTCGCGAGCGTGCCGAGCGCGACCACCGCGCTGACCGTGAGCACCAGCAGCAGCCGCCACCACCAGCGCAGCCGCGGCCGGACCCACAGCGTCCCCAGCTCGGCCCCGGTCCAGATCAGCCAGCGCCGGATGACCGGCGTGCCCAGCTCCCGCATGGCGTCGCGCAGGATCCGGTCCGCCTCCTCGCGGGTCACCGGCGGCCCGAGGTGCGAGACCGGCTCGCCCTTCGCGACCACCAGGCCGTCGTGCAGCAGCACCGCGGGCAGGTGCGAGCCGAGGCCGGGGATCAGCCACGCGAACACCGACGGGATCGACGCCAGGTCGGTCAGGAACGTCTCCGGGTCGGCCGGCACGACGAACGGCTCGTCGTACCTCGGGTCCCAGTAGCCGAACTGGCGGATGACCTGGAACTCGCTGCCCTGGCGCCGCAGCACCATCACCATCTCGCCGCCGGTCTCCACGTCGAAGAACCCAGCACGCCCGGCCATCACACGCCTCCTGGCATCCGTGCCGCCGTCGGACGGCCTATCGCGATCATGTCACGCGCCGGCGAGCCGCGAGCCACGGGCCGAGAGCCCGGTCACCTGGGCGGCAGGCCGCGGCCGCGGCGGGCGCGGGTCGATGGCCGCGAGCCCGCGCGCCGGCCGCGTCCGCTGTGATTCGCTGCTGGACGAGTCGGACCCGACGGGCCCGGCGGACGAGACAGACGCTGGCCGAAGGGCGCACCGTCGTGCGGGCTGCCCGACGGCCGCCCGAAGCACCGGACGCCGGGCGCAGGGCGGCACCCGAACCGTGGTCGCGGCCCACCCTTCCCGCGCTGCTGGCGCGAGCGGCGCGGGAGTAGGCCGACACGCCGTACGTCGTCTCGCTGACCGACCGGCTCAGCTACGCCGAGGCCGACCGGCGCTCCGCGCTCGCCGCCCGCCGGCTGCTCGCCGCCGGGATCGGCAAGGGCTCCCGCGTCGGCCTGTTCTTCACCAACGACACCGAGTGGATCACCTGGTGGCCGGCACCGGCCAGGAGCCGGGCCGGCTGCGGCTGCCGGCCGCGCCGTACCTGCGCCGGATCGACCGCCGCGGCCTGTTCGCCTCGATCGCCGACGGCACCCTGAAGTAGCGCGGGGCTAGGACTCGCCGCCGACGGTGTCGGTGGGGCCGTAGCCGCTGAAGCCGATGACCTCGGCGCTCTGCCCGGCGGGGTTGCGGGCGGCGATGGTGATCTTCGTGTACGGGTCGCGGCCGGACGGGTTGTTCCGCCCGTAGCTGGTGCCGGCGACCGTGTAGGTGTTCACGACGACGCCCTTGTCCGTCGTCACGTAGACCCGGACGACGTAGTCGACGACGACACCCGGGCCGCCGGCCTGCGCCGGCGCCTCCCAGTCGATCCTGATGTTCCCGGTCGGGTCGCTCGCCGTCGGCGGCAGCTTGGTCAGGGTGAAGCCGCGCGGCGCGGACGGCGCGACGCAGCCGACCAGCGTGCTGGTGGCCGCGGCCGACCTGCCGGCGGCGTTCCCCGCGGTCGCGGTCACCGTCGTGCGGGCGCAGCCGTCGACCGGGATCGTCACGGTGCCCGGCGCGGACAGCGTCCTGCTGCCACCCGGGTCGGCCGCGATGACGTAGCTCGTCGCGGCGGCACCGGCCGGCGCGGTCACCGTCACCTCGACGCCGCCCGACACGGCGCGGGTCTGCAGGCCCGGCGCCGCGGGCACCTGACCGGCCGGGGCACCCGCGCCGGCGTCACCGGCGCCCGCCCCGTCGCCGCCCGGCTGCTGGCCGGCGGCGGGCCCGGCGGCCGGCTGCGCGCCGCCGGCGGGCCGCGGGGCGTCCTGACCGGGCGCCGGGGTGACGCCCGGGCCGCCGGCGGGAGCCGCGTCCTGGCCCGGGCCGGCCGCCGCAGCGGCGGCCGGGTCGCCGGCGGACGGCAGCGCGCCGGCCGGGGCGGCGCCGTCCGTCGACGCGCCCGCGGTCGAGGCGCCGGCGCTGACGTGGAAGTCGTTCGACGCCAGCTCGGCGTCGTGGTGATTCGCGCGCAGGGCGAGCGGGACGGTCACGGCGGCCAGCGCCACCAGCACGACCAGCGCGATCAGGACCGGCACGGGCACCGGCAGCCGCCTGCCCGCCGCCAGCCGCGTGCCGGCCGGGATCGGCGGGGACGACCGCCGCGACCGGCCACGGATCAGGCGGGCGGGGCCGCCACGAGGGCTGCGGCCGGCCGGCGACGAGGACGCCTCGTCCCGGGGCCGCTCGACGACCGGCTCCAGCCCGGACAGGTCGACGGCCGCCGCGGCACCCAGCACGCCGGCGACCGGCGAGGCGGCCGGCTTCTCCGCGGCGGCGACGAGGGCCGGGGCCGGCTCAGGCGTGGTGACCAGATCCGCGGGGACGGCCTCGACCGGGGCCTCCTCGACGGGGACCCGAGCCCTGGCGCCGGGGATCTCCGGGACGGGGACCTCCGGGACAGGGATCTCCGTGATGGGGACCTCCGTCGTGGGCGCGTCCGCCTCGGGGGCCTCCGCGACGGCGACGCCGGTGGCGACGTCCGCGATCGCCGTGCCTTCGGACCGGATCTCGCTCATCGTGCCCCTCGTGCGACCGCGCTGCCGGCCGTGCCGCGCCGCGGTCTGTGAGTGCCGCGCGCGCCGGCGGCGGCAGATTGTCGGTGCGGACGGAGGATGCGACGCCTGCCAAAGGGTTCGCCAGCGTAGCCCGGCCGCGTTGTGTACTCGTGTGTAGCACGGAATCACGTGTGCGTGATTGATCCCAAATCCACGGTGACCATGCCAGCAACGTGACCACAACATTTCGGATTCTCGGCAACGCCAGCCGCCTCGCGGGCCGCCGGCCGCCCCAGTGATCACTGAGAATCGGAGCCGCTCGGTAGCATGGACGGCCGCGGGGTCGTCCGCGACGCCGCGAGTGGCATCCCCGGCCCGGTGTGGGACCGTCCGGCCGGGCAACCCTCGACGAACGGCGGATATGAACACCTACGCGAACGTCGCGGCGCTCACGGGTCCCGGCCGGCGGCGGCTGCTGGCCCGGCTGCGGGCGGTCGAGCCGGCCCTCACGGACGTGGCCGCGGAGTTCGTCCATCTCGTCGACCTTGACGTCGACGGCGACGCGGACGGGAACGCGGACCTCCCGCCCGCCGACGAGGCGCGGCTGCGCGGGCTGCTGACGTACGGCGAGCCGTTCGCGGGCGAGCGGGCCGGCGCCGCCCGGACACTGGTCGTCCTGCCCCGCCCCGGCACCATCTCGCCCTGGTCGTCGAAGGCGTCCGACATCGCCGCCGCGGCCGGCCTGGCCACCGTCCGCCGGATCGAGCGCGGCACCGTCTACTACCTGCACGGCACCGACCAGCTCGACGAGCGGGCGGTCGCGCCGCTGCTGCACGACCGGATGACCGAGATCGTCGCGGCTTCGCTGGCCGCCGCGGGCGCCCTGCTCGCCGCGGGCCGGCCCCGGCCGCAGGCGCAGGTCGACCTGCTCGGCGCGGGCGTCGCGGCGCTCGCGGAGGCGAACCGGGCGTACGGCCTCGCGCTCGCCCCGGGCGACATGGACTATCTCGCGGAGCAGTACGGCCGGCTCGGGCGCAACCCGACCGACGTCGAGCTGATGATGTTCGCCCAGGTCAACAGCGAGCACTGCCGGCACAAGGTCTTCAACGCCAGCTGGGTGATCGACGGCGAGCCGCGGCCGGCGAGCCTGTTCTCGATGATCAAGAACACGCACGAGCGGTCCGGCGGGAACGTGCTGTCGGCCTACTCCGACAACGCCGCCGTGCTGCGCGGCCCGGTCGCCCGCTGGTTCTTCCCCGACCCCGAGACCCACGAGTACGGGCGGCACGAGGAACCCGCGCACATCCTCGTGAAGGTCGAGACGCACAACCACCCCACGGCCATCGCGCCCGGCCCCGGTTCGGCGACCGGCGTCGGCGGCGAGATCCGCGACGAGGGGGCGACCGGCCGCGGTGCCACCCCGAAGATGGGCCTCGCCGGCTTCTCCGTCTCGAATCTGCGGATCCCCGGCGAGGAGCTGCCCTGGGAGGGCCCGGAGCGTCGCCCGGCCCGGATCTCGTCCCCGCTGGAGATCATGATCGAGGCGCCGCTGGGCGCCGCCGGCTACAACAACGAGTTCGGCCGGCCGAACCTCGCCGGCTACTTTCGCGCCTACGAGACCGACGGCGGCCCCGGCGGCCGGTGGGGCTACCACAAGCCGATCATGATCGCGGGCGGTATCGGCAACGTTCGCGACGCGCTCGTCCGCAAGAACCGGCTGGCGCCCGGCGACCTGGTGATCGTCCTCGGCGGCCCGGCGATGCTCATCGGCCTCGGTGGCGGTGCGGCGTCCAGTATGCAGACCGGCGCCGGCGACGAGGACCTCGACTTCGCCTCCGTCCAGCGTGGCAACGCGGAGATGGAGCGGCGCGCGCAGGAGGTCATCAACGCCTGCTGGGCGCGCGGCGAGGCGAACCCGGTCGTCTCCATCCACGACGTCGGCGCCGGCGGCTGGTCGAACGCGCTGCCGGAGCTGGTGCACGACGCCGGTCGGGGCGCCGTCTTCGAGCTGCGCGACCTGCCGAACGCCGACGCCGGCATGTCCAGCCTGGAGATCTGGTGCAACGAGGCGCAGGAGCGCTACGTCGTCGGCATCGCCGCCGCCGACCTGGATGCGTTCCGCGCGCTCTGCGAGCGCGAGCGCTGCCCGTTCGCCGTCGTCGGCACGGTCACCGACGAGCCGCGCCTCGTCGTCCGTGACCGGCTGTTCGGCGGCGCTCCAGTCGACGTGCCGATGTCGCTGCTGTTCGGCGAGGCCTCCCGGCAGACCCGCACGGCGACCAGCCGCCCGGTGGCTCCGGCGCCGTTCGACGAGACCGGCATCCGGCTCGCCGAGGCCGTCGACCTGGTGCTGCGGGTCCCGGCCGTCGGCAGCAAGAAGTTCCTCATCACGATCGGCGACCGGACCGTCGGCGGCCACACGGTGCGCGACCAGCTCGTCGGCCCGTGGCAGGTCCCCGTCAGCGACGTCGCCGTCACCGCCTCGGCGTACGGCAGCGACACCGGCGAGGCGGTCGCGATGGGGGAGCGCACCCCGCTCGCGACCGTGAGCGCGCCGGCGGCGGCGCGGATGGCCGTCGGCGAGGCGGTCACCAACCTGGCCGGCGCCGACGTCGCCGCGCTGACCGACGTGGCGCTGTCGGCCAACTGGATGGCCGCCGTCCAGGTCGACGGCCAGGAGGCCGCCCTGTTCGACGCGGTCCAGGCCCTGGGCGAGGAGTTCTGCCCGGCGCTCGGCGTGCCGATCCCGGTCGGCAAGGACTCGACGAGCATGCGGACCGTCTGGTCGGACGGCGCCGGCGACACCGCCGTCACCTCACCGGTGTCGCTGGTCGTCACCGCGGCGGCGCCGGTCGCCGACGTCTCCCGGGTGCTCACGCCGGCGCTCGCCCGCGACGTCGCCAGCTCGCTCGTGCTCGTCGACCTGTCCGGCGGCGTGAGCCGCCTCGGCGGGTCCGCGCTCGCCCAGGCGTACGGCCGGGCGGGCGCGCCCGCCGCGGTGCCGGACGCGGACGCGGCGCGGCTGGCGGCCTTCTTCGCCGCGACCCGGCCACTCGTCCGGGACCCGGCGGTGCTCGCTTATCACGACCGCTCCGACGGCGGCCTGCTCGCGACGCTGGCCGAGATGGCGTTCGCTGGCCGGGCCGGCGTCGACGTCGACGTGACGGCGCTGCCCGGCACGCTGCTCGGCAGGTTGTTCAACGAGGAGCTGGGCGCCGTCCTGCAGGTCGCCGAGGACGCGGTCGAGCGGGTGGTGGCCGCGCTGGCCACCGCGGCCGGCGCCGAACACGTGCACGTCCTCGGCGCGGTCACCCGGCGGCCGCGCGTCATCCTGCGCGACGGCGGGACGGTCGTCCTCGACCGGGGCCGCGCCGACCTGGAGCGGGTCTGGGCGACGACGAGCTATCTGATCCAGCGGCTGCGCGACAACCCGGAGACGGCCGACCAGGAGTTCGACGCGATCCTGGCCGACGACGACCCGGGCATCACCGAGCGGCTCACCTTCACGCTCGCTCGGGCGGCGTACCCGGTCCGGCCCCGGGTCGCGGTGCTGCGCGACGAGGGCGTCAACGGCCAGGTGGAGATGGCCGCCGCGTTCGACGCCGCCGGCCTGGACGCCGTCGACGTGCACATGACCGACCTGCTCGCCGGCCGGGTGGCGCTCGACGGCTTCGCGGTGCTCGCCGCCTGCGGCGGGTTCTCCTACGGCGACGTGCTCGGTGCGGGTGCCGGCTGGGCGAAGTCGATACTGGCGCACCCCGAGCTGGCCGCCGCGTTCCGCGCGTTCTTCCACCGGCCGGACACGCTGACGCTCGGCGTCTGCAACGGCTGCCAGCTGGTCGCCGGCCTGGGTTCGCTGATCCCCGGGGCGTCGGGCTGGCCGGCGCTGCTGCCGAACACGTCCGAACGGTTCGAGGCTCGGGTGTCGAGCGTGCTCATCGAGGACTCGCCGTCGGTGCTGCTCGCCGGGATGGCTGGTTCGGTGCTCGCCGTGCCCGTCGCGCATGCCGAGGGCCGGATGGAGTTCGGGCCGTCCGGGCCCGGCTCGGTCGCGGCCCGCTACGTCGACAACCACGGCAAGCCGACGCAGGACTACCCGGCGAACCCGAACGGCACCGCGGGCGCCGTGGCCGCCGTCGCCTCCGACGACGGCCGGGTGACGCTGATGATGCCGCACCCCGAGCGGGCCTTCCTCACCCAGCAGCGTTCCTGGCTGCCCGTCGACGCGGGCCCGGCCGGCGGCGACGGCGCGCTCGGCCCGTGGCTCCGGCTCTTCCAGAACGCGCGGAGCTGGCTTGACTGACCGGCCTCAGCGCAGCGCGACGACGAGCAGGCACAGGTCGTCCTCCCGCTCCTGCGGGGCGACCGCGTCCAGGATGTGATCGCACAGGTTGGTGGGGCTCTGCTGGGCGCGCAGCGCCGCCACCGCCGCGTCGGCGAGCATCGCGAGCTGGTCGGTCAGCGACCGGCCGCGCCGCTCGACCAGGCCGTCGCTGTAGAGCAGCAGCCGGCTGCCCGGCGGCAGCCGCAGCCGGCTCTGGGCGTACGTGGTCGTGGCGTCGACGCCGAGGAGCGGGCCGTGCACCTCCTCCAGGTACCGCGCGAACGCACCGTCGAACACGGCGCCCGCCGCGCCGGCCTCGTCGTCGCCCGCTTCCTCGACGGTCGTCAGCAGCAGTGGCGGCGGGTGCCCGGCGCATGACCAGGTCAGCTCGCGGGCCACCGGGTCCAGGTGGGCGACGACCGCGGTGGCCAGCGACTCGTCCGCGCGGTCGGCCAGGATCGCCGAGAGCTGGGTGGTGATGTCCGCCGGCCGCTGTGCCTGCAGCGCGTACGCCCGGGCGGCGTGCCGCAGCTCCGCCATCGTCGAGACCGCCAGCAGGCCGTGGCCGCCGACGTCGCCGACGACGAGGCTGACGGTCCCGTCGGGGAGCACGGTCGCGTCGTACCAGTCGCCGCCGAGACCGACGTCGCGGCCAGCGGGCAGGTACCGGGCGTCCAGCCGCACGCCGTCGACGTCGGGGAGGGTCCGTGGCAGCACGGCCCGCTGCAGCTCCTCGACGTTGGACATCTGCCGTTCGTAGAGCCGGGCGCGTTCGAGGGCCTGCGCGAGCGGCCCGACGAGGGTGAGCATGAACCGGCGCTCGTCCTGGTCGAAGGTGTGCGGCGTCGGCCAGCCCAGCAGCATCACGCCGATCGGCCGCCCGGACACGATCAGCGGCAGGCTGGCCATCGCGTCGAGGCTCATCGCGTCGAGGTTCGGCGCCCGGTCGGGGAAGTCGCGCAGGTAGCTCAGCCGGCTCTGGTCGAACCTTGGGCGCCGGGTCCGGAGCAGCTGGGGGGTGACGGCCGGGCCGAAGTCGGGCATCCGGGCCCAGGCTTGGGTGAGGAACTCGGAATGCGGTCGGGTCAGGACCCGGGGCGGCTCGCCGTCTTCCATCAGCACGACGCCGGTGAAGAACGCGCCGAGGTTGACGGCGCTCGTCCGGGCGGCGACGTCGCACAGCTCCTCGACCGTGAGGGCCTGGCCGAGCTCGACCGTGACGTCGAGGAACTGCCGGGAGCGGCGCAGCGCGGACGACAGCGAGCCGATCAGCTCCGCCCGCTCGGCGTCGGCGCGGTGGCGCGCGTTGACGTTGCGCATCGCGATCACCAGGCCGTCGGGAATCGTGAAGATCCGGAAGCCCCACCAGTCCCCGGCCGCGTCGGTCTCCTCGATGTCGAGCGCCGCCGGCGGGCCCGGCTCCCCACGCGCGGCCGAGGCGAGGCGGCGTTCGCGCAGGTCGGCGATGTGTCGGCGGATGCCGGGCGGGAGGACGGCGGCGGCGGCCCGGCCCACCAGATCGTCCTGGTGCACGCTGCCGAAGTGCCGCATCGCCTCGATGTTCGCGTAGACGATCATGTCGCTGTCGTCGAGCAGGAGCACCAGGTCGCCCAGATGGTCGAGCGCGCGGGCGGCCCGCTCGCGGACGGTGCGGGCCGACGTCCGCTCGGTGGTGAAGCCGATGATGCGCAGGGTGCCGTCCGCCGCGTCCACCAGCACGCCGGCGCGGGTCTGCACCCAGGTCATGGAGCCGTCCGGGTGAACTACCCGGTACACCTCCAGAAAGGTGCTCCTGTTGCTCAGTGCCAGGTCCCGGGCGCGCAGCACCATCGAGCGCTCGTCCGGATGTACCCGCGCGGCCAGGTCGTCCATCGTCACGGGACCGGGGTCCGGGCCCAGGCCGAGCAGTCGGGTGGCGGCGCGGTCGACGAGCACCCGCCCGCTGGCGACGTCCCAGTCCCACAGGCCGACGCCCACCCCCGAGAACGCCCGGTAGACGCGATTTATGTCAAGCTGGACCGCTTCCCGGCCGACGGCGCCCTGGCTCGCCCGGAACTCCCGCGTGTCCGGCCCCTCGTCCATCGCCAGACGATGTACCCGCAGGTGCCGTCATGCATGCGGACGGTGCTTTCAGTCCCGCGGTCGGGGCGGCGCCGGTCGCCAGGCGGCGTCGAGGCCGAGCCGTTCGACGACGGTTCGGGTCGTTTCGGCGGCCGGCGGCCCGACGTCGACCGTCAGGGCGTTCTCGTCCGGCCCGGGCTCCTGGAGCGTCGCCAGCTGGCTGTCGAGCAGGGCGGCGGGCATGAAGTGACCGCGGCGCGCCGCGAGCCGGCGGGCAAGGACCTCGCGGGACCCACGCAGGTAGACGAACACGATCGGGTCGTCGTCGGCGGGACCGTCGCGGGTCTCGGCGGGCCGTGCTCGGGGCTGCTCGGGCCGCCCGCCGCCGGCCAGGGCACGACGGGGCGGTTCGCCGCGCAGCGTGTCACGGTAGGCGCGCCGCAGCGCGGAGCAGGTGAGGACACCGGGCTCGCCGGCGGCGAGCCGCTGCTCGATCCAGGAGCGGATCGCCGCCAGCCAGGGCGCCCGGTCCGCGTCGGTCAGCGGCTGCCCGGCCGCCATCTTGCTGATGTTCGCCTCGGGGTGCAGATCGTCGCCCTCCGCGAACGGCCAGCCGAGGCCGGCGGCCAGCGCCGCGGCGACCGTGGACTTGCCGCAGCCGGAAACCCCCATCACGACGAGGATGGGAGGCGCTGGGCGCACGGCGTGGCTCGCCGAGCTCGACGCGATGACGGCGGCGCCCGTCAGGCCTGGCCGGCGCCGGGCGCGATCCCGGGGGCGACCCCGGGCAGGTCGAAGCCGCGACCGACGTCGGGCCGGCGCAGCTTCCAGATCAGCCCGTCGTAGAACAGGTGCAGGCCGCCGGCGATGAGCACGAACAGCGTGAAATACGGGTAGCCGACCGAGGTGAGGCCGACGAGCACGGCCCCGATCGCGGCGAGATACGCGGCGAGGAAACCGGTGCGGCCGGCCCGGGAGCGCACCACCGTCGAGACGGGCCCGGTGCGCAGCTCGGCTGCGTCGGGGACGGGCGCTCCCGGCTTCGGCCGCGGCCGGTAGCGGCCCTCGAGGTGGTGGTGGACGATGAGGAAGTACTCGGCGGCGTGCGCGCCGACGTAGGCGACGAAGCCGACCAGCGGGTTGACGGCGATCAGCGCGATCAGTAGGAGCGTCGAGCCGACATAGATCCACTTGGCCGGGTTCGCGGTGGTGTGCCGCCGCTCGGCGCGGATCCAGCGGACGAGCGCGACGAGCGCGAACAGGGCGGCGAACGGCAGCAGCACCCGGGCCACCGGCGCCGCGTCGGTGAGCAGGTCGAGTGCGCGCCGGTTCGAGCCGCCGATCCCCGCGGTGGCCACCTTCTCGGCGGTCCCCGTGGCGGCCGCGGCGGCGAGCACCGCGGTGATCAGGGCGCCGTAGAGGACCATCCGCTCCAGTCTGCCGTGGGTGTCGCCGGCCTTGCGCCCGTAGATCCGGGTGAGGCCGTAGCGTTGCTGCAGCGTGTGCACGGCGTTCCAGGTCGCGGCGATGACGGCGAGCAGCGCCAGGCTGACGTACATGCCGAACAGCACCAGGCCGGCCAGCACGAACGGGCTGATCACGAACACGGCCCGCCGGGTGGCGAACTGCCGCCGGTCGCCGTAGACGAGCAGCAGCGTCAGCGGTTGGTGCATGACCGAGAACGTCAGCGTCGCGGCGACCAGCCAACGTACGGCCGGCGGGTGCCCGGAGACTGCCCAGGCGGCGAGCGCGAACGGCACCCACAGCGCCGCCACCGCCAGGTCGTAGCCGGCGGACCGGATCCAGCGCGGCCGGCGGGACACGGGCAGTGGCGGGACGACCCGAGCCGTCGTCACCGCCGTCATGGCCGCGCTCCCGCGACCGCCGGCGCGACGGTCTTCGACGCGACGTTCGACGTCACCCAGCGGTGCATCAGGCCGACCTCCCGTGCGGACGCGACGGTTCGCTATGAGGTGCTTATAGCTAACAACGGCCGCCTCGTCCACGCACAACGCTCTCGGAGCCTGTGAACATCTCCGGTGGCCACCGCAGGTCAGGGGACCAGGTGGCGGACCGCGACCAGGCCGACGACCGACGACCGACGACCGACACCAGCGTCTCCATCACTGTTCGGGCTGTCCGCGGCGAAAGCGGCCGAAATACGGCCCGGCGGTCAGCGGCGGCGGCGGCGCGCGACGCGCGGGTCGAGGCGGCGCAGCAGGAAGCCGGTGATGACGATGCTGAGCAGGGCGATGCCCGCCATCCCGGCGAGGTCCATGAAGTAGACCGACGGCTCGGCCTTCCAGATCGGGTCGGCCACGGTGCCGGGGTTGGCCTTCGGATCGCCGATCATCTGGATTCTGATGATGTCGACGACCGAGCCGACGGCGGCGTAGCCCCACCGGGCGGGCGTGAGATCGGCGACCTGCTCGAGCCCGATCTTGCCGTGTACGGGCAGGAAGGCGCCGGTGAACACCAGCTGCGACATGGTGAGCAGCACGAGCAGCGGCATCGTCTTGTCTGCGTTGTCGACCAGCGCCGAGACCGCCAGGCCCATCATCGCGGACGTGACCGCCGCGACGGCGACAACCAACATCATCTCCAGCAGCGGGAAGTCCGAGAACACGCCCTTGGGCGGGGTTCGCCAGGCGATGCCGGCCAGCGTGAAGGCGATGCTCTGCAGCGTGATGACGCCTGTCAAAACGATGATCTTGGAGCCGAGGTAGGCCATCGTGGACAGGCCGATGGCGCGTTCTCGACGGTAGATCTCGCGTTCCTTGACGATCTCGCGCACCGAGCTGGACGCGCCCATGAAGATCCCGCAGAGGATCAGTACCAGCAGCACGAGCGGGGCGTTACGGTTCGGCTCACCCGGATGGAGCATCACGAGTTTTCGCGGGAAGTCGATGATCCGCGGGATCAGTCCGAGGACGAACGGATAGGCGATCAGCAGCCGCAGGTAGGACTTGTCCGACGCGATCACCCGCAGATATCGGCGCGACAGCGTCACCGTCTGGGACAGCACGGACTGCTGGCGGATGCCGGGCAACGGCGGGGGCGCGGGCCGCGCGGCCGGCGCCTGGGCGGCCTTGACGTGGTACTCCGACTCGCGATACCGCCGCGCCAGCGTCGCCGCCCCGCGGTCCGACCGCAGCACTCGGAACGCCTGTGACCAGCTGGCCGCGCCCAGGAACGACAGGGCGTGTTGGGGTGGGCCGAAGTAGGCGACGTGGCCGCCCTTGGCGAGGACGAGGACGTAGTCGCAGAGTTCGAGCTGGGCGACGCTGTGGGTGACGACGACGACGGTGCGGCCGCCGTCGGCGAGCC
>Ga0207711_10000562_pt1 | contig 37805 bp, 35 predicted proteins | sample KBSS34metaG_FD_184401 | JGI IMG/M metagenome (GOLD analysis project Ga0207711, IMG submission 184401) | Switchgrass rhizosphere microbial communities from Kellogg Biological Station, Michigan, USA - KBS S3-4 metaG (SPAdes) (version 2) | ecosystem: Host-associated > Plants > Roots > Rhizosphere... | reverse complement strand
TCTCCGACCAGCGGCTCGAGGCGGCGAGCGTCGCCAATCAGCTGAACGACATGGCCAGCCCGAGCTTCAGCCCCATCGACTTTCGCCTTCCGGGGAAGGTGGTGGTGGAGACGCTCGACTTCATCCCCACCGAGTCCCCCGAGCCCGCGCCGGGACAGCTGGTCCCCAAACCCTCGCCGCCCGCGGCCAACCGCCAGGGCTGAGTCGAGGGGACGAGCAAGGACGCGCGGCGCCTCAGAACGCCGCGCGCGCGATGCCCAAAAGGTCCGCCTCGGTCGTCGGCCGCGGGTTCCCCTGGTGCGACGCGTCCCGGAAGGCGAGCTCGGCGATGCGCGGCAGGTCCGGCTCCTTCACTCCGGCCTGCGACAGGCGCGTGGGCAGCCCGGCGTCGGCGACCAGCCGCCGCACCCGGTCGATGGCCAGGCCCGCGAGCACGTCCTCCACCGCTCCCGACGGCTCTCCCATGGCGATCGCCACGCGCGCGAGCCGCGCCCGCGAGACGTCCCGGTTGAACGCCATCACCGAGGGCAACACCACCGCGTTGGCCAGCCCGTGATGGAGCCCGGCCACCGGGGTCAGGGCGTGCGCGAGCGCGTGGGCATTCCCCAGGCCCTTCTGGAACGCCATCGCGCCTTCCATCGCGGAGACCATCATGTCCAGGCGCGCCCGGGTGTGGGTCGGCTCCCGCAGCACCACCGGGAGCGAGCGTGACACCCGCCGGATCCCGTCGATCGCCACCGCGTCCGCGAGCGGGTGGAAGCCGTTGCTGAGGTACGCCTCCAGGCAGTGGGTGAAGGCATCCAGGCCGGTGGCCGCCGTCGCGCGCGGTGGAAGCCCGTAGGTCAGCTCGGGGTCCACGATCGCCGCCCGGGGGAGGAGCGCCGGCGCGAAGATCACCGTCTTCCGACGGGTGTCCTCGAGGAACGCCACCCCGCTCCGGCTGACCTCGCTGCCGGTGCCCGCGGTCGTGGGGATGGCGATGAGCGGCGGCAGCGGATGGGTGACGAAGCGGTCCCCGCCCGTCGCATCGTCGTACTGGCTCAGCGGCGGCGAGTGGCTGGTGAGCAGCTGCACCAGCTTGGCCGCGTCGAGGGGACTGCCACCCCCGAGCGCGACGATTCCGTCGCACCCGCCGGTCCGGTAAGCCTCGAGCCCGGCGAAGACGTCGGGCTCCGTCGGATCCGGCTTCACCCGGTCGAACAGCACGTGGACGATGCCCGCCTCGCCGAGAACCGCGAGCACGCGATCCACCAGCCCGGCCTTCGCCACGCCGGCGTCGGTCACCACGAGCGGTCGCTGCAGACCGAGCCGTTGCACCTCCTCGGGGAGTCTCTTCAGCGCCCCCGCGCCCACGACGATGCGGGTCGGCCAGGAGAGGACGGAGATGCGAGGCGAGTCGGGAAGGTCGAAGAAGGCGGTGTCCATGGGTCAGGCCAGCTCGAAGTAACGCTCCAGCTCCCAGGTGGTGACGGCCCGCTCGTACTGCCGGACCTCCCAGGTGCGGGTGCGGAGGTAGTGGTCCACGAACTCCTCGCCGAGAAGCTCGCGCGCGAACGCGCTCCGGTCGAGGAGGGTGATCGCGTCGCGGAGGTTGCGGGGCAGCGGCGCGGCGTCGCTCCGGTAGGCGTTTCCGGTCACCGGCTCGCCGGGCTCGACCTCGTGCTCGATGCCCCACAGGCCTGCCGCGAGCGAGGCGGCCATCCCCACGTAGGGGTTCATGTCCGCGCCCAGCAGCCGGAACTCGACCCGCATCGCCTTGGCGTCCGGCCCGATGACCCGCAGGGCGCAGGTCCGGTTCTCGCGCCCCCAGGTGGCGGAGGTCGGCGCCCAGGTGTTCTCCACGCTGCGCTTGTAGCTGTTGATGGTGGGCCAGTAGAGCGCGGTGAGCTCGGGCATCAGCTTCAGCTGCCCGCCGACGTAGTGGCGGAGCGTCTTCGAGAGGCCGCCCTCCCCTCTCGGGTCGTGGAAGGTGTTCCGCGCGCCGTCCAGCGTCCAGAGCGACTGGTGCACGTGTCCCGAGCACCCCGGGAGCCGCGCGCTGGGCTTGGACATGAAGCAGGCGGTGAGCCCGTGCCGGGCACAGATCTCCTTCACCGCCGACTTGAAGAGGACCGACCTGTCGCCCGCCGCCTCGAGGAGGTCGTAGCGGATGGCGATCTCGTACACACCGGGGCCGGTCTCGGTGTGGAAACCCTCCAGTTCCAGACCGAAGGCGTTGCAGCCGTCGAGCAGCGCGTGCACCAGGTCCGAGCTCTGCGAGGTGCGCAGCCAGGAGTACCCGAACATCCCGGGGTCGAGCGGCTCGAGGTTCTGGAAGCCCTTCGCCCGGAGCGAGGCCGGCGTCTCGCGGAAGATGAAGAACTCGTACTCGCTCCCGAACTTGGGGAGGAAGCCGAGCTTCCGCGCCCGCTGCCCCACCCGGCGGAGGAGCGCGCGCGGGCTGGGCGGGTAGTCGGACCCGTCGGGCATCACGAAGTCGAGCAGGAAGGCGGCGGTGGCCGGCTCCCAGGGAATCATCCGCGCGGTCGAGAGGTCGACGCGGGCCTGGAGGTCGGGGTAGCCGGTGTGCCACCCGGTCACCTGCGCGTTGTCGTAGAGCTCGTCCGCGACGTCCCAGCCGAACACGACGTCGCAGAACCCGAGCCCGCCGCGGGCAACCGAGGCGAACTTGTCGAGGCTCACGTACTTGCCCCGGAGGACGCCGTCGAGGTCGACGCCGGCGATCTTCACCTGCCTGGCGCCCTTCTCCTCCAGCCAGCGCAGCGCGGCCTCCACCGGGTCCGGTTTCCCCCGGACCTGCTTCGGCGCGCGCGCGGGCGGGCGGCGGACTCGGGCTCCGGTTCGGGGCATCGCTCAGACCTCCGGTAGTTGCGTCCAGACCGTCTTCAGCTGCGTGTAGTTCTCGAGCGCGTGCGCGGACAGGTCCCGGCCCCAGCCGGACTCCTTGTACCCGCCGAAGGGCGCGGCGTCGTCGAACTCGTTGAAGCAGTTGATCCACACCACGCCGGCCTGGATCCGCCGTGCCAGCGCGTGGGCGCGCGCCACGTCGCGGGTCCAGATGCTCGCGGCGAGGCCGTAGCTCGTCCCGTTCGCGAGGCGCAGCGCCTGGCCCTCGTCGTCGAAACGCATCACCGAGAGCACGGGCCCGAAGATCTCCTCCTGAGCGATGCGCATGTGGGATTGTACGTCGGTGAAGACGGTGGGCTGGAGGAAGTTGCCCTTCGCCTTCACGCCCTCCTGGTCGCGCTCGCCACCACAGGCCAGGGTTGCGCCCTCGCTCTTCCCCGACTCGATGTAGCGGAGGACGGTCTCCAGCTGCGGCTGGCTCACCTGCGCGCCCATCTCGGTGCGGTCGTCGAGGGGATCGCCGACCACCATCTCCCGGGCGCGCTTGACCAGCTTCTCCACGAACGCGTCGTGCGCCTTGCCGTGCACGAGGACCCTGCTCCCGGCGTTGCAGACCTCGCCCTTGTTCCCGAAGATTCCCCAGAAGCACGCTTCGACCGCCCTGGTCATGTCGGCGTCGGCGAAGACGACCTGGGGGCTCTTGCCTCCGAGCTCGAGGGTCAGCTTCTTCAGATTGGTGTCCGCCGAGGCGTGGAGCAGTCGACGCGCGGTGCGCACCGAGCCGGTGAAGGCGATCTTGTCCACCCCAGGGTGCCGGGCCAGCGCCTCGCCCGTCGGGGCGCCGTACCCAGGGAGCACGTTGAGCACTCCGGGCGGGAAGCCCACCTCGCGGGCCAGCTCGCCGAGCTTCATCCCGGTGAGCGGAGTGAGCTCGCTGGGCTTGAGGATGACGGTGCAGCCGGTGGCCAGCGCAGGGCCGAGCTTCCAGCAGGCGAGGCAGGTGGCGTAGTTCCAGGGAACGATGGCGGCGACGACGCCGATGGGCTCGCGCAGGACATAGGTATGAAAGCTGCCGTCGACCGGGAGCACCTCACCGGTCAGCTTGTTCGGCCACTCCGAGGCGTAGGCCAGCGTGGCGCTCCCCGGGGCGACGTCGCCGCGGACGGCCTCCTTGAAGGTCTTGCCGTTCTCCAGCGAGGCGACGAGGGCGAACTCCTCCCGGCGCTCCCAGAGCGCGTCGGCGAGCTTGCGGATCAGCTTCCCCCGGGCGCCGGGATTCATCCGCGACCAGGGGCCGGACTCGAAGGCCCGGCGCGCGGCCTGGACGGCGCGGTCGACGTCGGCCGGTCCGGCGGCGGGAGCCTGGAAGAACGTCTCGCCGGTCGCGGGATTGGTGACCGGGACGGTGCCTCCGTCGAGGGGAGCGACCGACTCGCCGTCGATCAGGAGCTTCGCCTCGGGGAGCCTGGGCGTCAGGCTGCGTGCGTCGGACATGCTGGAATGTGTCCCTCGTCACGGGCAAGCTGCGCAAGCGCTGCGCACGTGACGTGGTGGAAACGGAAACACGCCTCCCTGGATCGACATCGAATGCGCTTCCTGCTCGCCGCCCTGCTGCTCTCGGTCACCAGCTGCGCCTCGACGAAGGTGGAGTCCACCTGGTCGAACCCCGCCTTTCCGGCGCGGAAGATCCAGAGCTTCGCCGTCTTCGCCTCCACCGGATACCCGACGGGACGGATCGAGTTCGAGCAGCAGCTGACCGACGCCCTCCGGAAACGCGGGCTGGACGCGATCCCCGGCTACCAGTTCGTGGCCTACGACGAGTATCCGGGCAGGGACGAGATCCTTCGCCGTGTCCAGGCGAAGGGGGTCCAGGGCGCGCTGATCAGCAAGACCATCCAGAGCTTCAACAAGGAGCAGGTCAACCCGGTGGTGGTGGGCGGGGCGGTTTCCTCGGGCTGGGATGCGGCGGGCTTCTACGAGTACTGGTCCGCGCCGCTGACCTTCGCCGAGTACACCACCGAGGAAAACCGCTACGTCGGCGAGACGGTGCTCTGGGCGCTGCCGGACGACAAGGCGATGTGGGCGATGCGCACCAGCACCCGGCGGACCGACCCGGGCGCCTTCGCGGACGACATCGCTGCAACCGTCGCGGCTGACCTCAGGAAGGCAGGAATCCTCCCCGAGTAGCGGAGCGGCCCGGGCCGGGCCGCCGGCGCGTCGCAAACTTTTCACCCCGCAAAAGGTTCGTGCACGCCCCGGCGACCGGCGCGGGCGATGTGCTCGTCCCGCCTGAGGTCTTCCCCGGCGCCAACGCTGTCCCTCTTCTTGCATTCGCCGCCCGGCGGTCAAACCCACCCGAGGCAGGAGTGCATGCGATGACCTCGCGACCGAACCGTCGTGTCCCGATGGGTCTGCTGCTCGCCGTCTGCATCGGCTGCGGTCCCGGAGGAGACGTCGGCGAACGGCGCCCCGGCGTCACCGCTCAGCCGATCATGAACGGCACGTTCGACCCGGGCGATCCTGCCACCGTCCTCCTGGGTGGAGGAGGAGGCTGGTCGACCGGAGCGCTCATCTCTCCCCGGGTGATCCTGACGTGCGGCCACTGCGTCGACCCGCAGGGCGAGCCGAGGCGGTTCGCCTACTTCGGATCGTCCTACCTCGATGGCGGCACGATCGTCGTGGTGGAGCGGAGCTATCCCCATCCGCAGTACGTCAGCGGCGCGTACCCGAACATGGACATCGGGATCGTCGTTCTGGAGACCCCGGTGGAGGTGAAGCCCTTCGCCATCCAGACGGCTGAGCTGGACGGCGGCGTCGCGGGTGAACCGCTGCGCATCGTGGGGTTCGGCGCGACGAGCCCCGCGATGACCGAGTTCAGCAAGATGCAGGTCACCGTCCCGATCACCGGCATCGATCCGAGCTACCTCCTCGTCGGCCCGGCCATCTGCGCCGGTGACTCGGGCGGTCCGGGGCTCCTCGATGCCGGCCAGGGACGGGACGTCATCGCCGGCGTGGTCAGCTGGCACACCGTGAATGCACAAGGCTGTGGTGGCTCCGGCGGACTGGCCCGGGTGGACACCCAGGCGCGCTGGATCCAGCAGCAGATCGACGCGGTGGAAGACGGCGGGGTCGGGAATGCGCCGCCAGACGGGGGGCCGGATGCGGGAGGAGGAGCGCCGGACGCTGGGTCTCCGTCGGGTGCGGACGGCGGCAGCGGCGACGGCGGTGCGGTCCCCTCGGACGGTCCGCCCGATGCGCGCGACCTGGCGATCAGCGGGGGCTGCACGACAGCGGGCGCCGGCGACGGACGCGCACTCCTCGCGCTCGTGCTGCTGAACCTGCTCCGCGAAACCCGGGCGGCGAGGGCACGCGGTCGGAGCCGCACGGCTCCGCGCTGACCCTCGCAGAGGACCTGGTGAGCGACCTCAGCGCGCGGCGTCGGGCCGGGCGCCCTGGAGGAGGCCGCAATGAACGCACCTCCCGGTGAGGAACTTCCTCCGCCACCAGGTCCGGGCGAACCACTGCTGGCAGCGCGGGCACCGGAACGAGTCGAGCCAGGAGGTCGCCCCGAGGAACGCGAGAAACCAGCCGAACCACATCCAGCCGAACGAGGGGACGTACGCGGCCGACCGCATCGCTCGGTTGAGAAGAAGCAGCGGGACGAGCGCGAGGAGCAAGCACAAGCACATGACCCGCCGGCGATGGAGGCTCCTCCAGGCTTCCTCGTAGGAGTCGGGCTCGGTCACCACGCGGATCGGGTCGTAGCACCATCCCCTTCCTCTGGAAGCGAGACATGCGAAGCTCGAGGGCTGGAGGAGAGGCGCGCCGTGAGCGATCGCTGGGAGCGGATTCTCGAGCAGAAGCCCGTCAGCCTCCAGGAGCACCTCCTGGACGAGGCGGCGAAGCTGCTCCTCGTCGAGCTTCGGCAGTGGCCGCTGCCCATCCAGGAAGTCGACCAGGACACTGGAGCGGGAATCGCGGAGCTCCTCGCGCCGGATGCCCCGCCTCCATCCCCCGCGGTCCTCGCAGTGGCGCTCAAGCTCAGCCGGTGGGACCTCGAGCGGGAGCACGAGGCCTACGACGACTTCATGCGGAACCGGCGCTACCAGGAGGCCGGGATCACCGATCGTGAGCGCCCCTTGCTGCTCCTCGTCTCTCGCTGGGTGCTCGAGCAGCTCTCCGCCCTGTCCGAGGCCACCGAGGGTCGGATCGACCGGCACGCGCTCCTGCGCCTCGTGGATCGACTCGAGTCCGGCCTTGCCCGGTCGGCCGACGCGTGTTGACTGACGCGGCGTCCGAACGCCGAGGGTGACCTCATGGCGACCCTCGGGCACGTCGCGGTCGGAGTCGTGGCGGCGCGCTGGCGCGATTCGCGGCCCGGAGCCCCTCCGCTTGCGCTCTCGATGCTGGGCCTGTCCGCGCTGTCGGTCCTGCCCGATGCCGACTTGGTCGCCTTCATGGTCGGGATTCCCTACGCGAACCCGTTCGGCCACCGGGGCATGACGCACTCGCTGCTGTTCGCGGTGCTCGTCGGCCTCGTCGTGGTGGTCGCGCTCCGGATTCGAGGCCGGCCCGTCTTGCTCGATGCGGCTCTCGCCACGCTCGTCGTCGCGAGCCACGGCGTCCTAGACGCGATGACAACCGGTGGCCTGGGGGTGGAGTTCTTCTGGCCGGTCGACACCCGGCGCTACTTTCTCCCCTGGGAATTCATTCCCGTGACGCCGCTCGGCGCCCACATGCTGAGCGCACGCGGGCTCTCGGTGCTGCTCACCGAGGCCGTGCTCTTCCTTCCGGCCTGGGCCTACGCCTTCTGGCCGAGGGCGCTGCGTCCTTCGGTGGAGTGAGCAGCCACCTCAGCGCGGGCGGATCTCGTCGACGATCCGCTGTGCGCTGTAGACGGTCGCGAGCGCGCGGAGGATGAGCTCGCTGTGGAGGAAGACCGCGCGGCGGCGGGACTCGTCGTAGCCGAAGGGCGTGGCCGTCCCGAAGGAGTTCTGGTCGAAGTTGAGCGCCACCAGCTCGCCCTTCCGGTCGATGATCGGGGACCCCGAGTTGCCGCCCACCGAGTCGGGGGTTCCCACCACGTTGAACGGAAGCGAGTCCGGCATCTTCCCCCGGGCGGTGAGCCACGACGGGGGAAGCGCGAACGGGGGACGTCCGGTCGCTCGCGTCCACAGTCCGGCGAGCTCGGTGCGCCAGGGGATGGTCCGACCGGGCAGCTCGTAGCCGAGGATCGTCCCGTAGGAGAGCCGCGGGGTGAACGTCGCATCCGGGTAGACCGCGGTCCCCAGAACCTGGAACCGCGCGTGCGCGATCAGCTCGCCGTTGCTCTTCAGGGTCGCATCGAGCACCTCGAAGCGCTTCCGGACGGCGCGGGCCTCCTCGTCGACGGCAGCGGCGAGCTGGAGCATCGGGTCGGTTGCCATCGCCGAGTCCAGGGCAGCCGCGTCCTCCCAGAGGCGCTTCCGCACCCCCGGGTCCGCCAGCTTCGTCCCTCCGACCACCCGGGCGGCCAGGTCCTCGGGGGTTTCCCGGGACAGGAGCTTCTGGACGATGGGGTGCTCGGGCCGGAGCTCCGCACGCATCCTGGTCAGCGACCACCCCAGGGTGGCGCTCTCCAGCTCGGCGTGGACGGGCGCGGTGGAGAAGAGGCCCTCGGTCAGAGCGGGGAGACTCGCGTCCTGGAACTCGCGCAGTCGCTGCTCGGAGGGAAGCTTTCGCTCGGTGCGCGCACGCACGAGCTGGCGGGCCTTCCGGAAGAGCTGCGAGTCGAACGCCCAGGGCGCTTCGTCGACGGGGCTTGCGAGCTCGCCGGAGTCCTCGAGATACCGGAGCTCGCTCCGGAAGCCGAGGTACTCGCCGGTCGCCCGTTCGATCTCGTCCCACGCGCGGGAAGACTTCTGGCGCGGACCGGCGCTCACGCGCGCCCGGAGCGCCTTCTCGGCGCGCTCCTTCTCGGCCATGAACGTCGGGTCGGAGAGGACCCGCCACTGGCCCTTCGCGCGCTTCAGGTTGTTCTCCACGGACTGCAGCGTCCCGAGCGCGATCCGCGCCTGCTCCGGTCCGCGCTGGCGGAATCCCTGAAGGTACCCGCGCAGCTCGGCCAGCCGCAGCCCCGATTCGGGGATGACCACGTCGCGCTGGTACCGGAGCTGGGCCACGGTGAGGAGGCGCTGCGTCTTCCCTGGGTCGCCGGACATGAAGACCAGGTCTCCCTCGCTCGCCCCGGTGGCCGACCAGCGGAAGTACTCGGGCGTCGCAGCCGGCTTGCCGTCGTCGTGGACGCGGAGGAAGGCCACGTCGAGAGCCCAGCGCGGGAACTCGTAGTTGTCGGGGTCGCCGCCAAAGTTGGAGATCGAGTCCTCGGGGAGGAACACCAGCCGCACGTCGGTCCACCGCCGGTAGCGATAGAGATGGTAGAGGCCGCCTCGATACAGGCTGACCACCTGGCAGCGCGTCCGTGCGTCGACCTGGCACGCTTTCTCGATGGCGCCGGTCTCGGCCCGGAGCGCGGAGGCGAGCGCGTCACCCGTCTTGCCTCGCGTGGCCGTGCCGATCCGTCCCGTGACGTCCGTGATCTCGACCAGCTGATCGACGTGCTCGCCCGGGCAGCGCAGCTCGTCCTCCTGTCTCTGGGCGAGAAAGCCGTCCTTCACCAGATCGCGTCCGGAGGTGGAGAGGTCCTCGGCACAATCGCTGGCGCAGTGGTGATTGGTGACCAGCAGCCCGCTCGCCGAGACGAACCCGGCCGAGCATTCCTTGGTGCGGACCGAGGCCAGCCGGACGTGCTCGAGCCACTTGGCGTCCGGCGCGAAGCCGTACTTCGCCTTGACCTTCGCGGAGGGGAACCGATCGAAGGTCCACATCCCCTCCTCCGCCGAGGCCAGGCCGGACATCGCGAGCACGGCAACCACGACCGCTGTTCTCACGCTTCCTCCAGGGCAGGGGCCCGTTCCTAGCGGAACCGCCGGGGTGAGATCACCGGGGTGGCGTCGGATGCCTCTCGGCGTGTAGAGCAGCGAAGACCCTCGCGGAGCCGGTCGCGGCTCTCGGCAGGCACTCCATGAACTTACGACACGCTGCGTCCGGAATCGTGCTCGCGGGCTTTCTGTGGGGCGCTCCCGGGGCGCGGGCCGCCCCCGAGCTCACGGTCTCCGATGCCATCCGCGCTGCCTGGGCCCACGACGCGCGCCTCCAGGCGTCCTCGGCCCAGGCCACCTCCGCCGCGCGGGGCGCCGAGGCTGCGGACTGGGCGCTCGGGCCCACCCTCGTCCTCGGCGCGCAGGGCACGGTCACCTCCCAGCCCTCGCACACCTTCGCCCTGCTCCTCGATCAGGGGAAGATCACCGCGGCGGACTTCGACCCGGCCCGGCTCAACACGCCCGAGGCGCGGGGGAGCCTCGGGCTCTCCGCGGTCATCGAGCAGCCGCTCGTCGACGCCGCGCTCTGGGCTGCCCGCAGGCGCGCGCACGCCGGCGCCGAGTCGGAGGAGGCCGGCCGCGTCGCGACGCAGCGCCAGGTCGCGCTCGATGCGGTGCGTGCGTACTTCTCGGTGCGCGCCGCCGAGGAGGCGCTCGCCTACGCCGACGACGCCCTCCGGACCGCTCGCGACACCGAGACTTTCGTGAAGGCGCGCGTCGCCCAGGAGGTCCTGCTCCAGTCGGAGGGCTCGCGGAGCACGGCGTTCCGCGCGCAGGCCGAGGCCGAACGCGCGGCGGCGGTCCGCCAGCTTGCCCAGGCGCGCACGGGCTTCATCCTCGTCGTCGGTCAGGAGCCGCCGGGGGGCAGCCTGGTGACCCCGCTCGTGCCGCCCGACACGCCGCTGTCCGCCGGGGTCGAGGAACGCCCCGAGCTCCGCGCCGCGCGCGCCGGGGTGGAGGCCCAGAGCGCCGCCTCCGACGAGGCGCATGGTCGCCTCTGGCCCACGCTCGTCCTCCAGGGGGGAGTGGCCACGGAGCGGGCCTCGCTCTCGGAGGGAAACACCTGGGGGATGGGGCTTCTCATCATGAGGTGGCGTGGCTCGGTCGCGGCGTTCAAGACGGCGGACGCCGCGGACGCTGCCCGGGCCGCGGCCGAGGCACGGCGCATCGGCCAGGAACGCGCGCTCGGCGCACAGCTCGAGGAGGCGCGCGCATCGGTCGCGGCGTCGGCGACGGCGCTGGAGGCGGCACGGACCGCGGTCAGCGCCTCGGAGGAGGCGCGCGATCTGCGACGCGCCCGGCACCGGCAGGGCCTCGTCCCGCTCACCGAGCTGCTCGATGCCGAGACGGGCCTGACCTCGGCACGGGCGCTGCTTCGCCGGAGCGCTCTCCAGGCCAGGCTCGCGCGCGCCGAGCTGGAGCACGCCTCCGGGCAGCCGGTCGAGGGAGTTCGCCCGTGAGGAGCCTCGGGGCCCTGGTCCTCCTCGCCGCCGCCTGCAGCGGGAGCGCTCCCACCGCCGCTCCCGAGCTTCCCCCCGCGAAGGTGAAGCTGGTTCCGGCCGACGAGCTGGGCGAGCGCACCTGGGTCCCGGCCACGGTGACCGCGGTGGACCACGCGGTGCTCGCCACGCGCGTCTCGGCGCGCATCGCCCAGCTCTCGGTCGCCGAGGGCGCGCGGGTCAAGCGCGGCGACGTCCTGGTCCGCCTGTCGGACGACGACGTTCGCGCGGCCGTCAAGGCGGCCGAGAGCCAGCGGGAGGTCGCCGAGGCCCAGGTCAAGCGCATCCAGGCACTCCGCTCGGCGAACGCCGCCACGGCCACCGAGGTCGACGCCGCGACGACCGCCCGCGCGGATGCCCTCGCCCGGGTCGAGGCCGCTCGCGCCACGCTCGCCGACACCGTGCTCCGCGCTCCGTTCGACGCCGTGGTGCAGCGGAAGTGGGTGAGCCGGGGACAGCTCGTGTCTCCCGGCGCGCCACTCCTCGAGCTGGACGGAACGGTGGTGGAGCTCACCGGAACCCTCTCCGAGGTGGAGGCGGCGGGCGTCGCGGTCGGCGCCGAGGTTCCGTTCCGCGTGGGCGACGTTCAGGGAACGGCGACGCTCGTCGCGCTCTCCCCGGGCGGCGATCCGCTCTCCCACCGGAGCGCGTTCCGCGCCCGGGCGGGGAAGGACGCCCCGGCGCTGCGGAGCGGCGACTTCGGCCGCATCGGGGTCAAGGGGACCGGAGGACCACGCCGCGCGGTGCCGAGGTCGGCGGTGGTGCAGCGCGGAGACCTGAGTGGCGTGTTCGTCGTCACCGGTGGCCGGGCGGCGCTGCGCTGGCTGCGGCTCGGTGAAGCGGAGGGAGATCATCTCCCGGTGCTGGCCGGGCTGGCCGCGGGCGAGCGGGTCATCGATGCGCCGGGGAACGTCCACGACGGCCAGCGGGTGGAGGTCGCCGGTGACTGAGCGGCGTCCGGGCCTCGCCGGCCGGATCGCGGCGAGGACCGTCAACTCCCCGCTGACCCCGCTCGGCATCGTCGCCGCTGTCGTGCTCGGCGTCGTCTCGGTGCTCACCACACCACGCGAGGAGGAACCGCAGATCATCGTCCCGATGGTGGACGTCTTCGTTCCGGTGCCCGGCGCGACGCCGGCGGAGGTCGAGGCCGAGGTCACGACCGGCCTCGAGCACCGACTGTGGGGCATCCCCGGCGTCGAGTACGTCTACTCGACCAGCGCCCGCGACGGCGCGCTGCTGACCGCCCGGTTCCGGGTGAACGAGCCGCTCGAGCCGAGCCTGGTGAAGGTGCGCCAGGAGATCGACGCGCACCCCGAGCTCTTCCCACCGCGCGCCGGTCGCCCGGCGGTGACGCTGGTCTCGATCGACGACGTCCCGGTCGTGACCGTCACCCTGCACGGCGGCGATCCGGCGCCGGGGGTCCTCCGCCAGCTCGGCCAGGAGGTGGCGCGCGAGCTCGCGACCATCCCCGAGGCCGCGCAGGTCCAGGTCCTCGGCGGCGCGCGCCGGGTGGTGCGGATCGAGCCGGATCCGCGGCGCCTCCGCGAGCTGGACGTCTCGCTGGGCGAAATTCACCAGGCGGTGCACTCCGCCGACGCCGAGGCGAGCGCGGGGAGCCTGGTCGACGGGGACCGGCGAGTGGAGCTCTCGGCCAGCAGCGCGGTGAACGGTGCCGACGACCTGCGGCGCCTGGTGGTCGCCCGCCGCGGCGGTCGGCCGATCCTGCTCGGGGACGTGGCGCAGGTCGTCGACGGACCGGAGCGCGATCCGGCGGTGGTCCTGACGGCGAGCCGGCGGCACCCGGGCTTCGAGCAGGCCGTCTCGGTGGACGTGGCCAAGCGGCGCGGCGCCAACGCCACCCTGCTGGCGGATCAGGTGAAGACCCGGCTCGCCGCGCTCCGCGGGGGGCTCGTTCCGGCCACGGTCCAGGTCGAGCTGACCCGGAACTCGGGCGAGACCGCGCGCGAGCGCTCCGACGAGCTGATCCGCCATCTCCTCATCGCCACGCTGTCGGTGGTGGCGCTGGTCGGCTTCACGATGGGCTGGCGCTCGGCGCTGGTGGTCGGCATCGCCATCCCGGTGACGCTCTCCCTCACGCTGCTCATCAACCAGCTGCTGGGGAACACGCTCAACCGCATCACCCTCTTCGCGCTCATCTTCTCCATCGGCATCCTCGTGGACGACGCGATCGTGGTCGTGGAGAACGTGCACCGGCACCTCTTCGACCCCGAGCGAAGGAAGGGCATCGTTCGAACCGTGCTGGATGCAGTGGACGAGGTCGGGAACCCCACCATCCTGGCCACCTTCGCGGTCATCGCCGCGATCCTCCCGATGGGCTTCGTCCGGGGGCTGATGGGGCCGTACATGCGCCCCATCCCGGTGGGCGGCAGCCTGGCGATGTTGTTCTCGCTCGCCGTGGCGTTCGTCGTCGCTCCCTGGGCGGCGCTCCGGCTGCTGGGGCACGACCACCGGCGGGGCGCCGAGGGACGGGAGACCTCGTCCACCCGGACGTACCGGCGGATCATGCGGAGCCTGCTGACCTCGGGGCGGGCCCGGCTCGGGTTCCTCGGGCTGATCCTCGCGCTCTTCGCCGGCGCCGTTGCGCTGGTGGGCGTGGGCTTCGTCCGGGTGAAGATGCTCCCCTTCGACAACAAGTCCGAGTTCCAGGTGTTCGTGGACCTTCCCGCGGGCGCGCCGCGGGAGCAGTCGCTCGCCGTCGGGCAGCAGCTGGGCCGGGTGCTGCTCGGGGACCCGGACGTCGAGGGGGTCCAGGTGCACTCGCTCACCCCGACCCCGATGACCTTCGTGGGGATGGTGCGCCACACCTTTCTGCGCGGCGCACCCGAGCAGGTGGACCTCGCGGTGCAGCTGGTGGGAAAGCACGCCCGGAAGCGGTCCAGCCACGAGATCGCCACCGTGGTCCGGCCCAAGCTGACCGCGATCACCGCTCCGCTCGGCGCGAGGCTCCGGCTGGTGGAGATCCCGCCCGGCCCTCCGGTCCTGGCCACGCTGGTGGCCGAGATCTACGGGCCGAGCACCGCCGCCCGTGACGGGTACGCGGCCCAGGTGCGCGACGCCTTCCGCTCGACCCCGGGGGTGGTGGACGTCGACTCGTCACTGGAGACGGTGACGCCCCGGACCGAGCTCCGGGTGGACCGCGAGCGGGCCGCGCTGCAGGGCGTGAATCCCGCCGCGGTGGTGGAGGCGCTCGCGCTGACCCAGCCGGGCATGGAGCTGGGCACGCTTCGGGCCGATCGGGGAACGACGCGCATCCCGATCGTCCTCGGGCTCGCGCCGGCCCAACGCGCCCGGCTCGCCGGCCTGCTGCAGATCCCGGTGCAGGGCGACCGCGGGGCCGTCCCGCTGGAGACGCTCGTTCATCCGGTCGAGGAGAGCGGCGCGCCGCGGTTCCACAAGAACCTCCTGCCGGTCAGCTACGTCCTCGCCGAGCTGTCGGGCAGCGAGGAGAGCCCGGTCTACGCACTCATCGCGCTGAACCGGAAGCTGGACGCGCTTGCACCGCAGGGCGAGCCCGTCCCGCGGCATGGCCTCTCGATGCCTCCAGACACCGAGCGGCTGTCGATGAAGTGGGACGGCGAGTGGCACATCACCCTCGAGGTGTTCCGGGACCTCGGGCTGGCCTTCGCCGCAGTGCTCGTCCTGATCTACCTGCTGGTCGTCGGCTGGTTCGGCAGCCTCGTCATCCCCTTCGTGGTCCTGCTGCCGATCCCGCTCAGCCTGATCGGCATCCTCCCGGCGCACGGGTTGCTCGGAGCGTTCTTCACCGCGACCAGCATGATCGGCTTCATCGCCGGCGCGGGGATCATCGTGCGGAACAGCATCATTCTCGTGGACTTCATCCACCTCAAAATTTCCGAGGGAGTACCCCTGGAGACCGCGGTGGAGGAGGCGGGCGTGGTGCGCTTCCGGCCGATGCTGCTCACCGCGGCCGCGGTGGTCGTGGGCAGCGCGGTGATGCTGGCCGACCCGATCTTCCAGGGCCTGGCGATCAGCATGATGGCCGGCGAAGTGGCGGCGACGGTGCTCTCCCGCATCGCCGTTCCCGTCCTCTACACGGTGCTCGCCCGGCGCTTCAGGCTCGGGCCGACGGTCGCGCCGGTGCCGGTCCCTGACGATCGACCAAGCCCGCTGTCTGCGAGGCCCTGACGACGCCGTGCCCTCGTGGGGCGGGACTCCCGCCATCGCGAGGCGTCCCGTGCCCTTTTTCTGTGCGGCAGGAACGCGACGTGGCACGCTCTGCCGGCGCCGGGAAGGCGCGGAGGTTCCACATGGCCCTTGCCGTCTTCATGGCCACCCCGCTCGGCCGCGGTCTCAGGGTCGTCTTCGGGGCGGTGCTGATCTACCTCGGGCTGTCCGTCATCCAGGGCGTCGGCGGCACGGTGCTCGCGCTGTTCGGCATCCTTCCGATCACCGCGGGGCTCCTCAACCTCTGCATCCTCGGTCCGATGCTGGGAGCGCCGTTCCGCGGCTCGGCGATGAGGGCGGCGTCGAGACCGGCGCCGCCCGGGGCCTGACCCTCGGGGTCACATCGATCGGGACGGAGCGGAGATTCGTACTCCTAACTCTCGAGCGCCTTCCTCAGTGCCGGGGTGTCGGGTCGGGCCGACCTGGCGCGGCTCAGCCCGCTCCGGCCGCGCTGCGGATCCACGACTCGAGCGCCGGCGCCGGCTGCACTCCCATGCGCCGCTCCTGCTCCCTGCCCTCGCGGAAGAGCACCGCGGTGGGAATGGCGCGGATCCCGTGCTGCGACCCGGCGTCGGGATTCCGCTCCGTGTCGACCTTGAGCACCACCGCATCGCCTGCCACCCGGCGCGCCACCTGGTCGAAGATCGGCCCTGCCACACGGCAGGGCCCACACCACGGCGCCCAGAAGTCCACCAGCACCGGCACCGGCGAGGACGCGATGGCCCGGGCGAGCCCGGCGGAGTCCACGTCCTGCGGCGCCCCGGTGGTGGACAGCGGCTCCTTGCAGCGCCCGCACACCGGCGTCCCGCTCCCCGACCCGACCCGGTTGAACGCGCCACAGCTCGGACACCGGTAGGTCGCCATCGTTTGCTCAGCGGTTCCGGGTGACCAGCACCCGTTCCTCGGTGAACTCGTCCATCGCGTAGCGCACGCCCTCGCGGCCGAGTCCGCTCCGCTTCACGCCGCCGTAGGGCATGTTGTCGCTCCGGAGGCTGGGCGCGTCGTTGACGATGACCCCGCCCACCTCGAGCCCGTGGAACGCGCGCCGCACTCGCTCGAGGTCACGGGTGAACACTCCGGCCTGCAACCCGTACTGGCCCGCGTTCACCGCCCTCAGACCCTCCTCCCAGTCCGCGACCCGCCAGACCGCGACCACCGGGCCGAAGATCTCCTCCCGCGCCGCCTTCGCCTCCGCCGGCACGTCCGCGAGCACCGTCGGCTGGAGCATCCGGCCCTCGCGCCGGTGGCCGGCGAGCACCCGCGCCCCTCCGCCCACCGCCTCGTCCACCCACTCGGTGATGCGGGCCGCGGATCGGTCGTCGATGACCGGTCCGCAGACTGTCCTCTCGTCGGAAGGGTTCCCGACCGGCACTGCCTTCGTCCTCGCCAGCAGCTTCTCCACGAAGGCAGCGTGGGCCGGCGCCTCCACCAGGACGCGCTGAACCTTGATGCACACCTGCCCGGCGTATCCGAAGCCAGCGGCCACGCAGCGTTCGGCGGCCCAGTCCAGATCGGCGTCGGCGCCGACGAGTGCCGCGGCGTTCCCGCCCAGCTCCAGCAGGACCCGGCCCGGCGCCTTCTGCTTCAGGGACCAGCCCACGGTCGCGCTTCCGGTGAAGGAGAGGATGCGAACCCGTGGATCGGTGGCCAGCCGCTCGGCGACCGCGTTGTCGCAGGTGACGACCTGGAAGGCCGCTCCCTCCGCCCCGGCCTGCTGGGCGATCTCCGCGAGGAGCAGCTGCGCGGAAGGCGCCTGCGGCGGCGGCTTGACGATGATCGGCGCGCCCACCGCCAGCGCCGGGGCCACCTTGTGCACCCCGAGGTTGAGCGGGAAGTTGAAGGGGACGATCCCCACCACCACCCCCGCCGGGAAGCGCCGGACCTCGCACTCCACGCCCTCGGTTCCCTCGGTCAGGTCCACCGGGACGATCGAGCCGCCGAACCGCGTCAGCTCGGCGGCCGCCAGCCGGAACACCTCGATGGCCCGACGGACCTCGACCCGCGCCGAGGTGATGGGCTTGCCTGCCTCGTCGCAGATGCTCTGCGCCAGCTCCTCCGCGCGAGCCCGGAGTCCCGCCACGATGCCCTCGAGCACCTCGCGCCGCTTCCCGGCGCTCTGCCGCTGCAGCCGTTCCCGTGCGCCGGAGGCCACCGCCAGGGCCTGCTCCACCTGCGCGGCAGAGGCCTGCGCCACCCGGCGGATCAACCGCCCGTCCCAGGGGGCTCGGACCTCCACCAGGTGCTCGCCCTGCACCCAGGCGCCGTCGATCCACAACCGTCCGTCCGCCATGGGGGGGACGTACTCCCGCCCCGCCCCGGTCGCCAGGGGACTCGCCCGCGGGGACCCTCGCTCGCTCCGGCATTGAACGGCCGGCAACCCTGTGGCAAGCGTGCCGGCCCCGGATGCCGGACACCCAGCCCCTCACCTTCCGCCGCCGTGCCACCGTCCTGGTGCTCCTCTGGGCGGCGCTGGCAATGGTCCCCATCGTCTTTCCGGCGGCCATCGTCCCGTTCGCCGGCTCGGCGCTCATCGCCTACCTGGTGGCCCCGCTCCTCGACTGGCTCACCGGTCAGAGGGCGTTCGGCCGGGTCATCCCCCGCTGGGTGGCGATCCTCTTCATCTACGCGGTCTTCTTCCTCCTCACCTACCTGTTCATCATCGCGATCATCCCCCAGCTGTACCGGGAGCTGGTGCGCATCTCCTCCAACGCCTTCGCGTTCGCCCGGTCACTCACGCCCGAGCGCGTGCAGGAGATCGCCCGGCAGATGGAGGACTGGCTCAACTCGCACGGGGTGCCCGTGGCGCTCTCCTCGCGCTCGCTCGAGGGCGCGGACGCCGCGGAGGCCTACACCGGCCGGCCGAGCTGGAGCCTGTCGATGGACCTGGAGCGGCTCATCCACGACACCGCCGGTCGCTTCTCGGGGGTCGCCACCGCCAACGTCACCAGGCTGGTCGCGTTCACCCAGGCGCTGATCAGCGGGGTGCTCAAGGGCGTCTTCACCCTCTTCCTGATGCTGATGGTCGCCGCCTTCATCTCCATCGACGCAGCGGGGATCCGCGCCTACTTCCGCTCGCTGGTCCCGCCGGAGTGGGCCGCCGACGCCTCCGCGCTGGTCCGGCGGATCGACCGCGGCCTCGCCGGCGTCGTCCGCGGCCAGGTCACCATCTGCATCGTGAACGGGGCCCTCACCTTCGCCGGGCTCGTGCTCTTCGGCGTGAAGTTCGCCTTTCTCCTGGCGACCGTCGCCACCTTCTTCAGCCTGATCCCCATCTTCGGGACCATCATCAGCTCGTTCCCCATCGTGATCATGGCGCTGGCCCAGAGCTGGCGGGCCGGGTTCGGGATGCTGTTCTGGATCATCGGCATCCACGCCCTCGAGGCGTACTTCCTGAATCCCAAGATCATGGGCAACGCCGCACGGATGCACCCGGTGGTGGTGGTGTTCGCCCTCATCGCCGGCGAGACCGCATACGGCCTGGTCGGCGCGCTCTTCGCCGTCCCGGTGGCCGCGGTGCTCGTCGCGTGCTTCGAGTTCGTCCGCCGCAAGGCGCAGCCCGTGCCGGTGGACCTGCTCGGGGGCTGAGGCTCAGCCGCCTCCAGGCTCAGCAGCGGCGGGCGACCACGCAGTGACCGCTGCTGTCGCAGAACGGGGTCCCGCATCCGTTCAGCAGGGTCGTGTTGCTCGGGTCGGGGCTGCCTGCCGGACACGCGGCGGGCGCCGGACAGCTCGGAGCATGAGAGACGTTCACCACGTCGGTTCCGTTCCCGCAGCACCCGTTGGGAACGCACTCGTCCGACGAACCGGGAGTGCAGACGTCCCCCACCACGCCGCCGCCGCCGTCGTCCATCGGGCCACACGCCGCCAGCCCGAGCAGAGCTCCGGCGAGGATTCCCCACGCATTTCGCTTCATGGACCCCACGCCCTCCTGTCGTCCGCCCTGCTGACGGGCGGCGCGGCAGGAATCTTCATCGGTTCATCGAGCCCAGGAAGTCCGCGTTCGATTTGGTGGGCCGCATGTGCTTGAGAACGAACTCCATCGCGTCGATGGGCGTGAAGGGGTGCAGGACCTGCCGCAGCGCGGTGACCCGGATGAGGTCCTCGGGCTTGAGGAGCAGCTCCTCCTTCCGCGTTCCGGACTTGTTGATGTCCAGACAGGGGAAGATGCGCTTCTCCATCAGCTTCCGGTCGAGGACGATCTCCGAGTTTCCAGTTCCCTTGAACTCCTCGAAGATGACCTCGTCCATCCGGCTGCCGGTGTCGATGAGCGCGGTGCCGATGATGGTCAGGCTGCCGCCTTCCTCGATGTTGCGCGCCGCGCCGAAGAAGCGCTTCGGCTTGTGGAGCGCGTTCGAGTCCACGCCGCCGGAGAGGATCTTCCCCGAGGGCGGGACGACGGTGTTGTAGGCGCGGGCCAGACGGGTGATCGAGTCGAGCAGGATGCACACGTCGTGCTTCTGCTCCACCAGGCGCTTCGCCTTGTCGATCACCATCTCCGCGACCTGCACGTGACGGGTGGCCGGCTCGTCGAAGGTGCTGCTCACCACCTCGCCCCGGACGTTGCGCTCCATGTCCGTCACTTCCTCCGGGCGCTCGTCCACGAGCAGCACGATCAGGAAGATCTCGGGGTGATTCTGGGCGATGGCGTGGGCGATGTTCTGGAGGAGGACCGTCTTGCCGGCCTTCGGCGGGGCGACGATGAGGCAGCGCTGCCCGAGACCGATGGGGGTGAAGAGGTCGATGATGCGGGTCGTCATCTCCGACCCGTCGAACTCGAGGTTCAGCTTCCGCGTCGGGTAGAGCGGAGTGAGGTTGTCGAAGAGGATCCGCTCGCGGGCCTCGTTGCTGCCCGGGTCGACGAAGTTGACCTTGTCGACCTTCTGCAGGGCGAAGAACCGCTCGCCCTCGCGGGGCTGCCGGATGGGACCGTAGACCGTGTCTCCCGGGCGCAGGCTGAAGCGCCGCACCTGGCTCGGGCTCACGTAGATGTCGTCCGGACTCGGCTGGTAGTCGCTGTCCGCGCTGCGGAGGAACCCGAAGCCGTCGGACTGCAGCTCCATCACTCCCTCGGCGTGCACCTCGAACTTCTTGTCCGCGATGCCCGAGAGCAGCGCGAAGATGAGGTCCTGCTTCTTGAGCCCCTGCGTTCCCTCGACCCCGAAGTCCTGGGCCATGTGGGAGAGCTCGGTGATCTTCATCCGCTTCAGGTCGTTGAGGCGGAGCACCTGCATCGGGGTGCCGTCCGGGCCGGTCACCACCGACGGTCCGGGCTCGGAGGGCTCGGATGGCCGCTCGGCGATGAGCGGCGGCGCCGAGGGGTCCTCGGGGACGGCGTTCAGGTCGTCGTCCCGGACCGGCCGTGAGATGGCGGTCAGGACGGGCCGGAGGGGCGCCTGCTCCTCGCCGGCCTCCGCGCCGTTGGCATCGGCCTCCGGGTCACGTCGGCGACGGCCACCCTTGCGGCGGGGGGCGGACTCGGAGGACTCCTCGGGAGCGACCTCGAGGTCCGCGGGCTTCTCTTTGCTGGTTCGGGCTTTGCGCATTGGGGGACGTCGTGCTCCCCACGCCAAGAGCGGGGGGACCTTGCCGACCCGACAGCCGCCCGGCGCCCCGACAGTCGCGGGAGGCGCTCACATCAGGAGGCGGTGGCCGGGTACGGAGTTGAGGGCCCGCGGACGGTGGACTTCCACGTCACCCACGGGTGAGAAGGACGTTATTGACCGACCTCCCCAGTGTCAAGAAGACCTGGTGAGAGCTGCGCACCCCTCGACCCTCATCCGTGAACGCCGACACTGCCCGAGCCCGAGCCGACACGCTGAAGGCGCAGATCGCTCGGGCAGACCACCGCTACTACGTCCTGGATGACCCGGAGGTGACCGACGCCGAGTACGACGCCCTGGTCCGTGAGCTCCAGGCCGTCGAGACCGAGTTTCCGGCGCTCCGGACCCCCGACTCCCCCACCGCGCGGGTCGCCGGGGCTCCGTCCGAGCGGTTCCGGCCGGTGACCCACCGGGTCCCGATGCTGAGCCTCTCCAACGCCTTCACCGACGAGGAGCTGGTCGAGTTCGATGCCCGGGTCCACCGGGTGCTCGGCCCGGACGACCTCGTGTACGTCTGCGAGCCCAAGCTCGACGGCCTCGCGGTGGAGCTGGTCTACGTGGATGGGCAGCTGGTCGAGGGCGCGACCCGGGGCGACGGCTCGGTCGGCGAGGACGTCACCGCGAACCTCCGCACCATCCGGGTGGTGCCGCTGGCGCTCAAGACCCCCGGGTCGGGCCCGGCGCTCCCGGCGCGGGTGGAGGTGCGGGGCGAGGTCTTCCTCCGCCGCGCGGACTTCGCGCGCCTCAATGCACGGCGCGAGCAGGAGGGGGAGCCCCTCTACGTGAACCCCCGCAACACGGCGGCGGGCTCGCTCCGTCAGCTGGACCCGGGCATCACCGCCTCCCGGCCGCTGTCCTTCTTCGCCTACGAGCTCGGCGGGTGGGGCCCCGAGGCGGGCGCCGCGCCCTTCGAGCGCCACACGCAGAAGCTGGCCTGGCTCGAGACGGTGGGCTTCCCGGTCAACCCCGAGAACCGCAGCGTGACCGGCCTGGAAGGGGTGCGGCAGAGCCACGCCGACTTCCTCGCCCGCCGGCACTCGCTCGCCTACGAGGTGGACGGGATGGTGGTGAAGGTCGACGGCGAGGACGCTCGCCGCCGGCTCGGGCAGGTCAGCAAGAGCCCGCGCTGGGCCGTGGCCTACAAGTTTGCTCCCGAGGAGGCCCGGACGAAGGTGGAGTCCATCGAGGTGAACGTGGGCCGAACCGGCGCGCTGACCCCGGTCGCCTTCCTCAGCCCGGTGCAGGTGGGCGGGGTGACCGTCTCCCGGGCCACGCTCCACAACCCGCTGGAGCTGAAGCGCAAGGACGTGCGGGTCGGGGACCAGGTCTTCGTCCGGCGCGCGGGCGACGTCATCCCGGAAATCGTCAAGGTCATCGACTCGGTCCGCACCGGCGCGGAGACCGAGTACGTCTTCCCCGACCACTGCCCGGTCTGCGGTGCCGCAGCGGTGATGGACGAGGACGGCGCCATCCTCCGCTGCACCGGGCTCGACTGTCCGGCCCAGCTCCAGGCCCGCCTGCAGCACTTCGCCAGTCGCGGGGGCATGGACATCGAGGGGTTGGGGGACAAGCTCGCCGCGCAGCTCGTGGAGTCGGGCCTGGTGAAGCGCGCCGCGGACCTCTACCGCCTCGATCTCGCCACGCTCACCGCACTCGAGCGGATGGGAGAGAAGAGCGCGCAGAACCTGCTCGACGCGCTCGAGCGCAGCAAGCACCCTCCGCTCCGCCGCTTCCTGTACGCGCTCGGCATCCGCCACGTCGGAGACGCCACCGGGCGCGCTCTCGCCGACCACTTCCGCGACGTCCGGGCGATGTACGACGCCGACGCCGAAGCCCTGACCCGGGTCAAGGACGTGGGTCCCGAGATGGCCAAGGTCATCGCCGGGTTCTTCTCCTCGCCCCAGAACCGCGAGGGCGTCGAGGCGCTGCTCGCCGCAGGGGTGAGCCCCCAGCCCCCCGAGGACACCTCGCGGGGGCCCTTCGCCGGCAGGACGGTGGTCCTCACCGGGAGCCTGACCGCCCTCACCCGCGAGCAGGCCAAGGAGGAGGTGGAGCGGCGCGGGGGCAAGGTGTCAGGCAGCGTCTCGAGGAAGACCGACTTCGTCGTCGCCGGCGAGGAGTCCGGGAGCAAGCTCAAGAAGGCGGCCGAGCTCGGGGTGAAGGTGCTCGACGAGAGGGCCTTCCTGGATCTCCTGGCGACGGCGTCGTAGAGGACGTCCTTCATGGGGCGCTCGGCGGTTCACCTGGTTGTCGTGGGACGCGTGCAGGGCGTCGCCTTCCGCGTCGGTGCCGTCGCCGAGGCCACGCGCCTGGGAGTCTCCGGGTGGGTGCGCAACCGTCATGACGGCAGCGTGGAGGCCCGGGCAGAGGGCACGCCTGAGGCGCTGCAGGCATTCGTCGCCTGGTGCCGCCACGGACCGCCTGCCGCGCGGGTGGACGACGTCCAGGTGAGCGCGGTGCCGCCCACCGGGCTGGACCGCGGATTCGAGCTGGGGATGACCGGATGAGAGACCTCTGTGGAGTGCTCGGCATCCGCGCCGGCTCGAAGGTCTCCGTGGTGAACCCACCGCCGGGGTTCGTCGTGCTGCTCAATCCGCTGCCCGACGGCGTGGAGTTCCTCGTCACCGCCCAGACCGGGCTCGACGTGGTGCTGTTCTTCACTCGCACCGCCGGCGAGCTGCTCGCCCGCCTCCCGGCCCTCGCCCGCTCCATCACCTTGCCCGGGCGCATCTGGGTCGCCTGGGAGGGGGGCGGCAGCGCCCTCGACGAGGACATGGTGCGCCAGGCAGGGCTCGACCTTGGGCTGGTGGACGACAAGCGCGCGGCCCTCACCGAGGGCTGGGTCGCGCTCCGGCTCAAGCGCGAGACCCGGGCTCGCCCCGCCCGCCCCGGAAGCCGGCAGCCCTCCATCGCCGACGCCTGAGCCTGGGGGGAGCGAGCGCACCCCCTGGAAATCGGGGGGTTCGTCGAATTGCTTGCGCCGGGGCCTGATTGTCTGCAAGTATCAGGACTGAAAGGGATTTTTTGACGGGACCTGCGTCCCTGGGACGCCGCAACGTGCGGCGCAACCCCTCCGGGCAGCCGAGGGCAATGACCCCGGCGACCCCCAACCCGGGGTTACCGACGCGGGGAAAGCAGCACCAGAGCACTTCGAGGGAGTCCTGACTCTCGTGAACCCCCCACGCCCGACGACCGTGCACCGCCCAGGCGGCTGCCGGTCCGCGCCGGTGGGTCCACGAGGGGACGCTCTCTTCACGCGCCTTCCTGAACCGTTCGATTCCGCCGCTACCCGTCCGGCGGACGGCGAGTCCAGATGCGCGCGCACGGGGTCCCCCCATGGGCAGCATCCTCTTGATCAACGCGGCCGGCCGCGAGACGCGCGTGGCGCTCGTCGAGAATGGCCACATCGCGGAGTTCTATCTCGAGCGTAAGAAGGACAAGGGCGTCGTCGGCAACATCTACAAGGGCCGCGTGGTCCGGGTGCTCCCGGGCATGCAGGCGGCCTTCGTGGACATCGGGCTGGACAAGGCGGCCTTCCTCTACGTCTCCGACGTCGTCTACGACCCCGACTTCGCTCGCGCGCAGTTCGAGCTGACCGAAGGCGAGCACGAGGACGCCCCCGAGGTCCCCGACGAGCTCGAGGACAACGGCGCTCCGGTCGTCGCCGCCGAGACACCGTCGCTCCACGCCGAGGTGGAGCACGTCGACGCTCACGCCGACGCCCTGCACGAGGCGGCGCACGCGGAGGCGTTCAACGAGGGCGGTGGACCGGTCCTCGACGCGACCGACGACATCGCCGTGGACGAGGTGGCCGAGATCCTCGACGGGACCGCCGACGAGCCGCTGGTGCCGGCGGACCTCGGGGCGCACGAGCACCCGGCGGCGAGCGAGGATCCCGAAGGCCGCGTTGCCCTCGACGCCCGCGCCGGCGCGTCCACCGCAGGGGCTGCGACCCAGCCCGACGTCGCCCCGGCGTCCACGGGGCAGACGGACGTTCCGGTTCCCCTCCCCGCGCCCGACCCGGCGGTGGTCCCTCTCCCCGCTCCGGACGGGGCGTCCGCGACGGCAACCGAGCTCGCCGTCACCACCGCCCAGGACGGCTCCCGGGAGCGGCAGCGCCGGAAGGAGCAGGGTGAGCGACGCGCCCCGCGCGAGCTCCGCGAGCGGCACCAGCAGGACCGTGGCCGCGATCGCGACCGCGGCCGGAACGGGCACGGCAAGGGCGACCGCCGCGACGATCGGCCGAGGCCGCGCAAGGAGGTCCGGATCGAGGACCTCCTCAAGGTGGGCCAGGAGGTGGTGGTCCAGATCTCCAAGGACCCCATCGGAAGCAAGGGCGCTCGCCTCACCTCGCACATCAGCATCCCCGGCCGGCATCTGGTCTTCATGCCCACGGTGGACCACGTGGGCATCAGCCGCCGCATCTCCAACGAGAAGGAGCGGCGCCGGCTCCGGGAGATCGTCGACCGCCTCCGCCCGCCCGGCACCGGGTTCATCGTCCGCACCGTCGCGGAGAACGTTCCCCAGGCCAAGCTGGAGAGCGACATCCGGTTCCTGATCGAGATCTGGAACCAGGTGGTGCGCAAGAACGAGAAGCGCGGAGGGCCGGGGCTGATGCATCCCGACCTGGATCTCATCCTCCGCGCCACCCGCGACCTCTTCGCCGCCGACGTGGAGAAGCTGGTGGTGGACGAACGCGACGAGTACGAGCGCATCCTCGGCTTCGTCACCGCGCAGGACCCGGCCCTCGCCCAGCGGGTGGTCCTCCATGAGAACGACGAGCCGATCTTCGACAGCTACGGCATCGAGCAGGAGATCCGCCGCGCCACCCAGCGCAAGGTGTGGCTCAAGAGCGGCGGCTACCTGATCATCGACCAGGCGGAGGCGCTCACCGCGATCGACGTCAACTCCGGGCGCTATGTCGGGAAGAAGAGCCTCGAGGAGACGATCACCAAGATCAACATGGAGGCGGCCAAGGAGATCGTCTACCAGCTCCGGCTGCGCAACATCGGCGGCATCATCATCTGCGACTTCATCGACATGGAGAAGTCGCAGAACCGGGACAAGGTCTTCAAGTCGCTCCAGGAGGCGCTGGGCCGCGACAAGGCGAAGACGAACGTGCTCCGCATCAGCGAGCTCGGCCTCGTCGAGATGACCCGCAAGCGCGTCCGCGAGTCCATCGGTCGGATGCTGCACGAGGACTGCGGCTACTGCGGCGGTCAAGGCTTCGTGAAGACCGCCACCACCGTGGCCTACGAGATCTTCCGCGAGATCCGGCGCGAGACGCCGAACTTCAGGGACCCGACGCTCGTCGTGAACTGCAACGCGGAGGTGGCTCGCCTGCTCCAGGCCGAGGAACGCCAGGAGCTCCGCCACCTGATGGACCGCTACAACAAGACCATCCAGGTGCGGCCGCAGACCCAGTACCACCGCGAGCAGTACGACCTCTACGGCCGCAGCGCACACGGGGAGGACCACAAGGTGGCCTCCTCCTCGTCGAATCTCCGTGCGCCGGAGGGCATGGGCCAGCCGATGGAGCGCAGTGAGCCGGTGGCGCGCGAACGCGAGCAGCAGCGCGATCGCGACCGGGGCAACCGCGGCGGGCGGAATCGCCGTGGACGCGATCGGGACCGCGACCGGGATCGGGGTGACCGGGACCGCGACCGGGGCGACAGGGGCGACCGAGGCGAGCGTCGCGAGAGCGGAGGCGGAGGCCAGGCCGCGCCTGCTGCGCCACCGAGCGCGGGCACGGACAAGGCCCCCGACGTCTGATGAATCCTCGGCCCTCCCTCGCGCTCGGGGGTGGCCTCACCGGGAGGACCCGGCGGTGACGACGGCGGCGCTCGCTCCGAGAAGGTCGGCCGAGGCCGCGCGCCGCATCCGCGCCGTCTTCTCGGGCTACCGGGGCGAGCACCTCGGCCTGCGCGCCGCGGCGCTCACCTACGTGAGCATCTTCTCCCTCATCCCCATGGCGGTGGTGGGCCTGGTCCTGCTGCGGCAGCTCGCCGAGGAGAGCTTCGAGCGGCGCCTGGAGCACCTCGTGCTCCGCCTCCTCTCGCCTGGCCTGGCGGAGAGCACGCTCGCGACGCTCCGCGGAATCCTCACCGACGCCTCGGCCCGCGTGGCCGGCGGCGTCGGCTTCATCGCGCTGGTCATCGCGGCGGTTCCGCTCATCAAGATGTTCGACGCCGCGCTCAACGAGGTGTGGAGCGTCCGGGAGAACCGCCCCTGGGCGGTGCGGGTCCTGGTCTGGCTGGCGGCGCTGATCACCATCCCGCTGCTGCTCGGAACCGCGGTCTCGGCGAACTCCTTGCTCCGCCGCTTCCTCGACGAGTCGGGCATCCCCTTCCGCGGGGAGATCCTCTCGGTCGTCGCGATCCTCACCGCGATCGGCGCCCTCACCCTGCTCTACGTCGTCACCCCCAACTGCCGGGTCCGTGCGGTGTACGCGTTCACCGGAGCGACCGTGGCCGGCCTCGTCTGGACGGCGCTCCGGGCGGGGTACGCCAGCTTCGCCGCGCAGACCTTCCGCTACGGCGTGCTCTACGGCTCGCTGGGAGCGATCCCCCTCTTCCTCCTCTGGCTGTACCTGAGCTGGCTCGTGGTGCTCGCGGGTGCTCGCCTGGCGTACGCGCTGCAGAACGCGCGCTTCCAGTCCCTCTGGCCCGTGCTGGTCGGCCACCCCCGCGGAAAGGAGCTGGCGGCGGTCCGCGTGGTCCAGCGGCTCACGCGGATCTGGCTCGAGAAGCAGGGCGCGCAGGACCGGTCCTCGCTCGCCCGCGACATCGAGCTGCCCGAGGACGTGGTGCAGCCCATCCTCGAGGCGCTCCGCGACGCCGAGCTGGTCCACGAGGGGCGCCACTCCGGATGGAGCCCGGCGCGCGACCCGGCCCAGCTGACGCTCGGTCAGGTGACCGCCGCGCTGTGGGGAACGGCGCTCGGCTCGCCGGAGGGCCTGGACCCGTCACTTCCACGGCAGGACCTGGCGCTCATCGACACCGTGCTCCGCGAGGCGGACGTGGACGCCTCGAAGCGGTTGCAATCCTGGAGCTGGGTGGACCTCGCCGACCTCGAGCTCCGGCCGCCTACACCAAATTCCTGAGGCATTGAGGCAGCTTGTCGCAGGCGCCGGCTTGCATGTGGCGCTGGATTCTGCAAGTGTCCAGGATCACTGGCGGGTTCGCCGACCTGCCAAGGGAGCGTCCCGGCGATGCTGAAGAGCGACCTCATCAACATCCTCGTGTCGAAACGAGGGATCACACAGAAGCAGGCCGAAGCGACGATCGAGACGATCTTCGAGGCGATGAAGGACGCGCTCTGCCGGGGAGAAAACATCGAGATCCGCGGGCTTGGGGCCTTCCACGTGAAGCACTACGAGGGCTACCAGGGGCGTAACCCCAAGACCGGACAGGTCATCCCGGTGAAGCCGAAGCGCGGCCTCCTCTTCCGGACGGGCAAGGAGCTCCGCGACCGGGTCAACCGCGCGAACCCGACCACCACCCGCGTGGACGGCTCGACGGAAGACGACGCGGCGTAGCTCAGCCCCGCTCCCTGCGGGATGCCGGGTGGAGCGGCGCAAGGACGCGCCGGCAACCTGGCTTAGGCCGACAGCCGACCGAGCGGCTTGACCCGCAGCGCCGGATCGAGCTCCGCGTAGGCCAGCACCGCCACGTCGGGGAAGGCACCCTCGCACAGCGCACGCAGGGGGCGTCGCACGTCCGCGGACGCGAGCAGCACGGCGCGCCCGTCCTCGACCAGCGCGGACACCGCCTCGAGCAGCGCCTGGACCCGCTCGGGATCGAGCGCCGGCGCTCCGTCGACGATTCTCGTCCGCAGCGTCTCCTCCAGCGCGGGATCCACCAGCCAGGCGAAGAGCGCCCCGGACGGTGCGTGGCGGTGGCTGATCCAGCGGGCGAGCGCCTGCCGGCACCGTTCTGCGAGCACGGCGGCGTCGCCTTCCACCGCCGGCGAGGCCAGCGTCTCCAGCACGCCGCGGAGATTGCGGACGCTGATGCCCTCGTGGAGGAGGCGCCGCAGGACGTCGGTGAGGAGGGGCAGTGGCACCTTCTCCAGCACCGGGCGCACGAGCGCGGGGCATCGGCCCTCGAGCGCGTCGAGGAGCAGCTGCACGTCCTGGAGACCCAGCAGTGACGGAGCATGGCGCCGGGCGACGCTCGCGAGGTGCTCGACGACCACCTCTGCCGGGGCTCGCGGCTCGAGACCGGCGAGCGCGAGGCGCTCGCGGGCGGGCTCCGGTACCCGCGCCAGCGCCCGGCCGCTGCCGGGGTCCTCCACCGCCACCGCCTCGACGCCGAGGAAGTCGAGCTCGGCCGCTGCGCTCCGCACCAGCAGCCCCCCGGTCGGCAGCCGTCCGGCCGCTGCGGGGACGTCGTCCACGAGGACGCGGTAGGTGCCCTCCGGGAGCGCGGCGCCGGCGCGCACGTGCACGCCGGGCACCCGGAAGCCCAGCTCGGCCTCGAGCGCTCCCCGCATCCGTCGCAGCGCATCCTGGAAGACCCGGGCACCGCCCGGCCCGTCGATCCATCCCGGCGCGAGCTCGAGGGCGAGCGGCGAGACGCCGACTGCCGGCTCCTGCCCGTCCGCGGCGGGCTCCGCGGCGACGGGCACGCTGGGCCCGGGGACGTCCCTCACGGTCCGCGCGGAGGCACGCCACCACCGCCCGGCGGCGGCGAGCGCCGCGGCGACCGCGAGGAAGGTCGGCCGCGGCATCCCCGGCACGAGCGAGAGGGCAGCGGCCACGCCCGCGAGGAGGAAGAGCGCGCCGCGGCTGCCGAACAGCTGCAGCCCGATGTCCTCGCCCAGCCCCTGCCCTTCCTCGCCGGGCGCGACCCGGGTCACCACCAGCCCGGCAGCGACGGCGATGCACAGCGACGGCACCTGGCTGACGAGACCATCGCCGATGGCGATGAGGGCGTAGCGGGCCAGCGCCTCCTCGGCGTCCAGACCCCGCTGCAGGACGCCGACCAGCACGCCTCCCACCCCGTTGACCAGGACGATGACCAGACCGGCGAGGACGTCGCCCTTCACGAACTTCATCGCGCCGTCCATCGCACCGAACATCTGGGACTCGCGCTCGAGGCTCCGGCGGCGCTCCCGCGCGACGGCGGCGTCGACGAGCCCGGCCCGCAGGTCGGCGTCGATGGCCATCTGCTTGCCCGGCATCGCGTCCAGGGTGAACCGAGCCGCGACCTCGCTCACCCGCTCGGCGCCCTTGGCGACCACCAGGAACTGCACCAGCGTCACCACTGCGAAGACGACCGCGCCGACGACGTAGTCGCCCCGGACCACGAACTCGCCGAAGGCCTGGATGACCGCGCCGGCATGTCCCTCCGCGAGCGCGAGCCGGGTGGACGACACGTTCAGCGCCAGCCGGAAGAGCGTCGTCACGAGGAGGAGCGTCGGGAATGCGCTCAGCTCCAGCGGCCCCGCCGCGCGAAGGGAAGCCACGAGGAGCGCGGCCGCGGCGACGAGGTTGAGCGCGAGCCCGAGGTCGACGAGCCAGCCGGGCAGCGGGACCACCACCGCGCCCAGGATGGCCGCGACCAGGCAGGGCAGCACGAGCTCGCGCTGGCACTGCAGGGCGGCGAGCGCACGGCGGAGGAGGGAGGTCACCGGGTGCCCTCCAGCCGGTCCAGGGCGTGCTGCAGCACGACCGCCGCGGCCCGGTAGAGCTCCTCCGGAACTTCCTCGCCGATGTCGTACTGGAGCAGGCCCCGGGCGAGCGCGACGTCGCGCACCACCGGGACGCCGGCGCTCAGCGCCTCGGCACGGATCGTCCGGGCATCCTCGCCGCGGCCGCGGGCGACGAGGTAAGGCGCGTCGCACTCCTCCGGCGCCCAGCGGAGGGCCACCGCGACGTGAACGGGGTTCACCACCACCACCGACGCGGCCTTCACTCCCCGGGCCCGGCCGGCGGCGAGCAGCTGCCGGTGCGCAGCCCGGCGGTGCGCCCGGTGACGCGGATCTCCCTCCTGCTCGCGGTGCTCCCGGCGAACCTCGTCCCGGCTCATCCGGAGCGAGCGGCGGTGACGCCGCCGGGCGAGCAGGAGATCCACGAGCCCGATGGCGGCCGCGAGGAGGAGCACCCGGCTCCAGACGCGGAGCGCCTCCGGGCGGAGGGCGACCAGCCCCGCGCCGGGCGCCTCCAGGACGGGCAACCGCAGCGCCGGCGGAAGCAGGTCCCACGCGCCCGCGGCGAGGACGCCGGCGAGCACCGTGGCCACCGCGGCGCTCCGGCCGACCTCGGCCGCCGTCCGCCAGGTGAAGAGGCGCTTCAGCCCGGCGACCGGATCGAGCCGCTCCAGCTGGGGAATGACGGCGGCGGCCGCAGGCGCCCACCCGGAGGTGGCGAGACCGGCGACAACCGCGCCAAGCACCGCGCCCCCGAGCGCGGGAGCACAGGCCCGGACGAGCAGCGAGAGCGCCTGGTGCAGCGCCGCGGGCACGCTGGAGCCCCGCGCCAGGAGCGTGGCGGTCCAGCCGCGAAGCTCCTCCGCTGCCCATCCCAGCCCGAGGGCCGCGCCGGCGCTTCCACCGGCGAGAACGAGGCTTCCGGTGAAGAGCCGGCTCCGCGGCACCTGCCCCCGCTCGCGAGCCTGGCGGAGCCGCCGCGGCGTGGGCTCCTCGGTCCGGTCCCCGCTCACGGTCCGAGCACCTCGAGGAGCCAGCCACCGGGGGAGAGGACCCAGCGGAGCATTCGCTCCGAGACCAGGCCGAGGGAAAGCCAGAGCACGGTTCCGCCGCCGAGGATGCGGACCGGGGTGGCGAGCTCGTTCGCCGGGAGCCCGGGAGCGGCGCGCAGAACGATGCCCACCGCGGCGTCCGTCGCCCAGCTCAGCGCGACGACCGGCGCGGCCACAGCCAGGCCGGTGGCGAGCGCGACGCCGACGAGCCGGGCGACGGCGAGGGGCCCGTCGCCGGCGAGGGTGCTCCCCGCAGGAACGAGCACGTAGCTGCGGGCGAGCGCGTGGACGAGGACCGGGAGCGCTCCCCCGGCGAGCGCCAGCGAGACCAGCAGCTGGTGAAGCACGTCGCCGGTCGCCGACTCGTGGTGACCCGCCACCGGCAGCGCCGCCTCGGCCGACGTCCCGCGGACCAGGTCGATCAACCGGCCCCCGATGCGCGCGGCGTCGAACGGGAGCGCAGCCCCGATGCCGACGACGAGCCCCACCGCTGCCTCGCGGCCGCACCGCACGAGGGCCTCGAGCGCACCCGGCGGTGCACCGCCGGCGAGGGGGCGGAGCGCAAGGCCGAGCGTCCCGGCCACCGCGAGCCGCACGGGCGCGGGCACGAGCCGTCCTCCGAGCACGGGGCAGAGCAGCGAGAGCGGGAGCACCCGCATCGAGGCGATGGCCCAGGCGAGGAGCTCCGGCCGCACCGCCTCCGCGACCTCGGCGAGCAGCCGCGTCACCGGACCGACCCCACGGCCTGGAGCAGCGCGGCGGTGAACCGCAGCATCTGCCCGCCGATCCACGGAAAGGCCACCGCCAGCGCGAGCAGCGCGGCGCACAGCCGGGGAACGACGGAGAGCGTCGGCTCCTGGACCTGCGTCACCGCCTGGAGCAGCCCCATGCCCACGCCCACGACGAGCCCGGCGAGCACCGGCGGCATGGAGGCGAGGACCATCAGCAGCAACGCCTCCCGCCCGACGGTCAGGAGCGCCTCGGTGGTCATCCCCGGTACCCCTGCACCAGGCTCCGGGCGAGCAGCGCCCAGCCGTCCACCGCGACGAAGAGCAGCACCTTGAAGGGAAGGCTCACCTGCGACGGCGAGAGCGACTGCATGCCGAGGGCGAGGAGGACGTTCGCCACCACCATGTCCACGACCAGGAATGGCAGGAAGATGAGGAAGCCGATCTGGAAGGCCTGCTTCAGCTCGGAGAGAACGAAGGCCGGGGCAACGACCGCGAGGTCACTCTCCGACCGGTCGGTCCCTCCGTGGAGCTCGCGAGAGAGCGCGGCAAGCTCGGCGCGGAGCTCCGGACTCCCCTGCGCCACGAGGAACGCCCGCAGCGGCTCGGCGGCGTCTCGAGCGACGCGGAGCATCTCCGGGCCTGGCGCGGCAGGGAGCCGCACGCCGTGGACGCGGGCAAGCATCGCCTCCGCGACTGGGCTCATCACCAGCAGCGAGAGGGCCGCCGAGAGACCGGTGAGGACCATCGTCGGAGGGGCCTGCTGCGTTCCGAGCGCCGAGCGGGTCAGGGAAAGGACCACGCTGATCTTCGCGAAGCTGGTGAAGGCCACGAGGAGGAAGGGCAGGACGCTCATCCCTGCGAGCAGGAGCAGGAGCGACACTGTATTCGGCCCCGTCATCCCCCCTCCTCGAGCGGCAGCTGGGTGACGGTGGCCCCGGTGGCCACCAGGTAGCGGCGCCCGGCCGCCTCCACCAGCACCAGCGTGTGGCGTGGGCCGAGCTGCACGCGCTCGAGGATCCGGACCGCCGGGAGCACGGCGGGAGCCTCGCCGCGGGACCGGAGGGTCAGCGCGAGCCCACCAGCCGCGGCCAGCGTCGCCGCAGCGGCCCCGCGAAGATTGGGACCGAGCACACCGAGCATGAGGAGCGCGCCACCCAGCGCGGGGAGAAGCGCGAGAGGGGCCCGGGCGAGCGCAGCGGGACTCACGGGAGGAGCTCCAGCACGCGCGCGGCGACTTGGCCCTCGACCTCCACCAGCTCCGCCCGGCCGATGCGGCGGTCGCCAGCGCGGAGGAAGACCGGATCTCCGGCGCTCACCCGGAGCGGAACGACCGTGCCGGGCTGGAGCGCGCCGAGCTCGGCCAGGGAGAGCGGGAGACGGGTGAGCTCGACCTCGAGCTCGACGGGCAGCTCGGAAAGCGCGGGATCCACGTGAGTGACCTCCTGGGAAGACGGGTGTGTCTCGACGGCGTCGTGGCGGAGCCCCTCGGGCCCGAGCGTTCCGCGGAGCACGACGCCCGGCCGGACGAGCGCAAGCGGCGCCTGCACGAGACCGCCGGCGAGCCGGGCCCCGGGAAGCACCACCGCGGCGCCGGCCAGCCCCGCGAGGGCGTGCCCCCAGATCGCTCCGCACCGGACGCGGGGCGAGAACGAGATCCGGACCGCCGCGAGCGCCGGGCCGGGCGGACGACGATGCTCGGCCACGTCGAGCGCCGCGGCCCGGAACGCCAGCTCGGGGAGGTGCAGCACCGCGCGCCCGCGGATGGCCGGGGCGTCGATCGCGAGCTCGACGAGCAGCGACGGACCCGCGCCGAGCCGGCGCTCGGCCTCGATCCGCGCAGTGCCGAGCTCGACGAGGCGAGGCCGCCACCGTGCCTCGGGCCCGCCGACCTCACGGAGCGCCGCGAGGACCCGCAGCAGCAGCTCGCCAAGCAGCGCGCGCTCGAAGCGCGTCGCCGCGAGCACCGGAACGTCGGGACCCGCGCCACCCGTCCTCAGCGCGGCGAGCGCAGCGACGAGTCGCAGGTCCACTTCCAGAAACGCTTCTGCCCCGGGCCCCTCGAGCGCGAGGGCGCAGAAGACCACGCCGTGCCCGAGGGCTCGCGCGGGGAGCGTCGGCGCGTCCGCCAGGCGCGCGGTGACCTGAATGTCGGCGCAGAGCGCTCCGGACAGCGCGCCCGCGGCGGCCTTCCGGAGCGCGTCGAGCTCGTCGGCGAGCGCCGGCTTCCGGCCCAGGAGCACCCGGGCATGGCCCAGGCTCCGGGTCGCGAGCCTGACCGGCGGCAGTCGAATGCTCGGGTCGGAGCGCGCGCGCATCGGAGGACCGGCGTCTGCGAGGGACGGGCCAGGCGCGCGCGGAGCGCCGCCGGCCGCGGGTGTCCAACGAGGGAGACGGGATCAGCGCAGCGGGGAGACGGTCGACCGGCCCCAGAGCATCGGTCCGGGAGGCGCGGGGATCGCGGCCCGGTCGGCGTCGGTGACGGCGCGCCGCCGGCGAAGCTCGAGGGCGAGCGACTCCTCGCCTCGCGCCATCGCCCAGCGGTGATTGGCGGCGAACACTGGCTTGAGGAGCCACGAGAGCGAGCGAAGCAGCGCCTTCCGGGCGCGGATCCTCCAGTCGTAGGTGACGTCCACGTCGCTCCCGGCCTGGACGAAGGTCCACACGCCTCGGCCCTCGAAGTCGCCGGTGGCCTCGAGGGTGAAGCCATCCGCTCTCGCCTCGGTGGTGACGAAGCGCCACCGCAGCTGGTACGGCAGCCATCCCTGGGTGAGCAGCTCCACCGTCTTGCCCATGCCGGCCGGGTCACCGGGCACGAGCACGCTCACGTCGAGGTAGACCGACGGCCACCACCGCGGCAGCGACGCCGCGTCGCCGAGGATCTCCTTCACCTCGGCGACCGTTCCCTGGACCCGCCAGCAGGTCACGAATTCGTAGTCGTTCGAGGCCATGCCGGGGCGCAGGCCATCCTCTCACGGTGGGTACAGGCCGGTCCCGGCGTCGAGCTCGCACAGCAGCCGCCGCGACCAGCGCGCCAGCAGCGAGGCGTCGGCCGGCCCATCCGGTCTCCCGGGCTGCGCCAGCCGCTCACGCACCTCCCTCCCCAGCCGTCCCGGAATCCCTTCCGTGTCCCTCGGAGACGGTGGACGCCTCGCGAGGACCATCGCCAGTCGCGCGTGACGCTCGGCGCGGTCGCCTCGCTCGAGGCGCCGGAGCAGGCCGAGCGCGTCCGGCCGGACCGACGCGGACAGACCAGACAGGAGGTCCGCCGCCCCGGGCCCGTCCAGCGCCGCCACCGTCCGCACGAGCTCCTCGAGCCGCTGCTCGGAGGACCGGTGGAGCGGACGGCCTCCCCGCGCTCTCTTCGCCCTTCCCCGTCTCATCCCGCCTCCCGCCGTGCGAGCGGTCCCTGCACCACCGGCCGGAGCGCGAGGGCGCTCGGTGGGGCCGCGGGGATGGCGCGCCTGCCCCGGCGCATCCAGAGGAGCGCCGAGGCCACCGCTCCGCTGATGGCGAGCACGCCGCACCCCAGGAGCGCAGGTGCCCACCCCGAACGAACGGGCGCCGGTGCCCGTGGCGGGACCGTGGAGATCACCTCCGAGACGACCAGCGTCACCGCGCCGGGCTCGAGGCTCTCCACCGAGCCCGCCACCAGCGCCCGCAGCTCGTCGGCCATCGCGCGCAGCTGGCTCGCCGCCGCCGGCCGTGCCCGGAGGTAGACCGCGGCCTTGGTGGGCGCACCGGGCACGCCGGTCCGCGGCGGCAGCGGCCGGACGAGGTGGACCCGGGCGGACACGACTCCGTCCACCGCCTCCAGCGTCCGGGCAAGCTCTCCGGACTGCGCCTCGACGAGCAACGCGTGCTGCTCCACCGCGTCCGGGACCAGACCTGGTTTCAGCAGCTCCCGCACCCCGGCCGGCCGCGCCCGGGGAAGCCCCAGCTCGGCAAGCACCCGCACCGCGTCGGCCGCATCGGCGGACGGAACTTCCACCGCCCAGGTCGGAGGCCGGCCATCCTCGACCGCCTTGCGTGCGCGGAACCCTCGCTCCAGGAGGACCGACTGGATCTCGTTGGCCTGCCGCTCGTCCAGCCCGTGCTGGACCCGGGCGGAACAGGCCACCCCGCCGAGGCCGAGCCCCAGGGCGAGCAGGACCGGCAACCGCCGCTCCGGACAGCGGTCCATCGCTAGACCTGAGTCTGGAGCAGGGTCTTCACTCCGCCGCTCACCCGGTCCAGCACCTTGCCCGCGAGGTCGACGGTCTGGCTCGCCTCGGCGACCCCCGCCTGGAGCGAGAGCAGCTCCGCCGGAGAGAAGGTCCGCCCCGACGCCGCCAGGGCGAGGATGCGATCCATCCGGGCCTGGGCCGCGGCCACCCGGGCGAGCCAGGCACCCGGCTCGACGTGGTGTCCCTGGAAGGCGGCGACCCGACGCGGCTCGACCTCGCGGGTCGCCGGCAGCGTCGCCGCGCGCTCCCGCGCCGGCAGCTCGAACCGGACTGCCCCGGCTGCGCGGGGCCGCTCCGGCGCGGGCACCACGACGGCGGTGGCGATGCGTTCGATGGCCATGACCTAGCGGATGTTGTTGATGGCCGCCTTCGCCGAGTCCGATCGCACCTTGAGGATGTTGGAGACGGCGGTGAACTGCTGCGCCTCGGCCTGCATGTACTGCTGGATGCGCAGGTAGTCCTGGCTGCTGAGCTCTCCCGGCTGGGAGAGCAGCGCGAGGAGATCCGCGTCGGAGCGGATGGGCTGCGGCGGGCTTCCGCTTCCGGTGAGGGCGCTCACCGCCGAGGCGACCCCGGAGACGATGCCGCCGACGAGCGCGGCAGGCGGCGACAGGACCGACAGCGCCCCGCTCGCTCCGCGCGCGAACCCGCCCAGCGCCGAGCCGAGGATGTCCCCGAAGCCCTTCTTCTGTGCCGGCGCCGCGGGAGCGGCCGGCGTGATGACCGGTGTGTCCATCGTCGTCCTCCCGTCCTCTCGTCCGAGAACGTCCGGGGACCCGTTCACGGACCGTGCCGCGATGTCGTCGGAGGAGCTCGCCGGTCGGAAACTCCGGATCTCGGGACGGAACGCCCATGTTCCGGGACGCCGGGATGCCCCCGGAGGCGGGGGCGTCTCGGCCTGCCGATGGTGAGGCGCCATGACGATGCAGGTCGGGGCATCATCGCGTCGGGGCTCCTCTCGAGCGGATCGATGCCAACGGCCGAGCTTCACCCGGCGCCCTGAGCCGGGCCGGAGCCGCGCAGGCGGAGCGACCATGACCCGGGACGGCGGACCAGCCCCGGAGCCGGCGCTCACG